>Ga0081479_110858_pt1 | contig 47063 bp, 48 predicted proteins | sample MamHotmetagenome_FD_70984 | JGI IMG/M metagenome (GOLD analysis project Ga0081479, IMG submission 70984) | Hot spring cone microbial streamer communities from Mammoth Hot Spring (Liberty Cap Streamers), Yellowstone National Park, USA - T=72 v2... | ecosystem: Environmental > Aquatic > Thermal...
GATATTTTTAAAAGCTATGCTTATTAATAGGTTTTTAACAATGAATAATTATTAGCGTAGTGTATAATTAATTAAAGGAAAGCAATAAAACGTATGCAGAAAAAATAAACTATTCTATGATTTTCTATTATTGGACAAAGTAATTTATATTTGAATTTCTCACCCGAGGTATAAAGGATATATACAAGAAACTACGGCAGAAATAAGAGTTCCTACTAAAAACTCTATATTCATCTTTACATCTAACCTTTACCAAGAGACCATATCTGCCATTATTTCTTCTGAGATGAGACAGAGAAAGAGATGTTAACATTAGATGATGTAGATTTTTGTAACAGCCTCAGCATTCGTATAGGTCATACCGGATTGAGAAAGTTCAAAAAAACTATAAATTATAAAGTCTTTCAATTTGATATTAGATGATAGAAGAAGATGTATACAAATGGTTGTAAAATAGCAGTAGTAAAATATAAAGCTGATTTGTATAATGTTAAGCTATACTAAAACGTTTGAATTAAAAAAATAAAACGTTTGAATTAAAAAAATTTAGCGTTTCGAAAATTAACAATATAAAATTTAACCAAGATTTTAACTGGGAACAAATTAGCAAAAACAGATGACATAGAAAATATGAATCATGATTCAGCTTTAACTTAGTAAGAGAAAAATTAAAAGAGAAAGCCTATCTGATAAAATCAAAAGGTTTAGGCCTTATTAAGATAAATAAAGATACATCGATTTAGAAATTCAATAAAAGAAGCAGATTTTTCGCCGGCTACAGAATGATACCATTGGATTGCTCTTTTTCATCTTTAAGACTTTAGTTCGAAGAATCTCCTGTTTAAATCTTATAAAAATTTTCAATTCTACTCTAAGGTATAAATGTTAAAATATTTAAAAAAATCAAACAAAGCAGGATAGTCTATGTTTTTTATAAAGAAGCTAATTACGTTTTTCATTATACCACCTGGATTGTTTGTTCTTATATTTCTAATCACCGCTTATTTTTCAAGAAATAATAAAAGAGTTTTGACCATCTCGTTAGCTTCAGCTATTTCAATTTATTTAATCTCAATAGAGCCTGTTAAAGATTTTCTTCTAAAGCCTCTTGAGACAAAATTTCAACAGCCAAAAAATATAAGTGGAGATGTTATAGTTGTTTTAGGTGGTGGTAGTTATAATACTGGAATTCTAACAGAAGATTCTTTAAAAAGAGTTCTTGCAGGTTTTGTACTTCACAAGAGATTAAACCTTCCAATTATCTTATCCGGTGGGTCTGCGATTACAAACCTACCAGAATCAGAAGCTATGAAATCTTTATTAACTGAGCTTGGAATTGATAAAAAAATGATTTTTACAGATGTCCAAAGCAGAGATACATTAGAGAATGCTTTTTTTACAAAAAAAATTTGCGAAAAGTATAGATACAAGACTGTTATTTTAGTTACTTCTGCTTATCATATGCCAAGGTCTTACATGACTTTTAAGCAGGCAGGATTGGGTGTAATTCCATATCCAACAGATTTTAAGATGGATAAAAAGTATACAGTTTACAGCTACTTTCCTAAAATGAGCGTTCTTCAGGATTCAACAAAAGCAATCAGGGAGTATATAGGACTTTTTGCTTACTATTTAAAATTCTCCTTCAAATGATACGGTCTCCTGTCTGTCTTTTTTCATAACATAAATATATTTAGGAATGATTATAATGCCGTTTTCTGTTTCTTCATTTTCAAATCTATTGTTATAAAAGCTGTATCCGGCAAAAGATAGTATTACCGCATCTATCTCTTTTGCAATAAGCTTTTTGTTTTGAGATAGCAATCTTTTATTTAATCTAATGCCTGTTTTGGGTAAGTTGTACAATCTTTGTTCTAAGCCTTCCGGTGTTTCTGGTGGAAGAATTTCTTTTCTTATGATTTTATTCCAAAACTCCTCAGGGTCAGATTTTAAGATTCTTTTTTCTTTTTCTTTAAAAGACCTTTTATCAACTTCTGTGTATTCAAACTGCTCGATGATTGATTTGTACAAATTTGAAGATGCCTTATTTGTTAAAGCTATTTTTGACCTTACCGGAAAGTTATAACTTACAGCAATGATATTTGGATTGTAATGGTCGATAAACCATAAAAGACCTTCTTTATAAAATTTAAAAATCGCTTTAACTGTTTTGTTTTCATCCATAAGGCTAACTAAAAATATATTATCAACACACTCTATGCCGGCAAACAACATTAGTCTCCTTTTGCAGAGTATTTTAAAACTTTAACTTTTTCCATCGTAATTAAACCGTTTTCTATCAAAGGCTCAATTTTCGGCAAAACTGATTTTATTTTATCTTCATTTTCTACAACTTCAACAATTATCGGTAAATCTTCAGATAAATCTAATATTGATGCTGCATGAATTCTTGTAGATTTACCAAATCCAATTATGCCTCTTAAAACTGTTGCTCCGGCTATATGATTTTCTCTAAGAATTTCAACAATTTTTTTGTATAAAGGTTTTCCTTCGTATCTATCTGCCTCGCCTATATGTATTCTAAGTAAAACAGCTTCTGTTTCGATTTTCATGATACAACTCCTATAACATTCTTGCTAATACTATTCCTGTAAATGCTGATAAAAAGGATAGTCCAAAGTTTAAAGCAATATTTAGTAAAGCTCTTACATAATCTCCATCCATTGCTATTGATAAGGTTTCGTAGGTTATAGATGATAATGTAGTATAGCTTCCACAAAAACCAACTGCTACAAACAGCCTCCAAAGTGGGTCTAAAGACAGTTTTTCTAAAAACAGTATCATAAAAAATGAGAGGATAAACGAACCAACAACATTAACTATAAGCGTTCCGTATGGTAGCCATGTCCCAAAAAATTTTGCAGAGTATACACCTGTTAAGTATCTAACAATTGCTCCAATGCTTCCACCTACTGCAATAACTAAATACTTCTCCAATTGCTTACTCCAAGTTATAGCATTTTAGGATAGTAAAATTTTACCATACGTTAAAAAGAGATTTAATTAAGCATAGAGAGTCTTCTTAAAATTTTTGTAAACTGTAAGGCGTACATAGAGACTGCTCCAAAATTCTAGTAAGCTTACCTTTACGTGTCATCCTGAGGCTGTAAGCCGAAGGATCTTTTCTTTTAAAAATTAAAGAACAAGAGATTCTTCGCCGGCTGCAGAATGGTAATGTTGTTTTTTTAAGCAGCCTCAGCACTTTCACTGAGTATATAAGCATGTCTTACTTGTTCATTGTCATAAACTGCTCTTGCGCATTAAAAGAACTTCTTACCAATACGCCAGAAAATACATACTTAAAACCTATCTTGTAGCCTATTTCTTCAAACTCTCTAAACTCTTGTTCTGAATAATATCTATATACTGGTAAATGGTTTTTTGATGGCTGTAAATATTGACCGATTGTTAGCATTTCTACGTTGTTATTATACAAATCTTCCATTAAATTTATTATCTGTTCTTTCGTCTCTCCAAGTCCTACCATAAAGCCGGATTTTGATATAGTTTTTGGACTTATTTCTTTTATTGATTTTAGTATTTTTAACGACTTTTTATAATTTCCTTGCGGTCTTACGATTTTATAAAGCTCTTTTACAGTTTCTATATTGTGATTTACAACCTCCGGATTTGCATCTAGTACTGTTTTTAAAGATTCTACACTCCCTTTAAAGTCTGGTATTAAGACTTCTATTGTTATACCCGGATTTATTTCTTTTACTTTTTGTATAACTTTTGCAAAGTGAGACGCTCCGCCGTCCGGAAGGTCATCTCTATCAACCGATGTAATTACAACATGTTTTAACCCAAGGGTTTTTACAGCATTTGCTACATTCTCAGACTCTTGTGGGTCTAAATCTTGTGGCTTTCCGTGAGATACATTACAGTATGGACAGTTTCTTGTACAGACATCGCCCATAATCATAAAAGTGGCTGTTTTTCTTGAAAAGCAATCACCTATGTTTGGACAATTTGCCTCTTCGCAAACTGTGTGTAGATTCAGCCTGCGAAGAAGCTTTTTAATTTTAAATACTTCCGGTAAAAGTGGAGACTTTACTTTTGGCTTCAATTATTCACCGTAGCCATAATCCTTAAACCAATCTGGATACAATGGATAGCTTGAACATAAGGATAATACATCATTTTTTACTTCTTGGATAACTTTTTCATTATCAAGATTTTTCAATACTTTAACAATATTTTTTGCAATTCTTCTCATGTCGTTTTCTTTCATTCCTCTGGTTGTTAGTGCTGCTGTTCCAAGTCTTATTCCGGATGTTACTGTTGGTTTTTCTGGGTCAAATGGTATTGCGTTTTTATTAACTGTTATGTTAGCCTTTCCAAGAGCTTCTTCTGCTTGGTTTCCTTTTACGTTTAATGGTCTTAAATCAACAAGCATCATATGACTGTCTGTTCCATCGGATACAATCCTTAAACCTTCCGCCATCAACTCTTCTGCCAATGTTCTGGCATTTTTTACCACCTGCTCTGCATACTTTTTAAAATCTTCTGTTAAAGCTTCTCCAAATGCTACAGCCTTTGCAGCGATCACATGCATAAGCGGTCCACCTTGCAATCTTGGGAACACCCATTTATCTATATCTTTTGCATACTCTGATTTACAAAGAATTACTCCACCCCTTGGACCTCTTAATGTCTTATGGGTCGTGGACGTTACAAACTGAGCATAAGGAATGGGATTAGGATATACTCCACCGGCTATTAATCCTGCGTAGTGAGCCATATCAACCATTAATAATGCACCAACTTCATCGGCTATCTCTCTAAATCTTGCAAAGTCAATAACTCTTGAATATGCTGATGCACCTGCTATAATCATTTTTGGTTTATACTCTTTTGCAAGTCGGTAGACTTCATCATAATCGATAAGTTCTGTTTGTGGATTTAATCCATACTGAACAGAGTTAAAAACAATTCCAGAAACGTTTACCTTAGCTCCGTGTGTAAGGTGTCCGCCATGGTCCAATCTCATTCCAAGAATTGTATCGCCCGGTTGGAGCTGAGAGAAAAACACAGCTTGGTTTGCCTGTGAACCAGAGTGTGGTTGAACGTTTGCATGCTCTGCTCCAAACAACTTTTTAAGTCTTTCTATTGCAAGGTCTTCAACTATATCAACATACTCACATCCACCGTAGTATCTTTTATGGGGTAAACCTTCTGCGTATTTGTTTGTTAGCACGCTTCCTTGAGCTTCCATTACAGCCTGAGATGTATAATTTTCAGAAGCTATCATCTCTAAATGTTCTTCTTGTCTTTTAAACTCTTTTGAGATTGCACTGTAAACTTCTGGGTCTACATTTTTTAAATGATTTAACAATTTAAAAACCTCCTACTTAGATTATTCCGTTTTCAATATCTAATATCAATTTAACTCTTCTTTCGTGTCTTCCTCCTTCAAAAGGTGTTTCTAAAAATACATCTATAATTGCAAGAGCATGGTCTAAACCTATCACTCTTTGACCAAGGGCTAAAACGTTAGCATCGTTATGAGTCCTTGCCATTCTTGCCATAAATTCGTTTGTACAAAGGGCTGCCCTTACTCCTTTAATTTTATTAGCTGCGATAGATATTCCTATTCCGGTTCCACAGATGATTATTCCTCTATCAACTTCGCCAGATTGGACACTTTTACCGACTTCTTCACCAAAATAAGGATAATCAACAGGCTCAGGAGAATAAGTTCCTTTGTCTATAACTTCATATTTTTTTGATTTTAAATATTCTTTTATTTTTTCTTTGTAGAAAAAACCACCATGATCGCTACCGATTGCTATTTTCAAAAAATCATCCTCCTGAAAAAATAGTATTTTTAATTTTATCATAATTGAATATGGCAGAGTAATGAGTTACATAAAATGATTAAATAAACTTACATCTGAGATCGCTATAAAATTCTCGTAAGCTTATCTTTCCGTGCCATCCTGAGGCTGTAAGCCGAAGGATCTCCTCTTTTAAAAATTAAAGAAAAAGAGATTCTTCACCGGCTGCAGAATGACATACAAGATTATCCTTCCTTTAATGTTTATTATTAAACCTTTTCCTGTTGAGAACATAAGTCCAAAAGATCTAATTATCAATTTCATAATAAAAACCATTAATCCTTGAGGTGAGAAATTAGCAGTTTTTATAAAATTTAAAAAGGAGAACCTTCTGACTTACGTCCTCAGGATGACAGGGAAAGCGAAAGCATGTTAACAATTACCTTATTTATCATTCTGAGCGAAGCGAAGAATCTCATGTTTTTGATTAATTTCTCACCTGACGTATTGTATGATAAAATTAGGATATTAAAAATTTAATAATGACCAGAGGTAAGTGTTTGGAACAATGAAAAATAAAAAGATATCCTTATTGTTGATACTTATTCTATCTTTATTTAAATTTTCGTATTCAGAAGAAGATTTGTTTAAGATCGCAAAGATAAGAGCATCATTAAAAACTATAGAAAAGCGTATCAGCTCTGCATTAAAGTTTTATAATGATGGATTATACTCAAAGGCAATAGAGACAGCTTCAAATTTAATAAACAATGAAACCTTGGACGATTTAAACTATGAGCTTATAAACTTTATTTTAGCACATTCCTTGTACAAAAGCAGACAGGAAGAAAAAATGCTTGAATATATAAAAAATGTCAACTTTGATAGAATTTCTCAATATGGAAAATATAGAATCTATCAAGTTGCAATGCTTTTATTCTTAGAAAGAAAGTATAAAGAAGGTCAAGATTATATACTTGAAAAATTGGGAATTTCAAACGATGGCTTTAACTCCTTGGCTCAAGAAAATGAAAACGATGAAACTGAAGAAACTATTTTAAATAAGACGGGCAATAAAAAAGAAAAAGTTAAAAAGTTGGTTTATTCAAAAGATATATTTTTTTTTGGTGAAAATACTAAGCTTATAAACTATAAAGGAGTAGATTTTATCTTAAATAAAGATATTTTTAAATTAGACCCGGCGGTACCTATTATTGGCGAGCTAAGTATTTATATAGCTGAAAAAGACCAAACAATGTTCGAACTGGCAAAAACTCTTGACCTTGGATACTACGAACTAAAAAATGCCAATCCGCTACTTGACCCTTTTGATATAAGAAAAAATCAAATTGTAGTCGTACCGCTAAAAAGAACTTTACCCGTTAAAGATTTTAAATATGGAACGATTTATATCAATATTTATGAAAAAAGATTTTATTATCCAATAAAAATTAATAATGAAAGTTATGTAATTACCTATCCAATAGGTATAGGAGCGGACGATGCGCAATCTCCAATAGGTGAATTTAAAATTTCTCAAAAAAGAAAAGACCCAGCTTGGTATCCACCTGAAAGCATAAGAAAGGAACAGCCTGATTTACCTCTGGTTTTTCCACCTGGACCGGATAATCCACTTGGTACAAGAGCGATGAGGCTTGGAAATACTTCATTTTTAATGCATGGAACAAACAAAGAATATGGAATAGGAATGAAAGTTAGTCATGGATGTATAAGAATGTATAACGAAGATGTTGAAAAACTTTTTGAAGTTGTGAGCATCGGTACACCTATCGTAAGTAGAGAAATTCCTTATAAAATATTTGTAAATTCAGAAAAAGCTGCTGAAGCCTTTGATGATGATGCAATAAAAGAGCTTGAAAAGAGTAATATTGTTAGCAAAAGGTTTTTGGAATTTTATAAAACAGATTTATTTGGAAAAAGCTTTGTTATAAAGGCATGGTGAAAAATGGAAGATAAAGAGATTTTAAAGCAGTGGGATAAGGAATTTTTTTGGCATCCTTTCTCACAGATGAAAGTTTATAGAGAAGAGGAGAATGTTATTGTTGAGAGGGGAGAAGGAAATTATATAATTGATATTTACGGAAATAAATACTTTGATGGCGTTTCTTCCTTATGGTGTAATGTTCATGGGCATAATCATCCAAAATTAAATCAAGCTATCTGTGAGCAGGTAAATAAAATATCTCATTTTACAACCCTTGGAGCATCAAATATACCAGCCATAAAACTTGCTAAAAAACTTGTAGACATCACCCCGGAAGGTTTAAGTAAGGTTTTTTACAGTGAAGATGGTTCTGAAGCAATGGAAATTGCTATAAAAATAGCCTATCATTATTGGCATAATAAAGGAATGAAAGAAAAAAACAAGTTTATAACACTGAGTGAAGCTTATCATGGCGATACAATAGGCAGTGTTAGCGTAGGCGGCATTAATATTTTTCATGAAAAATACAGACCTTTACTTTTTGATGTTTATAAATTACCTTCTCCTTATTTACAAGCCGTAAAAATAGCCGGTAGAGAAAAAGCTTTAACAGAAGAAGCTACAAAAAAATTGATAGAAAAAGTAGAAGAGTTTGTTTTTAAGCATCATCAAACAGTCGCAGGATTTGTTTTAGAAGCTGGCGTTCAAGGTGCAGCTGGTATTCTACCATTTCCAAAAGGATACTTGAAAGAAATAGAAAGAATTTGTAGAGAATACAACATTTTAATGATTGTTGATGAAGTTGCAACAGGATTTGGTAGGTCTGGAAAGATGTTTGCATGTATAAAAGAGGATGTTAAACCAGACATAATGGCTATTGGTAAAGGAATAACAGGAGGATATTTGCCATTAGCAGCAACGTTAACAACAGATGAGATTTTCAATGAATTTCTTGGAGAATTTGGAGAAGCTAAACATTTTTATCATGGACATACGTATACAGGAAATCCTGTAGCTTGCAACGTAGCATTAGCAAACATTCAGCTTTTTGAAGAAGAAAAAACATTAGAAAAATTACAGCCAAAGATTAAATTATTAGAAGAAAGACTAAAAGAATTCTTAGAGTTAAACCATGTTATTGATGTAAGACAGTATGGATTTATGGCGGGGGTTGAGCTTGTAAAAGATAAAGAAAAAAAACAGCCCTATCCATACGGAGAAAGAATGGGGTTTAAAGTGGCAAAGGCAATGCTTAAAAGGGGAATATGGATAAGACCACTTGGTGACGTAATGGTAATAATGTTTCCATTATCAACGACAGAAGAAGAGCTTAATTATTTCTTAGATAGTTTAAAAGAAAGTATTATTAAAGTCTGCGGAAATTAATAAATGGAGGATAAAATGAAAATAAGAGTCGCCCACAGTCCGGATTCTGATGATGCGTTTATGTTTTATGCAATTAACACAAAAAAGATTGATACTAAAGGTTATGAATTTATAGATATACTTTCAGACATAGAGACATTAAACAAAGAAGCATTAAAAGGAACCTATGAAGTTTCAGCAATATCAATACATGTTTTTCCATACGTTGCAGATAGGTATGCTTTGTTATCATCCGGGGCAAGCATGGGAGATAATTACGGACCTATGGTAGTAGCAAAAGAAGAGTTTTCGGTTAACGAATTAAAGAACAGAACAATAGCTGTTCCAGGCACGTTAACGTCTGCATTTTTAGCCTTAAAACTTTTTGAGCCGGATATAAATTATATTGTTATTCCATTTGACCAAATTATAGATGCTGTAAAGGAAGGAAAGGTTGACGCCGGGCTGATAATTCACGAAGGACAGCTAACTTATCAAGATGAAGGATTAAAATGCATTGTTGATTTAGGGAAATGGTGGTATGAAAAAACAGGCGATCTTCCACTTCCACTTGGTGGCAACGTAATCAGAAAAGACCTTGGAATTGAAGCAATGAAAGAAATTTCCGAAATACTAAGGGAAAGTATAAAGTACTCTTTAGCTCATAGAGATGAAGCAGTTGAATATGCATTAAAATACGCAAGAGGAATGGCAAAAGACAAAGCAGATAAATTCATAGGAATGTATGTTAACGACTTAACAGTAGACTATGGAGAGAGAGGAAAAAAAGCAATAGAACTATTTCTAAAAGAAGCTTATGAGAAAAAATTAGTTCCAATTTTGCCAGAAATTACTTTTATATAAAGAGGTATTGACCATGAGAATATTATATTTAGGTGAAAGTGAGAAAATATACATAACACTAAATGAAGTAGCCTCACTTAGCCAATCAGAAGTAATAAAAATAGGATCAATAAAGGAAGCAATGAATATTTTGGCGAAAGATAAAAATTTTCACGGAATAATAGCTCATTCAAAGATTGACAACATTCCTTCGCTTCAAGTTTTGGCATTTATGAAAAGAGATGAATCATTAAAAGATATTCCTTTTATTATAATAGCAGAGAATATAACAAAAGAGGATATAGATTATTACAAGGCAATGGGTGTAGTTGAAGTTTTTGAAATACCTTTTAATCCTTTAGAAGTATTTTTAGTAATTACAAATAGATTAAAAGATATAAAGGGCGAAGAAGTAGTCAAACAAATTCTTCGTGAAGCTAAAAAAGAAGCTAAAAAAGATAAACCTATTTTATTAAAGATTATAGAGTTTATTAAAAAATTGTTTGGAAAAAAGTAAGTTGAGTGAGTTCCAAAGCTTTGAAGATTGGAAAGAAAAACTTAGAAAAGAGTCTATAAAATCGGATGTATGCGTTTTGGTAGAAGGAATTAATGATTTAAGAAAATTATCAAACTGTGGAATACAGAATATAATCGTTCTAAAAGGTCAGAGATTTTATGATGTTGCCGAGAAAATCTTAGAAAAGTACAATAAGGTAATAATACTTTTTGATTTAGACAAGCATGGAAATAAAATGGTTCAGCAGTTTAAAAAGATTCTTGAAAATGAAGGCATAGAAGTAGATTTATCTTTTAGAGAGTTTTTAAAAGGTTTAAATGTCGAAGAAATAGAAAACTTACCGTAAATAAATCGAGAGCGATTTAAAAAAATTTTACAAGTTGCAGAATAAGTTAGACATAACTTTCCCTTTACTCTTCACAATAAAGACTTTTATCCAATAGATCTATCTTTTAAAAGAGAAAAAAACATGAGATTCTTCACTTCGTCCAGAATGACATCTTAGGTTACCCTTTCTCTGATATTTATCAATCAACCTTTGACTGTCATCCTGAGGACGTAAGTCTGAATAATCTCCTTTTTAAATTTTACAAAAACCGCTAATTTCTCATCCCAAGGTATGTTAAAATAACTGTTTATTATATTAGGAGTTAAGAGTTGTTAGCCAAGAGAATTATACCTTGTCTTGATGTTGATAAAGGAAGAGTTGTAAAAGGTGTTAATTTTGTAAATCTTATAGATGCAGGAGATCCTGTGGAAATAGCATCTGTATATGATAAAGAAGGTGCAGATGAACTTGTGTTTCTTGATATAACCGCATCATCTGAAGATAGAAATATAATTTTAGATGTTGTTAAAAAGACGGCGGAAACTGTTTTTATGCCTTTAACCGTTGGTGGTGGTGTAAGGTCGTTAGAAGATATTAGAAAGCTTCTTGAAAATGGCGCAGATAAAGTTTCTATCAATACAGCAGCTGTAAAAAATCCATCTCTTGTAGAAAGTGCAGCAATTAGATTTGGCTCTTCAACTATTGTAGTGGCGATAGATGCTAAAAAAGTGGGAGAAAACAAATGGGAAGTTTATATTCATGGTGGAAGAACTTCTACCGGAATAGATGCGATAGAGTGGGCTAAAGGGGTAGAGAGCCTTGGAGCTGGTGAAATACTTCTTACTTCTATGGACAAAGACGGAACAAAAAGCGGATATGATATAGAACTTACAAAAGCTGTTTCAGAGGCTGTTAAAATACCTGTTATTGCATCCGGTGGAGCCGGGAATGTGCAGCATTTTTATGAAGCATTTGAATATGGAAAAGCTGATGCATGCCTTGCTGCATCTTTATTCCATTTTAAAGAAATAGAGATTTCTGAGCTTAAAAACTTTCTAAAAAACAAAGGTATAAATGTGAGGTTGTAAAATGGAAAAGAAAGTTTTAATATACGATACAACACTGAGAGATGGAACTCAGGCTGAGGGTGTTAGTGTTTCTGTTGAAGATAAATTAAGAATAGCAGAAAAACTTGCAGATTTTGGCGTTCATTACATAGAAGGTGGATGGCCGGGTTCTAATCCAAAAGACATGGCATTTTTTAAAGAGGCTAAAAAACTAAATCTTAAAAACACAAAACTAACAGCATTTGGTTCTACAAGAAGAGCAAGCTTAAAAGTCGAAGATGATCCACAGATTCAAGACCTGATAAAGGCAGAAACACCGGCTATTACAATTTTTGGAAAATCATGGGATCTACATGTTACCGAAGCACTTAAAACAACCTTAGAAAAAAATCTTGAAATGATTTATGACTCTATCGTCTATTTAAAAAAATACACTAACGAAGTAATATTTGATGCTGAGCACTTTTTTGATGGATTTAAAGAAAATCCTGAGTATGCAATTAAAGTTTTAAAAACAGCGCAAGAAGCAGGAGCAAATTATTTAATACTTTGTGATACAAACGGTGGAAGCCTTCCAACAGATATAGAAAAAACTTTTAAAGTCGTAAAGGATGCCGGAATTACTGCAAAACTTGGGATTCATACTCATAATGACTCAGATACAGCTGTTTGGAACTCTATTGTTGCAGTCTTAAACGGAGCTGTTCAAGTTCATGGAACTATAAACGGTATTGGTGAAAGATGTGGAAATGCAAACCTTTGTTCTATAATACCAAACCTTATGTTAAAACTTGGATATGAGGCAGTACCAAGAGAAAATCTTAGAAGATTAAAAGAAATTTCAAACTTTGTTTCTGATATTGTAAACATGCCTGTCCCTAAGAATATGCCGTATGTAGGAGATAGTGCTTTTGCTCACAAAGGCGGTGTCCATGCATCAGCTGTTCTTAAAAATCCAAGAAGTTATGAGCATATTTTACCGGAAGAAGTTGGAAACAGAAGAAAAGTTCTTGTTTCAGACTTGGCAGGTAAGAGTAATATTATTTATAAAGCAAGAGAAATAGGTATAGAAATAGATAAAAAAGATGAAAGATTAGCTTCTCTCGTTCAAGAAATAAAAGAGCTTGAAAATCAAGGATATCATTTTGAGGCAGCAGAAGCGTCCTTAGAACTACTAATAAGAAAACATCTTGGAACACTACCAAAGTATTTCGACCTTGATGCTTACAGAGTTTTAATAGCGCGTAGATATACAGACAAAACACCTATATCTGAAGCTACTGTAAGAATAAAAATAGAAAATCATTATGAGCATACAGCATCTCTTGGGCATGGACCGGTTAACGCACTTGATAATGCTTTAAAAAAAGCTTTAATATCTAAGTATCCATCTTTAGCAGAGGTTGAGCTTATAGACTACAAAGTTAGGATTGTGAATGAAAGTGGTGGAACGGCAGCAAAAATAAGAGTGTTGGTCGAAAGTAGAGATAAAAACAAAAAATGGGGTACTGTCGGAGTTTCAGATAACATTATAGAAGCCTCTTGGCAGGCTGTTGTAGATAGCCTTATTTATAAATTGGTGAAGGATAACATACAACCAGCATGAAAAAGTAAAATGAGAGATTTTAGTTTTCGTGATGAGATTTGTTTTAATTTTTTCATTTCTAAAAGTATTAAAATTGGGAATGTTCCGAAAACCAATATCGTCATTCTAAGCGAAGCGAAGAATCTCCTTTTTCATCAATTTTTAAAAGAGGAGATCCTTTGGCTTTCAGCCTCAGGATGACAAAAAAGGTAAACTTATAAAAATTTTGGAACAACCTTGGTGTTAAAATCAGGGCTTATGCAAAACTTGCAAAGTATTTGGCTTGTTAATTTTTGTGTAAAAGAATGAAAGACTCAAAACGACAAACAAGAGAGGCAAAGAAAAGATGATGTTATTAACTGAAAAATTGAAAATGGAAGGAAAAATAGAAAGTTTAAGAGAGAATATAATAGATTTGATAGATGTAAAGTTTGGAGTAGTTGATAAATCTATAGCAGAAAAAGTTAATCAAATAGATAATATCGAAACTCTAAAGCAAATTTTAAGATTAGTTGGAAAAAGTCAAAGCTTGTATGAAGTAAAAGAAAAACTGAATGGTTTATAAATGGTTATGATTGAAAAGTCAGAAATAGCTCAAAGCAATATGAAAAATAAATGGAGGACAAATTGACAAACGATAATGTTTATATTTCTGTTGTTCATTATCCGGCAAAGAATAAAGAAGGAAGATGGATATGCACGTCTTTTACAACCTTAGACTTTCACGATGTAGCAAGACCGGCAAGAACATACGAACTCCAAGCATATTACATAGTCCAACCATTAGAAGCACAGCAGTTTATCATAAAAGAACAGCTTAAATACTGGACAGAAGGATTTGGCTCTGAATTTAATCCAAAAAGATCTATGGCTGGTAGTATGGTAAGAGTTGTCTCATCTATTACACAGATGCTTGAAGAAATAAAAAAAGAAAAAGGAAAATACCCAAAGCTAATAGCTACATCAGCAAAAAAATATCCACAAACTGTAAGTTATGGTGAGATGAGAGAAGTTTTAAAAAATAAAGATGAAATATTTTTAATACTTCTTGGCACAGGTTGGGGAATGCCTGAGGAGTTAGTTTCAAGCTGTAATTATGTATTAGAACCTATTTTAGGTCCGGGAGATTATAATCATCTTTCTGTAAGAAACGCTGCCGCAATAATATTAGATAGACTATTTTCAATAAATAGATGCTAAGGAGAGGTCATGTTTTATCATTTATTTTGTGAACACTTTGATATTAATCTTTTTAAATATATAACGTTTAGAGGTTTTTATGCATTAATCACTGCATTTTTTATTTCATTGCTCATTGGTCCTTATGTGATTAATAAATTAAAAATTTTTCAAAACAAACAAGGTGGTTATGTAAGGGAAGATACGCCAGACTGGCATCAGATGAAAAAGCACACACCAACAATGGGCGGTGTGATGATTTTGATTGTTGTAAGTTTAACATCTTTGTTATGGTGTAGATTAGATAATCTATATGTATGGCTTTTAATCTTAACATTTTTATCATTTGGACTGATTGGATTTATCGATGATTATAAAAAAATAAAAGATAAAAAAGGGCTATCTTCAAAAGCCAAGTTTCTTATGCAACTTTCGGCGGCTTCTATTGTAGCTTTTATTCTTTATACTTATCCAAAATTTAATACAGTTTTATATGTTCCATTTTTTAAAAATTTATCTATCGATTTAGGAGTGTTTTATTTATTTTGGATGATTTTTATAATCGTTGGAACGTCTAACGCGGTAAATTTAACAGATGGTCTTGATGGCTTGGCAATAGGTCCTTCTTTAATATCTGTTGCAACGTTTTCAATCTTTGCATACATAACCGGTAATGCGGTATTATCAAAATATTTATTTATACCTTACATAGATGGAGGCGGAGAGATAACGGTTTTCTTAATGGCGTTGTTAGGCGGTGGTCTTGGCTTTTTGTGGTTTAATTCTTTTCCGGCTGAAATGTTTATGGGAGATGGTGGGTCATTATCAATTGGAGCAGTTTTAGGATTAGCATCTATAATTACAAAACAAGAACTAATCCTTGCAGTTGTAGGAGGTATTTTTGTAGTAGAAACTTTATCGGTAATTGCACAGGTAACATATTTTAGATTAACAGGTGGTAAAAGACTGTTTAAAATGGCTCCGATCCATCATCATTTTGAACTGGCAGGACTTCCTGAACCAAAAATAGTTGTTAGAGTGTGGATAATTTCTTTATTATTATCAATTATAGCATTATCAACATTAAAGATAAGATAGGCAAGATTGTGAGTAGAGACAATAATTAATTGTCCATACAATAAGTGAGAATGCTATAAAAATTTTTGCAAGTTCCGTGTCATCCTGAGGATGTAAGTTGGAAAAATCTTATCTTTTGATTTTTTGCTTGAAAAGAAAAATTCACTGACGCTCAGAATAACATCATTGGATCGTTCTTTGTCATCCTGAGGCCGAAGACTGAAGGATCTCTTTCTTTAATGTTTTTTAAAAGGAAGGAAACAAAAACAGGAGATTCTTCATCGGCTGTAGAACAACAACGTTGATTTTTGCAAACATTCTCAATTTATGCCTCCATATTTAACTCTATTGCAAATATACCACCTTCAGAAGATGGTACTGCATATATTTTACCTTTGTGTTTTTCTACAACTTCTTTCGTTATTGATAGTCCAAGTCCGCTTCCTTTTGGTTTTTTAGAGTAATAAGGTAAGAATATTTTGTCAATATCTTCTTTTCTAATACCTTTTCCATTGTCTTTAAAGATAATTTTAATCTTGTTGTCTTCTATATAAACAGAGATTTTTAAACTGTTTGCCTCTTCATAGCTGTTTTGGACGATATTTATAAACGCCTGTTTTAAAAGCTTTAAATCTCCTTTTATCTTAAAATTATCCTCACACTCAATAGAAATGCTAAATTTTTCATCTTTATAGCTTTCTGTGATCTCTCTTAGAAGGTTGCATAAATCAATTTCTTGAAGGTTTAATCCAGACAAAGAATTTCCAAACTGATTAAACTCTTTTACAAGATTTGCTAAATAGTCTGTCTCTTGAGTGATTATTTTTACTGAATTTTCAACGATTTCATCAAAGTTTGGATTTTGTTTTTTCCAGTTTCTTAGTATTCTTTCTGCTGATAATTTTATTGGAGTTAATGGATTTTTTATTTCATGGGCTATTCTTTGTGCCACATCTTTCCACATACTTAGCTTTTGTGCTGCTATTATATCTGTAATGTCATCAAAAACTATAACATAACCTTTATTTCTTATATTGCTGACTTTAACTATGAGCGATCTACCGCCCTTTTCTATTATCTGCTCTTTTTTACTATTAAGATTTACATTTAAAAACTTTGCAAATTCCTGAATATCATTTTTTCTAAAATTTAAAACATCTTGACCTAAAATAATGGTTGCTGCACTGTTTATATTTTCAACTTTGCCATCTTCTGATGAGTATATTACACCGGTACTAATGTTGTTTAAAATTGTTTCTAAGTATTCTTTATTCTTTCTTAAGACAGCGTTCCTTTCTTCAAGTTTTTTATACAGCAGATTTAATCTTTCAACCATTCTATTGAATTCTTTAATCAAGATGCCAAACTCATCTTGAGACTTGAGATTTATTTTTACGTTTAAATCTCCTTCTGAAAGTCTTTTTGCTCCTTCTACCAATGCTTCAACAGGTTTTGTGATGTTGTTGACAATAAACCTACTAAACCAAACAGTGGCAAAAATTACAGCCATTGTAATTGTAAGTAAAATTAAAATATAGCTTATTCTAATTGGTGTTTTGTAGTTTTTTAAGTCATTATAAATCTGCAAAATTAAAACTGTGTCTTCTTTTGATAATAAAAGTTCTTTTGGAAATTCATAAACAAGGATTATTTTCTGATTTGTTTTTAGTTTACCATTGAAAACTATTTTATTTTCATAAACGTTAAAACCTTCTTTGTACAATGCATCAAAAACTTCTTTATCATAAGGCTTGCCATAAAATTGTATCAATCTTCCATCAATGTCATAGATTGTCAATGTTCTTAGATTAAAAATATCAACCGTATCTTTTGGGTCTATCTTATTTTCATCAATTAGTCTATAAACTCTGTAAAGCCAATCTTGGTTGGATTGAATGTTTTGACTTATTATCTTATCTAACTTCCCAAGGGCATTGCCAACTTTTCCGGCAAACCATAAATTTGTTGCATTTGAAATTATTGATACCGACACTGTAAAAAGTATTAATGAAGGTATAACAACAAAGGAGATTAAAATCAGTGTAAGTTTTATTTTTAACTTTCCTTTAATCCCTTCCTCAAACAGTATTTTTATAAGATATCTTAGGGTATACGCAAAAATGATGATAAAAAAGATTAGGTCAAGATTGAGTATGAAAAGAAAGACATATGGATTTAAAACATCTTTGACCTTTTCAAGCTTTCCAAAAATATAGTAATTGCTTGCTATAAAAAGAAATAAAGAAGCTGAAAATATTATTAAATTTCTTTTTAGATTTTCTCTTTCAGTCAAAGCTCTCTTGGTGGGTTTCCTAAGTATTCTATTTCCGTTTCTTCATCAAGTCTTCTAAAAATAACTCCTTCTGTTAGCTCTTCAAATGCGTGTGCAACTAAACCAGGTATTCTTCCGATTATAAAAAACCCTTTTCCAAGTCTGTAATCAAAACCCATATCCGATGTAATGGCTGCAATTGCTCCATCTACGTTTAAAACAAGCTTTTTCCCTTTTATTTTTTCTATTGCATCTTCCAAGGCTACAGCAAACTCACAATGTTTACCATAAAATCCAAGCTCTTTTGCCAAATCTAATAATTTTTTGCTTCTTGGGTCAAAATCTTTGTAGTATTTATGTCCATAGCCGGAGATTCTCCATTTTTCTTCTACAGCTTTTTTAGCTATTCTTTCTGCAAGTCCATAAATATCCTCCTCATCTTTTGTGTATTCTTGGAAGAGTTTCATAGCATCTTCTAAAGCTCCACCATGATATTCTCCAAAAGCTAAAACACCTGCTGCAACGCCAATGTGAAGCTGATTTCCACCGGAGATTACATTTCTAAGTGCTACGACAGATGGTGGTGCAACTCCATGGTCTATTACAGATGTAAAGATTGCATCAAACATCCTTCTTTCGTTTTCTGTTGGAAGCTCTCCTTTTAACAAAAGATAAATGCTTTCTGAAAAAGTAAGCTTTCCAATCATCTGAGTTAACGGATAGCCTCTGATATATGTCTCTTCTTTTGTGTTTAATGTAATTTTAGTTTGCCATTTTTTCGCCATGGTTAGCTCCTTTTTGACTTTAATCTTTGTTCTAATATTTTTTCTATATCCTCTTTAACATGTTCTCCGATTATCAATAAGCAGTTATATTCTTTCCTAAATTTTTGCTTATAATTATCTCTTTTACTCGCTGGAATTTTTACTTTTGTTGTCACTAAATATGCTCTTTTTTGTAAATCTGAGCCATATCTATTTTTAAAGCATATATGATTTATAGTATTTTCAAGTTGTTTTATACCATATTCTACTTTATTGCCCTTCAACTCTACAAATAAGACAACTTTGATAATAGGAATTTCTATAACATAATCGCATCTGGTGGTATCATCTTTAATAACGCAATTATCAACTCTTATAATTCGGACTTTTATTCTTTTGGAGTTTTCCAACCTAAATTCCGACTTACCACCACTTGAATCATTAATTATTATATATGGGTCAGACTTAATCTCTTCACATTTGGATATTTTCTCTTCACAGTTCATTATATCTAACCTTCTATGCCAATTTCATTTAGTTTATCAAAAAGGTCTTCAAATGCTTCTGTAGCTTTATCAATAATATTTGTATCTAATAGTTTAGTCTCATGATTAAGGAAAGATTTTAATATACCATCTTCGATAGTGTAGGCTTCAATATCTTCAAATTTTATTGCTGCATTTTTTCCAATAATTTTTTCTATTTTTTCTTTATTTTTCTCATTCATGATATCATTTGCCAGAAGTAAAATATTGAAAGCCGAAAGTATATAGGGACTATGCGTTGTAATGATTACTGATTTGTTAAAAGTATTGCAGACTTTAGAAATAAAGAATATAACATCTCTCTGTGTTTCTGGGAATAAATGTGCTTCAGGTTCTTCTATTGTAAATAAATCATTAAATACAATATTATTTTCAACTTTATTCCCTAATTTTTCTTCTAAAGAATGTGTCAGAAAAACTACTAATGCAGGAATAATTTCTTGATATCCTGAAGATGTATTTTCAATCTTAATTTTAAGACCGTTTTCTAACTCTATGTAAACATTATTTGAGTAGCTTACCAAATTCCCGCCGCAAATACTATTTAAATCTATTAAAAAATCATTAAATTCTTTATTTTTACCTATAATTTTATCAAAAAGATATATTCCTCTTTCGTAAAGTATTCCAAATTGATGCAAAGTTGGATCTAAATTCAGTTTTTTTAATTCGGAGATATAACTTAATGTATAAGTATTAGCTCTTATGGTTAGAAAAAAACTTCTCCCTGCGGGAATATAAAAATTTTCTTCAACATAGATTTTATAAAAACTTTTCTTAAATTTATTAAGTTTATTTTCTGGGTTTAAATACCATCGTATTAAGTCAAACCGACTAAATAAAAAAGGATCTTTTTTAACCGCTTTTATTTCTTCGTAAAATTTTTTTGTTATCAACAATAACTCTTTAAAAGTTTCATTTACTGTTATTTGAAGTGTACTGATATTATTGGATAGTTCAATTTCTACATCCTCTATTTTGTAATTGATATTAAACTTTTGATTTTTCCATAGATATCCTGGAAAGTAAGAGTAAAGGTAGTCATCAAAAATTTTTTTAAAATTTAAATTTCCATGAAACGCCACCGAATTTAAACATTCCCTTAAGCTCTTTCTAAAAAAATGAATTAATCTTGTTAGAGTACTTTTCCCTGTCGCCTGCTTTCCGATAATTACATTAAATTTTTTAACGTTAAAGTCAGCCTCTTTTATAGCAAGAAAGTCTTTAACTTTCAATCTCTCCATATTATCACCTCACTATATAAACTTTAAACTATCTAACACAAAATCCGGATTTAAAGATAATGCAAGTTCTTTATTTCCATAGCCTTGTAAAACTAATGCCGTTTTTATTCCTGCATTCTTTCCTGTTAAAACATCAGTTTCACTATCACCTATGATTATACTTTTATCTTTATCGGATTTTAGCTTTTCCAATGTGTAAAAAACCGGCAACGGATGAGGCTTTTTTTCTGAAGTTGTATCAGCTCCTACTACTAAATCAATATAATCAATAACATTTAATTTTTTTAAGATTTCAACAGATAAAGCCTCATATTTGTTTGTTACAACCGCAACTTTCTTTGAAAGCTCTTTCAATTTTTTTAATGTCTCTTCAGCTCCTTCATAAAGTCTTGAATATATTACAGGATTTGAATAGTAAAACTCCTTAAAGTATTCTAATGTTTTATCTTTAATTTCTTGTGGATATTCGAGAATTAATTCCTCAATAAGCTTTTTTGCTCCATATCCAACCTTTGAGATTATCTCTTCTTCTGAAAATGTTTTAAGATTTAGCTTTTCAAATGCGTAGTTTGCCGCTAAGGCTATATCTTTTCCTGAATCGAGAAGTGTTCCATCAAGGTCAAAAATGTATAACTCTAAGTGTTTCATTGAATCTTAAATTCTTTATATTTTTCTTTGATTTTATCAATCCATTTTATTTGATTTGATGGTTCAGGCTCTTCGTCCTTGGTTGGTAGTTTTTTATAGTTTACAAGTATATAAACTTCTTCATGTTCTTTAATAAGACCTAAATTTTCTCTTGCTTTCTTTTCTATGTAAAATGGGTCGTTTTGCAAGTAATCTACAGTTCTTTGAAGTTTTCTATTTTCTGATTTAAGTGATTCAACTTGACTTAGAAGCCCATTTCTTGCCTTAACTTTGTCAAAGTATTTAAAGATATTATTCTCCCCAAAAAGAATAGTATATATTGCCAAAAGCAGTGTAAATAAAACCGTGAACTTAAGTCCACGGTCTAAAACTTTATGTTCATCCCTTAAATTGGAATTTCTTAAATGCTTGTTTTCCCTTAAAGATTGCGTTCTCACCAAGTTCTTCCTCTATTCTAATTAATTGATTATATTTTGCTATTCTATCTGTTCTTGATGCAGAACCTGTTTTAATCTGTCCTGCATTTGTTGCTACCGCTAAATCTGCAATAAATGTGTCTTCACTTTCTCCAGACCTGTGAGAGATGATTGCTGTATAGTTATTAGTTTTTGCCATTTCTATAGCATCTAACGTTTCGGTTAAAGTGCCGATTTGGTTTAATTTTATTAAAACCGAGTTTGCTATGTTATTTTTAATTCCTTCTTTTATAATTTTTGGATTTGTTGTAAAAAGATCGTCTCCAACAAGTTGAACTTTGTTTCCAAGTGTCTGTGTTAAGTTTTTCCATCCTTCCCAGTCATTTTCGGCCAATCCATCTTCTATAGATACTACTGGATACGTTCCTACGATTTCTTCGTATAAGACTATCATATCATCAGATGTTAATTCTCTTTTTTCAAATAAGTATTTTCCGTCTTTATAAAATTCAGAAGATGCAGCATCTAAGGCAATAAAGATATCTTCGCCAGGTGTATAACCTGCTTTATCTATTGCAAGCATTAACACATCTAATGCTTCTTTTGTCTCTCTTAAAGCAGGTGCAAATCCACCTTCATCTCCAACATTTGTTGAGTAGCTTTTTTCTTTTAATACAGATTTAAGAACGTGAAATGTTTCAACGCCTGCTCTTAAAGCTTCTTTAAATGAACCACCGCAAACTGGAACGATCATAAACTCTTGAAAATCTAATTCGTTGTCTGCGTGTGCTCCGCCATTGATTACGTTCATAAGTGGAACAGGTAAAACCTTAGCATTAACTCCGCCTAAATATCTGTATAATGGCATTTCCTTTTCTGTTGCCGTAACTCTTGCAACTGCCAAAGAAACCGCCAATATTGCATTAGCTCCAAGGTTTGATTTATTCTCCGTTCCATCTGCCTCTATCATAAGTCTATCTATTCTAACTTGGTCTTCTGATTCTTCACCTATTAAAAGGTCAGCAATTTTTGTGTTAATGTTTTCAACTGCTTTTAAAACACCTTTTCCAAGAAATCTTTTTTTATCTCCATCTCTAAGCTCCAATGCTTCATTAGCTCCTGTTGACGCTCCGCTTGGAACTATTGCAGATGCAACAACACCGCTTTCAAGAACAACAGTAGCTTCTACCGTTGGATTTCCCCTTGAGTCTAAAACTTCTCTTCCGATAATGTCTATAATTGTTGACATTTTAAGACCTCCTTTTATAGTCTATGATATGCTGCTAATGCTCCTACTATTGCTGCAACTAAATCTTCAATATTTCTCTCTTGCTCTTTTAAGTTAAAAGTTGGTAATTTTTCATCTATGTATTTTGTTGTAAATTTACCATTTATAAAATCTTCATCTCTGACGATTGCTCTAAGAAGTGGAAGGTTTGTTGGCACACCCCGAACGATAAACTCATCTAATGCTCTTCTTGCTCTATTTACCACATCTTGCCATGTTAAAGCCCAAACAGATAGCTTAGCTATCATAGAGTCATAGTATGGTGGAATTACGTAGTCTTTATAAACTGCCGCATCTACTCTAACACCCGGTCCACCTGGAGAGTGGTAAGATGTAATAAGTCCAACCGATGGTGCAAAGTTTTTAGCTGGGTCTTCTGCGTTTACTCTAAACTCGATTGCGTATCCTCTCATGGATATATCTTCTTGTAAGAAAGGTAGCTTTTTACCTTCAGCAATTTCTATCATTTTTTGGACAAGATCTATTCCTGTTACCATTTCTGTAACTGTATGCTCAACCTGAAGTCTTGTGTTCATCTCAATAAAATAAAAATTATTGTTTTCATCTACTAAGTACTCAATCGTTCCAACGTTTTCATATCCAACTTTAAACATTGCTTTAACGGAAGTTCTGTAAAGCTCTTTCTTTACTTCTTCATCTAACGATGGAGATCTTGCTATTTCTACTATTTTTTGATGTCTTCTTTGTATAGAACAGTCTCTTTCTCCAAGATGAACTACGTTTCCATACTTATCAGCCATTATCTGAATTTCTATGTGTCTTGGATTTTCAACGTATTTCTCTATAAAAACATCACCTTTTCCAAAGAATTTCTTGGCTTCGTTGTAAGCAGACTGGAATAAGGTCTCAAATTCAGATTCAGACCTTACAATTCTCATACCCCTTCCGCCGCCACCATAGGCAGCTTTAAGAATAACCGGATACCCTATCTCATTTGCTATCTTTTTAGCTTTTTTCATATCAGATATTGGTTGATCGCTACCTGGCAGGATCGGAACGCCAAGCTCCCTCATCTTTTTCTTTGCTGCCATTTTATCGCCAAAGAGTGCAATATGCTCTGGCTTTGGACCAATAAATATAATCCCCTGTTTTATGCAGTATTCTGCAAACTCTGGGTTTTCTGATAAAAATCCATATCCTGGATGGATTGCATCACACTTAGTTTGTTTTGCTAAATCTACTATTCTAAAATAGTTTAAATAAGCTTGGATTGGGTCTCCTGAAATCAGATAAGCTTCGTCAGCTTTTTTAACATAGATACTTTTTGCATCTGCCTCTGAATAGATTGCTACCGTCTTTATTCCAAGCTCTTTACATGCTCTAACTATTCTCGTTGCTATCTCTCCTCTGTTTGCAACAAGAACTTTTTTAATTTCCCTTGGCATTGCCTTTATGTATTCTTTCTTTGAAGAAATTTTTTTAACTGATTTGTAAAGTGGATTATCTTTACTCATATTGAATATCACCTTCCATGTTTTCTATAAATGCTTCATGTAAAGACCTTACTGCAAGCTCTGCATACTTTTCATCTATTAAAACTGATATTTTTATTTCTGATGTTGAGATTGCATATATATTTATACCTTCTCTTGATAAAACTTCAAACATTTTTGCTGCTGTTCCTGCATGGGTTTTCATTCCAAGACCAACGATAGAAACTTTTGCAATTTTGTCATTTCTTTCTACTTCTTCAGCTCCTATTTCTTGTGCTACTTCTTTTGCTATTTCTTCTGCTATATCTGCATCCGTTTTGTTTACTGTAAATGATATATCAGTAAAACCTTTGTGTGAAACGTTTTGAACTATCATGTCAACAACAATGTTTCTATCTCCAAGGGCTTTGAATAACTTAGCTGCAACGCCTGGCTTATCTGGCACCCTTACTACAGTAATTCTTGACTCTTTTAATTCATGAGAAATTCCTCTAACAATCATTTTTTCCATTTCTTCATTCTCCTCCACTATCCAAGTTCCTTCTTCGTCGTTAAAAGATGACCTTACATGTATTTTAACACCATACTTTGCCCCAAATTCCACAGACCTAATTTGCATAACTTTTGAACCAAGAGAAGCCATCTCCATCATCTCTTCATATGATATAACCGGTATTTTTCTTGCATTTTCAACAATTCTTGGGTCTGCTGTAAAAACACCCGGTACATCTGTATAAATTTCACATACATCAGCTTTTAAAGCTGCAGCTAAAGCAACGGCAGAAGTATCAGAACCACCTCTACCAAGAGTTGTAATGTCTCCCCATTCTGTAACACCTTGAAATCCTGCAACTATAACAACCTTTCCCTCATCTAAATGTTTTCTTATTCTATGTGTATCTATTTTTTTAATTCTCGCCTTTGTATGTACATCATCGGTAATTATCGGAACTTGCCAACCTGTTAAACTTACAGCATCTATTCCAAGCTCTTTTAATGCAATAGCTACCAATCCTATTGCTACCTGCTCACCTGTGGAGACTACCATGTCTTGTTCTCTTGGGTCAGGTCTTGATGATAACTCTCTTGTTAAACCAAGCAGTCTATCTGTCTCTCCACTCATAGCAGAAGAGACAACTACGACTTTATTCCCGGCATCTACAGCCTTTTTTATTTTTTTTGCAACATTTTTAATTCTTTCTATATTTCCAACAGATGTTCCACCATACTTTTGAACTATTAAAGGCAATTAAAGAGACCTCCATTATATAAAAATATTTAGTTTATTATAACAAAAGCATTATTTTTTTGCTTAATTATAAATGATGAGAAAATGGGTAGATTTATAATTCCCCATATTCTTGATAATAAAGATCTGTCTATCATTCAAACCTAAGGCTAAAAATCTCATTCTACAAATTTAGATAATTTAATCGTCGTTATAAAGCTTCCCTGTTTTATCTTTTTAAAAAAATCATAAAAGGAGATCCTTCGGCTTACAGTCTCAGGATGATAAGGATCTTCCAAATAGTGTCATTCTGCAGCCAGTGAAGAATCTTTGCCTCATACTCCTATCCTGTCATTCTAAACGAAGTGAAGAATCTCGTACTTTTATTTTATTGAATTCCTCACCCAACGTAGCTTATCTCTTATAGTTTAAAAATTTTTGTATCAATGATAGGGAAAGGTAAAACCTATAAAAAAATTACACTTATCCCTCACTACTTACCTTTAAACTCTTTGACAAACTTAGTAGCTTCTGCTTTAGTCTTTACTTTTCCACCAATTTGAGCTTTAATCAAACTGTCTTTTATAATTCCAACTTCCTTTGAAGGCTTGAGATTTAGTAATTTCATTATCTCCTCACCGCTTAACAACGGCTCTTCAACAATGTTATTTTTATAATTGTTTTCATAATGATTTATCAATCTTAAAATGAAATCTTCTAAGTTTTTATCAATGCTATAAGAAAATAGAAAACAGTAATCACTTACATTTTTAAACTTATACCAAAACCAATTGAGCTCAAAATCAGATGAGTTATTTTTTGAAATTGATAGTAAAAACTCTGTTGTTTGGATTATATCCTCTATAAACTTTGAAATTTTTACAGGAAGTAATAACTTTTCTTCCAAAATTTCTTTATAATCTTTAAGAACGTACAAAATAGAAGCAAGTTTTAAAAAGGTGATACCACTGAAATTTTGATAAAGTTTTTTTTCTTTTAGTTTTTGAACGTCTACAAATTTAAGTTTTTTTTTAAGTTTTCTTCCAAGCTTTCATAGAGTTTTAAATCTTTAAGATTTTCTGAAATAACTTTTTTCAGAATTTTGTTTTCAAGAAGCTTGTTTAATGTGTCTTTTGAATTTTCATTAGAAATTATCTTTAAAAGCTCATCTCTGATTCTTTCTTTTGGAGATTTTTCTATTAGATTGGGATTATTTTTTACAAACTTCTCAAATTCTTTATCTATTGTAAAATCAAGCTCTAATGCAAGTCTATAACCTCTTAAAATTCTTACTGGGTCTTTTATGATGTTTTCAATAGATATTGGTCTAATGATGCCTTCTTGAAAGTCTTTAAATCCATTTGACGGGTCTATTAAAACAGTTGTTGAAGCACTTAGGCTTGATGTATCGTCAAAGTTTACTGCTATTGCGTTTATTGTAAAATCTCTTTCTAATAAATCTTTTATAAGTCTTTCTAAAATCAGCTCTTCTTTTTGATAAAAGTCTATATCTAGATTTGAAAGTATGTCAGAAATATCAAGATAGGAAAAATCAAATCTGTAGTTATAATTATTTTCTTTAAACAAAAATGTTGCTACTTTTTTCTCTTTTTCAAATTGGAAGATATCACCTTTAATAAATTTTTTTAAATTGTTTACAACTTGGAGTGGGTCTGCTGTGATAATAAAATCTATGTCTATATTCTCACCGATTGGTCTGTTTATGATCCTGTCCCTAATCCATCCACCTACAAGAAAACAAAATGAACCTTTTGGAAGGGCTTTTGCTAAATAATCAAAGTAAGAGTTGTAAAATATCAGCCCATGAATGTAATTTTCCTTTATTTCTAAATCTTCTAACTTTTCTTCTTTTTGTTTGTTGAAAATTTTATTTAATAGCTTATCTATTCCAAACATAATCAAACCTTATATATATCCACTTCTTTTTTAAGATTTTCTATAAATGTGATTAGCTTTTGAGCTTTATCTATCCAATTTTGTACAATCCATGCCGATTTTGGATACTCTTCTTGGAGTTGTTTGTACTGGTCTATCTTGTACTGTGCAAATTGAATTAGCAAGTCTAAATACTCTTTCATTTTGTTTAATTGTTTTGCATAGAAGAATAAATCCTTCAGCATCTCTTTTCTTTCTCTTACATTAACGTCTACACCAATGGCTAATGCAATACTTCTTATATCAAATCTTGAAAGATATATGCCACTTTTTGCCGGAACTGTGAGAATTTTTAATATTCTGTCAAATTCACCTTCTTCTTTGAGAAAATCATACTGTTGTTCAAATTTTGTATTGGTCATAAACGGATTTCTCATCAGGTCATCTTTATTAAACATTTCTAGCCTCTTTATATAGAGTTTTAAGTATTATAACAGAAGTGAGAAGTAAATATTAAGAGTGTTTTAAAAATTATCGTAAGCTTACCTTCCTGTGTCATCCTGAGGACTTTAGTCCGTTCGCTCAGAACGACGATGTGGATTTTTGGAACAGTCTCAGTAAATAGTAGAGAGTTAAATCCTACGTATATACTTTATAAATCTAAAACTGTAATTCTTCACTGCTAAGTATCAAGTATAGATGACGCACATCCTTCAAAATGTATAAAACTTAAAAAAATCGCCTCTTCTAACTATTTCACCTAATTACTTTTTTACTTTTTCACTTATGTACCCTAAAACTTTGTAAGGGTCAGATGCTGGGTCTACACCTCTATATATTTTTTCAACTTTACCCTCTGGATTTATAAGAATCGTATCTCTTGAACACAGTCCAAAGAATGTTTTAACACCGTAAGCTTTAGCTACCTCTCCTTTTGGATCTGACAGTAGACTGTGTTTAAAGCCGTATTTTTCTTTAAATTTTTTTATTGATTCTACATCATCAGTACTTATGCCAAATACAGCCGCATTTGCCGAAACAAATTTATCGTATAACTTTGAATATTCTTTGCCTTGTGTGGTACATCCGGGAGTGTCTGCTTTTGGATAGAAGTATAAAATTACCCATTTTCCTTTGTAATCAGAAAGCTTGACCAACTTGTTAGATTCATTATAAAGCTTGAAATTATAAGCCGGCTGTCCTTCTTCAATAGCCATTCCTGATTTTACAATTCCAAGTAAAATTAAAATCTTTACTAAAAAATTTTTCATTTTTTTACTCCTTACTTTTCATATTTTTTTATGAGAATTTATCAAATTTAAAAATTCTTCTCTTGTTTTTTGACACTCTAAAAATCTTCCTGTAAGTTTGCTTGTTAATGTGATAGATTCTGGATTTCTTACTCCTCTCATTGCCATACAAAGGTGAACTGCCTCCATCACAACTGCTACACCTTTTGGCTGTAGTTCTTTTTCAAGGTATTCAGCAATTTCCGCTGTCAATCTTTCTTGAACTTGTGGTCTGTAAGAAAATTTGTTTACAACTCTAACGATTTTAGACAATCCGCATACTTTTTTATCCGGAATGTATGCTACGTGTGCTTTTCCGAAAAAAGGAAGTAAATGATGTTCGCATAAAGAATAAAACTGAATATTTCTTACAACTACCATCTCATCGTAGCTTCCTACTTCTTCAAAGATGGTCATATTCATTTCTCTATAACTTTCAAACTCTTCCCACATTTTAGCAACTCTTTTTGGCGTATCTCTTAAACCTTCTCTGTTTGGGTCTTCTCCAATACCTTCTAAAAATAATCTTATTGCCTGTTCAATCTTATTTTTGTCTATTGCCATTATTTTCTCTCCTTTTTATAGTAATCTTTGACATTCTACTTTCATACATTTGTTTGCAACTACGTTAAAACCTTTTTCTACAAGCATTTTAGCTACTTCTTCATTATAGGTTTGAGGCTGAAACCAAAATGTTTTAAAACCTTTCTTTATAGCCTCTTGTGCTGTATATCCTACATCTGCCGGTCTTCTAAAAACATCAACGATATCAATCTCATCTGGAATATCTAATATAGATTTATAAACCTTTTCACCAAGTATTATCTGACCTTCATATTTTGGATTTACTAAATAAATTTTAAATCCGTAGGATTTCACAACTTCTGTCACAAAATAGCTTGGTTTATGTGGTTCTGGCGAAATACCGATTACCGCAACTGTTTTACTTGATTTTAAAACATTTCTTATCTCTTCGTCGGTTGTCAACAATGGCATAGTTTATACCTCTACTGCTGTATTTTCTTCTCTTTCTTTTCCTATTTCTGTTAGGTTTGCCTTAATTATAGTGTTAACAGGTTTTTCCGTCTTTATTTTTGCATGAATGTAATTTCCTGTAACTGCTATCTTATAGTCATCTCTTTCAGAGATAATTAAAAATTCCAAATCTTTGTTTATAAATCTCTTTCTAAATTCATAGTTTTTCTGATAGCTTATTTCTCTGAGTATTCTTGTCCTTTCTTTTTTTTCTTCCGGATGAACTTTATCTCCAAATTTTACAGCTGTTGTTCCATCTCTCTGAGAATATGTAAACACATGTATGTATGCAAAAGGAATATTATTTATTGTCTTTACAGTGTTTAAAAATGCCGTTTTATCTTCTGTTGGAAATCCTGTTATTATATCCGTTCCAATTGCTGTTTCCGGTCTTTTTGATATTATCTTTTCTACTTTTTCCATATACTCCTTTACTGTGTAATTTCTTTTCATATCTCTTAAAACTTTGTCATCTGCTGACTGGATGGATAGATGAAAGTGTGGTGCTATTTTATCTTCTGATGTTAAAAAGTCTATGAGTTTATCATCAAGCTCATTTATTCCCATAGATGAAAGTCTAATTCTGTATAGATTTTCTATCTTGACAAGATTTTTTAAAAGGTCATAAAGGGTTCCTTCTTTATGGTCATATCCGTATTGAGATAACTGAGTTCCTGTTAGAACAATCTCTTTAAATCCTTTGTTTACTAATATTTTAACTTGATTTGCTATTTCATCTATTTTTGCACTTCTTACTTTTCCTCTTGCAAATGGAATGATGCAAAAACTACAAAAACTATTACAACCTTCCTGGACTTTGATTATAGGTCTTGCTCCTTCAAAAAATGTGCTTATTTGAAAGGTTTTAAACTGATTTTCTCTAAATATATTTTCTATAAAAACTTTGTTTTCAAATTTTTCATTTATATAATTTTCTACTATCTCAAAAATAGCTGTTTTATGAGAATTGCCTATAACCAAGTCTATCTCTTCCATCTTTGCAAGCTCTTCTGGAGATACCTGGGCATAACAACCTGTAGCAACTACAACTGCGTTAGGATTTCTTCTTTTTGCCTGTCTTATAGTTTTTCTTGAGGTTCTATCTGCATCGTTCGTGACAGTACATGTATTTATTACATATACATCTGCCACATCTTCAAAGTCTGTAATGCTATAACCTTTTACTTGAAATTGCTCTTGTAATGCAGATGTTTCAAATTGATTCATTCTACAGCCAAGAGTTGCAAAAGCTACTTTCAAACCTTTATTTTCCAATTTCATCTACTGCCTTTTCTAAATCTCCATGTTTTAGTATTTCAATTAGTTTATGTTCATCAAATTCTTTTGTCAATCTTTCACCTGTTTTTAGGTCAAAGATATAAAAAATCTCACTTCCAAAGCTTCCAACGAAGTAGGTTCCTCTTCCAATTATAACACCTGCAATGACTGATGATTTATAATCTTCTGTAAGCTTTTCTCCTATCTCTACATCATAGATTGCATATCTACCGTTCTTCTTGCCCCAAAAATATTTACTTTCTCCTGTTAAAGCTCCTCTATCTCTTATCTTTTCAAAATCATCTGTCTTTTTACCTTCTAATGTGTATAGAGCTTCCATTCCATCTTTTAAAGCCAAATAATAAGGAGACTGATTTTTGATAATTCCTTTTGTGTATATCCAATCAAAACTATCTGACACTGGATTTAAAGCTTTGTTAAATATCTTCCATTTAAGATTTTTTAAATGTTTAAGATAATCTGATTTGTTTTTGATTATTTCTTTTGATGCAACAAAAAAATCAGATTCACCTTTTGCCAATCCTTCTTTAAAAACGTATCCAAATTTAACATCTGGATTTGTATCAAAGTAAAAATAAAGCTCTGTTTCTATAAGCTTCAAACACAAACCTCCATAATAGAATATTTGATTATTTTAAAGAAATTAAGAGTTTATTTTTATGTTTTTTAGTATAAGGAAAAGACTATAGTTCGAAAGATCTCATCTTTTATAAAAGGTGAAAAAGTGAGCAAGTGAGAGGTAAAAGGACGGAGATTCTTCGCCGGCTACAGAATTATCAATCAAAAAGTCAAATAATTTTTAGGTTTAGCTAAAGTTTTAAAGCACTTTCTGATGTTACTAACTCTTAGCATGTTAAAATATAGGTTTGAAATTAACACAAAAACTACATATAATTTTTTATGATTAAAATCAATAAAATTTTGGAGGTGTTTTTATGAAGAAGGTTTTAATGTTTATTTTAGCTATCATGTTTAGCGTTTCTTCCTTCGCTTATACACTGCAAGGTAGCACAAAAAACTATCCAAAGAAGTTGATTGAGGTTGAAAATCTTGTTAACGAAGAAGGCAAACCTACAAAACTATATGATTTTAAAGGAAAGGTTGTTATTTTGTACTTTGGCTTTTCTAACTGTAAACATGTTTGCCCAACAGTAAATGCAGCATTAAAACAGGTTGCAGGAAAGTTAAATGAAAAAGGTTTGAAAGAAAAGTATCAAATTGTATTTATTACAGTAGACCCAAAAAGAGATGACCCTAAAACATTAAAGAAATATAAAAAGACAAGAGGATTGGATGAATTTACTTTCTTGACTGGTAAACCAGAAGATCTAAAGAAAGCTTGGGACGATTACGGAATCGAAGTAAAAGAGGTTGAAAAAGCTACTGATGAGCATGCGATGCATGAACATATGCACATGCACGGCGGACAAGGTAAAATGAAGATGATAACTCATACACCGGTTAAGACAATCATTATAGATAAAAATGGTAATATGGTTGAGGAATATTTAGGAATTTATTTACCGGTTGATAAAATTGTTGAAGATGTTGAATATTTGATTAAACAATAACTGCTGAGAGTGCTGCAAATTCTTGCAAGGTTACCTTTCCGTGTCATCCTGAGGCTGTAAAGCCAAAGGATCTCCTTTTTAAATGTCACATATCTGCCTTCACACGTCACGCTATTTATTCCTTAACTATCATCCAGTAAAGATTCGTTATATTCCCATTTTTCATTTATTTCCGTCCTTTCTCTTTCTTCCCAGCAGTTAGCACAAAAAAACAAACCTACTATATTTGGGTCTTCTTTCAGATTTTTCTTTGAACCACACTTGAAGCATTCTTTTTCTTCGAAAAATTTCTTTTCTTCTTGCATAATTTCACCTGTAAAATATATAATTAACACAAGTTAATCCTACCGAGGAAGTTTTGTAATGATAGAAAACATAGAACAGATAAAAAAAGATTTTGATTTTACCCAGGAAGACGTAGAAAGAATAAAAAAGCTAAAGCCAATTTTAGAAAAATACTTGGATGAATTTACAAGTAGGTTCTATTTTTTTATCTCCAGATTTCCTGATTACAATCAATTTTTAAAAAATGAAGGCATGGTTATGAAACATAAATCAGAGCTAAAAAATTGGTTTTTGGACCTGTTTAGCGGAAACTATAATGAAAGTTACTTTTCAAAGCTATATAAAATTGGAGAAGTTCACGTAAAAATAGGACTTCCAACCCATTATGTTAATGCTGCATTTAATTTTGTAAGAAGGTTTATTATAGAAAAAATAGATGCAGAAGTTCAAGATAGAAATGAAAGAAATCTTTATGTTGCATCTATTGGAAAGCTTCTTGATATAAACCTTGATGTATTGACTTTGGCTTATAGAGAGGAAGAGTTAATTAAGTATGGGGCTTTGTCTAAATATGCAAAAATTTTATTTGTTTTTGCAAAAAGATTTTCTGAAATAATTGATTTTGCTATACTTGGTGCATTGGTTGTAGTTGCTTTATTTGTATTTGTTTTATTTGGGTATGATATCTACAAAGTTTTATTTAATATAATTCCTTTTGAAGAAGGGATAGTTGCTTTACTTGGTAGTTTGCTTATACTTTGGGCTGTAGCGGAGTTAATGAATGAAGAAATAAAACACTTTAAAGGTGCAGGGTTTGCAATAACAGTTTTTGTAAGTATTGCCTTAGCTGCAATGATCAGAAAGCTTTTAATTGCTTCTTTGTCAGAAAGCGGAGAAAAGAAAGCCATAGAGCTTGCAGCTTACAGCTTTGTTATTTTGGTTCTTGGTATAGTCTATTGGCTTATAAAGAAAAATAAACAGCAAGAAGTTTAGATATGCTAAAATTTTATAAACATCTTATAAATCTTTTTTGGTTTTATTAATCAAGATATGAAGCACTTCTACAAATTTTTCCATATTCTTTACTTTTTCACTTTCTTCTATTGGTTGTGTTGTTATAACAAATGTACCGTCAGTGTCTGTTTCAGCAATAGCTCGCCCCTTTTTAGCCGGTTTCTTAACAACAAGATCGCCATCCTCATCCAAAGTTATGAAAAATACTTTTATATTCTTTGTTACAGGACTGCTTTGAAGCTTTAACTTCCAATATCCTGTTTGTGCTATACGTTCTCTTAAAGTTGTCTTTGAAGAAATTATAGCCAAAGCTTTACAGGTTTTAGGATCATATATTATCAAATCAACATCTGGCAGATGCATTCCAAATTCACCATAATCAATAAGAATACTTCTTTTTACATTTCCTAAACATTCGTCTAAATTTGAATCTTTTTTCTCTAAATGTTTCCCAAACATAACATTTAAGTTTAATTTCTTTACTTCCTCACTTGTCAGTTCTAAAATAACTTTTTCTAATATATTACCTTTAAAGGGTTTCCAAGATTGCTCTATATCTTTTACAATTCCTCTTAAACTCTCTTCATACATGCTTTTTGCTTCTCTTAGGATTTCTGATAAAGATGCTATACCTCTTATCTTGATTTGTTCCGTTATATATTTCCCAATATGTTCAATCTTTTTTCTTCGCTCTTTCATAATATCTCCAATTTATCTTTAAATCTTCTGGAATTCTTTTTTTATCTGACTTTCTAACTATTATAAGATGTTTAAATCCCCTTAAATAGAAATTATGTTGTAATGCTTTACTATGCCAGAAAGGTGTGTTTGAATATTGATTTTTTCTTGCAACACATATAACATCAACAGGTTCAAAATGCTTAACTAATCTCTCGTAAACTTTAAAGCCAACAGGAATATATACACCTTTAGCCCACTGATCGCCAATCAGCCAAGCAAGGATTTTTCCATCTTTTAAAATTCTATGACATTCAACCATAACCTTTTCAAGCTCATCATAAAATCTTTCTTCGCTAGCTGGGATATGTCCTATATTCAGAGGGTGGTCATTGTATCTTATATTATCTCCATATGGTGAGTCAATAAAAACCATATCCACAGAGTTATCTTCTAATGGAATATTTCTTGCATCAGCTTGGATTATATCTGACCTTGTTGGAACTATATCAAAAGCAACTACACGACGTCTTTCTTCTTTGCAAACATCAATGGTTGTTCCAGAGCCAGCCATTGGATCGCAAACAAGATCGCCCGGATAAGTATATCTATAAATCAAATTATATATGATAAAAGCAGGGGTAACTCCAGCGTATTTATTGTTTCCTTTTGGCGTATCTCCATAGTTTTGCTTTGGATAATCCCATAACGTTGTTGAAAATATAGGCGGGCGATAAAACTCGTCTATTAATTCAGATTTCTTGCAAGGATCTAATGTATATTGCTTACCATCTAAAATTAAGTTTAAAACTTTTACCCCCTTTTCTGTAAAGATATCTCTCCAAGAGACTCCGAGTTTTGCAAGAGTCTTTTTTAAATTTCCTACACTTTTTAATTGTCCAATTGGTTCAACCTTTACATAGTATGGATACTTGCCGTCGAAAAGACTTAAAGAAGGATCATATATTCCCTCGCTCTTAGCGATAAATGTTCCCCATAATACATCTGTGTCCAAATTATACAAAAAAACAAAATCGCCTTCCTTTACTGCAAAAACTTTGTATGCATAAGTTTTGTTAGTTGCAAAAATAAGATTATCCAGTAGTTCACGCTCGCTTTTTGTAGTACATGCAAATATAAATCCATGTTTCAAATCTATTCAATACCTCCAAAATTATTATCAGTAAAGCAATGTATATTATAATATCATACCATTTATACACCCTTCAAAGTAAGCCAAATTTCTGTTAGATATGCTAAAATTTTATAAACATCTTACACGGAGTAAACCATGAGTCTAAAGATATACAACACATTAACCGGAAAAAAGGAAGATTTTGCACCTATAAAACCTGGGGAAGTTAAAATTTACACCTGTGGTGTGACTGTTTATGATTATAACCATGTAGGTCATGGTAGAAGTTTAATTGTTTTTGATATGATTAGGAGATATTTAAGATATCTTGGATACAATGTTATTTTTGTAAGAAACTTTACTGACGTTGATGACAAAATCATAAACAGAGCAAAGAATGAGTGTTTACCCTTTAGTGTTATTTCAGATAAATTTATAAAAGAATACTTTGATGATGCAGAAAAATTTAGAATAGAACCAGCCGACATAGAGCCAAGGGTTACAACACACATTCCTGATATTATAAATTTCATTCAAAAGCTTGTTGATGCTGGTTATGCATATGAATCTGATGGAGATGTTTATTTTTCTGTAAGAAAGTTTAAAGAGTATGGAAAGCTTTCTAAAAGAAGTATAGATGAGCTTTTAGCCGGTGCAAGAATTGAGCCGGGAGAAAAAAAGAAGGATCCACTTGATTTTGCATTATGGAAGTCAGCAAAAGCAGGAGAGCCTTACTGGGAATCTCCATGGGGTAAAGGAAGACCTGGTTGGCATACAGAATGCTGTGCAATGATATTCAAACATCTTGGAGAAACGATTGATATACACGGTGGTGGTTTAGATTTAACTTTTCCACATCATGAAAACGAGATAGCACAAGCAGAAGCTTTAACAGGAAAACCATTTGCAAGATACTGGATTCATAACGGCTTAGTCACTGTAAACGGACAAAAAATGTCAAAATCTCTTGGAAATTATATAACACTCAAAGAGATTTACTCTAAATACGAACCCGACATTTTAAGACTATTAGTTTTATCTATTCATTACAGAAGTCCGTTAGATTTTTCTTGGGATAAAATGGAAGAGACTAAAAAAGCTTACGAAAGGCTTAAAAATGCAATTGAGGAAGCAGAAGTTTTAAATAAACTTCCAGTAGATGAAAACTTTGAAGGAGATTTATATAACGCCATCCAGAAAGCACAATCTGGTTTTTACTCAGCAATGAGTGATGACTTTAACACACCAGAAGCACTTGCATCTTTATTTGGTCTTGTAAGAGAGATGAATATTTTAAGAGATAAAGCTATTAAACATGGTGGAATCTCTAAGAAAGCAATAGAATCTTACAAAGAAGCAGCGAAAACACTTCATGATATAGGAAGAGATATATTCGGACTGTTTGACAGCCTACAACCATGCGTAAAACAAGAAGAAATTAAAGTTAAAGAAAAAGAAGAAAGTATAAACGAAGATTTAATTCAAGTACTGATAGAAGCAAGAGAAAAAGCAAGGAAAGAAAAACAGTTTACGATTGCAGACTTAATAAGAGATAAGTTAGCTGAAAAAGGAATAATCTTAGAAGATACACCATTTGGAACAAAATGGAAAAAAGCGTAGTAGAAAGGATATTTGATAGCGTTCACAAGTCTTACGATAGTTTTTTAAATTTTGCTACATTTGGACTGATTAATAAATGGCAAAACCAATTAATTTCAGCTACAGACTTAAAAGGGTATGTTTTGGATATTGGAACAGGAACGGGAGAGATAGTTAGAAAGCTTAGAGAAAAAGATAAGGAATGTTTTATCTACGCAGTTGATTTGTCTTTTAATATGCTAAAAACTGCCAAAAATAAAGTCTTTGACGAAAAAATAATTTACATTAGAGCCAACGCGTTAAAACTTCCGTTTAAAAACTCGTCTTTAGATAACATCTTCTTTTCTCTTGTATTTAGACATTTACCAAGAGAAGAGATTACCAAAGAGCTTACAAGAGTTTTAAGACAATACGGTACGGTCTCTATTCTTGAAATCGGAAAACCAGAAAGTAATACTTTTTATAAATTCGTCCATTTTTTTGCAGATAGATTGTTTAGACCAATAGGAAGGCTCTTCTTTTCAAAAGAAGAGTGGGATTATTTTGTAGAATCCATAGAAAATGCTATGAAAATATCCGAAATAAAACCTTTTTTTAATAAGCACGGATTTAATGTTAAGTTTTTAGAAAAGAGATTTTTTGGATTAATTCATCTGATAGTTTTGGAAAAAATAGAGTGAAAAATTATTGACTTTCTTAAAATTAAGGAGTAATTTAATATAGATACCTTATACCTTTGGTGAGAAATTAGTAATTTTTATAAAATTTTAAAAAATGAGATCCTTCGGCCTTACGGCTTCAGGATGACAGGGAAAAGCTGATTGACAAGCATTAAAGGAAGGATAATTTTATTCTGTCATTCTGAACGAAGCGAAGAATCTCATATTGTTTTATTGAATATTGAATTTCTCACTATACAATTGAATAGTAATTATTAATAGGTTTAATAATCTAAGGAGGGTAAAGATGGAAAATTTAGAAACAGTTCATTTACAGGTAAAGGATATTTATTATCCACCGGAAGAGATCAAGAAAGAATGTATAGTTCAAAACTACGAAGAGATGTACAAAAAATCTATTGAAAATCCTGATGAATTTTGGTCTGAAGTTGCAAATGAATTATTTTGGTATCAAAAGTGGGATAAGGTTTTAGAGTGGAATTTTCCTTATGCTAAATGGTTTGTTGGTGGAAAAACAAACATCACATACAACTGTCTTGATAGACATGTTTTAAACGGAAAAAGAAATAAAGTAGCTTATATCTATGTTGATGAAGACGGAAACGAGAAAAAAATAACCTATGGCGAGCTTTTAGAACTTGTTAACAGACTTGCTAACGGCTTAAAGTCCCTTGGTGTTGGCAAAGGGGATAGAGTTTCTATTTATATGCCAAATACTATTGAAGCAATAGCAAGTATGCTTGCTTGCGCAAGGATTGGAGCTATACATAGCGTAGTTTTTGCAGGATTTAGCGAAGGGGCATTGAAATTAAGAATCAATGATGCAAAAGCAAAAGTAGTAATAACAGCAACCTACACAAAAAGAAGGGGTAAAAAAATACCATTACTTCCAACTGTAAAAGATGCAATTAAAGAGCTTGATTTTGTTAAAAAAGTTATTGTCTGGGACAGGGATAATGAGCTTTCTAAAGAGGAATACGGTAGCCATTATATAAACTTTCAAAAATTAATCAAATCAAGTAGTCCTGTCTGTGACCCGGAAGTTATGGATGCGGAAGACCCACTGTTTATTCTTTATACATCAGGAACAACAGGAAAACCAAAGGGCGTTCTTCATACAACTGGCGGTTATATGGTAAATACTTATTTAACAACAAAAACAGTATTTAATATAAAAGAAGATACAATTTATTGGTGTACAGCAGACATTGGATGGATTACAGGCCATAGCTATATTGTCTATGGACCGCTTGCAAACGGTACAACGTCAGTAATAATGGAGGGCGTTCCGGTATATCCACATCCTGGCATTTGGTGGGAGTATGTTGAAAAATACAGAGTAAATGTATTCTACACAGCACCTACAGCAATCAGAATGCTTATGAGATTTGGAGATGAAATTCCAGCAAAATATGATTTATCGTCGTTAAAAATACTTGGTTCTGTTGGTGAGCCAATTAATCCAGAAGCTTGGATTTGGTATTACAAAAATATTGGTAGAGAAAAAGCTGTTGTAGTTGACACATGGTGGCAGACAGAAGCAGGAGCGCACATAATAACAACACTTCCATGTTATCCTTCAAAACCGGGTAAAGCAGGAAAGCCATTGTTTGGTGTGGTTCCGGCAGTAGTTGATAAAGAAGGTAATGAGCTTCCACCTAACACAGTAGGGCATTTAGTGATAAAGAAACCATGGCCATCTATGCTTAGAACATGTTGGGGAGAGCCGGAAAGATATGAGAAATACTGGAAAGAAATTCCTGGCGAGGTTTATTCAGCAGGAGACCTTGCTTCCGTAGATGAAGATGGATATATTATGATTCTTGGACGTGCTGATGACGTTTTAAGCGTTGCAGGACACAGAATAGGTAATGCAGAGGTTGAATCTGCAATCGTAGAACATCCGGCAGTTGCAGAAGCGGCAGTAATTGGAAAGCCTAATGAAATTAAAGGTGAATCAATTAAGGCATTTGTCATACTAAAGGAAGGATATTTACCATCACAAGAATTGATCATTGAAATCAAAGAAACGGTCAAAGAGGTTCTTGGTGCTATAGCTGTTCCGGACGAAGTAGAATTTGTTGATAAACTACCAAAAACAAGAAGTGGTAAAATAATGAGAAGAGTTTTAAGAGCCAGAGAATTAGGTCAAGAGCTTGGAGACACATCAACACTTGAAGATTAGGAGGTTATATTGGAAATAGATAAAGAGCTTACACCTAAACAGATAGTTGAGGAGCTAAATAAATACATAGTTGGTCAGTATGAAGCTAAAAAGGCAGTTGCAGTAGCGCTTAGAAATAGATGGAGAAGGCAAAAATTACCTGAAGATCTAAGAGATGAAGTAATTCCAAAAAATATACTTATGATAGGACCTACAGGAGTAGGTAAAACTGAAATTGCAAGGAGACTGGCAAATTTAGTAAAAGCACCATTTATAAAAGTGGAAGCAACAAAATTTACAGAAGTTGGATACGTTGGAAGAGATGTTGAGTCTATTATAAGAGAGCTTGTTGACGTATCTTTTAAGATGGTAAAAGCTGAAAAGATGGAAGAAGTAAGAGAAAAGGCAAAAGCTATCGCAGAAGAAAAAATATTAGACTATTTAGTACCTAAAAAAACAAAAAGGTATGGAACACTTATTGAGGAAGAAGAAGAATCACCGGCAAAAGAAAAATTTAGAGAAATGCTAAAAAATGGTCAATTAGATGATAAAGTTGTAGAAATAGATGTAGAAGAAAAAGTCTCAGCGGTTGTTGGAGGTGTAGTTGTTCCGGGTCTTGAGGATATTGAAAGCCAGCTAAAAGAATTATTTTCAAATTTAGGACCGTCAAAAAGAAAAAAAAGAAGATTGACGGTCAAAGAGGCGCTAAAAATTATAGAAAACGAAGAAGCAGAAAAGCTTATAGATACGGATGAAGTCCAAACCTTAGCAGTAAAAAGAGCAGAAAACTTAGGAATAGTATTTATTGATGAAATTGATAAAGTAGCAGCAAGAGGATCATCAAAAAGCGGTCCTGATGTATCAAGAGAAGGAGTGCAAAGAGATTTATTACCAATTGTAGAAGGAACTGTGGTTTCAACAAAATACGGACCAGTCAAAACAGACCATATTTTATTTATAGCAGCAGGAGCATTTCATTTGGCAAAACCTTCAGATTTAATTCCAGAATTACAAGGAAGATTTCCAATAAGAGTAGAGCTCAAAGCACTTACGAAAGATGATTTTGTCAAAATTTTAACAGAACCAAAAAATGCATTGATAAAACAGTATATAGCTTTAATGTCTACAGAAGGTGTTGAACTTGAATTTACAGAAGACGCAATTCAAGAAATAGCACAAATAGCAGAAGAAGTAAACGAAAGAACAGAAAACATTGGAGCAAGAAGACTTCATACAATATTAGAAAGAATAATGGAAGACTTTTCATTTAATGCACCAGATTTAGAAGGACAGAAAATTGCGATAGATAGTAAATTAGTTAGAGAAAAACTTGGCAATGTGGTTGCAAATGAAGATTTAACAAGATACATATTATAAGAGGAGAGAGATTATGAAAGAAATGGAAATGCCAATAGCTTTTAAAGAGCTTTTAAAAGATATAGAAATAAAAAATGCAGCATCTGCCTATGTTTTAATTGAAGCAAATCCGCCAGAAATACCAAATATTTTAAAAGCATTATCAACAATAGAAAATGTAAAATCTGCAGATGTAGTAACCGGCATATACGACATAATCGTTTATATTGTAGGTGGAGACCAAAACGAAATAGGAAGAATTGTTATAAAAGATATTAACCCAATTCCAGGTGTTAAAAAAGCTACAACTTGTATGGTAGTTAAGTTATAAAGCAAAAGAAGTAAGAGATTCTTTGAATGGTTTTAGAATACTAAAAGTGAAATTTTGAAAGATTAATGAATATTGGGGCAATTCATAAATTGCCTCTACTTTCACTTTTCTTATCATCCCTGAGGACTTAAGTCAAAAGAGTCTCTTTGTATAAGCTTATTAAAATCCAATTCTTGTAAGGCATAATTAAAAAATGTTTATAATCTAAAACCTAATCGGTAAAATTTTTAAAGAAGTCAAATCTAACTCAGATTAACCCTTTTAAATGAAATTGCTTGCAAAAATCTACATGTCATTCTTCAGTCAGCGAAGAATCTCATATTTTTCTTTTCAAGTCAAAAAATCAAAAAAAGATCCTTCGGACTAAAGTTTTCAGGATGACAAGGAAAGACAAGCTTACAAAAATTTTGGAACACCCTTATTCTCATGATGACAAAGGAGAGATCTAATATGATATAATATACGCTTCATAATGATAGGAGGTATAAAATGAACAGAAGACCTTTAATAGAAGAAGCACTAAAAAAAGTAAAAAGCAGATATGAGTTAGTACATGCAGCATCTAAACTTGCAATAGAATTATATGAAACAGGTCTTGAAACATACATCACTGAAGAAGGAATTCCACTTAAAAAAACCGTTATTGCAATTGATAAAATAGTCAAAGGAGAAGCTTCTATAGTTAAAAAGCAAGACAAACAGTAAAATATTTTCCTTTTACTCTTTTTATAACTTTTAAGTTATTTAATTTTGATAGTCCTTCAACTATAATTAAGCCTAATCCACTTCCGCTTTCTATTTCATTTTTAATGTCGTTTTTGATTATTAAATTTGTCTTGTAAATCTTTATATATACCTTATTTTCTGAGTATTTAAAAGCATTTTCTAATATTATTTGAATAATAGCCTCTATGTCAGATTTATTATTAAAACTTTTCAAAGGTTTTAATCTTACGGAAATTTTTTTCTCAAAAGGCTTAAACTCTTCAAGGAGCTTTAAAACTAATTCGTCAACTCTAAATCTTTCTTCTTCTTTTCTTTCAAATTGAAGTTTTTTGAATGTGTTTAAAAGAGTTTTTAAATCTTCATTTAGAGAAATTAAAGATTTTTCTAATCTATCGACAGCTTGATTATTATGGTTCGATTTTATTAATTCTAAATTTATGTTAAGACTTGAAATCTTATTTCCAAGCTTATGACTGATGGATAAAATCATAAGTTGTAGAAATTGTTTATATCTTTCTTCTTTTTTTAAGTATATAGATGTTAGATAATAAATTGAAATTATAGAACCAAAAACTAAAAAAGCTTCCCAAAGTATTACCATCTTGCTATATTCACTTTTATAAGATTTTAGGTTATCTTGAAATATTGCAGGGAACTGACTTTGCTGATATTTTTCTATTAAGTCATTAATATAGTAAAGATTAATAAAATTAATCATAGAAAGGCTTATTATAAAAACAAGAGATATGAGAATGAATACTTTCGTTTCAAGCTTCAATTTAATTTATATCCTCTTCCTCTAAATGTCTCAATGCTTCCTTCAGGAAGAATCTTTCTAAGTTCTTTTATGTAAGCTCTTATTACTTCATCTCCCACAGCTTTATCATGCCAAACGTAGTTTAAAATGTTTTCATTGCTTACAACTTTTCCTCTGTTCTTTATAAGATAATACAGCAAAGTCCATGCTGTTTTGGTTAGTTTTACTTCTTCTCCATCTTTCAAAACAATTTGATTTTCTAAATCTATCTCAACATCTCCTAACTTTATTTTATCTGGAAGGCGAACTCTTTTGCTTAAAGCTTTTAATCTTAGTAATAGTTCTTTTGGGTCAAAAGGTTTTACTATATAATCATCAGCACCTAAATTAAAGCATGTTTCTTTATCTTTAATAGAGTTTTTGGCTGTCATTATTAAAATTGGAGTTTTTACATTTTTATCTCTAAGATTTCTTAGTATATCCTCTCCTTTTGAATACCTGAGTATCAAATCAAGAACAATTACATCAAATTCTGAAAGAATTAAAGCTTCTTCTAATTTTCTTTCATTATTTATCCATACACATTCTATACCGTTATTTTCAAGATAGTCTTTAAGACTTTCCCCAAGCAGTAAATCATCTTCTATTATAAGTACTCTCATTTTTCTTTTCCAACGCTTTTATTAATTGTTCTTCTACCTCTGAAAGCCAATGTTCCCTTCTTATGACTTCATCAAAAGCTTCTTTATGTAATATTTCGTAATTATGAAAACTTCCCTTTAATTCTTCGTATCTATAAAAGAAATTTAGAGATGGAATAAATCTTACAATCTGGTCAATTTCAAAGAAGTTAATATCTTTTTCTATTAAAAATTTTTTTATATTATAGTCTAAATAACCATTTGTTATTATCAAAAGTTTGTCGCATTTATATTTTTCTTTGCCTTGAAGTAAATCTTCTATATATTTTTCATTTAACTTTTTTATTTCTGTATGATCTAAAAAATCAACCGCTACATGTTCTGTTTTGTTGGTATCTTCATACTTTACAATTAAGTCAAGGTTATGGTCTTTATAAAAAGGTAAATCTATTGTAATAAATCCAAGCATTTGGAAAGCTGTGGTTAAATAATATTCAAATTCTGAGCCTTTCATGGTTTTTAGATATTTGATTTGAGATTCTGTCCATGGGTATTCATGATATTTGTTTTTTAAATTTTCTATCTCTTTTTTGATTTCTTCCATTTTGTCTTTAAGTTCTTGAGTTTTTTTTATAAAGTTTTTTTTCTCTTCTAAAAATTTTTCTTTATAGGATTCAAGTTTTGGAATTAATAATTTTTCTTCTTTGTGTTTTTCTTCTCTATACCTATAATAAGCATACAGCATCACTATTAAAGCGATTACAGATATAAGAATAAAATCAATTATTGATATTTGCATTAAGGATTTCCTCAAGAGATGTTTTATAAACCTGATAAATTTCTGAAGTAAATAGGACAAAAGCAACTAAATCTAATTTATTTGGGTTTTGTTTTAAAAAATCTATTACCGCTTTGAGTGCTATTTTTGATGCTACTTTAACATCACAGCGGTATGCTCCAGTGCTAATGGACGGGAAAGATATAGATTTTATATTCTTTTCTAAAGCTAATTTGAGACTATTTCGATAAGCATTTTTTAGGATTTGTTTTTGGAGCTTTGTTATAGGACCATTACATATCGGACCTACTGTGTGAATAACATACTTGGCTTTTAAATTTCCACCTGTCGTTATTGCCGCTTCTCCCGGAGGAAGACCGTCCGGGTATAGAGTTTTCCTAATTTTAATACATTCTTGAAGTATTTGAGAACCACCTTTTGAATGAATGGCACCATCTACACCGGCACCACCCATACAGGTAGAATTAGCTGCATTGACTATACTTTCTGTTTCACTTTCTGTTATATCACCTATTGTTAAAATAAGCTTCGTACTTCCAATTTTGACTTCCACATAATATATTTTATCATTTACTTAGTTAAAAAATCCTCAGGTTTTATGTTTTCAAGCATTTCTCTAAACTTTTCTAAATCTTCATCTTTTATACCAATTTCTTCTGTTTTTTCTAAATCTAATTTTGGAGCTTCTGTTTGTCTTTCAAGTTCTTCGACTGTTTGTATTTCTTCATCTTTTTCTTGAGCCTTCAATTCCTCTAAGCTTATTTTTTTGACAATCTGTTCATTTAGATAAATTGGACTATTAAATCTTAGCGCTAGATTAATTGCATCGCTTGGTCTTGAATCTATGATCATTTCTCTATTTCCTTGCTGAATTATTATGTTTGCAATGTATGCATTATTTACCATATCAATAATTCTTACTTCTTTTACTTTTCCATCAAGAGCCTCTATGACGTTTTTAAATAAATCATAAGTCAAAGGTCTTGGCGGAATAAACCCGCTTTGGTTTACAACTATACCCTCTGCCTCAGCTATTCCTATCCATATTGGATATATGTCATTTTGATTCTCCTCGTTAGCTAAAAGCACTATTGGACTTCCTGTCAATGAATCTATCGCTATTGATTTTACGATAACCTTTACCATATCTATCACCTCTATTATAAAACTATCTGTCATTAATATACTAAAATTTTGAATTTTTACAAGTGGAGATAGGTTGATATTTTTAAGATGATATATTAAGAAGAACGTCAGGTGAGATATAATGGATTTACTACTGCTACTTTATAAGTGTTTTCATACAGATAATTAGCAAGTTTTAAATGGCAAACTCCTGTATGCTCCATTATGATAAACTGTAACGTCCTCGCAAATTGTAACCAAAAAATTGAAAAATTTTATTCCATGAATGTAAACTATTTAACAAAAGAAGGACATTAAGATGAAAAGAACCAGGAAAAATTACAGTCCAGAATTTAAAGCTAAAGTAGTTTTAAAAGCTACTTCAAGAAAACAAAACCATAAACGAAATAGCAATCAAATACGGTATTCTTCTTAAAAGCCTTGTAGAACGGAAAATTAGCATTTGACAAAAGCTCGGTTGTAAAAGAGTATAAACAAGAAATAGAAAACCTAAAAGAAGAAAATGAAAAATTAACAAAAGAATTAGGAAAAGTAATTGTAGAGAGAGATTGGCTACATGGAAAGCTAAAAAGTTTGGACTTATTGATTAGAAAAACTCTAATCGATAACAGTGAAAGTGTCCAAGCTAAAACCCAAAAAAATCCTTCACTGTCACTAAACAGACAGCTTAAGCTACTAAGCATATCAAAAACAGCTTACTATTACACCAAAAAAGAACCATTTTCAACAAAATTCTATTAGATGCGATAGATAAAATCTATACAGAACATCAATATTATGGTGTTAGAAGAATGCAAAAAGCATCAGAAAGCATAGGAATAAAAAAGAAAGTTAAGCAGAACTTATAAGTGTTTATGGGCATAAAAGCATTATATCCACGAGACTTGTCAATAATTTTGTGTCTGGATTGAAAACTTTTTATTAAACAATTGTAAAATTTCATAAGAAGATCCTTTAAAAGCAGGTACAGGCTTTTTCCACTTTTTATTCTTTAAATTATCTCTTTGTATAAGCAGATTTATCTCAAGTATATCTACAGATTGAAAATATCCACCTAAATTTATTCTTACCTTCTCTATCATGCTATTAACACTTA
>Ga0081479_115377_pt1 | contig 46943 bp, 40 predicted proteins | sample MamHotmetagenome_FD_70984 | JGI IMG/M metagenome (GOLD analysis project Ga0081479, IMG submission 70984) | Hot spring cone microbial streamer communities from Mammoth Hot Spring (Liberty Cap Streamers), Yellowstone National Park, USA - T=72 v2... | ecosystem: Environmental > Aquatic > Thermal...
ATAATAAAATCGCAGAAACCCTATTCAATTGCCAAGTTGTAAAACATTATACCAAATTTTTAAAAAATCCGCAAGTTGAAGTTTTTTTCCGCAAACCTCGATATACAGAAAATATATTATTGTATTTTATCCTTCAACTTCCCATCACAAGCCGATTTTCAAGAACCACAAACTCAGAAGGGGGCGGAAAATATCACTTCTTAACTTCCCGATCTGAAAAAATTATAAAATAAAAAATTATAAACTATGAAAAACTTAAAAATTAAAAAATCCAAAATCAAAAAGTTTAATTCAACAAATACTTAAAATTACTCTTTAAAAAATCCCTTTCAAACCATTACTACACAAGTTTAAACCAAACATCAAAAAATAAAATCACATTACCAATACCTTAGCTTTACTGACTTTTAAATCATCTCACTAAGCCATTAAGCAATCAAATAAAAATAGCTAAGATACTGACAAACAAATTTCTAACGTCTCACATCTTACGCCTTACATTTTCACGTAAAATAAGCTTGTGTGGGCTAACCTATTCAATTGCCAAGGTACAGTTAAAAAATTAAAAAGTTAACAATAATATACAAAGAAATTTTTAACCTGTCAAGCAGAAAATGAAAGCTGTTTAAAAATTTCTTAAGTTTACCTTTTCGTGTTATCCTGAGGGCTTTAGTCCGAAGGATCTCATTTTTAAATTTTATAAAAACCGCTAATTTCTCACTCCAAGGTATTTAGATATGTTATTCTATAACTACTGAAAAATCTTCTACCTTTATTGAACTTTTCGCCCGTCGTATATAATATTATTAAAGAAACAATCTTTAAAAAAATTTGGGAGGTTTGATTATGAAAGTTGGTGTTCTGTTGGCAGGTTGTGGAGTGTTTGACGGTGCAGAGATCCATGAGGCAACTTTAACATTATACTTTCTTGATAAAGCTGATGTAGAGACTGTAATCATGGCTCCAAATATCAAACAAAAGGATGTAATCAATCATCTTACCGGCGAGCCAATGAATGAAGAAAGAAACGTTCTTGTTGAAGCTGCAAGAATCGCAAGAGGAAACATAAAAGATATAAATGACGTAAAAGCTGAAGATATTGACGCTTTGATTATGCCTGGTGGGTACGGTGTTGCTAAAAACTTTTCTAACTTCTTAGAAAAAGGTGCTGAAGCCGATGTAATTCCGGAAGTTAAAAGACTTCTTGTTGATATGTTTAAAGCCGGAAAGCCAATAGGTGCTATCTGTATATCTCCTGTTATTGTAGCAGCAGCATTAAGAGAAGCTAAACCAACTGTAACAATCGGAACAGATATTGATGTAGCTAAAACAATAGAAGATATGGGTGCAAGACATTTAGCTTGTCCGGTTAACGAGATGGTGGTAGATGAGGAAAACAAAATCGTAACTACTCCTGCATACATGCTTGGAAAGACAATAAAAGATGTTGCGGAAGGAATAGAAAAACTTGTCAATAAAGTAATTGAACTTACTAAAAAATGAAAATCTTAAAATCTTTTGAGATAGCCAACACTGACAAACGAACTATTGAAATAACCGGCATACCGTCTTTGGTGCTTATGGAAAGTGCCGGTCGGTCTGCCGTCCAAATAATTTTACAGCATTATCCAAATTCAGAAAAAATAACAGTAGTGGCAGGTAGTGGAAATAATGGCGGTGATGCGGTAGTTGTAGCAAGATACTTAGCAAAGCTTGGCAAAGAATTATATTTATTTATTTTGGCAGAAAATAAAAGCAAGCTTTCTTCTGATAATCTAAAAAATCTTGAAATCTTCAAAAACTTTGGATTTACATATCAGTTTATTACAGAAAAAAATCTTGATATTTTGGAAAAAAATCTTATTCAAACTGATTTAATCGTTGATGGGATTTTTGGAACAGGTTTTAAACCGCCTGTAAAATCTTATCGAGAAAATGTTATAAAACTTATAAATCAAAGCAAAAAACCTGTTGTAAGCATTGATATACCATCTGGTCTTAGTGCTGATACCGGCAACGTTGAAGGAGAAGTTGTAAAAGCAGATATAACAATAACCTTTGGCTATCCAAAAATCTGTCATATCTTATATCCGGCTTTACAGTACTGTGGAAAAGTGTATGTTGCAGATATTAGTTTAAATCCTGCATATGCAGAAGTTGAAAGATATCTCATTACACCGGAAAATCTTACTTTGCCGGTCAGAGAAAAAACAGGTCATAAATACACCTTTGGTCATGTGTTGGTTGTTGGCGGTAGCGTTGGAAAATCAGGGGCTGTTATAATGGCGTGTAGGTCTGCTACAAAATCAGGAAGCGGTCTTACTACTGCAATAGTTCCAGATTGTATAAATCAAGTGTTGGAAACAAATCTCATTGAAGAGATGAGTATTCCGGTTAGGTCTGAAAATGGAATGTTTGGCGAAAATTCAGAAAGGATTTCAGAAATCATCCAGAATGGCAAATTCTCATCGGTTGTAGTTGGAATGGGAATAGGTGTATCTAAAACAAATCAAGAGATTATAGAAAAACTCTTAACCATTGACAAGCCTTTAATCATTGATGCTGATGGAATAAATAACCTTGCTAATATAGAAAATTTTAAAGAAAAGCTTTCATATAGAAACAACATTACTGTACTGACACCACATTTAGGAGAGTTTTCAAGATTAACAGGATTATCAGTTAAAGATATATTAGAAAACTACGAAGAAATAGCAAAAGAGTTTGTAATCAGTACAAAAAGCTATGTAGTTTTAAAATTCCATAGAATGGTTATTTTTACACCAGATGGAAAGATTTATTACAGTAATAAAGGAAATCCTGGAATGGCAACAGCCGGAACGGGAGATGTTTTAGCCGGAATGGTTGGAGCATTGATAAACAGACTTGATCCAGAAAATGCTTTAAAACTTGCTGTTTACTTACACGGCTATGCAGGAGATTTGGCAGTTAAAGACGTTGGAGAAGAAAGTTTAAAGGCAACAGACATTATAGATTACATTCCAAAAGCGCTTAAAAATTTAGCAGAGATGAAGTCAAATCTAAAACCATCTTTGATTTATGAACTATCATAGAAAATTTATAGACCAAGCAATAAAAGAAGCAGAAAAAGCATTAAAGAAAAATGAAGTTCCGGTCGGTGCTGTCATAGTAAAAGATGGAAAAATAATTTCAAAAGCTCATAATCAAAGAATTTCAAAAAATAATGCATTGTATCATGCAGAAATCTTAGCAATAGAAAAAGCCTGCAAAAAACTTAAAACTTGGCGTTTAGATGATGCGGTATTATATACAACTCTTGAACCTTGCCTAATGTGTGCCGGTGCAGTAATGCAGGCAAGAATTAAAAAAGTTGTCTTTTGTGCAAAGGATGAAAAAGGTGGGGCAGTTTTGAGTAAATACACAGTTTTTGACGATAAAAAACTTCCATTTAACGTTAAGCATGAATACATTCCGGATGAAAGATGTAGCAAACTTTTAAAAGAGTTTTTCAAAAAGCTTAGAGATTAGATTGTTTCGCAAATGGTAAAAGTTTGGTTATTAACTCTATCGCATCTTTGTTCATGAAAATAATTAAAAAAGCTAAGACAATAAACATAATTGTAAACTTTTTATCAAGTTTTTGTATATCATTTGCAATTTTAATACTTCTTTATCTATCTTTGCTTCAAGTTCAGTTTTAACTAAGATTAAATCAGTCTTTGTAGCCAATTCCTTAGTAAGTTCATCTTTAAGCTCAAGCTTTTTTTGCTGTACTAAGCTTTCCGATTTTTTATCAAGAAAGCTCATAATCTATCACGTAAGCCATTTAAATTCTCCAAAAAATAGCTAATAATAAAAATACGTCGTGTGAGAAATTAAGCAAAAACATAAGATTCTTCGCCGGCTACAGAATAACAAATAAGGTAATTGTTAACATGCTTTCGTCTTCTCTGTCATACTGAGGACGTAAGTCCGAAGGATCTCCTCCTTCAAAAAAGGTAAAAAAGTGAGTAAATGAGAAGTAAAAAGGCTGATATTCTTCGCCGGCTGTAGAATGACAAAAAACGCAAAATTAACATTCCTATCACAAATGCAAAAGGATAATTTATTAAATCTTAAGAATTTTTAAGTGCAAAATGAGATTATCTTAAAGAGAAAGGTGAGTGAGTTGTGCCCCACCTTTCAAATTATTTTTACATTAAGTCTTTTATGGATTTATCAATTCTGTTTTCAAGCTCTTCTACTGCTGCTTTTGCTTCTGGATACTTTGTGCCATCTAAAAGAAGTGATGGTTTAGTTCTTACGATATAAGTATATTTATCGTCTTCAAGTTGGTAAACTGTAATCACAAATGGAGATAAAACCATTACGTTTGGGTCGTTTGTAAAGATTTTATACAGAGTTGTCATGCTTGTAACAAGGAAGTTTTGGATATAATCAACTTTTAATTTTTTATAGTCTGGGAATAATTTAATGTTGTTTGCAAGTGGTGCTGCCGGGTCTGTTGTTGTTACTAAGACGATTTGATTAGCTTCAAGATTTCCTTTTAGTGCAATCATAATGTCTGCAGGGTCGCCTTCAATTTTGTAAATAACCAATCCATTGCCTGAATCCTCTGTTGATGGCTGCCATGCAAAAACTGCCGAGAATGACAGAATAACAGCTAACAAAATTGCTTTAAAAACTTTCATCAGCTAAACCTCCAAATATAATTTTATAATTAATTATATCAAAGTATTTAGTGTATAGGAATATAAGCGTATCCTTTGTTCTGCCAATCAACCAATCCTATAAATGCGTTCGGGATAAGCTCTACGAAATTATAAAGAGTCTTTGGGTCTATTTTTTTACCTTTCATTCCTTGCTCACACATTTGAAACTTTACGCCGTAGTTAGTAGCCAAATAACTTAATTTTGATTCTATCTCTTTTTGATTTTCTAAAAGTTCTTTGTCATTTTTGTATGGTGAGTTTTGTAAGTCTTTTATAAAGAATTTGTATGCATCTCCATGGATTATTACAACTACCTTTAAATCTTTTAACTGATTTTTGTAATACTCGGCTGAATTTGCAAGTCCGCTTAAAAGATACATTTTAAACTTTTTTAAATCTCCTGTTGTAAGGTTGATAACAGCTTTTGGGTTTTCCTCAGCTATAGAAAAACTAAAAACTAATAAAATTAAGACTAAAACTTTTTTTAACATGTCTATACCTCTACTGAAAGTCTTCTAAGTCTAAGTCGTTGAAAATTTTATAAACGTTTGCATCGTTAAAAACATCATACATAACATAATTTTTGTATGGTGAGCTTTGGTTTATGTATGCTTTTATTTCATCAAGTCCTTTGCCTTCATCTTTTAGTTTTTTCACTGTGTCTCTTGTGTAAGATAGATAATTATAAGTAAACTCTATAGCTTTTTTATCCATAGGCTCGTTGTGTCCCCCAAGAATTATTTTTGGATTAAGTTTTTCTAAATCTTTTAAAACTTTAAGCCAGTTTTTAACAGAAGAGCCTCTATCTCCTGCAAATGGAATTCTGTTTAGATATAATAAATCTCCAGCAAACAAAATGTTTTCATTTTTTACAAAAATAACAATATCATTATCTGTATGTGCAGGGTTTGTTGGAATTATGCTGATTTCATACTGTCCAGCTTTTAAATCTTTCTGAGATTCTATCTCTATATCTGTGGGTATTAGTTTTACGTTTTTGTAGATTCCGCCAAATCTTTGATTTGAAGCTTCAAGAGTCATCTTTGCTTCCGGAGAGTTGTAAAATTTGTTTAAATTTTTGTGGACTATTACAACTGCTCCGACTTCTTTAAAAGTAGAAGCTCCATACCAATGATCTGGGTGGTAGTGGGTTATAATCAGATATTTAACAGGTGCTTTTTTCTCTTTTTGTAGGAGTGTTAAAAATTCTTTTGAAAGTTCTGGAGTTGAGAGAGAGTCTATAACTATCCAGCCCTCTTTAGTTAAAATTCCATACGCATTAGACATAAAACCTTTATTTTCTGGAGATGGCATCGCATCCACACCGCGAACCATGTACATATTTTTATAAAATTTCTTTAGCTCCATTGGGTATGAAATGGTTGAAATTATTAAGATTAACAAAACTGTTAAAGATAGTTTTTTCATTTTAAAATCTCCTTATTACCTAAACGCGTCAGGTGAAAAATTCAATAAAAACAGGAGATTCTTCGCTTACGCTCAGAATGACAGCATTAGGTAACTTTGTCATCCTGAGAACGTAAGTTCGAAGGATCTCATTTTTAAATTCTATAAAAACTACTAATTTCTCGCCCCCAAGGTATTCCTCTATTGCTTAAACTTTTTTAAATCATGAACTACTGTTGGAATTAATTTATAGCCTTCTTCTTGAAGTTTTGCAAGTTTAACAACTCCTGCCGGAACTATAGTTATAAATGGCTGCAAATCTTCCTCTTTTAACCCAAGTGCTTTGATTGTGTTTCTGCATACATAAATTTTAAGATTGTAGCTTTTTGTCATTGAATTTAGTCTGTCAACAACATTTTTGTACTTTTCATAATTTTTCTTTGAGAATATCAACGCTTCTGGTCCATGAGATACTACAGCTAATGAGTACTCTCCCATTGGGTTAAACTCATCGAATGCTTTGATGAAGTTTGATATAAAATTGACTGCCATTTCTGAATCCTTCGGGTCTTCTAACGTCCAATCAAAAACTGCTTTTATATTATCCGGAAGTTTAGAGTCAAAATTTGGCTTTTCTTCAGAATAACCTGAGAGAGAAATCAAGAGCAAACCCATTAAAAGAAAAACTAATTTTTTCATAAGAATTACCTCCTTAATAAAAGTTTTTTTTTAATTTATTAAAAAGTGAGAAGTAGGGAGCCGAAGATGCTTTGTTTTCAAACCTCCCAGCTTCCAAACTTTTAAACTATTAGAATATTAACTGTAAGCCAACGCCTATGTAATCACCAGCTTTGCCAGGTTTGTTATTTTGATTATATGGATTATAAGCTGATTTTGCTGAGCCAGACTGTTTAACATAGTGTAAATTAAACTTCATTTTGTTTTGCTTTATATACCAGTTTAAACCAATGTCGGTTGTTTTGAAATTACCATTACCGTTTAAGCTTGCTTTATCTCCTTGCCATTCTGCATAAGTAATGGTTGGTTCAAGGATTGTTTTGTTAGGAAGCGTAAAGTTGTAGCCACCTCTTACGTGCCATACTTTGTCTTTGTAATCTAACCTTGATTCATCAAAAGACCTTTTTAACTCGTCGTATTCAGCGTTAAATGTAAAATCTTTATAGTTTGCAAGAATATCAAAGCCTAACATTTGGTTGTTTTTGAACTGAACTTTTACTTTTTGGTATTCTTCTCTATTTGATGGATCGTTGTTATAATAATCTGTTCTCCATGTATCGGTATCTGCTAATGGGAATTTGTTGCTATCTTTTCCTCTTCCTTGATAAGCATAGTTAACTGCAAAAGTTATACCGTTTCTTTTTCCAAAGTAGTTGACTTTATAGCCCAATCCGTATTTTTTCATCTCTGGGTCGCCATAAGACACAGCTACTCTTGCTGTGTAGAGTAAGTTATCTCCACCTGTTCCACCGCTAAATTTATCTACGTTAAACACTCCAAAGTTATAGTTAAGCCCAAGCTTAGTTTTTTTATCATTGTACAAACCGCCTATATTGATACCGGTTTCACGAGCAGGACCAGTTCCTACTAAATGTTGTCTTGGATAAAAGTTTGTTAAAGCTTTTTCAAAAGATAATACTTCAAATCCTGCTGTAATGCTTTCTCTACCAACTTGAGGTCTAAAATAACCTACGGTAATATTTGCCCAGTTTTTATGAAGTGCATAAGTGAACATAGCATCCCAAACATAGAATTTTTGATTATCACTATTTCCAACAACTAAACCAACGTTATTATTTTTTGCAAGTGCAGTGTGTGGATCTAATCCTACGTTGTCATAAGCAAACCATACCCTCCAAGATAAATTTTCCGTTATTGTCCCTTGAAATCCAAGTCTTGACCTTCTTAATAAAAAGTCCATTCTGTTGTCGTATTTTGTGCCTTTTTCAACCCTATCCATTGTATAAACGCCCCAAAGCTGGTTTGCAAAGAAGATTTCAAGCTCTTTTCCTTCTCCAAAATAAAACTTTGGTGCTGCGTTTGATGGTGTTGCAATGAGTGCAGATGCCACAAGCCCAATTCCTGTGAGTAAAACTTTTTTCATGTTAAGCCTCCTTTTAAAATTTTTATTGAAAAATGGATTTTTATTCGATTTTAAATTTCTTGCTTATTCACTTTCTTTGTCATTCCGAGGCTGAAAAGTCCAAGGATCTCCCGCTTTAAAACAGGAGATTCTTCACTTCGCTTAGAATGACAGCATTAGGTAACTTTGTCATCCTGAGGACTTTAGTCCGAAAGATCTCTTCTTTTAAAAAGAGATTCTTCACTTCGTTCAGAATGACAAATAAGGCTAAAATTCTTTACTGACGCTCAGAATGACGACAATTTACCTCTTACCTATCCACTTTTTTATTGACTGGCTACGTTATCAATTATTTTTTTAAGCTCTAAATCAAGCTCTTTTAATGCTTTGATTGCGTCTGCATCTAAATTGCCCATATACTTAATGGCTGTGCTTGGTTTAAACGTTCCTGCAACCATTTTTCCGTCTTTTTCATACGTGTAAACTTTAAAAGGAAACTGGGATACAAGCTGTGGATTATGCTTCATGATTTTTGAACACTGAGAAAGCTTGCATACAAGGTAGATATGCATATGCTTCCAAAAGTCTTTATTTCCTTGCTCTTCTACGCCTTTTGTGATGTTTAAAACATGGACGATTTTAAAGTTATGATTTTCAAGCTCTGTTCTTAATGCTAAATCAAGCTCTTCGTAAGATATTTTTGTCGTTCTCTCATAAATATCAGACATTTCTTCATCTTCAGAGTCTGTCACTACTGCACTGGCAAGAGATTCTAAGAAAGACTTTTTCTCTGTTTTTACTTCTGTCTTTGTTTCCGTTTTTTTCTCAGATTTACTTAAACTCACTTTCTTTTGTGGTTTGTCATCATAACCGGTTCCTAAGTAGTCTCCCGTTTCAAAAGAGACATCCTTAATGACTCCTCCACAAGAAGCAATCATGCCAACAAACATCGCTAAGATTAATTTTTTCATCCTTTACCCCTTTTTTAGTCAGGTTAAATTTTATCATATAAATTTCCGATATGTCAAAAAAGTTAGTTCACTTTACAGTTTAGAAACTCGATGGAAATAGGAGATTCTCTCCTTCCGGCCGCAGGATGACAACACTTTATGACAACTTCTTCTATTCTGTAAGGGCGATTCATAATTCGTCCCTACTCTTTCCTTGTTATCTGATTATGCAAGCCTGACAGACCTCCCCCTTTTTAATTTTATGAAACTACTCATTACTCACCCGACGTATTATTTAATTAAAAATTATTAACTAATTTCTCATCCAAGGTTGCTACTACTTCTACAAACATTTTCCTTCAGATGTTGGACATCCGCAGTCAAAATCTAAGATTTTTACGTTTGATTTTAATGGCGGATTAACTACTTTTACTCTCTTGATATAATCAAGAGTAATGTCATAAGATGGTCTTAGTTTTTTAGCATTTTTGCCCATTTTGTACAGGTTTCCACCCCAAGATGCTACTACGTAAGTTCTGTTAGGGTCAAGGTCTTTTCCGTTAACTTTTATGCCTGAAATTCTTTGTCCTGTTGGTGCGGAGATTTTTATAGCATATTCAAGACCAAGAGTTCTGCTCATATCTCCGCCTTGTTGGTAGAGTGGGTTTGGGTTAAATACGTTGTCTGCTACATCTTCTAACAGATTTTTAATCTGGGCTCCTGTTAGCTCAAATCTGTAAACATCAGGGTATGTTATCGCAGCCATACTGTAAACATCATCTACTGTAATGTTATCTCCGGGTAGAAGTGTTGTTCCCCATCTGTAGCCTGGGTTGAATACTATTTCACAATCTGCTTCTTCTTTGATTGCATCCATCATTACTCTGTCAAAGGTTGAATAGAATGTGTCTCTTTTGTAGAGTATTTTTTCTGTTTTTCCTATAACTTCAGAAAGCTGTTTTTCATATGGTTCATATAGTTTATTTACAAGGTCTTGAACTTCTTTATCCGGTTTTATGAAGTTTGATGCAACAGGGTATAGTTTATACGCAAAGTTTGTGATCTTTTTATTTTTAACTTCAAGGTCTAACCTTCCAAGGTATTTTCCATGGCTTCCTGCAATGACTATGATTGTATTGTTTACTATCACTGGTTTTGGTGCTGGGTCGTGGGTGTGTCCGGAAAGGATAACATCAATTCCTTTTACCATTTTTGCAAGAGCTTGGTCTAATGTAAATCCATCGTGAGATAGTAAAACTACTACATCAGCTCCTTTACTTCTTACTTCGTCAACAAACTTTTCAAGTCTTTCTGGCTGAATTCCAAAGGTCCAGCCTTCTGTAAACTCCTTAGGGTTCGCTATTGGTGTGTAAGGGAATGAGTTTCCAATGACTGCAACTTTTACTCCGCCAACTTCTCTGATTGTGTATGGTTTAAAGATTAACTCGCCCCACATATCATCTGCTACGTTTTGAGATATAAACTCTGCTTTGAGGTGCTTGTTTACAAGCTCTAAGACTCTGTCTTTTCCGTATGTATACTCCCAATGACCAACCATAACATCAAGCCCAAGAGCATTTTGTGCCTCAACAACCGCTAACCCTTTTGTAAATAGCCCAATAGCTGTTCCTTGCCATGTATCGCCAGAATCCATAAATAATACTTTATCATTGCCTCTTTCTGCCTTTATCTGTTTAATCAAGGTAGCTATATGTGCTACACCGCCCATCTTTCCGTATTTTTTGGCAAGCTCTTCAAAGCCGATGTAAGTATCAAAGTAAGCTCTCGTTGTATTCGGTTTTATACCGTAGTATTTTAAGAATGCCTTGCCACATAAAAATCCGGAAGTTCCTATTAGCTCCCTTGCTGAAATTAGTGTAGATGGCTCTCTCCAATAAAGCGGTTTAAGGTGTGCATGCATATCGCATATATGTAATAGTGTAACGTTTCCAACAGGTTTAAACTCAAATAGTTTTTCCGGGTTTAGATCGTTTAATTTTGCAAAAACATCTTCAGCCGCTAATGACAGACCTGCTATTGCAGCAAGATGAAACAGTTCTCTTCTTGAAATATTCATTCTTACCTCCTTTTCCAGCTTATCTAACAAGTCCTGGTGCTTCTATGGTCGCCCCATTTGCCAATGATGTTACATAAAGCTCTAATGCTACCATCTCTTTTGAGCCAAGAGGTAGAATTTTCGTACTAGCTTGTTTCATGCATTGTTGAAATCTTTGTTCTATCGTTACAACTTTACTTTTTGTCATTCTATAACCTGGCCAATGGGCAGCAGCGGTTGTTCCTTTTATTCCATTAAATTCATGTCCAAGAGGATTTAGTTTCTGCATTCTCAAAACCATTCCAGCAGCATACTCATGACAGGTTTGACATGATAGATTTCTTTTTCCTCTTTTTAATTCAAACACATACTTTCCATAATCATAGTACTCTTTAACAACCGGGTTGGATGATGTATCTACATTAATTTTTTCTCCGGATGCTATAAACTTTAAATATGTAAGCAATGCAGTGTTTTCTTCACTTTTAAGCGGGAAGGGGTTTTCTACGCCTTGATTTAGTTTTTGGCACATCTGAATTCTTTGCTGTAGAGATATTACAGCGTTTAACTTTTCGTTGTATTTTGGATAAGTTCCAACGGCTTTTTTAAGTTTTTCTTCACTGTGGCAAGATGCACAGGATTTATTTGATTTCCCCATAGGTGTATTAAACAGCTTTCCGCCAACTTCCTGAGCAAAAACTTCTCCCGGATTTATCCCGGTTTTATATAATGCTAAATCCTCTTCTGATATAGCTTGCCCAGCTTCTTGTGAAATTGCTTCATTTATGCCAAATGCTGAAGCTAAAGCCAAGACTCCAAAAAGCAATAGTTTACCTTTTAATTTCATAGCCAATTTTCCTCCTTTAATGAATTTTAAAAAAGAGAGGGCTATTTTAGCCCTCTGTAGAAGATTATCCTACGTTTATATCGATTACTTTTTCTGTAACGTCTCCTTTTTTATCTTTCCAAATGATTTTTAAAGGTGCAGTTTTGGTAGCTTTTACATAGAAAGAGATAAATGGATTTGCACTTACAGAGCCGGAAAGTTTCATGGTAGTAATTTTTTCATTTCCATAATACACTTCTACGTCTGTAATATGATTAGCTGCGATATACTTTCCAGATTCTTTGTCTTTTACTAAACCTGTGTCCATTGGGTGCATTATAACTGTATTAACTTTGATTAAGTCATCTTTTTTGTAATCTTTCGGGTCTATTTTTACCATTGCTGTTCTTGGCATCTTTCAATCCTCCTTAATTATTGATTATCCACATCCGCCTATTGTAACTTTTATAGGCTTCTGTGCTTTAATGAAGCTACCATCTGCAAGCTGTGCTACTGCGACAACGCTCATAGATTCTGCAAGTCTTATTCTTGTCGAGATGTAAGCCTTTCCGTCAGCCGGAGTAAACTCAACGCTCATCGTACGAGCATTATGGTTTTTATCTGCTAAAATATGAATTGCTTTAACTTGCTCTATTGGTAATTCTACTTCCACAGTAACCGGTACAACAGCCCCGTTTTCTGCAATCTCTGGAGCAATAAGCTTTACTTTGTCTGAATCGGCAACTGTTTTTCCACCGGTAATTTCTTTTAATGCTTCTTCATAAGGTTTTTTTGGTGGTGGTGCGTCTGCAAGCTCTACAGCAAAGACATTAGCTAATAATGAACTGCCAAACGTTAGACCAGAAACAGCCAACGCTGCTCCTTTTAAAAGCTCTCTTCTGTTCATAAAAATACCTCCTAATTTGTTTTCATAAAAAATTCGTTCATATCCATCGTTTTATAACTTCCGGATGAGAAATAATCTAAAATTTTAACAAAATCTTTTTCTTCCCAGGCTCCAAAGATTGCTTTAATCTTCTTTCCGTCTGGTTCTAAGAAATAAAACATCGGTGTTCCTACAAATCCGTATTTTTTTCTAAACTCTATGCCTTCTTTACTGCATTTTCTTAATTTTACAGGAACAAACTGTCTATTTAACATATCTTCAACTTTTCTACTGTCAAATACGTTAAAATCCATTATGTTGCAGTAATGACAAGATGGTGAGTAAATATACACAAAAACAAGCTTATTCTCCTTTTTTGCTATTTCAAAAGCTTTATCAAGAGGGACCCAGTTTATTTCTGCATTTGAAATGCCAAACAAAGTTAATACAAAAATCAAAGTAAAGCTTTTAAGCTTCATACATTACTCCTGACTTAGTACGTATGCTGTTAACTGGCAAACTTCTTCGTATGTTAGCTGTCCTGTTGTAATTTGAACTGTCATTATATGATAGTATGGAACATTTTCTAATTCCTTAGGAATCAATATTCTTCCATCAGCGATTTTTTGATATAGCCAATCTACGGTTTTTTCTTCTCCTCTATAACCCGGAGCTTTAAAAAGTCCGTTTTTATAACCTGTTAAATCTGGTCCTATGTTTCCACATCCTTTTGTATCCTTAGCACAATGACAAGCAACGCAGTTTCCTTTTGCAGAGGAATTGCATACAATCTTGGCTTTGGGGGAACATCTTTTGGCATTACAGATTTGCCTTCTGGATTTTCTATTCCTGCTTCTTGTAAAGTTAAGGCATACGCACCAATTGCAGTAAGTCCAACCAATCCAGCAATTGTTAAAAACTTTTTAAGCTTCATTTTAACCTCCCATCTTTTTGTTAAAAAATTTTTAGTACAAATTCTATGCCAATTTTCGGGAAACTTAGATGCTTGTTATGACAACAATCTATGTCCAAAATGGAACAGTTTATCCAAACATCTCTCTCCATGGTCCTTTTGCCCATTCATTCTATGCAAGTTTGTGGTTTGTCTCCTTGGCATAGGTAAAGCTTGCACCCTCACCTAACAACGAAGCAGTAACTACACTACCGCACGAAAGCTTTAAAAAGTTTCTTCTGTCCATCTTCATGTTTTTTACCTCCTGCTGTAATAATAAGTTTCAAAAATAATTTTAATAACCACTTAAATTATTGTCAAATACATATTATTATCAAAATATTTGAATATAAAGATATTAGAATGTTTGGAAGGAATTGATGAATGTGAAGTATAAAACCTGTATTTTTGCTACGATGAGACCGTTCCAAAAATCCACATCATCATTCTAATGGAAGCGAAGAATCTCCTGTTTTTCTTTTTAAAAAAACATTAAAAAATGAGATCCTTCAATACGTTCAGGATGACAAAAAGGTAAACTTATAAAAATTTTGGAAAACTCTCTTGGAAGGAATTGATGAATATAAAGTATAAAACCTATGTTTTTTGCTACGTTCGACAAATCATATTGTTATGATTATAGAGAAACAACTATTTTGCAAATGGTAAAAGTTTGATTATCATTTACCGCATCTTTGTTTATGAAAATGATTAAAAAAGCTAAGATAATAAACATAATTGTAAACTTTTTATCAAGCTTCTGTATATCATTTTGCAATTTTAATACTTCTTTGTCTATCTTGACCTCCAATTCAGTTTTTAATAATTCTAACTTTTGATAAACCATATCAATGTCAGCCTTTGTAGCAAGTTCCTTAGTAAGTTCTTCTTTAAGCTCAAGCTTCTTTTGTTGTGCTAAGCTTTCTGATTTTTTGTCTAATTCGTTATAAATCAGTTCAATAGTTTGGGCAATCTTTTTAGCTTCCTCTTTGCCAACTTTTTGTTCCAACTTCTCCAAAAGCTCATAATCTATCACGTAAGCCATTTAAATCTCCAAAAGAGCTGATAATAAGAATTTATTCTATCATAAATCAAAAGGCAAATTTATACCGTGAGCAGGAGATCCTTCGGCTTTATAGCCTCAAGATAACAAACAAAGATATCTTATTTTTAGTCTAAAATTTTAGTCACAGCCTACTAATTTCTAACATTAATACGTGATATAATATCAATTATCATATAGTTAAGGAGGACTCTTTGAGACCAGACGGTAGAAAACCTGCTCAACTTCGTCCTATAAAAATTACCAGAGACTTTAATATCTACGCAGAAGGTTCAGTCCTAATACAATTTGGAAATACAAAGGTTATAGTTACTGCATCTGTTGAGGATAAAGTTCCGCCTTTCTTAAAAGGCACAGGTCAAGGTTGGATTACTGCCGAGTATTCAATGATTCCAAGAGCATCAGAAACAAGAAGTCTTAGAGAAGTAGTTAGGGGTTCGCCTTCTGGTAGAACTCATGAAATACAAAGGCTGATAGGAAGAAGCTTGAGAGCTGCGGTTGACCTTAAAAAACTTGGAGAAAAAACAATTTGGATAGATTGCGATGTTATTCAGGCGGACGGTGGCACAAGGGTAGCATCTATTACAGGGGCATTTATAGCAGTTGCTGATGCTTGTATAAAACTAACAAAACAAAATTTAGTAAAAGCCAATCCTCTAAAAGATTACGTTGCAGCTATAAGCGTTGGAAAAGTCAGAAATGAAATAGTCTTAGACCTTAATTATGCAGAAGACTCAAACGCACAGGTGGATATGAACCTTGTGATGACTGGTAAAGGTGAGTTTGTAGAGATAGGAGCAACTGGTGAAGAAAACACATTTTCCCAAGAAGATTTTAATAAAATGCTTGAATATGGAAAATCTGGAATAGAAAGACTTATAAAAATTCAAAAAGAATTTATAGAAGGAATTCCATCAATTGGACACTGGGAAAGAAAAAATATTAAAGAGTTTGTATACAAAGAGTGATTGGAGGTAAAAATTGAAAGAGAGTTTGATAATTCTTGGCTCCCAATGGGGAGACGAAGGGAAAGGTAAAATAGTAGACCTTCTTGCTCCTGAATTTGATTATGTTGTTAGATATCAAGGTGGAAGTAATGCAGGACACACAGTTATAGCTAATGGTAAAAAGTACACTTTACACTTAATCCCATCTGGCATCTTACACGAAGGTGTTAAAAATATCATTTCTAACGGCGTTGTTGTAGATTTAGAAGAGCTTTTAAAAGAGATGGATCAAGTTAAAGATGCTGTCAAAGATTTTAAAGACAAATTATACATAAGCGAAAGATGTCATATTGTATTTCCATATCACAAAATATTAGACAATTTGTCAGAAAAATCTAAAGGAAAAGATAAAGTAGGAACAACATTAAAGGGCATTGGACCGACTTATATGGCTAAGTATGCAAGAACTGGTATAAGAATTGTAGATTTATTTGATAAAGAGTATTTCAGATTTAGACTTGAGAAAGCTTTCAATGAAGCAAAAGAGATTGCTGAAAAAGTTTACGGGGAAACGTTCAATCTTGATTTAAATGAGCTATATGAAAATACACTTTCTAACTTTGAAAAAATAAAAGATTTGGTAGCTGATACTTCTTATCTTCTTGATAAAGTAATGAAGGAAGGTAAAAAAGTACTTTTTGAAGGTGCACAAGGAACAATGCTTGATATAGACATGGGAACATATCCATATGTAACATCTTCTAATGCGTCTGCTCTTGGTATCTGCAACGGTACAGGAGTTGCTCCAAAGTTAATCGGTCAAGCGAAAGTCTATGGAGTAAGCAAAGCTTATACTACGAGAGTTGGAGAAGGTCCATTTCCAACAGAGTTAAATGATGGAATCGGTGAAAGATTAAGAGAAGAGGGTCATGAGTATGGTTCTACAACCGGAAGACCAAGAAGATGTGGCTGGCTTGATTTAGTAGCTTTAAGATTTGCATGTAGAATAAACGGAATCGACGGCTTAATAATAACAAAGCTGGATGTTCTTGATGTTTTTGATGAAATCAATGTTTGTGTAGCTTATGATTACGAAGGACAAACTATTACAGAGTTTCCGGCATCATTACAAGTACTGGCTAAATGTAAACCTATCTATAGAACTATAAAAGGCTGGAAAACTTCAACAAAAGGGTTAAAAGATATTACGAAATTATCGGAAAATGCTAAGGAATTTATAAAAACCATAGAAGAGAATACAGAAGTTAAGGTCGTGATGTTGTCAACAGGTCCTGAAAGGTCAGAATATATTTGGTGTATAACATAGATTATAGAGGTAAATTATCATGTACGATGTAATGAAGCAAGCCGAGGAAAAGCTTGTTCAGGTAGGCTATGACCTTACAATTTCTGTGATTGTTTTTGTGCTTTCTATTATAGTGCTGACAGTAATATTTGATATTATTCTAACAATTTTGAATAACAAAAAACCTTCAGAGGAGAGAAAGTCTCCTCTGGTTATTTTCTTAATATCTGTATTTGTAGGATGGGCTATAACAACCTTAGTTTTTGTATACAGAATGGTTATAATAGGCTTAGAGCATCTAAAAGGTTAAAACATTTTACTTCTTGTTTACCACCAAATACATCTTTACAAATCCAGAATAATCTCCAATTTCAGCTTTATATACATTTCTTAAAAACACTGCAAAACGAGACTCACTGTTTGGATAAAGATGTCCACTCCAAACTACTTCTACATTGCTAAGCTTTTTCAAAGTGTTTTCTTCAACAAGAGCAAGTATATATTTATGTTTGTTTTGATAATCTAAAATCTGATTAGAGCTGTAATCTCTTAGAATTTTTCTTTTTGTGTAAAATGGCAGATTATGAAAAAATCTATTTTCTATGATTAGAGGAATAGACCTATCCGGGACTTTTTCGTTTACAATTTTACCAATCTCCTTGTAAGGTCTGTAATGTTCAACCTTGACCAATAAAGAAATCACAAAAATTAAAAACGTCATAAGCATTGCTATAAACGGTAAAAGCTTATAATCTTTATATCTAATCAAGTAAAGAAACGGAAAAACGCAGAAAATATAATAAAAGTAGTCAAGTTTAAAAAGATAAACAATTCCAAAATTTAAAACTGTTATTGTTATGGTAGCAACAAAAAAAGACAAATACCAAAGATACTTTTTAAAACCATCTGGATTATAATTTGCTAAATAGTACCCAACAAATATAGATAATGCTGGAAATGCTTGGATAAAGTAAGTTGGAATTTTGCCTTTTGCGATTGTAAAAATTACAAGCATAACAATAAACCAGCTGAAGATAAAAGAAAACTCTTTTAGCCATTTTTTATAACTATCAATCAAACTAAAATAAAAAACAAGAGAATACGGCAGAAAGCCCCAAAGTATCACGATAAGGTAGAAAAATATGTCTGAGAATTTAAACTCTTCTCCAAAAGCTCTTTTTATCGTCTCTTCATTATAAACCTGCCAAAACATAGAGCCAAATTTTAGATGCATATAGATAAGCCAGCTAAAACCTATTATTAATGTAATTGGAAGTCCTATGTAAGGCTTTAACTGCCAAATCTTATTTAGCCAAGTTTTTACATTAAAATTACTTTCTGCTAATAGATACAGTCCTACGATGCCACCAATTACAAGTACATAAGGATACCCTTTTGTCAAAACAGTTAGACCAAGAGATACATAAGATAAAAAAATGTATAAAAGTTTATTTTCTTTATAGCCTTTAAGAAAGAGATAAAGCGTCAAAGTAAAGAAAAATAAAAGGGGGACTTCTGGCGATGCGTATCTTGAATTAATAATAAACTGAAAGCTTAAAGCCATGGCAAAAAATGAAAAAATAGCGGTCTTTTTATCAAAAAGCAGATTTGCAATTTTATAAGTTAAAAATGAACTTCCAAAAGCCATTAAAACGATCGGAAGTCTAATGGCAAATTCATTCATTCCAAAAATAAAAACAGATAAAGCTATAGACCAGTAAGTTAGCGGCGGCTTGTTAAATCTTGGTTCATAGTTGTAATAGATATCAAGAAAATTACCGGATTCAAACATTTCTCTGACAGCTTCGGCGTAAAAGCTTTCGTTAGGAATCCAGATTGCGTTAAACCAAAAATTCCAAAAGTAAACAAAAAGTGTTAAAAATATGAAAAGATAGTATTTTAAGTCTTCTTTTTGAGTCAAAATCTGTCTCCATAGCAAGATTTTTAGCATAAAATTTTATCATAGAGGGGTTTAAGTTATAATAATGTAAGTAAAAATGTAAAGAAGTTTAAAATACGTCGGAGTGAGAAATTCATTAAAAGCATGAGATTCTTCGTCAGCTGCAGAATGACAAATAGGGTTGTCCATAGTCAAGTATATGATTATCAAGTTTTCTTCGTCATCCTGAGGACGAAGTCCGAAGGATCTCCTTTTTAAATTTTATAAAAACTGCTAATTTCTCACCCAAGGTATGTAAGTAAGAATATAAAGAATATTAAAATAGATGTATTCTGTTTTGGAATAACCGAATAGGGCTAAAATTATATATAAAAGATCCTTGATATGAGAAAAAGATTGATTGATGAACATTAAGAAGAACAATCTTGTTAGTAATTCTACAACCGACGAAGAATCTCAGTCTTTTTGTCATTCTAAAGCCAGCGAAGAATCTCCTTATTTTAAAACATGAAACCCTTTAGCTTTACAGTTTAAGAATAAAAAAAGAAAGTTGCGAGTTATGTGTAAAAGATTCTTAAAATGCTGCTTACTCATTAGTTATAGACCAAATTTAAGTTGGAGGTAAAAGCTTGATTAAAACAGTTGAGTTTAACGAACAATTTTCTAAAGCCTTAGACTTAATGGAGAATACAAATAAAAATGTATTAATTGTTGGTAGAGCCGGAACTGGTAAATCTACACTGCTAAATTATTTTAGAAACAATACAAAGAAAAAAATAGCAGTTTTAGCACCTACCGGCGTTGCAGCAGTCAACATAAAAGGTCAGACGATTCATTCGTTTTTCAATTTTAAGCCAGATATTACTTTAAGCAGTGTGAAAGATATAAAACCAAAAAATAAAGAAATATATAAAAAGCTTGATGCAATAGTTATAGATGAAGTTTCTATGGTCAGAGCTGACCTGTTTGACTGTATAAATGAGTTTTTAAAAATTCATGGGAAAAAACCCGGAGAACCTTTTGGCGGAATTCAGCTAATCTTGATAGGAGACCTATATCAGCTACCACCGGTAGTTACATCTTCTGAGAAAAAGTTTTTTAGTCAGATTTACAAGAGTCCATTTTTCTTTGACTCTATTTCTTTTAACGAGGCAGAGTTTGAATTTGTTGAGCTCGAAAAGGTATACAGACAAAAAGATAAAAAGTTTATAAAACTTTTAAACGCAATAAGAAATAAAACCGTAGAAGAAAAAGATTTAGAGGAGCTAAACAAACGCTACATACCAGACTTTGAGCCGGATGAAAAAGAGTTTTATATTTATCTAACAACCACAAACGAGCTTGCAGACAAAATAAACCAACAAAAACTTGAAAAATTAAAAGGCAAGAAATATGTATACCAAGGATACATCGAAGGAGATTTTTCAGAAAAAGACCTGCGGCTCCATTAGAGCTTGATATAAAAAAAGGTACTCAAGTTATGCTGTTAAACAACGACTATCAAGGCAGATGGATAAATGGAAGCATAGGTAGAGTGGTAGATATAGAAAAAGTCGAAGGAGATGAAGATATAATATGGGTAGAGCTTGAAGATGAAAAAGAAGTCCCGATTCAACCTTACGAGTGGGACATGTTTGAGTTTTATTACGACAAAACACAAAAAAAGATAAAATCAAGAACAGTAGGGTCGTACTACCAGTATCCACTGAAACCAGCATGGGCTATAACCATACACAAAAGCCAAGGACTAACATTTGATAAAGTGATCATAGATATAGGTAAAGGAACGTTTTCGCACGGACAGCTTTATGTAGCCTTATCCAGATGTAGAAGCTTAGAAGGACTTGTTTTAAAAAAGCCGATATCAGAAAAGCATATTTGGCTAGATAAAAGGGTTGTAAGCTTTTTGACTAAGTATCAGTATAAGCTTTCGAGTAAAAAGCTTCCGTTAGAAGAAAAAATAGAAATAATCAAAAAAGCCATCTCTGAGAAAAAACCAATAGAAATAGTCTATCTTAAATCAAAAGACGTAAAATCAAAAAGAGCAATAATCCCAAAAAAATTGGTAAAATGGACTACAACGGTGCTGAATTCTTAGGCGTTGAAGGATTCTGCACGATAAGAAAAGATGACAGGGTTTTCAATGTTGAGAAAATTCTTGAAATTAAGGAGATAGAATGAAAAATATATATCTTGTTGGCTTTATGGGAAGTGGAAAGTCTACGGTAGGAAAGATTTTGGCTGAAAAGTTAAATATGAATTTTGTTGACATTGATAAGCTTATTGAAGAAAAGGAAGGAATGAAAATAAAAGATATTTTTGAGCGAAAAGGAGAAAGCTATTTTAGAGAGCTTGAAAGAAAACAGATAGAAGCAACAGTTAAACAAGAAGGGCTTGTAGTTTCTACCGGTGGTGGTCTTGGAGCAAATTTGGATAATATGAATTTTATGAAAAAAAACGGAGACGTTGTGTGGCTTGATGTTAGTTTAAACACTGTCTTAGATAGACTAAAAAACGACCAAGACAGACCATTATTAAAACAACCTACAGAAAAAATAAAACAACTTTTTGAAGAAAGAAAGAATGTATACAGACTTGCAAACATAAGAATCAATGCAGACAAAAAAACACCAAGCCAGATTGTAGAAGAAATTTTAACAAAAATAAAAAGGAGATAATTTATGAACATTTTAATCACAGGCGGAGCAGGTTATATTGGTAGTCATGTAGCAAAGCAGATAATAGAAAACACAGACCACAACGTAGTAATCATTGATAATCTTTCAACAGGTTCATTAAAGGCTATCAAAACACTTAATGAAATCCATCGGCAAACGGGCAAAAATACAGAGCTTACTTTTATTGAAGCAGATTTAAAAGATTTTCAGATGATAGAAGGAATGTTTAAAGCTAAAAAATTCGATGCGGTAATTCATTTTGCGGCAAGTACTGTGGTACCAGAAAGTGTAAAAAATCCAATTAAATACTATATGAACAACACAGTAAACACAACCAATCTTATCAATCTTTGTCTTAAATATGGTGTTAACAGATTTATTTTCTCATCTACTGCTGCAGTGTACGGTCAACCGGACGAAATTCCGGTGAAAGAAACAACGCCAACACAACCAATAAATCCTTACGGAAGAAGTAAATTAATGAGCGAAACAGTGCTTAAAGATGTAGGCACTGCTCATCCTGAATTTAAGTATGTAATACTCAGGTATTTTAATGTTGCCGGAGCAGACATAAAAATTAGAATAGGGCATAGATTTCCGAATGCAACCAATATAAAAGTAGCAGCAGAAACAGCGGTTGGCAAGAGAGATAAAATGTATGTTTTTGGTACAGATTATCCAACACCAGATGGTACTTGTATAAGAGATTATATTCATGTTGATGATTTAGCAGACGCTCACATTAAAAGTTTAGAGTATTTAATCGATAATAATAGCAATGTATTTAATTGTGGATATGGTAGAGGGTACTCTGTCTTGGAAGTTATTAACACTATGAAGGAAGTTTCAGGAGTAGATTTTAAAGTTGAGTACATCGGTCGTAGAGAGGGAGACCCAGCTATATCAATAGCAGATAATACTAAAATTTTAAATAATTTGAATTGGAAGCCACAGTATGATGATTTAAAGCTAATTTGTAAAACAGCCCTTGAATGGGAGAAAAAACTATTACAAGAGGAGGCTTAAAATGAGGAAGTTCTTATTATTTTTTGCTTTAGTTTTCTTAGTATCATGCTCAACAGTTACAAATTTAGATCATGCTAAACTGAATATTAAAGATAAAAAAATAACGGTTCTTCCATTTGAAAACTATACAGAAACACCTTTAGCAGGACTTAGAGTAAAAAGTATAGCAGAGGGAGTTGTTTCTTCCAAAGGATATAAACTATCCATTACAAATGTTAAACAAGATAAAGATTACAGTCCTGAGGAAATTAAGAAGCTTTTGCAAGAGTTAAAGGAAAGCAACATAGATTATGCAATTGCCGGAAGTGTAAACGAATTTAGATACAAAATCGGCATTGATGGAGAACCGGCGGTAAGTATTACTGTTAAAATTTATGATATCAAACAAGAAAAAGAAGTTTATACAAGCGTATCTTCAAAAACAGGATGGTCTCATGAATCTATTACAACCGTAGCACAAAAAATACTAAACAAAATCATTCCTTAAAAGCCATGTTTTTAACAAAGTTTTTAAAAGAATTAAACTTAAAAATACTAATTGCTGAAATATTTATATTTACATTAGCTTTGTTATTTATTGGAATGTATACAAATCCATCTGATCCTATGTTTATAGAATCTAAATTTGGTTATTTATTTTATCTTCTTCCACTACTTGTGTTTACCCTTTACTATGGGTTAGTTGCAGGCATTGTAAGCTTTTTTACAATCGTTTTAATGGCATTTTTCTTTTATAAAGAATTTCCAACAGTTTATATTCTATGGTTATTTCTGTTTGTGCTTGTAGCATCAGAATTTAACCACTATTGGTCTGAAAATGTAAAAAAACAGAAGAGAAATTTAAATATACTAGCGAAAAATTAAGAGATTTAGCAAGAGAGCTGATGCTTTTAAAAATATCCCACGACCAACTTGAAAAGCAGTACATTATGAAACCTATTAGCATAAGAGAAGTAATTTATCAGATTAAACAAAAAATAATATCAAATTTTGAAGAAAAAGAAATTTTCAATATGTTAATGAGTTTATTGGTTCAATCATTCGACATAAAAAAAGCTGCGCTTGTATATGTAGATTTAGAAAAAAATAATTCAAAAATAATATCATCTACCCATGATGACTTTAATTTTAAAATGAAAGATGTTTTAGTTTCAAAAGCAATAGAAGATAGAAGTATTTCATACCTAAGTAAAATAGAAGAAGAATCAAAGTATTATGCAGCTGTTCCTGTATTTATTTCAGAAACGCAAGTTTATTTATTTGTAATTGAAGAAATGGGATTTTTATCTTTAAACATGGACACTCTTTTGATGATCAGTCTATTTCTTTATTATGTTATAAGTGAAAAGTTAACTTTAGAGAAAATAAAAGATATAGTTAAAAAATTTAATATGTTTGATATAGACTTTATAAAAGAGCTGTACAGAATGTCAGAGATTAAAAAGAATTTAGGAATAGAATCTTCCTTAGTTATCTTTCAAATTAAAGGAAGTATTGAAAATGAAAATATAAAAAATTTACTCAGGAGCAATTTAAGAGGACTTGACATAATGGACTCACTGTTTATACAAGAAGACAATCTTTTGATAATACCAATATTATTACCTTTTACACCAATTTCTGGAGCAAATTCTTTTGCAGAAAGAATAAAGAATATTTTAACAGAGAATTTATCTCAATCTTTCTTTGAAAAGAATATAAAACTAAAAATAGAAGCTGTTAATATAAATCCAGCTAAAAATCTTCAATCGGTTTTGGAGACTATTAAATGAGTTATAAAACACTATACTTATCTGTAATTTTAGAAATTCTGGCTACTTCATCTTTTTTTATAAAGAATATTTATATCGCATTATCATTGTTTTTTTCTTTCACGGCTTGGCGGTTTTTTTATTAACAACTGTTTTATATCTTTTCTTGCCTAAAAGAATTGGATCAAGAAAATGGGAATCTTTAGTATTTATATTTTTAATAGGTTTTTTTGGATTTATCGTCGGATATTTATTTTTATCTATCTTAACTTTATATGTATTTAGAACGCAAAAAAGTATTAAATTTGAGCCTATAAAAACTTTTTCTATTGAAGAGATAGAAGATGAAGACCTTGATTTTAGTGGTCGTAGATTTGGAGAGGGATCGGTATTTTCAATTTTAAAGAAAGATAACGTTCCAAGCGATTTAAAATTAAAAGCTTTTATGTCTTTATCGGATTTACAAGGTCCGATAACCTATTTTTTGATAAAAGAAAATATTAGCAATCCTATGGACGAAATAAGATTGATGGCTTTTAGTATGATTTCTAAAATGGAAAAACAATTAAACGACAAAATTCATGAACTTAATCTCAGGCTAAAAGATAATGATTTATCTGAAGAAGAAAAAGCTAAAATTTACTTTGAATTGGCTCAGGTCTACTGGGATTTCGTTTTTTTTCATATTGTAGATAAAGAGTTTGAAAATTTCGCAATAGAAAAAGCTTTATACTGTGCAGAAGAAGGATTGAAGTTAAAAAAAGATTTTGCTCCTTATTTTCTAATTGGAAGGATTTATTTAAGACTTAAAGATTATAAAAAAGCAAAAGAATATTTAGAGTTGGCTTTTAATTTTAAAGAGTTTGGATATAAAGTCATTCCATATCTTGCAGAATGTTATTTCTATGAAAAGGATTTTAAAAAAGTAAAAAACCTTTTTTCTCAATTAGACCTATCATTGGACGTAAAAGTTAACTTTTTGAAACAATTTTGGAGCACACAATGATAGAGCTTTTAAATCAAAATAGAAAAATTGATGTTTTACTAATTGCAGAAGGAACATATCCATACATTAGAGGCGGGGTTTCTACATGGATTCATGATTTAATTACAGGTAATTCAGAAAAAAATTTTGGAGTTGTTTTTCTTGGAAGCAGACCAGAAGATTACGAAGGAATAAAGTACAAACTTCCGGACAATTTAGTTTATTTATCTGCAGATTATCTTTTTAATTATGAAAGAACAACGCTGCCCCGTGAAAGAAATGCCAACAAAGAAAATTTTAGATACATAGAAACTCTGCATAAATGGTTTAAAGAAAACGTAGATAAAAATGTTGACTTACCAGAAAAAATCAAAAAACTTGAGTTTTATCTAAAAGAAGTAAAAGAAGAAGATTTTCTATTTAGCAGAGAGGCTTGGAACTTTATAATTGATATGTATACAGAATATGCGGAAGAAACTCCTTTTATAGATTACTTTTGGACGATAAGGAATATTCATACACCTATATGGGCTGTTGCTAAAATTGCTTCCCAAGTTCCGGATTGTGATATAGTCCATAGCCCTTCAACAGGATACGCCGGATTTCTCGCATCACTGATCTCTTATCATAAAAAAATTCCGTTTGTCCTTACTGAACATGGGATATATACAAGAGAAAGAAAGATAGACCTTTTGAATGTAGATTGGCTTGTAGATAAAAGATTATTCTTTCAAAAAGATTTGGGTGAGGTTGACCATATTCGTAATTTGTGGATCAGATTCTTTGAAAGTATTGGAAGATTTATCTACAATGCAAGTAAGATTATTATTTCTCTTTTTGATGATGCGAGAAAAATTCAAATATCCTACGGTGCAGACCCGAACAAGTGTATTGTAATCCCAAATGGCGTTGATGTTGAGGGCTATTCTCAAGCTTTGAAAAATAGACCTAATGAAATTCCAAAGGTAATTACATTGCTTGGGAGGGTTGTTTCAATCAAAGATATAAAAACATTCATAAAGGCTATGAGAATAGTTGTAAATAAATTACCCCAAGCTGAAGGTTGGATAATTGGTCCAACTGATGAAGACCCTGAGTATTATGAAGAATGTAAAAGATTGGTTGAGATTTACAATCTTGAAAATAATGTAAAATTTCTTGGATTTCAAAATCCAAAAGATATTTTTCTTAAAACAGGAATACTGACTTTAACATCTATAAGTGAAGGTATGCCACTGGTTGTTCTGGAAGGTTTTGCTGCCGGTCTTCCGGTTGTTGCTACAGACGTTGGCTCTTGTAGGCAGCTTATATACGGCGGACTTAACGAAGAAGATATTAATATTGGTAAAGCCGGAGAAGTTGTTCCTATTGCAAATCCGGAAAAATTAGCCAACGCATACATAGAGCTTTTAACAGATGAAGAAAAATGGAATGCTTATCAAAAAAGTGCATTAACAAGAGTAAATAAATTTTATAGAAAAGAGCAATTTTTAGACAATTATAGAAAGATTTATAAAGAGGTTTTAACATAATGGCCGGTATAAGCTTTGAACTAAGGAAAGTATTAAGAGAAAGAACGCTTGGTTCAATAGTAAAAGCATATGGATACTCTGCTGTTTTAAGTGCCGGACCATATTTGATTTCTATTTTAACATTAGCATTATCTTTCTATGTCTTAAGACAATTTGTCTCTTCAGATAAAATTGTAATTCAGTTTGGTGTAATAGTAACATACTTAACAGCTTTCAGCCTTATTTTAACCGGATTTTCTCAGCTTATGATAACAAGATTTCTTGCAGACAGAATTTTTGAGAAGAAATATGAAGTTGTTCTTCCAAATCTTATTGGGAATATGTTTTTGAATATGATTTTGGCTTTTGTCATTTCTTTAATTTTTTCAGTTATCTTTTTTAAAGAGCAAGGTGCAGTTTTTATTGCTTTGTATGTATTGATTTTTACGATAATGTGTGGGCTATGGATTGTAAATGTTGTATTAAGTGGATTTAAGAGCTATAAATTTATTGTCTTTTCTTTTGCTGCCGCGTATATTACTTTCTTCCTTTTAGCTTTATATATGGCAAGATACGATTTGGTAGGGTTAATGTTTTCATTTTTTGTTGGTCAGGCGGTGTTATTTTTCTTACTTCTTGGGTATTTTATAAGAACTCATTATTCAGATAAGATAATATCTTTTGATTTTTTTGATAGGCATAAAATATATATATCTTTAATTTTTTCAGGATTTTTCTACAATCTTGGTATATGGATAGATAAATTTATATTTTGGTTTTATCCTGATACAAGCATCCAGGTTTTAGGACCTATTAGAGCTTCTATTGTTTATGATATTCCGATGTTTTTAGCGTATATAGCAATTGCCCCTGGTATGGCAGTATTTTTCCTAAAACTTGAGGCAGAGTTTGCAGATTATTATGATAGATATTACCGTGCAGTTAGAGAAGGAGCAACCTTAAATAAAATTTATCACTTTGGCGATGATATGATACTTTCAGCTCGTTCTGTTATTTTTGATACTTTGAGAATTCAAGGAATAGTATTTGTATTTTTCTTAATATTTGATGCGCTTTTATTCAAAATATTCAAGCTTTCTCTTTTATACATACCACTTTTTCATGTTTTGATGGTCGGAACTTACCTTCAGCTAATATTTATGACATTGCTCGCAATACTAAACTACTTTGACAGAAGAAAAGAGGTTCTTTACTTATCTGTTCTTTTTGCTGTTTCTAACGCAGTATTTACATATATTTCTATTTTACTTGGACCTTACTTCTATGGATATGGTTATGTTCTCTCTCTGTTTATTTCTGATTTGCTTGCCATAATTTTGTTAAGGAGGTTTTTAGATGAGGTACATTATCAAACTTTTATGCTTATTTAATCTCTTATTCGTGTTTAATCTGTCTCACGGAAAAGATTTAAGCGTTGGGTTTATCTACAGAGAACCACCTGAAGAGGCATTCTACCTTTATGACTGGCTTGTGGTTGATCCTGATAACTTTTCTTTTGAAAAACTTAAAGAAAAATACTACATAAAAAATAAAAAACCAAAACTTTTTGCGTATGTATCCGTAGAAGAAATAGAGCCTTACAGAAAGTACTATAAAGAAACAGATAAAAGCTGGATAATAGGAAAAAATGAAGACTGGAAAACCTACATAGCAGATATAAGAAAAAAAGAGTACAGAGAATTTCTAATAAACAAAGTCTTAAAAAACCTTTCTCAATACGATGGATTTTTCTTTGATACCTTAGATAGTTATCAAATTGCATTAAAACCAAGTGAATATAAAAGTTATGAAAATGCCTTGGCTGAGTTTATCATTCAAGTGAAAAAAACATTCCCAGACAAAAAAATCATTCTAAACAGAGGTTTTGAAGTAGTTCCACAAGTAAAAGATTATATAGATGCAGTAGTTGCAGAAAGCCTATTCTATGGTCTTGATACCAAGACAATGAAGTATAAAAAAATGAAAGAAGAAGATATAAAATGGCTTTTAAACAAACTAAATGAGATTAAAAACCTTGGTATCAAAGTCATTGTGATAGATTATGTAGACCCTAAAAATAAAAAATTACAAAAAGAAGTTGCTAAAAAAATATACGAAAATGGGTTTATTCCATACGTTACCGATAAAGACCTAAAAACTCTTGGAACAAGCATATATCAAATTATTCCAAGAAAAATTATGATTTTTTATAATTCTAAAGAATTTGATGCAGCATACAATGATTTACATAGAAATTTCCAAGCTTTCTTGGAATATCTTGGATATGTTCCGGTTATGTACGATATTAACAAATGGCTTCCAAAAGATTATATTGGAGATGAGTATGCCGGGATACTACTGAGGCAAACAGAATATTCGCCAGAGATGTTACAGTGGCTGAAAAAACAGATTTCAGACGGAATTAAAGTATTCTTTCTAAACTACATTCCATCAGATGAAGAATTTTTAAGCTTTCTTGGTCTAAAAATAGAAGGAAATATATCCATTTTTGATAAAGTTGATTTTGAACCCATAGGTTATGATTACTTTGAGATAAAACCAGAAATCCAACAAATTCCAATAACAACATCACAAAATAATTTTAAGCCTATTTTGAAAGCTAAAATAAATGGTAAGGAGTTTTATCCTTTTGTAATTACAGATTGGGGTGGATACGCCTTAGAAGGAACTTTTTTATCAGAAGCAGGAAAGAATGCTCTTTTTGTATTTAATCCGGTTGAGATTTTTAGAGATGTTTTTAAGCCAGATTTTCCGGCACCGGATGTAACAACCGAGAACGGAAATAGAATCTTAACAGCCCATATAGATGGAGATGCGTTTTTTGGTGTTGCTGACTTTGACCCACAAAAAAATTTAGGAGAAATAATCAGAGATGAAATAATAAAAAAATACGAAATTCCACATACTGTTTCTATAGTTGAAGGAGAAATTGCACCTTGGGGTTTGTATCCGGATAAAAGCAAAAAACTTGAGGAAATTGCAAGAAGTATATTTGCGTTAGAAAATGTAGAGGTTGCAAGTCATGCATTTTCACATCCTTATAAGTGGATGAAGTTGTATGAATTAGAAAAACAAAACAAAAAAAGTAATGTAAAAGGCAATAACTTACCCATTAAAAATTATGAATTTAATTTAGAAAGAGAGATTATTGGTTCTATAGATTATATCAATAAAAATTTAGCTCCGGAGAATAAAAAGACAAAAGTTTTTTTGTGGACCGGCGACTGTGTTCCGCCAAAGGAAGCGCTTCAACTAGCATACAAGATTGGTGTTTACAACGTCAACGGAGGAGACACTGGGATAAACTATCAAGAGTCGTTTTATACACTAATTGGACCCATGGGGCTTAACAGAGATGAGTACTTTCAGGTATATGCACCTATACAAAATGAAAATATTTATACAAATCTTTGGACAGATTATTATGGATACATAAAAGTAATTTCTGCTTTTAAACTCACAGACGAAAAATACAGGTTTAAGCCTATTTCTATGTATTATCACTTTTACTCCGGGCAAAAAATAGCATCCTTAAAAGCTTTAAAGGAAGTTTATGATTATGCTTTATCTCAAGAAATAAACCCGATGTTTTTATCAGAGTATGCCCAAAGAGTTTTAGAGTTTAGAAATACAGTCGTTGCAAAAGATTTGGAAGATAATTTTGTTATTAGAAATGAAGGAAATCTAAAGACTGTTAGATTTGATAAAGATGTAAAGATAGATATTTTAAAAAGTCAAAATGTGGTCGGTTATAGAAAGATTCATGATTCAATATATGTTCATTTGACTAACAATGGAGATTCAAAAATTTTCTTTTCTAATGATGAGCCAAATTTTATGGTTATAAATTCTAATGGTCAGATAAAGTTTTACGAAAAAGATAATGAGAGTATTAAAATTAAATTTGAAGGCTACATCCCATTAACCTTTAAGATTTTGAATAAAAACTGCAAGTTAAACATAACTCCAAATGATTATATCTCAAAAAAAGACAGGAATTATTATGAGTTCAAATTCACAAAAGAAAAAGAAGTCTATTTGGAAGCCCAATGCGGTAGCTAAGTTTATAGCCAATAGAGAAATTTTTGGCTTTATCTTAATTGTTTTATTTAGTATGATATTGGTTTTTCCAAAAGGTAAATTAGAAAGGCTTATACTTGAAGAAGACAGCAATATAACTTTGTCTAATATGTATCTTGAAAGTTTGGTAAAAGTTAATCCAGACCCAGGTTTAAAACTTCTTATTGCAGAAAGATATATAAAAATAGGAGAAGAAAAGAGGGCAATTAAGTATTTAGACGATTTAGAAAAAATTAATGATTCAGACACTGTTGGCAAAGCAAAGTTTTTAAGATATTGGATTTTAAAGCGAAATTTCTTTTCAAAAAATGTATCTTTAGAAGAAAAAGGACATTTAAGACATCAAATGAAAGCAATTCTTGAAGAAAGCTATAAATCTATAATAGATGTAAAAGAACTTGAAAAAGAATATAAAGAAGCTTTATCAATGGAGTTTCAAGATTTAGCCTATGAAATAGCAAAAAGAATATTACATATAAAACCAAGCGATATTTACTGGCTAAAGGAAAGCTATAAACTGGCTATAATGTTAAAAGATTATGATAATGCTGTTAGCTTTTTACAAAAGCTTGTAATTTTAGACAAAGAAAATTCTTTTAACTACAGTAAGGAAATTGCTAATGCTTATATAGCAAAAAAAGATTTCTATGGTTTGTCCAATTATTTAGAATATTTATACAAAACCGATTCTGCAAACAAATACTATTGGACTAAAGAATTACTAAATTTGTATAGCTATCAAAAGCAATACGACAAAGCAATTAGTTTATTAGAGCAACTCTATAAAACCGATACTAAGAACAAAGACCTATGGTTAAAACAATTGACAGATTTATATTTTTATCAAAAACAGTATGAAAAGGCTTTGAATATTTACTTAACACAGCTTAACATGGGAAAAAATCCTTTAAAAAGAAAAGAATATTTCAAAAAAGCAGTTGAAATCGCCCTTTGGAGTAAGAATTTTGAGTTGGCAAAAAATATAATTTCTAAATACTATAATGAATTTTTGAATGATAGAGAGATGATGAAGTTTGTATTAAAATCTTCCTTGGCAACGGGAGATCCAAAATTTGCATATAAAATAGCACTGGATATTAAACATAGGGTTATAGAATGATCTCTTTTAGAGAAACCTTAGATAAATATTCTTACATTAAGCTGGCAACTTTGATTGCTTTTACTCCGCTGGTTTCTTATGCTATTGAAAAAGAAGATATAACTTTACAAATAAAAGAAAAAAAAGTTAATAAAGAACAGCCAACACAAATCAAAATTGGCAAAGTTTATGATGAAGAGCTTTTAAAACTTCTTTTGATTATATTCTTAGGAAATCAAGATTTAGAAAATGCTTATATTGTTGCAAAAAAAGGAGCTGAATTGTTTCCTAACAATCCATATTGGTTAAAAAGCTTAGGACAGGTTGCGATCTGGACAAAAAGACCTGAAGAAGGTATAGAAGCCTACTTAAAACTGTATCAAATAACTAAGGATGAAAACACAAAAAGAAAACTGTTTAACCTTGCCTTAGCGACAAATAGATTTGATATAGCAATAAATTTAGTAGAAAAGGATGCACTAAGTGGCAAATTTAACGATTTAAAAACTTTGCTTTACATTTATCAACAAGCCGGAGAAGTAAAAAAACTTACAGAAATTTTAGAAGCTATGTATGAAAAGGATAAGAACATAGATATATTAAGAAACTTAACAATAATCCTTTATAATTATGGAGATTTGGACAAAGCATCAAAGTATGGTGAAATTCTATACAGTAGACAAGATAAAAACTATAAAGATGTTTTGCTTTATTCAAGTATACTGTATGCAAAAAAAGATTTGAAAAAATCCTTAGAAGTTTTAAAATCATACCTTCCTAATATAACTGTTAGTAAAGACATAGAAAAAGATAGATTAGAGTATCTTTACACCCTTTCAGACTTGGCTTGGGCGTTAAAAGATTTTGATGCATCAATCAATATTGCTGATCAGCTTGATAAGATTGACAAGGGAAGGCTTGCAGAATATATCAGGCTGTATACATACTTTTATTTTAAGAAAGAATATAAACTATCCGCTGATTATGCTTTAAAGGGCTATGAAAAATATAAAGACTCTTATCTATTATCCAGCTATATAGAAAGTTTATACTTGACTAATGACTATCAGAAAATAGTTGAATTTATAGAAAGTAATAAAATTGACTATAACTCTTCTGCTTTGATACTATCTAGATATATAAGCAGTTTGTTAAAGTTAAATCAAACAAAAAAAGCGTTAAATATTGCAAAAAATGTATTGGATAAAAAGTTTGACTCTCAAATCATTTCTGAGCTAATTTTTGCTTCAATAGAGTCTTCTAATCAAAATCTTGCTAAGTATATAGTAAATAATTATAAAAAATATGAGACATTGGTTCCAAAATCTTTTACATTTTTGTATCTCTTTTTGGAAAACACAAAAAAATCTCTTAAATTGTCTTATAATCAGCTTAAAAATAGCAAATCTATCTCTGATAAGCTGCTTTACGCAGATATACTTTATACATATGGCAGATTTGAAGAAAGCGAGAAAATAAAGTATGAAGCATTTAAAGAGCTTAAAGATAAGCAAAGTCTATCATCAGAAGATGCCTACAACTTTTTGAGAGTAGCCGATGAGTTTTTATCTTCAAGGCAATATTTAGAACTGCTTGAAAAGTATAAAAATAACATTTCATTAGAATCTTATAATGACCTTTATTTTTCACATCTTCTTAAAACAGACCACCATCCGAAGTTAGAGTATTTAATGAAAAGACATGGCTACAACTTACGCCCATGGATGCAGTTAAATTTAGCTTTATGGTCAAATGATAAGTATTGGCAAGACAATCTTCTTGAAAAATTTGCTGATATCCTACCCATTAGGGATAGAGTAACTGCATTTACCGAGACTGGTCAAATTGATAAAGCTATGTATTATGGATATAAAGGACTGGATGAAAATCCGGAAGATTATTTATTATACAAACAACAAAGAGATTTAATCACAACTTACAGACCAAAAGTTGAAATATTAACAAACTATACAGATAGAGCTAGCGTTAAAGACATTTCTGAAGATGTATTTATTCAGGCTAAACCAAAAGAAGGCTTCTATATGTTTGTTAGGTATAAAGGTTCAAATCCATTTAGTGTTGATAGTCTAAAAATGATTAACGTTCCTGATAGAAGTGATATCTCAATCGGTTTTAAAAAGGTGTTTGATGACGGAGAGATAAGTTTTATCGTAGGTTCGTTAAAAACTCTTTCATCAAACTTGTATTTAGATATTCAATTTAGAAAATATATAAAAAATAAAACTTATTTTGGTGGAGAGCTTGGTAAAAATATGCCTGCCGATGACACGCTATTTTTATACTACGGTGGAATGAAGGATAAAATAATTGCTAACTTTTCTTACAGTCTTAATAACAGAACATCATTTTATATAAGTCCATCTTACAATATTTATTACTCATCTGATGAGAAAAAAATAGGAACTTCTTTTAATTTGTATGATGAGCTTTATTACAAGCTCAGAGTTGGCTATTCTGATTATACGTTTAGGCTTTACTCATCACACGGTAAATATAATGAAAAAGATGGGTATAAAGGAAACATTGAAAAACTGTCTCCATATCAAAATACTAAATTTCTGCCACAATCTTTTAATTTAATCGGAGTTGGATTTTCTTTTGGATATGACAATGATACAAATTATGTAAGAGTTTGGAGACCATTTTTTAGTGCTGATCTAACGTATAACGATATTACAGGTTTAGGATATGGATTTTCTGGCGGAGTAGGTGGTAGTTTATTTAGACAGGATAATTTAAGTTTAGGATTTAGATATATACAAGGATTTAAAGGTACAGCAGATAAATATTTTAATAGCTACTTAAGATATATTTTATTTTACTAATACGTCGGGTGAGAAATTCAATAAAAGCAGGAGATTCTTCACTTAGCTCAGAATAACAAATAAGGCAATCGTTAACATACTTTCGCTTTCTCTGTTATCCTGAGACCGTAAGGTCGAAGGCTCTCATTTTTAAATTTTATAAAAATCCCTATTTGTCACCCAAGGTATAAGAAAAGTATTAATATTGTAATCCTAAAGCTACAATGAAAAATCTGCACCTTTTTTACAAAAATAGAAACATATGATTCTTTGCAACGTTCGGATTTAAAAAAATGGCATTATTCTAAAACCGATCTTAAAAATATTCTTAAAATTTTAGCAACAAAAAATAGGTTATACTTTTAAATGGTTTTATGGAAATATGTCATAATTAGAAAGATTATAGCATGATATAATAATATATTTATATTCGAATATTTGAATAATCTATACAGAGGTAAGCTATGAAGAGAAAGATTGTTTTGGCCACACTAACTGCTATTTCTGTTAGCTATGCTAAGGAATTGACTTTACAAGAAGCTATAGAAACAGGATTAAAAAATAACTATGAAGTAAAAGCAACAGAAAATCTTTTAAAGTCTAAAGAATATCAGTATGAATCTGCCAAAGGAATGAGACTTCCAAGTTTAACATTCTCAGAGATGTTTATGAGAACAAACGAGCCGGGCTTTGCAATGTGGAACACTATGAGCCAAAAGAAGCTTGATTTTATCACTTCTTCAAAATTTGTTGATATGACGGCTATGAATCCTATGCTTTCTAAACCATCGTATCCAGAAGTAAACGCATGGAAAACAAAGCTTGAGCTTCAACTTCCAATATACACAGGTGGAAAATTGTCATCCGGAATAGATATGCAGAAAAGAGATTATGAAGCAACAAAAAAAGATTTAGTAAGAGCAAAAGAAAAGGCTATCTATGACATATCAAAAGCTTACTATGGAGCTTTACTTGCTAAAGAAGCAATTGACCTTGCAAATCAAGCATATAAAGATGCCGAAAAGCATTACAACACAGCTGCTAGCATGGTAAAAAATGGTCTTGCTATACCGGCAGATGAACTAAGAGCAAAAGTTTATCTGTCTGGTATGAAGTCAAAAATAAAAGAAGCAGAAAATAATTACTTAGTAGCAAAAAGAGGACTACTTTTAGCAATGGGCTTGGATAAAGTAGACCCATCGGAAATAGATGTGGTAGGGTATCTTCAATGTGAAGCTATAAATGATTCTGTGCAAAATTATCAAAATTATGCACTATCTCATAGGTCGGACCTTATTGCTATCAGAGAAAAAGTTAAAATTGCAGAAAAGATGATAGAGTTTAATAAAGCTGATATGCTTCCAACGATCGGAGCGTTTGCATCTTATGAATTAAACGATGGTAAATGGGCGCTTGGCAACGAAGGGAGATGGTGGATGGCAGGCGTTGCTTTAAACTGGAAAATATTTGATGGTTTTCAATCTTTCAATAAATACAAAAGTGCAAAGGAAACTTATAATCAGTATAAACAACAAGAAAAAGGATTTGAAGAGTTTATAAAATTTAGTGTGTATAAAGCTTACAAAGACAATCAAACAGAGCAGGAAAAATTAAAGACTGCTGAAGAAAATTTAAAGTACGCGCAAGAGATTTTAAAAATAACAGAAGTAAGATATAAAAATCAGCTTGCGTCTATGATTGATCTACTTGATACACAAACAATGTATGACAAAATAAAGTTTGACAAAGTACAAGCAGAGTATAACTGTCAATTGTCAGTATTAGAACTAAAATATCAAACCGGAAAATTAATTGAAAAAAATTAAAAGAGAGGAGAGTAAAGATGAAAATGAGTGGACCTGTAAAGTTTATACTCTTTTTTGTTTTACCGATTGCTATCTTCATTTTATGGCTTGGAGGATTTTTATCTAACAGAGTTGAGCCGGGAGAAAAGAAAGAGGTTAAAGTTGTCAGTGGACTACCTGTTTTAACAGTGGAAGAAAAACAAGCATCTAATTATTACAAAGCTGATGGTATGGTTTCGGCTGATAACAATGCAAAAGTGGCTACAAAATGGATGGGTCAAATATTAAAAATTAACGTCAAAGAAGGCGACTATGTAAAAGCCGGACAGGTTTTAGCAATTCTTGATGATTCTGAAATAAGACAGCAAAAAAATGAAGCTTTAGCTGGGCTGGAAGAGCTTTCTAAGGCAAAAGAAGAGGCTTTAGCAGCAAGAAAAGCAGCTCTTGAAAACTACGAATTTGCAAAGAGAACTTATGAAAGATTTAAAAATCTTTATCAAGAAAATGCTATCTCAAAACAACAACTTGAAGAGATAGAAACAAAAATGATTGCTGCAAAATCTATGGTTGACCAAGTAGATGCAAAGTTAGGTCAGTTAAAAGCAAAAGAATCACAAGTCAAAGCTAAAATAGCTCAAGTTAATGTTATGCAAGGATATACAGTTATTGAGGCACCTTTTGATGGTTATGTTTTAAAGAAGATGAATGATGAAGGAGATATGGTAGCTCCCGGCATGCCAATTTTTATCATTGGAGAGAAAAAATTACAGTTTATAGCAAATCTTGATGAATCATTGCTTGATAAAGTAAAAGAAGGCGATGAGCTTGATATTGATTTAAATGGTAAAGCTGTAAAAGGAAAAGTTATTGAGAAAAACTCAAACATAGACCCAATGAACAGAACTTTTAAAGTTAAATTAGACATTCCTTTCTCAGAAAATATCACAACAGGTATGTACGGAAAATTATTAATACCTACGGATACAAAGCCAAAAATACTTATTCCTAAAACAGCCGTGTTTAAGTGGGGTCAGCTAAATGCAGTTTATACAGTTGATAAAGATAATATAATCAGACTAACCTACGTTAAACTTGGAGAAGATTATGGAGAATACGTAGAAGTTCTTTCTGGTTTAAAACCTAAAGACAGAATTATCCAATCTAACATAGAAAAAGCTTGTGATGGATGTAGGTTAGGAGGATAAAAATGAACAATTTGGGACTTGCAGGCAGAATTGCTAAGTATTTTATAAACTCTAAGCTAACGCCGCTTTTGGTAGTGGCTTCTTTACTTCTTGGATTTTTTGCAGTATTTACAACATCAAGGGATGAAGAGCCACAGATTGTAGTTCCAATGATTGATATTATGGTTCCATATCCAGGAGCCAAATCAGATACAGTTAACAATCTTGTTGCAAAACCACTTGAAAAATTAATGTGGGAAATTCCGGATGTTGAGTACGTTTATTCTTATGCCGGGGATGGTTTTGGTATAGTAACAGTTAGATTTAAAGTAGGAGCAAATCCGGAAGATAGCTTAGTAAAACTATACAGCAAAGTAATGTCAAACTATTACAGAATGCCTGAAGGGGCAATGCAGCCTATTATAAAACCAAAATCTATTGATGATGTACCTATCCTTTCAATTACATTACACAGTGATAAATACTCTTCTTATGATTTAAGGAGAATAGCAGAAGTTATAGAAGATGAAATAAAACAGCTTCCAAATATATCAGAGACTACGATCATAGGTTCAAAACCAAAAGAAATAGATATTCTTTTTGACCCTGCAAAGTTAAACGCCTATAATATTATGCTTCCTCAGGTAGTTCAGGCTCTTCAAAATGCAAACTTTTCTCTTCCATCGGGAGAGTTTGATAAAGATAATTATAGATATAAAGTTAGAACAGGTCAGTTTTTAAAATCAAAAGAAGATGTTGAAAATGTTGTAGTTGCAGTTTATAACAATGCACCTATTAGAATTAAAGATATAGCAAAAGTTGAAGAAGGTGAAGGTGAGATAGAAAATTACGTTCAGTTTGGATATGGCGTGGCTTCAAATCAAGCTTCTAAACCAATTGAAAACGCAGTATCCATTGCAATAGCTAAAAAAACAGGAAGTAATGCGGTTGTAGTTGCTGAAAATGTTATTGAAAAATTAAACGAGATGAAAGGTAAAATAATTCCTTCTGATGTAAACTTTACAATCACAAGAAACTATGGAGAAACTGCGTCAGAAAAAGCAAACGAACTTATAGAACACTTACTCATAGCTACTTTTTCTATAGTTCTTTTGATTGCAGTAACTCTTGGATTTAGAGAGTCTTTAATTGTTGCAGTAACAATTCCGGTTACGCTTGCTATTGCACTATTTTTAAGTGAAATGTACGGATACTCATTAAACAGGGTTACACTTTTTGCTCTCATTTTCTCTATTGGTATTCTTGTTGATAACTCTATCGTTGTTCTTGAAAACATTCATAGATGGTTTTCTATGAGAAAACTTCCAATGGAAGATGCAGCGGTGGTAGCTACTGACGAGGTTGGAAACCCTACTATATTAGCAACTTTCGCTGTTATTGTTGCACTACTTCCGATGGCATTTGTCACAGGTCTTATGGGACCATATATGAGACCAATACCAATTAATTCATCTGTTGCAATGTTTTTCTCAATGCTTTTGGCATTTATCTTAACTCCTTACTTAGCCATTAGATGGCTAAAGCATGATGAAGCACATGAAAGCCCAGAAGCTTTAGGAAAAGAGGATGAAGCAAGAGCAGGCTTTTTGGTAAGATTATTTAACAAAATCTATATGCCACTTTTTAACAGCAGAACTAAAAGATGGATTTTCCTTGGCTTTGCAGGAATGTTATTGATTGTATCGGTATTACTCCTTGTAAGTAGAGCCGTTCTTGTAAAAATGCTACCATACGACAACAAAAGTGAGTTGCAAGTTGTACTAGACATGCCAGAGGGAACGCCTCTACAAGAAACATATAGAGTAGCAAAGCAGATAGCAGATTATATTAAAAACACTAACGAAGTGAAAAATTATGTAATCTATGTAGGTCAGCCGGCACCATTCGACTTTAACGGTTTAGTAAGACACTATTATTTAAGAGAAGCTCCAAATTTAGCACAAATACATATTAATCTTATTGGTAAATACGATAGAAAAGCACAATCTCACGAGATAGCAGAAAGAATTAGAGATGAAGTAGAAAAAATTGCAAAAGCTAACGGAGCTAAATATGTTGCAGTAGTAGAGCCACCGCCCGGACCACCGGTATTGTCTCCAATAGTTGCAGAAGTTTATGGACCAGATCATAAAGGACAGCTTGAAGTAGCTAATCAAATCAAGAAAATATTTGAAAATACACCCGGTATTATAGACGTTGGCATCTATGATAACTATCTACAAAGAGAATTTCAAATAGATATAGATAGGGAAAAAGCAAAAAGATATGGATTATCGGAAGATGTTATCGTAAAAACAGTTAGAATTGCTTTGGCAGGACATAAAGTAGGATTGATCTATTCACCAGATGATTTACATCCTGTCTCCATAGTTGTTAGATTAGATGAAAAATACAGAGGAAGCATTGAGGATATTTTATCTATGAAAATACCTACTCCTATGGGAGGAATACCACTTAATGCTTTAGTAGCAGTAAAACCTGCAACTACCGAACATGATATTTACAGAAAGAATCTACAACCGGTTGTTTATGTGATAGCAAACGTTAACGATAAACTTGGCAGCCCAGTTTACCCAATCCTTGATCTTTGGGACAAGATTAAAAATATTAAAACTCCTGATGGAAAAGGTGTAGAAGAGCTATTAACTCATCAGCCAGAATTAACTGATAGATACTATGTAAAATGGGACGGAGAATGGCAGGTAACCTACGAAACATTCAGAGATATGGGTATAGCCTTTGGAGTTGCTATTGTAGTTTTATACATTTTATTAGTTGGTTGGTTTAAATCTTTCAAAATGCCGGCAGTCATAATGTCTCCAATACCATTTACGTTGGTTGGTATTGTGCCAGGGCACTTTTTAATGGGAGCATTCTTTACAGCTACATCAATGATAGGATTTATTGCATTAGCTGGTATCATTCTAAGAAACTCAATTCTTTTAGTAGAATTTGCAGAGCAGAAATTAAAGGAAGGATTATCTTTAGAAGAAGCATTGTTAGAAGCTGGAATAGTAAGAACAAGACCAATTTTACTTACAGCTGCGGCAATAGTTGTTGGTGCGTTTGTCATCATCTTTGACCCAATCTTTAATGGTCTTGCAATTGCATTAATATTTGGTACAATTGCATCAACTTTATTAACTCTTGTGGTTGTACCAGTGCTTTATTACATGATAGTTGGGGAAGAAAGAAAATTACACCTTTGCCCAGCAGTTCCAATTGACGCTAAAAAAGAAGAATGCTAATGATGTAATTTGAGGGGGGTCTTTGACCTCCCTTTTTTGAATAGGTGATAAAGTGTGTAAGTGAGATGTGAAAAGATGAAAGAGTAAAGGAGTGAGGATCTTCACTGAGAGTGTTCCAAAAATTAACATCGTCATTCTTCTGCAGCCGGCGAAGAATCTGCTGTTTTTCTTTTCAAAAAAATCAAAAAAAGAGGTTTCTCGGACTAAAGTCCTCAGAATGACGAATAAAGGTAAGTCTACAAAAATTTTATAACACTCTCCCTACTTTTATTAAATTTCTCATCCGACGTATAGTATATCTCTAACTTCTTGAAATAATTCCACCACCAAGTAAAGTATCACCATCATAAACAGCTAATATTTGACCGGGTGCAAACTTTGGCACCTTCTCTTCAAAAATTACAGTTAAATTTTCTCCGTCAAAATGATATTCCTTAGCTTTTATAGGTTTTTGTTTATACCTTCCTTGAACTTCTATTTTTTTCCATTTTCCAATTGGTACTAAAAAGTTAAAATCCTTAGCAACGACTTTATTTGTAAGTAAATAATCTTTTTCACCCACTACTATTTTATTATTAAGCGCATCCTTTTCTATTACATATAAAGGTTCTTTCCATGCAATATTTAAACCTCTTCTTTGTCCGATGGTATAGCACTCTATACCCTTATGTCTACCTAACACTTTTCCAGAAATATGAGTTATTTCTCCTTCGTTAGTTTTTAAATTCAATGTTTTAAAATATTCTTCAGGAGATTTGCCTTTTGTAAAACAAACCTCAAAGCTTTCTTCTTTGTAACTAACAGGTATTTTGTTTTCCTGTGCTATTTTTCTAACTTCTTTTTTTGTTAAATTGCCAAGCGGAAATATCAAAGTATCAACTACTTCTTTCTCTACTAAAGCCATAAAGTATGATTGATCTTTATTTCTATCTATACCTCTTTTTAAAACTTTAATACCATCCTGAATATCTGTTCTTATGTAATGACCTGTTGCTAAGTAATCAAAACCTAAGCTTTTAATATATTTTGCAAAAAGCCCAGTTTTTACTTCTCTATTGCAGATACTACAAGGGTTTGGTGTCAAGCCGGATTTATAGCCTTCTATAAAATAATTAATTACTTTTTTCTCAAAAATGTCTTTCCAATTGATTACATAATGAGGAATTTCTAAAAATTCAGCTACTTTTTTTGCATCTAAAATATCTTTATCAGAACAGCATACTTGAGTGTTAGCCTCACAGAAGTCTATGTCTGTAAATTTTAAGCTAATGCCAACAATTTCGTAACCTTGTTTTTTTAAAAGAAATGCAGCAGTAGAGCTGTCTACCCCACCGCTTAAACCTACGACAACTTTTTTCATTATTTAATGAGTTCGCCCATTTTGAAGATTGGTAAGTATAATGCAATTAAAATAAATCCAACAATTCCACCAATAAATACCATCAGTAAAGGCTCTAAGGTAGAAATAAGCGCATCAACTTCTCTATCTACTTCGTCTTCGTAAAAATTGGCTATTGTATCAAGCATCTCATCTAATCTACCTGTGTTTTCACCTACTGCTGCCATAGCTATAAACATAGGTGGGAAGTATTTTTTGTCAAGAGATCCAGCGATAGGTTTACCTTTTTCTATTTCATCTTTGGTTTTTTGTAAAGATTCTTCAATTAATACATTTCCAACGACTGTAGAAGCAATTTCAACAGACCTTAAAATAGAAACACCACCATTTATAAGCGTAGCAAATGTTCTTGCAAACTTAGCTAAAGCTCCTTTGTGAAGTATTTTTCCAATTAATGGAATTTTTAAAAAAAATTTATGATAGAATTTCTTCCCATTATACGTTTTATATATTTGCTTATTAATTACTGCTAGAATAAAGAAAAATCCAATAACAGATAAAATATTTCCTTTAAGAATATTGCTTATATTTATTAATATTTGGGTTGGGGCTGGCAATTCTCCACCAAAGCTTGCATATATTTCTCCAAAAGTTGGAACTACAAAAGTCAATAGTCCTAAAACGATCAAAGTTGCTATTACTACTACTGCTGTCGGATACCAAGATGCGCTTATTATCTTTCTTTTTATTGATGCTAACTTTTCATAATAAAGAGTAGCTCTTTTTAAGATTTCATCGAGCTTACCGGATTCTTCTGCTGCAGCAATTAAATTAACTAAAAAAGATGGAAACACTTTTGGATGCTTTTGCATAGCTTTTGATAAAGACGTTCCTGCAACAACATCGTCTTTTACTTTTAATAAAGCTTCTCTCAGTGATGGATTTGGTATTTGCTCGGAGAGTATTTCCAAAGCTTGGGCTATACCAATACCTGCACCTATCATTGATCCAAGTTGCCTTGCGAATATAGCTAAATCTTCTTCTTTTACTTTCTTTTTAAATATAGATTTACTACCACCTTTTGACTTTTCTTTATTCTTTATGGATTTTAGTTTTATTTTTACGTCAACAAAGCCCTGATTTTTTAAGATATCTTCCGCTTCTTCGATAGACCCTGCCGTTATCGTACCTGTTTTTTTTATACCGAATTTATCCCTTCCTTCGTAAGTAAATGTAGTCATTATCTAACTCCTAAAGTACTCATTAGTCTTTTAAGCTCTTCCGGGTCTGGAGATGCCCTTAGAGCATCTTCTGGTGTGATAAGTTTATTTTTTAATGCTTTTATTATAGATTGGTTCATTGTTTGCATACCGCTTTCAGCTTGTCCTGTTTGCATTAGACCATAAATCTGATGAATTTTATTTTCTCTAATCAAGTTTCTTATTGCAGTGTTTGGAACTAAGACTTCATGAATAAGAACTCTTCCACCACCAATTTTAGGTAAGAGTCTTTGAGATATAACACCTTGAAGAACAAAGCTCAATTCTGTTCTTATTTGATCTTGCTCTTCCACTGGAAATACGTTTATTATTCTGTTAATAGTTTGGACGGCTGTGTTTGTGTGCAGTGTTCCAAAAACTAAGTGACCGGTTTCTGCTGCAGTTAGTGCTGCTCTTATAGTCTCTAAATCTCTCATTTCACCAACAAGTATAACGTCCGGGTCCTCCCTTAAAGCAGATTTTAATGCAAGAGCGAAAGAATCTGTATCTGTCCCTACTTCTCTTTGTGCTATAACGGATTTTTTATGCTGATATATATATTCTACAGGGTCCTCGATAGTTATTATATGATGAGGAAAGTTTGTATTTATATAATCTATCATAGATGCCAAGGTTGTAGTTTTACCTGAACCAGTTGGACCTGTAACAAGAACTAATCCCATAGAAAAATGACACAAATCTTTAACTTTGGGTATCAAACCTAATTCTTCCATTGGTTTAATTTCATAAGGAATTCTTCTTAGTGCTGCTGCTACCGTTCCTTTTTGATAAAATACGTTTACCCTAAACCTTCCGACGCCTTTTATTCCAAAAGAAAAATCAAGCTCTTTCTTTTCTTCAAAAGTTTTTTTCTGTTTTTCGTTCATAAAAGAATATATAAGTGCTTGTGTATCCTTGGGGGTCATTGGTGGATATCCAGGTATTGGTACTAATTTTCCGTCAGCTCTGATCGTAGGCGGAACGCCGGCAGTTATATGGATATCGGAAGACCTCATCTCAACAGCAGCTTTTGCTATTTCATCAATTCTAAAAGCTTTTAACTCTTCCATTCTTTACCTCCGTTTTTAACGTGAGACATCTCACTTCATTAACACTCTCTCTATCTCTGCTATATCTGTTATACCTTTTTTCATTTTTATCAGTCCGTCTTTGTAAAGAGTCCTCATGCCTGCTTTGATTGCCATCTCTCTTAAATCGTCAGCTGTTTTACCTTCGTTTATAGCTTTTCTTATATTTTCGTCCAATCTTAAAATTTCATGAACTGCCGTTCTTCCTTTGTATCCTATTCCATTGCATCTATCACAACCTTTTGGATTATGAACAAAAAATTGCCCTGTTTGTATATCCTCATCTGAAAACCCAAAAGTTTTTAAAACTTCAGGAGTATAATTGGCAGGCTGTTTACAATTATCGCATAATTTTCTAATAAGCCTTTGAGCAATTATTGTATGGACTGCCGTAGAAACTAAAAATCTATCAACTCCAATGTCTACTAATCTTGTTATAGTTGATGGAGCATCGTTTGTATGTAGAGTAGAAAATACTAAGTGTCCTGTCAATGCTGCCTTTACTGCTATTTCAGCAGTTTCTCTATCCCTTATCTCACCAACTAAAATTATATCTGGGTCTTGTCTTAAAAATGCTCTTAGAGCTGTCGCAAAAGTAAGTCCTATCTCTTCTTTTACATGAACTTGATTAATACCCGGAATTGATACTTCAACAGGGTCTTCTACTGTCATTATATTAACATCGTCTGTATTTCTTTCCATTAGTGCAGAGTATAAAGTAGTAGTTTTACCAGAACCTGTTGGACCTGCAACAAGAACCATGCTCCATGGAGAATATATAGCTTCTCTTACAATTTTAAGGTCATCTTCTTCAAATCCTAAATTTTCAAGTTTTACATTCAAATAACTCTCTGCATCTTGAATACGCATAACAATTTTTTCTCCATAAACTGTTGGAAGAGTGGAAATCCTTAAATCGTACTTTCCATTATTTACTTTAAATCTAATCCTACCGTCCTGTGGAAGTCTTTTCTCTGAAATATCTAAATTTGCAAGTATCTTTACCCTTGCATCAATTGCATCTTTAACATTTACAGGCCAACTTTTATAAGTTTTTAGTATACCATCAACTCTAAATCTGATTTTTAGTTCTTTTTCCATAGGTTCTATATGAATATCTGAAGCACCTAAGTTTATAGCTTCAGCTATGATTGCATTTACAGCTTTTACAATCGGGCTATCTTGTGCTTCTTTTGATAGGTCTTCCAGAGATAATTCCTTTTGCCCTTCTTCTACTTGCACGTCAGCGTTTAACTCTATTTCGTCCAAGATTCTTTTAGCAGGAAATAAACGGATAGCTACTTTTCCAAGCTCTTCTATTTCCGAAAGAGTAGCGACATATATATCTACAGTTTTAACGTTTGTAGAAAATTTAATTTGACTTAAGAATTCTCTGTCTGTTGGGTCTAATACAGCTACTTTTAATACTCCTTCAGAATATTCAAACGGAACAACATATTTTTTTTCTACTAAAGATAGGGGAAATTTCTCTAAAATTTCTTTAGCGAGATTAATTTTATATATTTTAGGATCAAAAGGTTTAAGCCGGAGTTGCTTTACGAAGAATTCTTTCACTTTATTTTCATCAGCTTTCTTTTTTTTTATCAGAGCCACAAGAATTTCTGTAAAAGTTTTTTTTGGGTCTACGTCTGGATTCCCTCTTGCATTTTCAAGAGGTATGACGCCCAAATCCACCATTCTTCTTAAAATCAAAAATACAGAACTTCTTTCAGTATTTTCATTCATCTTTAAATCCTCGGAATTATATATTTTATAATATAATAATACACAACTCGGGTGAGAAATTCAAATATAAATAGAACATCTAAAAAACTCCTTGGTGGCAGTTAAAATTTTAATAGCAAAAATTCCACCAAGGAGGTAAAAATGCAAAAATCTAATCTTTATTTTACAATATTTCAAAAAATCTCTTAG
>Ga0081479_114211_pt1 | contig 46920 bp, 62 predicted proteins | sample MamHotmetagenome_FD_70984 | JGI IMG/M metagenome (GOLD analysis project Ga0081479, IMG submission 70984) | Hot spring cone microbial streamer communities from Mammoth Hot Spring (Liberty Cap Streamers), Yellowstone National Park, USA - T=72 v2... | ecosystem: Environmental > Aquatic > Thermal...
AGAGATAGAAGAAGAACTATTCTCATAAATACATGGAAAGCTACTTATTTTGATGTTAATGAAGAAAAACTTTTAAATTTAACAAAGGAAGCAAAGGAATTTGGAATAGACCTTTTTGTTCTGAATGATGGATGGTTTGGAGAAAGAAATAACGATACATCCTCTTTTGGAGATTGGTATACAAATAGGAGAAAAATTCCAAGTAGCCTTGAGGGTTTGGGAAAGAAATTAAATAAAATAGGATTGAAATTTGGGCTTTGGTTTGAACCAGAAATGATATCTCCTAATAGCGAATTATATAGAAAATATCCTGATTGGATCATACAAGTTAAAGGAAGATCCCTCTCCTAAAGTAGAAATAAATATGTTCTTGATATAACCAGAAAGGAATTAAGAAAAGAAGTTTTAAGAATAATAAAGGAAATACTAAGGTCTGCACCCATAGAGTATGTAAAATGGAATATGGATAGACCTTTAACAGAAGTAGGATCTCTTGCTTTAGAGTCTGAAAGACAAAAAGAAGTTTTCCATAGATATGTTTTAGCTCTCTATGAAATGATGTATGAATTAATAAGGGAATTTTCCCATATACTTTTTGAAGGATGTTCCATAGGCTGGGGAAGATTTGATATAGGAATTTTGTACTATATGCCATAAATCTGGACCAGTAATAACACCAATGCTAAAGAAAGTCAGTAAGGTTGAAAATTTAATATGGAACAAGCATAGTTTATCCTCTTATCAGTATTTTCGCTCATGTCTCTGTGATCTCCAATCATCAAGTAAGTAGAACTACTCCTTTATAGACCTAAAGATATGTAGCAATGTCTGGAAGCTTTGGATACGAATTGGACCTAATAACACTTTCCTCTCAAGAAAAGAGAAAATCCAAAAACAAATAGAATTCTTTAAAAAAATTGAGCATATAGTTCATCAAGGAGATTTTTATAGACTAATAAGTCTCTTTGAAGAAAATGCAGGAGCTTGGATGTTTATAGTTCAAAATAAAAAGAAAGCTTTTGTAGTTTATGTGGATATATTAGCAGAACCAAATCTTCCTTTTAAAAGATTAAAGCTTGATGGATTAGACTCAAATAAGAAATACAAAAGAGAAGGAAAAGAAAAGATATATTTTGGAGATGAGTTAATCAATAGAGGAATTATTAAGAGCTGAAGGAGTATTTACCAAGATTTTATCCAACTTCCTTTGAAGTGGTACCTTTGTCCCTGCCTAGTGCCTTTATGTGTGATGTTTTTTAATTGGCTTGCGCATCGCCCATGCCCCACGCGCTCCACCTGCCCTATCCCTGCTAAGTAAACGCTCGTATCACATGCCAATTTTCAACCACCTGAATATAATCTAAGCAAGATCTTTTCTTATTTCTCTTAGATTGCCACTTTCTGAAATGAAGAGAGAATAGAACTAGTTAGTTAGGGAATAAGAGTGATTAGAGTTTTCAGATTGTTTTCAGATTTAGGACCTTTCTTTTCAATTGGAATTCATGTAGAGAGAGTATTTTAGAAAAGGAATAGCTTTGGAAAAAAGGAATTATCTTGGTTGAAAACGCATTTAAAAGAAGAGGGGATTTCTCGGATTTTCTCCGTTACTCTCCCCTCTTTGTTAATTTTCTCTTATTTTTGAGGTATCTATTAAGTGATCATCTCCCACTCTGAATAGCTTCTAAGAAAGTCATAAAATCTATTTTCCAAGTGTCCTAAATTCTCTTTTTCCATTCTACCACCTCCCTAAAGCCACCATCTCATTTTATCTTCAGTCTTTTTGAGCCTATTATCTAACTCTATAATCTTTACGTAGTTTGCAAATGCTACCGCAAACGCTAACGCTAAGAGAAAATATATCATTGCTTATCCCTCCTTGCTTTTATTTCTATTATTTCTTTGTCCACTACATCGAACACTATTACGAGACTTAATTTGTCTCCTTTTGCTTTGCAATAAAACTCAATCCCGGGATCCCAGTTATCACTGTTGAATATGTATTTGCTAAAGTCTTCGAAGATAGTTTTTACTCCATCTTTATCTGTTTCGACTTTTATATTGCCTTCACTGATCTCTTCTATATTGCCTTTTGCTATTTTTTCCATTACCCCAATAAATCCGCCGTCTTCATAACGGTTATAATAAACTTCAAATTTCTGATTGTTTAGATATTTATCTAGCCACTTCTTTAATTTTCTTTCGTATTTTGCAAATTCTTTATCAAAGTCTACTAAAATGATCTTTACACCTTCCCCCAATGTATTTCTTAGTATGATTGTTTTGTATTCTTTTTCTATTGTGTAATCCCCTTCTTCAAATCCGTAATACTTAGCATATAAGATCTTTTCTACTTCCTCAATCTTTTTCCCCCGCTCTAGCATTTTTCTAACATCTTTAGCAATTTTAACTAATGTTTTATCTATCATCTTGTTCTCCTTATAAGATGCAAAACCCCAATCCCTGTAAGCTTCAAAATACATTCCTAACATGCTATCAGCCTCCTTTTCGCTTAGTTTTTTCGACAAGCTTTTTTTATCGCTTGTCTGATGCTAATACTATCATATGTTTTATTTTTTGTCAACCATTCAATCCTATATTGATTTTGCCTACATTTTTAGCACTCTCCACCCTACACCAACCACTTTTAAATTTCATTTTAAATTCCTTTTTTCTTTTCTCTTATTACTGTCTTTTAATACTTCTTATTACAACTCCCACATATCCAGTAGAAAACCTGCAAAGTGGAAAACTCACGAGTGGAAAACTTAAAGGTGGAAAACTATAGTGTGGAAAACTGACAGGGGAAAACGACCAAGAGGAAAACAGAGCAGTGGAAAACATCAGCTTGGAAAACTGAAATAGAGCCTTGACAAGATGGAAAACTGCGATTAGAATAAAGTTAGTTCATGCTATCAACCCCCTTTCAATATACCCCCAAGTCCAGAAAAGGGCTTGGGGATTTTTTTAATGTAATTTACAAATATTTTACTTTTTGCTTTTTGCATCACTTCTTTACTATTCTCAGCTAATATGCTCACTCTAAGCCCCCCCTCCCCCCATAAGTTTATTTCACAGTTATTGGTATATATGATATAACCCCAAATTCAACCATTCCTGCGTTTATTAGATCCTGCAATTCTTGGCTGTTTAGGACTTTCCCTTCCTCAAGTCTTTGTTTTAGTTTTATTACCAGTGCTACATCTTTTTCTTGGAACTCAATTGTAATTCTGTTTACCGGCACTTCGTAATTAAGAATATCAGTTAGAAGTTTTGCTGTTGCCTCGTGCCCGATTGCAGAAACTACTTCATAGCCTTCGCTTCTTAGCTCGTTAAAAGTTTCTATAAACTTTTGCTTATCTACTATCTCAAACGCATAAATTCCTTCATTGGGCATAATTGGTGCATTCAACAGGTATAGTTTGCTTCCCATTAGCTATCACCCCTTTCTAAAAAAACATAGATTGCTTCGTAAGTGCAATCAGGATACCTTAAAAGAACCGATATCTCAAATTTCCTATCTAAATAGTCCCACCAGATATCTTCGCCGTAGGCATAAACCCTTTCTTTTAGGTAGTGCATTATCTCTTTTATTTGTTGCTCTTTTTTGTCTTCAGTTAGTGTGTAGTATCTCTGAGATATTGTAGACATCTTCTTTTTAGCAAGGTCTCTTATAAATCCTTCCTCCTCTATCATTTCCTGATATCCCTCTGGATCTACTACAACACCACTTGGGAAGTCTGCCCACATCTTAATCTCCTCTTCAAGCCTTTCAATTTTTTCTCTATTAATCAATATCCCACCTCCCTTTTAGGTAAGATAAGAGTAGATGATCATCCTCTGATATCTTTCTCCACCTCTTTCTTTTCTATACATGACGTAAATAACAAGCCCTTTGTAGTCTTTGAGAAGGTTCTTAAGCACATCTACATCTCCAACGGGCTCTGGATCATCTTCTCCGTAGCTTGCTGATCCAGATTTTGAAATATATGGCAATTCCTTAAAGTGGTCTCCATCTTGGATGTAGAATAGCTCCTTAACAACATCGGGACCGTATACCCAGTCCCAATAGTCTACATAACCAATCTCATCACCAAATGTATCCATAAATTCCTCAGGAGTGTATTCATATACGTAAGCTGTCTTATAGGCAGGATACTCCTCAAAAAATCTTTTGATGTTAGGATCTCTTAAAACTAACGCTCTCATTAATATCACCTCCCCTCTATTTCTGAAAGAAGCTCTTGCAACAAATCTTCGTTCTTTAGAATGTAGTCTAAGATTTCTCTTTCATCCTTGAACACAAAATATCCTCTTCTCTCAAGATAATCAATCATCTCTAAAAAATCTGCATACATCTTATCACCCCCAATCATTTCTCTTTTTGATCTTATAATATCACACTTTTGTTTTTATGTCAACAATAAAATTTAAAAACAAAAAAGGCGAGGGGTGGGGGAGCCCTCGCCCTTCTGTTATTGATACAAGTTTACAAGTTTGTTATACTCTCTCATCACCTCCTCCCATAGATCCCCAAGATCTGTAAAATTTTCCAAATAGGAGATCATTCTTTCTTCATATTCCTCATCGGTTAGTTCTAATTTTTCTGCAATCTCTTCTATGTCCATTTCTTCTATTACATTATCTACCTCATCCTCGATTATTCCTTCATCTAATAAAATTTCTCTTAGTCTATCAAAGTCTTCTGGATAGAAAAAGTCTTCTGGAGAAGCTGAAAACCAAGTGCTTTCGTAATTCTTTGGGATATCATAAACCTTTACCAAATGCGCTTGCCTAACTACTCCTTCCCCTGTAGTAAAACCAACTGGGATAAAAATTCCGGTTGAAAGATCAAAGTAAACTATACCGTCTTTTAACCCCGGGACATAGCTTCTCCAAGCCATCCTGATGATATCTTCTAAACTTTTTTCAAAGAACTTCTCTTCCAACTTTTCGAGAGGAAGAAGATCTACCTCATATTTATTCCCAAAAACATCTCTTAAAATCATCTTATCACCTCCCTTAAAAGGTTATTTTGTCGGAGTTTTCTTTTTGCTTGAAAAATTTGCTATGACGTATTCTCTTAGTGCACTGGCTGGTATTCTCCATCTGTTGCCTACCTTGACTGCCTTTAGCTCTCCTCTATTGATTAGGATAGTGATATATCTTGAATTAAATTTTAATATGTTAGCTACTTCATCAGTGGTTAAGAACTCTTCTTTTAAAATATCCTCATTAACAACGTTCTCTAATTCTCTCTTTTCCATTCTCTCACCTCCCACTTCTGAATTATATTTTTTTGAAGCTTGTAGGCTTTCGCCTCGCTAATTAACATCTTTGAGCAAACTCCTTTCATTGTTAGACCTTCCCAGAAACGATACCTTATAAAATCCTGCTCCTCTTTTGTCAGGGTGGCATACCATAGAAAAAAATCATCAATCTGTTTTGTCAGCTCGATATACTCGCTAAGCAACTCGCCAAGCTCATCATCGCAAGAGAAATCTTTGAGAAATACAATTCTCTCTTGGAGATTTTTAGCCCTCCTATAGAGAGACAGGAATTGAGCTAGATCATTCAGACTGTTTTTGATCTTGTTCCTCATAGACATCATGCCCTTGTTTCAATTTTAAAACTTCACTTTCTGGAATTCTCCACTTAGCCCCTAACTTAACCGCTTTTATCTGACCAGTCCTGCACCAGTAAACCACGGTGTCAGGAGGCAATTGGAAGATATCTGCCACATATTCTGGAGAATAAAAGTCCTCGGCAACTCTTTCGTAGGGGACTAAATTAGGGGCAGGTAAAGGCTTCCACTCTTCAGAAATACCTACAATAGACATAATCTTTTCCAGCTTTAATCTTATCTCATATCTCAACTCCTTGACAAGGTCTGGATCAAGATCTAAATTCTGACTGAGAAATTTAATTGCCTCTTGGTAGGATCCGCCCCCCTTCTTTTCAAAAATATATAGCCCAAGATTTGCAACCGCCTGAACTTCATTTGAAAATTTCTGCTTCCTAATGTTGTCTCTCCAGCCCTCTTCATCAACCCCAAATTCAAAGTTTATCGTAGCAAAGCCGGGATAATACTCCTTGTAGGGGAAATCTATAACCTGTAAAAGCTCGGGTATAGCTCGCACTTTTAGAGCTTCTCTTAATCTTTTTCTCGCATAACCCTTATAGACTAATATCATGATATCACCTCCCATCATTTTCTTTTTGGGATATTATATAATATCTCCATTTATTTTTCAAGTCATTTTTTGAGCAAAAAGATCTAAAACTACAATACTTACATTCCCATTCAAAACGAGGAAATCTCTTATAAATACCTTCCTCAAACTCATAAAGATCATACCAATCTCTTTCCACAATGTCTACCCACCTTCTGGCATCTATCTCAAACTCTTTCATTGAAAGATCATCTTTAGAAATATAGAGCAATCTTACACTGTCTGCTCTTACAAAATAAGCATCAATTAGCATTGCATAGTAAGAGACAAGCTGAAATATATGAAAAACACTAACTCCGCTGATCGTTGGGAACTTGACAGAATTAACAGTTTTAAAATCATAAAGTATTAATTTATCGCCATCTTGCACAAGAGCATCAAGATGCCCTATTCTCTTATCGTCCTCAAGCTCCAGCTCCTTGAAGACTAATAATTTATGTTTTTCAAGAAAGTTCTGCAGATATATGTGAATTATGTTCCCTATCTCAAAAATACGAAGAGCCCTCGGAGAGGGCGGATCCGAGGGCATTAAACCTCTTTTAAAAAGCACTCTCTTTAAAAAGCACTGCCCTGCCAAGGAGACACGGAACTTTTGAGGATGCTTATCTTGCTCATCAATTAGATCTTGCTCTAAGAGAGAGATTATAAAACTATCTTGTTCGGGGGTCTCAATCAAATAATTATTCCCGCTCATCTTCCCTTAGAGCTCCAAGAATTTTAGAAAAAATATCACGCTTATTTAAGCCTATATATTTCAGGTAGTCTCTATATTCTCTTTCTTGTTCTTTAATTCTTTGAAGCTCATCATAAGCATCAAGAAGCCTCATAAAAACATACTCATCTGACCCCATGTCCAAGCTTTTTATGATCTCGTATTTTATTTTAGCGTATCTGTTGTAGTCTTGCTCTTGCAATTTAAAAGTGAGTTCTTTTATACTGTCGCCTTCCTTAATGTCCTCCGCTTCCGTGCTTTCTATCATCTTATCAATTTCATCTGATATGCCATACCATCGCCTAATAAGAGCATGTCTATTCCTATAAACATAATCCACATAAGATGGAGTAAAGCCTACCTCTTGGGATATTTCTCTTAGCTTTTTACCTTCCTTTCTTAGCTTTACAATCTTCTCAATAAGTTCTAAATCAATCTTCTTCCCCATCATTATCACCTCCCTTAAGATATTCTTTGAGCTCATTTTTTATTCTTTCGAGATCTTTTAGAGTAATCCTTACAACATATAAACTCTTCTGGTAGAGCTCCTCATATTTTTCCTCGCCTATCTTTTGAATTAGAAAGCGTCTAAATTTTTCTGGATCTCTATGAGCTAAGTAGTGATGCCCTGCACAAAGTGTTATGCCATTTTCTATGTCCCATCTTGTAGATCTTCTAATCCTTGAAAAAATATGGTGAGTTTGCAATCTATCCCTGCTTCCGCATATTTTGCATCTGTAATTGTCTTTTTTTAGGACTGCCTTATGCCATAAATCATCTAACTCTTTCTCAAGTTTTTTCCTATCCGTCTTTGCTCTCATTCCATTTCCTCCCCAATATTATCATCTTCAAAATCATCAAACGTTCCGTTTATTACCTTGTAATCTCCCATGTAAAGTTCTCCATTTTTGTTAATTACATGTCTTGTGAGCGAAAGTTTGCAATAATCATATTGCTTGGGGATATATAACTCTTTCTGACGGATCCTGATTGAATAATCGTCTATGCCAAGCTTTTCAAGAATATCTATAATTTCGTCAAGCCTCATATACTACCTCCCAAAAATTTATCTACACTTTACAATAAACTCTCCATCTTGTAAGAGATAGTGATAAATAGGAACCTCGCAGTAGGCTTTTATTTCGCAATCTTTTATCCCTAATTCCTGTAATTTTTCCATTAGAGAATAGGTCTTTGTTCTGTTGAACTCCATAGGGTTTACTTCTTCGAAGACGTAGAGCGTATCGTTGTCCTCTTCCACGGTCAACCCTTCACTTTGTAGTATTTGTCTAACCAAACCTATATTCTCCTCGCTGACTCTAAAACTCCCTTTTAAAAACATAGATCTCACCTCCCTTGGGCTATTTCGTAGATATTCCCCACAACTTCTAAATCTTCCCACTCGAAGTTGGGCTCTCCATTAAGGTAAAATTCGAAAGGCTCTTCTGTTTTAACTAGCTTATGGATATAAAATCCTACTCTCCTGCTATCCCATACCACCTCCCCTATAGCTCCAGATTTGTGTTTAACAATATCTCCTTCGTATATTTCATTCCCGTTCCTATCCTTCTTACCAGTCCACAAAAGAATTTCAAAATTAGAAACCTCAATACGCTCAAACTTATTGTTGGCATTATTGTAGATCTTTAGGAAGATTAAAACGAACATATCTCCGTAGACATCTTTTTGCAGATAGGCTCGATCTAAACTGATATCTTTATACATCACTTTTCTTGACCTGTCCCAAACTCTGAATTTTATGTTTTCCATGATATCACCTCCCCTTATTTTTACTTGCAAATTCAAGTATTTGCTTTACAAATTTGTCAGCATCTACGTATTCCCCAAATCTTCTATATATATAACGACCACCATCCAGCCACAAGCTTACTCTATACACCCTTCCATTTCCTTCTATTTCAATTCTCTCTACTTTTTCTAAATTAACCCACTCATCGTCATCAAAAGGAAAGAACATCATATTCTCTTCTTGGGAATTGGGTATCTCTCCAATCTTTTCATACCACAAATCCCCAAAATCAAAACTTTTATAAAAATATTTCTTGTAAAGCTCATACTTTAACTCTTCAATCTCTTCTTCTGTCATATCGTCAGATATTTCCATCTCTTCCTCATTAAGAGGAGCTAAAAGCCAATATTCATCTAATGGAGGAAAAACAAAAAGTAAATCTACCCCTGTCCTACCGTAATATCTTTCCTGTTTATCGATTAAAATAGTAAATAATTCTGCTCTATCCCAGTCATAAAGAACTTCTCTGACTTTTCCGTTAGGTATACTCCTAACATCTCCCATTTCCCATATTGTCTTCTTGGTAATCAAATCCGCTCGTATTTTTAAACTCTTTTCTTTCCACATAATCTCACCTCCTCTTAAAGCTCTCTGTAATATTAATCATCACCAATTAACCATTCCTTTTCTCTAAGATCCTCTTCTAAGCTATAGCCTGCCTTCATTACATGAATCTCGGTATATTCATCATCATGGTCTTAAGGGTATCTATCCATACCCTGTAAAGAATTTCATACATCCTATCACCTCCCTAAAACATAAGCTGTTAACTTTTTCTTCCCAAACTTAATGGCATCTTTTCTGTTAGCCATCCAAATATCTATGCGATTTCCTTTTATTGCTCCACCTCTATCAAGAACTATAAACGTCTTCTTAAAGTAGGGAATGTAGATCTTAGTGCCAAACGGGAACTTAGGATCTGCGGCTATTACTCCCCAAAAGACTTTTTTGCCTGATGCTGTTATGAATGGTGTATCATCACATTCTCTTCTTGAGGATGTATAGGCTGTTGCTATTACTGTTATTTTGCGACCTTGTATTTCTTTTAGTTTTTTCTCAAGCTCATCTGTTCTCGTTTCTAACTCTTGATATCTCTTAGAGACGTCAATAACTTTAACACCAAGAAAGAGAGTATAGCCAATTAGGAAAGCAAATATCAAAACTAATAACAATCTCCTCATCTTCATATTATCACCTACGATGTAAGTGTAGCCAATTATTCATAAACATCAAGTCATATGGCTGTGTATTTATCACATCTTCTCCCCTCTTTCTTATTTCGGGTTTTTTATGATCCTTGATACCGCCGGAAAGAACAAACCCAACAAACACAGCAAAGAAGAGCAAAGCAAGTATAATCAAAATGTCAAAAACTCTATCTTCCCAAGATTTTCTCATCCTATAGTCACCCTTTCATAAGTCTCTTTATAAGCAGACAAGATAGAACGCAAGCTGTCTATTTCGTATTTCAATTGCTCTATCTTCTCATAGAGAGTGTCTGCTAATACTTTTGCAATGTCTGCCTCTAATTGATAATCGTAGGTCTCCAAAAAAGCTCTTTGCTTTGCATCTTCCTCGGTAAGCCTTTTCTGTCCTTCTTTCTCGGCTCTTAGCTCGAGAAATTTAATAGCGTATTGCCTCTTAGCTTCATTTCTCTTTTTGACTGCTTCTACAGCGGCGTTCTTATACTCGTCTACCTTCATTTCGTATTCGTGGTTTTTCTCTCTTAGTAGTCTTTCAAGTTCCTCAAAGTCTACCATCTCATGCCCCACCTTTCTTAGATCTTCTGTCCTCACCGTTTATAATGATCTCTTCACACATACCCTTTATTCGTGAATATATTCTTTGTCCAAGTCTTTCTGAGAGATCTTTCATCTTGTAGTTGCTCGTTATTATCGTAGCAAGAGCATAATTCCACCTGTAGTTGATAAGTTGCAACAACTTTTCGTTTGCCCATTCTGTCACTTTCTCTGTCCCAAGGTCATCGAGAACTAAAACTGTGCTTCTTTTAGCCAATTCGAAGGGATCTTCTCTTTCCTCATCTTGATTCTTCTCATCATACGTAGACCTTAGCTCATCAAGAAAGTCAGGCACAAAAACAAATAAAGTATAAACATTTTGCTTCGCTAACTCATGAACTATTGCTGCAGCTAAATGTGTCTTCCCACATCCTACCATGCCCGTTATATATAAACCTTTCCCGTCTCTCCATTCTTTGTTTTTTAAATATTCTTTTATACGGCTTATTGCTTTTTCATTCATACCAATCTCAAAATTGTCAAATGTTTTATCCCTATAATGGGTGGGTAATCCTGAAGATCTAATATTTCTCTCATATCGCATCTTCTCTTCCGCCATCTTTAGCTTTGAACACTTCATATACACTTGATAATACTTACCATCTAATTCCTCGAAAGCTATTAGATAGCCCTTGCTACTGCAATTCTCCAAACCCGGACAATTATCGCAGTTAGGATTTTCTACCTCATTCAAAAAATCCTCAGGTTTTAAATCTCTTATCTTCCCATAAAAACCTATACTCTCTAAATATCTCTTGATATCATCTGGAAATTCCATTCATATCACCTCCCTTAAGTATTTCTTCGGGAACATCAAAAGGATATCCCCCATACTCTTTTTTGTAGTAAAGCAGATATTTTTTATTTTCCTTGAACTCGTAGTCATCCAGATTGGGATATGCCCATCTTAATACTCTTTCTACTTCTTCCTCAAGAAGCTCTTCAGGAGTTTTGGGCTTTACTGCAGGTTTCTTACCTTGCTTCCAAATTTTCCACTTAGGAAGCCAATCCTCAAAGTGCCACATCTCAAGAATTTTTGTAGCTTTATCATCCCACACGGGGGTCTGTAAGTCCTGCAACGCCTGCTCAAGCTCGGCAAGGGTATATTTTTTCAGGAGCTTTGCTGTGATGGCATAAGCTTTTAGGTGCCAATTCTTGTGAGTGATCGGAACGCCCAAGTACTTCTCCCTGAACTCCTTGAACTTCGCCACAAAATCCACAACCTCGGGGGGATATTTTCTTTGTTTTTGTTTCTGCTCACCATTAGAAGGGAAACTTTTACGAGATTTTTTTGCTTCTTCTACGTAAGTAGATATATTATTCTCTTTTAAGTTTTCTTTTTCTGTATTAGATAAAATATTATACCCTGATATATTAATATTTTTTTCTAATACAGTATTATTTAAACTTATACTATTATTATCTCTATCTAATAGATTAGATAGATTATTATTTAATAATAATCTATCATCGCTGAAAAAGTTGCTCGCAGACCCCCCGTCTACCCCCCGTGCACCCCCCGTGTCTGGGGGGTCTACTGCCTCTTGCTCATTCTCCATGGTGGGTTCCTCGGGGGTGTCTCCATCAGCGGGGGGTTCTTTTTTGATTTTAGACCCACCATTAGGATCATCATCACCATCTAATTGAACCTTACCATACTTTTCAACTATTGCTCTAATTGGTTGAGACTCTTTTAAGATAATCTTTTGAATAGGCTCTGGAAGTTCAAGGAACCTATTATAGACTGCTTTCTCGTAAGATCCCCCTGCATTTTGGAACTTTATAAAGTTTTTGACAAATACAAGCTTAAGCTCAGGAACATATATGACTTCTGGGGAGAGGCTCTTTAGTATAGCTTCTACGTTTTTTATTCCAGTTTCCCAGCCGATGTATTTTAGATTGGCAGTATAAATTCCAATCTGATCAGTGTGGTGGGTAGTGAGGAGATACAAAAACAGCATCTTTTGCTCCATTGAGAGATCAAAAAACCAAGGATCTTCCCAAATATGACTATTTACTGCTCGGGACATTCTTCTTTCACCTCCAATTTTTCGAGGATTTCCTTAGTTATTCTATCAAGCTCTTCAAGAGTCTGATAGAATATCTCATCGAGTTCTTGTTGGCACTTGGTAATTCTTTTCCTGAGGTTTTTGTGGAACTCCATCTTATCCCCCCTATTCGTTTTTTCTTGTTTTAAGATTGATATCTTTTTCTTTGTTCATTTTTTATGCCCTATTTTAAACCACTTGTATAAATTTGTCAAGTGTGTTATAATATATCTTGAAAAGTATGCCCTATCCCCTACCATCTTATCACCTCCTTGTATAAGGCTGGGGTCAGCGAGAGCCCCAGCCTTTTGATTTTAAGAGCTTTATTAGAAGTCTTCTGTGTCTTCCTGAACATTTTGGCTTGTCCCGCTCTGTAGTAATGTGTTAATCTCATCTTCAGACATTTCTGCAAGCTTCTTTTTGTTCTCTTGCTTTATCCTCTTAAAGTCTATTACTCCAAATGCTACTGCCTCTAAGAACTCTTTTACTAACTCTAACTTTTCTCTTGGTAGATCTTTTAAGGTTCTAACACCTATAAAATTCATTATTTCTTGTGTTGTAATTCCTTGATCTCTTATCATGCTCCATATCTTGTCCCAGTATTCTCTTCTGCTCCTGTAAGGATCTTCAGTTTGAGCTTCTTTTTGTAGGTTTTGAAAATTAGTTTTTGTTGGCTCTTCATCTTCTATTTCCTCAGCTGATACTTCTCCAAATCCTACAAGCTCTAATACTGCTCTGTTCTTGGCTCTTGTGATAGCATGGGAGCGGGTTAGATGATATATATCCCTTTCTCCTTCTTTACTTTCTTTTGTCTTGCTCCAACATGTCCCATCACCATCAACATAGAGCCCGTTGGGTGCTATTGCCCTTGCAGTTGCTTTAAATACAAATGTTCCATCAGGTAAGTATTCAACTTCTTCTTTAATTATTTCAACTGATATTCCAAAAAATCTTGTTAATTTGGTTCTCCATTGTTTTGTTGGGGCTTCTCTTTTATTCCCTCTTTTGTCTCTAAATTCTACAAAATCACCATCGCCACGGAGCTTTTTCTTTAGAGCTTGGTATTCATTGAATGCTATTAGTGCTTCCTCAGGAGTGATGAGAGGACGCACAATCTGAGGCTGGACTTTTTCTGGTAATAATTCTTCTTTATCTTTCATTTACATTCACCTCCTTTCTATTTATTTTTTCCTTTTTGATAATAAGAAGATGGGGATCTGTTCTCTGGATAACTACTATTTTATCTCCTAAATCAAATTCTATTCTTTCAAGGACAAGGTCAGCTAACATACCTAATAGATTATTTATCTCTTCATTAATTTCATCTCTTACTTTTTCTAATTGGATTTCATAACTCTTTTTGCTAAGTAATTCTCCTGTTCTTTTATGGAGTTCTAATTCCCAGTTTTGAGTTAAGTTTAATTCTATTGTATTTTTTTCAAGCTTTGTTTTCTCTTTTAACTCTGCCTCTCTTTCCTTAAGCTCTACTAATCTAAAAATTCTCTCTTTTAAAGACATCATACTATCACCTCCCTTTAGTTTTTGGATACTTCTTGTTTATCTTTGCTAATCAAATACCTGAGGTATCCTGAGATTGTGGCATCTCGGAGCCCATTTTTCTTAAGTTCCAAGACACGCTCTTGTAGATAAATATAGTCCTCCTTTTTTAAAGTTATTGTTGTGCATATGTAGTCTTTCTCACTTTTCTTCATTTTATCGACCTCCCTTCTCTTTAAGTTTACAGCTAATTATATAATGCTATTTTTATATTGTCAATAGTTTTCTGAAAAATTTTTTGAGAAATAAAGTGTAAAACCCCGGGTATAGGGAGGGTATACGGGGGGTATACGGGGTATTTAGTAAATTTAAGTAAAAGAAGCTTATTAATAATATCTGAAAAGGGTAAAAGTAAGATGGGGCTATGATAAATAAGTTTATTAAAAAAGACCAGTGGGTAGGAGTAAACCCTACCCACTGAGACCCTCGCAGCCGAACTGGTGAGGGGGGATCCTCCTGAGAGAATTAACTCTCTCAGGGCAATTATATTATAACACATTTAGAACTCTAAATAAAGTTTTTTTTGAAATCTTTTCTCTAAGGCTTCAGTGCTATAGTCTAATCTAAATTGTTGCCCTACTTTTTTCTCCATTTCTTTTATTTGTTCCCATAATTCAGGATAATAATGATATATTGCTTCAAGCTTTTTTATGCTCACAAGGGGACAACAATAACATGAGCTTCTTGTAATCTTTTCGTAAAGTCCCCCGAAGTTGAATCCCCTTGAATAACAAAAAGCAAGTGCTTCTTTTTCCGTAATACGCCACTCTACAAGGGGATATTTGTAGTGGGGTTTAGGTTTAGCACGTTTGGCTTCATCATATGCAATACCTACATATATGATGTAGTCATCTTTTAGGCTTTTAATGAATTTTTGTGTTAAACTACTTTTAAATGAGGTGCACCATCTCTTTTTCATAGTAGGAAATCCATATCCTTTTTTCCCCTTCTGGAGACCTTTCTTGCGTATGTATTCAGAAAAATAATAATCGTAATCAAAAGATAGTTTTGTTATTTTGAGGGGAGAGATGTATCTCTCTAACTTGCCAATATGTTCATATATTTCAGGAAATTCTTTTGTGGTGTCTACAAATATGACATAATCTATAGGTAATCCTCTTTCAATCATCATTAATAGCATGGCAGTTGAATCTTTGCCCCCAGAAAGAGAAACTATATGTTTCATAATATTATTTATTCCCCATTATGTTTTAATATATCATAAACTTACATGTATGTCTTTCTTTGTCCCATCAAGTCTTATTCTTGGTGTTCCTGTTTTTGCTATGGGCATTCCTCTTCTTTCTGCATAGCTACCATATTTAAGGAAGGAGCCCGCTGATACGAAAACCTGCTTTATTTCCAGTATTTTTTTGTTTCTGTAATCTGGAACTAAATATTTTTCTACTATTGCTCCTTGAGTATGAGTATGGCTTGCAATATAACAGTCTGCTAAAATTACGTTTCTTAGCTCTTGTATTGCATTTAATTTTCCCCCCGCTTTTCTGCCATTGCTCCAGCCATGAGTAGCAAATATTGTATAACCTACTCTTTTAGATGACCTATCTTTGCCCAGTCGTATATGCACAAGAGCACTATCTGGGTCGTATTTATCTTCTACTCCTAGTATTTGTGTGAACACTCTCAACACATCTACCCCTGCTTCTCTCGCTATTCTTTGCTCATGATTACCCTGTATTATAGCAAGAATTCTATCTTTAAAAGGAGTGAAAATCTTTACTAATTCATCTAACTGTTCTTGCGGATTTAGTTCTTGTCTATATATGTCTCCAACTGATTGCTTTATATCACACGTCATCAGATCTCCGTTTAGTATTAGCCATGCAGGATTTTCCTTGACCCAATTTAAATAGCCATATAGTTTCTCATAGTCGACCAGCGGGTCTCCTATGTGAATGTCTGATATAGGTATGATATAGGCAACCTCTATATCTCCTAAATCAGTGCTTAAGTATCTCATTCCTCGTAGTAGAATTTTCTTAGCTCTTCAAGCTCTTCAGGTGTTATAGGGTTTGCTTTCAGTAGGTCATATAGTTCTTTCTCTGTTAAGTCCCAATCTTGGCATATCTCTTCTACTGGTGTTTTAAAAATATAGTATTCGACAAGTATCATATTGATTATGTCATCTGTTGTTATGGACATTTCATCGATGTCTTCTCCGTTTTCAATCTCATCCAAAATGTCGGAAAAGATGTCATTATCAGGAACTTGACCATCATATTTCTTCATTTTGCTCTTCCCCCTCTACTTTTTCAAAAAGGTATGGATAGTTTTCAATTAGATACTCGCCTATACAATTAGGTATATTGTAAATCATTCCTGCAAAGAATCCTCCAATGTATGGGTCTCCTACACTTAGTCTTATGTCTTCACCCTCTCCTACATATCTTATTTTCAAGCTCTCACCTCCCCTAAAATTTGTAAGATAGTCCTAAAGAAATTCCACCTGAATGAAAATCATACAGACCAAGAATAGATATGCGGTTAGGTTCAACTAACTTAAGAATTATCTGATGTAGAGTGTCTATTGTCTTTTCCATTCTGTCGATTGATTTTTGCATCTCTGTTATTTGGGCATTCATTACATCAAGCTTTTTCATTAAATCATCGTTTATCTGTTTTTGTTGCTCGTATAAAGACTTCCACTGAAATGCAAAGTCTACCATTTTGGTATATGCTTCAAGGAGCTTCTGATAGTCTTTGGGAGCATTGTTTATAAAGTCTTCTTTAGTAGGCTCTCCTGCAAAGGTGGTGATTAGTAAAAGAAGAGCTACAATAACAAAGACTAAAACTTTTCTCATTGGATATTCCCTCCTTTTAGCTCTTCTAAGAATGCCTCCATTTCTTTCTTTAAGTCCTCGACTTGCTTATTTAATTCCTCTTGCTTTTTCTTAACTTGGCTTATATATTCGTCATACTCTTTAGTTTTGTTTATGGCTTCTTTTGGAATTTCTACGCTTTCCTGTTGGTTTCCCCCCAGACCAAATATTGCAAGAAGTCCTGCTAAGCCAAGCCCAATCCAACCGAGGAATTTAAAAATAAAGTAAACAGTCGTGATTAAGCCAATTAGAAAGATTACAAAGACAATATATTGGGTTGTTTTACTCATTGATTATCTCCTCCTTTGTTAACAATTTTTTCAGCTACATTAGCTGTGCAGTAGGTAATAAACACAGTTAGCCACACTTGGTCAGATATTTTTCCAAGAGCAACAAGAATAGTTGCGATAACAAAGCCTAAAAACTTTCTGCTTGATATTCTTTCTTTTAGGTCTCCCATCACTTAGAGCCCCCTTTTGTAATTGTTTTGTATAAAGCCATAACACGATTAAGCCAGCCGAGCAAAAAAGCCTGAGCCTTTTTATTAGCAAGAGCAATTTCCTTGTAGCGATTGATGCGGAGGAATAAATAGTCTTTCCAATCACCTTGGCAAGCTGAATACATTTGCATTGCAGTTCCTACACCCATATTAACAGCAGTGTCAAAAACAATAATGTCAAATGGGTATTTCAACTCATCTCCTTTTATTCTGTCCCAGTAGAGTTTTTTGTAGATATCTTTAGCTATCTTAAGTGCTTTATCTTTTTGCCCTTGTTTCCATAGCTCATCCATTTTCTTAACCTCGTTGGGATGAGACTTCATAGAGATGCCATATATTGTAAGTCCCCCGGGGTCTCTGGGGTCGTTTGAATACCCACCCTCCCACTTTAGGACAAAATTAAGTGCTTTTTCAAAATTCTCCCTCATATTCTCACCCCCTGAGAACTAAGAATAGATAAACTATCAATCCTCCTAAACTTGTAGCCAAGAAATCCTTAAACTCAACTGAGTGTCCTTTGTGAAGCTTGTCATAAAGCTCTTTTAATGCTCCGATAAGGAATACGCCTATCAAGCTGTATCCAAGGCTGAGGAATAAATAAAAAGCTAAAAAGAAAAGCATCCCAGCAGTAAAGTGCATCAACTTGTCTTTAGCAACACCTGAGACTTTTCTTAAAATTTTCTCCATCATTTTCCCCCTCCTATAAAAGCTTTAATTAAAGCAATTAAGGAACCAGTGATAGCAAGAAGAGAAAGTAGATACTCATATCTTTTTTCCTCAATCTTAGTTCCGTTCCCGTTTTTCTTTTTAGGTAGAACAAAACTTTTAAGCTCTGTAATATCTTCCTGCATTGTTGCGACGAGTGTTTTAACCTCTGCCATTTCTATAGACTGCCCTTTCATGTCTGACTGTAGACATTCAACTTTTTTGGCAAGCTCATCTAAGCGATATAAGATAAGCTCCTCATTGTTCATTTTTTATTCCTCCACTATTTTTGTCTTATTAGGTATACAAAAGGTTTGATAACAGGTGGTCTAATAGGTAGTGGTTTGTCGGGATGTGATGGCATAGTTAGATATATTGCTGTTGTTATAAGTATTAATGCAATTATTTTATTCCATTTTTTCATTTCTTTTCCCCTCCTTTCATATAAATCTAATGTAAGAACTGTAAACATAGCCTGTCCCAAAAGAGGTATGGTCTATTTTTAGTTTTAGGCAGTATGTATGAAAGTTTGTTAAAGAGACATTACGTTCAATATACCCATCTTCAATAGGAGGTGGGGTTCCTTCAACATCTGCAAATGAGATAGTTGCAACTTCTATATTATCTGTAATGTCCCATAATGCTAATATGGCTGTGCAGGAAAAACTTCCATTTCTTGTAGCTCTAACTATTGCCCCCCAGCGGGCGTCTGAGGAGAATATTCTACTATCATATGTAAATCTCGTATTTGGAACTTCTATATATGTAACACTGGATGTAGAAAAAACAGAACTTACCAAGTATATAAAAGAAGAGGGGGGCTTAGGAACAGCTTGGTATTCTCCTGAAGATGAATAGTTTCCACTTTTGTCATATGCAAGGACTTTTATATAATATAGTGTATTGGGGGCTAAATTAGGGATAGTAAATGTTGTAATATTTCCTTCTGCGAATAACGTTGTATCTGAGGGAGTAAAATTAGGAGAAGTGCTAATATGGACTTGGAATTTATCAAAATCTTTATCATGACAGGGGTTCAGTTTTAGGAATATGCCTCTGTCTATTGGTGTGATTTCTGCTATAGAGGGCGGAGAAGGTGGAGTGGTGTCTTTAGGATAGCCACTTATTTGGGCAGGAATGGAAGATTTTACTCCTTTTTTAATCCCCCAAACTCTGTAATGATATAAAGTATCTGGATCCAAATTGGTATGAGTATAGGTAGTAGAATTGACAGTAGCTAAATGATGCCATTTTTGCCTGTCAGTAGAGTATTCAATTATATACTCATCATGTATGCCTTGCCAAGAGAGCTTTATATACCCTTTTTTGCCGCTCATGATAACACCCCTCCCTCAATTGATAGATTTGTGACTGCAGGGACTACGTTTCCTTCCAGGGCAACATAAGTGAGAATGATATCCAAGAGATCATCCATCTTAGTGTCAAGCTTTAATGTAGCTTTACCATCTGTGCCTTTTGTAATTTCAATAACCCTGAATTTATCATCTATGCCTCTCACTATTGATGTGTATTGGATGTAATCCCCCAGCTCTACATCTACAAGAGAACCATCTTTATCTATGTCTTCTATAGCTCGCCTTATTACGTCTACTTGGAAATTGAAACGGGGTTTTGAACGCTCTTCAAGCTCTTCATTGGCTTTCTGAGTTAGTTTTGTAAGATCTGATATATTGCTATCTGATACCATACCGTATATGTCCCCGTAAGTTAGAATTGAGGTTGAATTTTCTACTTTTACAAAATAAGTGTCTATTCCACTCCCTGCTCCATAGCCATATATAATGTTGGCTAATTTAGAACAATCCTCATCTATTGGGGCTGATATTATATCTCCTCTGTTTCCTTGCCCGCTCTCTACAAGAGTTATATATTGAGACTTATCTTCTCCTATTTTAATTGGTTGATTATTTGTAGCATCATAGTTTACTTGGGGCTCAAGAGTATCTGTTGTGATTTCAATTTTGAACCTGTTAAGTAGGTCTGTTAGGAGACCAAGATTTGTAGTCTCTGTCCCTGTTGTTATATCGTCAGGAGTGGTAATGGTGTTGAGATTGGGAGAGATACCATCACAAGAAAATTCACTCTTATAAACTCCAATCACTTGTATTGCATATAGTACTGGAGATTTACCGAGAACTCCTTCTCTATCAGTTAAATCTGTTTTACTTGTAGTGTCTGTAGTGTGAAGAACTACTCCTACTCTTAGTTGGGTGATCTTACTTCCATTTTGGTCGGCGGAAATAACAATCTCATGGTAGCCCTCACCATTATCGGTGTATGTGTATTGCATCCACTGTTCTCTTGTTGCGTCGCTTAATTGCCAATTTGAATTTGGATCATTAGTTTTGTAATCATAGCTAAAGTATGTGGTGGTCTCTTCGGATGTTGTGCCTTTTACTCTTAAGATGATTTGTTCTAAATTAGCAGGATCACTAAATTGAACAGGCTCTGTAATTAAGTAGCCGTAATTATAAAAACATTTTATTGTGGGATTACCGTTTTGCCCCGAGGTATCGACACCTAAACATACTGCATCTCCATAGTCTTTTCCCTGTAAGAAATCTGTATTGATGTTAGATTTAATTGGGCAGTTATCCCAATCTTGTTTCCATGTCCATACCCGCTCTATCTTAAATTTTTTGAGACAGTATTTGAGTGCTACATCTAATGTGGGAGCTATATTTTTTAATCGAGTGTTGGGGGCAAATAAATAATCGTTTAGTCTTGTGATAGCCCCAAAACATCTAAACGTCACCATTTCCTCAGACAGTCTTCTTTCTCGAACATAGAAATAACCCTCTATTTTAGGTGAGCCGTTTTTTCTCCTGCGAACAAGTCTAATTAGTGTGTTGTATCTCAGTAGAGGTTTATAGTCTTCGTCATATAGGTTGGGGTCTCTGTAATAAAGAGAGAACGATAACTCAGAAGCTTGGTTTATTTTTCTGGTTAGTGTTATATCGCTTGCAAAGCTATTTATTACTTTTACTACTTCTCTATTTTCGTTTAGAACTTCTATCTGATACATATTCTACCTCCTCAGAGTAATTCTGAATGCTCCTTGCCCCTTTACTTTAAACGTGTTTTTCTCCCACTTAAGTGTAATAGGATCTAAGAAGTATGTGGAATTAGCGTTGGCATTAATATTTGAACTATTCTTATATACTACTGATTTTTGTGGATTGACTTCTAATAAGTCTGTCCCTGAGAGGGATGTTGTAATAGATATTCCTTCTTCTTTAGGGGCTACATAATTTGTATCAGTTCCTTCAACAAGAACTAAATTTTTCCAGTAAGTATTTGCAGGTGAGGAACCGGCAATTCGTAAGGTAATTACACAATGTGAGTATTTTGGCGTGAAAGAGAAAGAATATCGTTTATAGGATGTTGCAGATGGGTTAAAGATATAATATTTGTCATAGTTCCCGGTATAAGAGGATAGTGGAGTAGAAAAATCAGGCTCATAATAATAGATACCCACATGACAAGAAACAGATGATTTTAAATCAAAGCTCATTGTGTAGGTTGTATTAGGCTTAAGTATTACTTTTTGTCCTTTCCCATGATGTGCAGCTGAATAATTTCTGACCAATATTGCCTGTTCCTTGGCGTCGTATACATTGTCATATGTGTAAAGAAGTCCAGTCCCAAAGTTCCACTCAGGTATAGGTTGCATATGAGTTCCTATAGGCAGTGGATTATCAAATAAATTCTTATTGCGTCTTATTATTGTTATGTTCTTTGCATACTTATGTTTTACTTTTAGTCTTACGTAATCTGTCTCAATCTCGGCAGGGTTAGTGCCGTCTGACGGAGATTGAGAACGAACCATAACATAGATTTTGTTGTCTGGAGAGACGTATTGAGACAAATTGGAGGTAAGAGTTGCTTTAAACGGTGCATAGTAATCGAGAGTTCCATCAAAATCTGCATAGTAGACTGTATATGCATCAATTTGTGGTGGTTTTGTTAAATCTTCTGTGCTTTCGTCTGCTCTGTTGAGGATTTGGAGATGAGAAAGCATATGAGCAAGATAAAAGTAATAACTTGTAAGTTTATAAGGTATTCTTGGGCTTGATGGTTGGATTTGGCAAGCTAATGTATTATCCACGTATAGTTTATAGTATGTTCCGTCATAGACAAATTTGAGAAAATACCATTTATCTTTAGAGAAAGTAGATGTTGAGGTTATAGTGCTCAGTGTTCCCGAGGTGTTATAATAACCAATAAATGCTTTGTATGGAGCAGAATAATGAAACCCAAAATAAAGAGAAGAGGAATCACTTTTATCATTAAACCATAAAAGATTATAATTTCCCCCAGAGAAAGGTTTCATCCAAACTTTTATTGTGAACGGTTTACTCATATCTATGAATTGCCCTATAAGCAGACTTACAGTATCCATAGACTTACTACTTTCTACATATGATTTTAGACAACTTACACAAGAGCCTGTTCCTGAATATTGCACCATCACTGCATTGTCAATATAAACTGTCTTTCCGGGTTGAACTTTTATACCAAAATAATTATTAGTAGATGCTACAGTTGTATACTCATAAGAGCATCTATACCATCCATTTAAGAGCGGTTCTATATAATTAAAATCTACCTCTGAGCTGTTTACATAAGCTCTTACTATTGTGTTGTCTATTGGTGACAAGTCTGATGCTTTTACGTAGAATTGAATTGAGGCTTTATATCCTGCTGTTCCTTTTTGCTGATAAAGTATTACACCGTTATTTCCTCCATTTACTACACAGCCTTTTGAACCTGAGTAGAATTGACCTGCTGTACTTGTTATACTTGCTGTTCCTGTTCCGCTGAGGGGGTTTATTGACCAGCCTGATAAATTACCTGTTTCAAATCCTGAATTATCAAATAAATTGGTATAGCCTCTTTCTAACATCAATGCTTTTCCAGTTTGCCCTTTTCTCCATTCGAGTGCAGTATCTCCTTCATTAATCATTAGCCCATCGGCATAGAAAATGATATTCTGCTGAGATGTCGTATAGACTTTTAAAGATGCCTTAAAGCCCTGATTTGAGAAAGTTCTTGTAATAGATACCCTCTGCCATGAGGAAGTAAGAGTAATTGCAGAGGAGACTGTTGAACCTATTAGAGTATTGTCTGCTTTTCTTTCCTCAATTGCTAAATATACTGTTCCACTACCTTTTAAATAGACACTTGCTGTATAGGTTCTACCTGCAAAAACATTAACGGAGTTTGTATAAAATCCTTGTCCAGTTGCTGTTCCATCGCAAATTACTCTTAAGCTTGCCTGTCCTTCCCAGCATGTTGTAGTATCTCTTAATAATAAAGTTCCACTTGCTGTTGTAGCAAAACCAGTTATATCAGTTTCAACATTAGATTGATTTTCAGTTAAGTAGTTGAAAAATCTTCCTGCTTCAAATCGTGGAACGTTTCCTGTGACTTTAGTTCCATCTAACTGATATGCATCACTACCTCGTGTGAAATCAAATCCACTCATCTCTTGACCTGTTGCGGGGAGAGAAACCCACGAAGAACCATTCCATATATAGTGGAGAGCTGAGTTTCTTTCTCCTGAGTTCTGTCCTTTTGCTCTACCTCTCCATTCATAAGTTATTTGGGTTAAGTTGTTCTTTACTACGTTTACATCAGTGTCTATTCCACTTAAATCAAAGGTAAACATTTGATATGGGTAATAACCTGATGTTGTTGTTGTAGTCTTAACACCTAAATTTTCACTTATAGAAAGAGAGAAATAGTCAGATATTTCTCCCCATGAGCCATCTGAGGGAGAAACCGAAGATGTTCCTGTTCTTGTCTTGATTATGTGTTTGTTTTCTACTGTTGAGCCTACTACTTTCCCTTTGTAATCGTTGCAATAGCTTTTTTCAAGTGGCTCAACATAAATTATAGGCTTTGTCTCTGCATATCCTGTGTAGTCAAAAGATTGTATAAAGTCTGGTATAAATCCAATTAAGGTGATTTGATATCCTTGAGAGCTTGCGTTCTTTTGGTCTGATGTTCTTATTTTTAAAACATGCTCTCCTTCTGAAAGACCAGACACACTAAAGAGCGGGGCAACAGTCCAAGAGGATGAATAACAATCTACACTTGTCTCACTTCCACCATCTACTGAATAATACAAAATGCCATGGTCAAATGATTTTAACCCCACAACAGTAATTCCTGTCCCATTAAATGTAAACTCTACATATTCAGAATTTGATACTGGGGTGAATGAGATATTGTCAAACCAGACGTATCCATCTCCACCTGTATAATACATGAATGCAAATTGAATATAGTAAACATCTTGAGGAATAGTAATTGAATAGTTTTTATTAATCCAAGACCCACTGGTAGTAGTTCCAATTATATATTGAGCTTGATAACTTGGGGAATAAGTAAATTCTTGAATAATTTTATTTTGTGTAATGTTGCTTATGTTTTTGTCGTATAGTCTAAATAAAACTATAAACTGCGATGATGAGTTTGTAGAATAAACATAAAAATTCAGATTGTAAGTTTTTCTCGGAACTACTCTGTGCAAGACTTTCTCGGCTATACCGTATCCAGCTGAGCTTCCATCTCCACATTTAACTGAATAAGTTCCTGTCTTTTTATATGTGCTGTCTCTTGTTGCTGTTGCTGTTGTATAGTTCCAGTTAGCAACATTGGCATAATTCCAGTTCTCAGTTAATGAACTTTGCTCAAATTCTCCATCTATGATTAAATCATTTGATATTGCAACTCCGTTGAAAAAGCCGGGATGTTTAATTGTTGCCCAGTCTCCTGAGATATAGATATGAGGGCAGTAAGAAGGAGAATGAACAGGAGAAGAAAAGCATTCTGAGTTTTTGTCATGGTCTGCATTATTATCGTATGAATAATAAACTGGAAATACAATATCAGCCATTTTCCACTTCCTCCCAAACAGGATATAAGACAGTAAGGGTTAAACTAAACTTCCAGCCTCTGTAGCCTACTTCAGGCATTACTGAGAAATTTAAGTCCTCTCTTAAGCCACGTATCTCCCATATTTTTGTTGTGTCGCTATCCATGTCTGTGTATACTTTTCTTACATAAAGAGCTGGAACATCTCTTTGTTTTTGGGCAGATAGTTTTATGTCTAAGCCCCCGGTATCTAAGGGATACTTGGTTATAATTTCTAAATAGTATTTGAATTTCTCAGCTTCTCTTATTGTTTTGCCTATGATGCTTCCTTCAATACTGAATTTTCTTGGTCTTTCCTTGTATTTGTCTATGTCAACTCTCCCTCCGGGATAATAAATGGGCTCAAAGATAACAAGATTTAGTGAAGAACTATCGCTTATACTTGATAATACTACTGTTGTCATCTGGTCAAAATTAATCTCGGCGGGGCTGAGATAAGGATCATTCTCTATCCCATAAAAGGGGTTAGGAATTTTTGTGAGAGCACTATTGCCTATTACATAGTAGATCTTGTCAGCCATTTATTAGCCACCCCTTGCATACTTTAAATTATTAACTTTCACACCTACTTGGTAAATAACTTGGTCAACAATCTTATTGATATCAATATCAGTTACTTCATCTACATATATGTTCAAGTTATTTATGGTAATTTCCCTTGAGAAAGCTGTATTTGAGACCGTTCCACCCGCAGTAGCGGGAGCAGGAGCAGGGTTTGTTCCTACAAGAGCATCTCTTATCTCCTTGAGATAGCTGTTCATCTGTTGGAAATAAGATGGAAGCAGATTTAAGGAATTCAAGGGAGCAAGAAGTTGCTTAAATCCCTCAAGAGCATTTCCAGTTAAGTTTGCTATTGATATGGGTTGGTCTTTCTTCTTATCAGTTTCTTCTACTGATTGAGCCTCTCCTGTTGATTTATACATCTCATCTGCAGCTTGGCTCATTGCGTTTGCTGCATTTATTAGCTTCTGCCCTATTCCACCAAGAAGCCAATCGAGGGGCTTCAAGAGGTATCCTATTCCTTTAATTACGAATGATAAGGCTTTTGTAAAAGCAAATATTACAGGTTTGAGAACAGTATTCCAGTAGGCTAAGAATATTTTCCCAATTAGCGTAATGATCATGCCAATAATCTCAGCCAACACTTTAAAGAGAGGCACAAAGGGCTTTAATACATCCATGAAGACTTTTAAGACATTAGCAAGAATTTGAAGTATAGGAATGATTATAGGCTTAAGAATTGCTTTTCCTATCTGTATAAAGTCCTTAAGAAATCCCTCGTAAACATCTGAAAACATTCCAGCCAATTCCCCTAATACTGCAACAAGCCCTTGGGAAATAAAGCCACCAATGAAGGATCCAAGAGGTCCTCCCATCAATCCTCCTATTAAATCTACTGTTCCTGCTTTTATAAAACCGCCTACTTGTGCTGCAGCTTTTCCTATTGGGGTTTCCTTAAAGAATTTATCCCATATTCCTTTTACTTTATCGAGCATAGAAGCTATGCTATCTCTTACACTTTCTATGGTGATATCTTTCTGGAGGGAAGTCCCGGGGAAGAGAGTAATAAGTTTTGTAGATAGGAATTCTCTGATTACTTTTTCGTCTATACCTAATATCTTACCCAATTTACCAGCCAAATCAGTTGGTTCCTTATATAATCTAAATTCCTCTTTATCTTTTCCTAACATCTTACCTACTGTCTCGGATAGAGTAGCTGGCAACTTAATACTAAGCTCTTCTTTGTTTAGACCTAACATATCTTTCAGCTGTCCAGTTACATTTTCAAGCTCATAAGAAGGAGTTAATAAAAGCTTTACACTTTTAATTATGTTATCAGTGCCGCTTCTTAATAGCACAAAGAACAATCTAAATCCATCTATTGTAGCTTGTATTTTTTCGGGACCTACTATTTGCTTCATTACATCTGCTATTCCATTAGCCATATCTACAAGCTTACCTGTTATTTTCCCTATATATCCTTCTTCAGGGAACACCATATTGGCTATTTTCTCGCCTGCAAGTGCCTCTGTTATTGCGTTTCCTATAGCATTTGCTGTTTCTTCCCAATTCTTAGGATCAGTAAGAGCTTTGAATGCTTCTCTCTCTTTTGTCCCTTCAGTCCAGAAATTCAACATTCTAAGTGCAAAATTAGAAATGGGCTGTAATATGCCTTTGTCAATTATTGGTGTAATGCTGTTCCATATGTTGTTAAGCTCTTGTGTGGGAGCTTTATCTTTTCTGCCTCCAAGTAGCCAGAGGGCTATATTTGCAAAGCTTTTAGCTAAGTTATCTATGTTTTCTTTGAAATCTTTCATAAATGTGTCTACAAGACCTTCTTGGAAGGCTTTCCTAAAGTAGTCTGCTATATCCATCGCAGCACCCTTGAAGTCTCCTTGAGACCAATCATTCATGGCTTGGAGAAGGGTGTTCTTGGCATCTACAAGCCATTTATTGGCAACTTGATTAACTTTGTTTTGGGTCTCTACTAAGTTGTTTAGTTTATTGTTTAATTTGTCAATTCCTTGATAGTATATTTCTGCTGTTGTATCTAATCCATTTATAAGCTCTGTTAAGACGCTCTCAAGCTCTTTAAACACATCAGCTTTGTTTTCGCTCTTCTGCCACTCCTCTAAGCGACTTAGTATTTTTTTCCTTGTTTCTTCAGATATTTCTTCAGTTACTTCTTTAGAATTCAAAATGTCCTGTAGGTTTTGAGGGTTTTTCCCCGATCGTATCATTTCAAGAGCTTGTTGTAATTGAATACTTAATCCTTTAGCCTTTTGATATTGCTTTATGTATTCTCCAATTGCTTTGGATACATTACTGTTATCCTTAAGTAGATCACTAATAGAGGTGTTGTATTCCTGCATTTTTTCTATATATTCTTTGGTTATAATTCTTCCTTCTTGGAAATCTTTTTCAGTGTTCTCAATAGACTTAATAAGGTTGTCCATTTGCTTATTTACGTTGTTAAAATTAAGTGGTTCTTTTGAGCCTATTTGGAAATAATCGGTGAGGCTTTTTAAAAAGCCTTTGCCAGATTGAACTTCACTTAAAGACGAGAACATAACTTTTATGAAAGAGTCAACAAATTCAGGTGGTAGTTTGAGGTCTGTTTTAGATGGTATTTGAGCAGAGACAATCTTTTCTAAATATCTATTCTTTTGATCTTCTTTTACTCTTTGTTCTAAAGTGTTTCGAATTTGGGGCAGATACTTATTTGCTGTTTGTATACTCTTGTTGATTTTATCGAGGGCTCCTTCGCCTGCCAAGGCATCTACTGCCTCTCCTAAGGCTTGGAGCCCAGATACATTTACTTTTATTTCTTTACCCGTTAGAATATTTTTCACTTTGTATTCTACATTTTTATTAAAATACTTCTTTAACTCTTCCCAGAGTTTGTTTGCTGATATATTCCCCTTATGGTATTCCTCAAAGGCTTTCATAACATTTTCGTATAATTTTTGTTTATCGGTATTATGTATTAAAAAGTCTTTTAGTTGTGTTAAACCCCTTTTATTCATATAACTCTCAAAGCCGCTAAGTTCCTGAGCAGTAATAATTCCGCCTCTTGATTGTTTAAAAACAATTTCAAATTCTGTTAAAAATCTTTTTAAGGCATCTTGCCCTTCTTTGCCTTCTTTTAATAGAGGTCCTAAATTAGAAAGAGCAGTATATTGAGAAGAATATAATAAGTCCCAATTTATATCTAAGGCTGGCTTTTTACTTTCTTGTTGGAGGAGTTTAAGAAAGTCTTGTCTTGCATTTCTTAGGTTTTTATCATCTGTTTCTACGATCTCTAATATTTTTTGAACTTTAGAGGGTCTATTTAATATTGATATCTGGTTTTGAGCAGATCCTTTTATATTCGAGAGATGTTTTTCTATTATGTCTAATACCTTTAGACCTTGTATAAATGATATTCTTATGCTTTCTAACAGCGTTGTTTGCCTTTTTACTTCAGGGATTTCTATTTTTCTGTCTATATCTATTTTCTTTGGTAAATCTCTTATTGCATTTTTCCATCTTTCTATTGCCGCTAAGATACCAGTCCTGAAGGCATTTCCAGCATTAATAAGTATGCTTCCAAGAGCTTGTACCCAGTCCTCAAGATTTTCTACTGTGCCTCCTACTATTCCGCCTTCTGCATAACCTACAACTCCTAACTTCTTTCCAGTCTCAATCCAAAGCTGGAGTGCTCTTTTCCTTCTATGAGAAGATAACGGAATAATTGCTTCAGGTCCCTCTTCACCCACAAGAGCAAGATGAGGTTGTGTTGTTATTGTTCCTGTTGCGTGTGCATTACTGAATGCCGAACTAATTACACTGATAAATTCTCTTTGAGCGGATATTGCAGAGATCTGTTGTCTTGCCCAATCTGTAAGCTGACTTAATAATTTCCCTGACATTAAGTTGCCAAAGAATGTATCTATAAATCCATAAACAGGTGCAAAAACACTCTGGAAGAAATTACCAATTTCAGACTTAGCCACAGCTCCGATAGTGTCAAAGAAGCCTTTACCAAGCCTCTGCAAAAAGCTTTGAGGATAATCCATGCCCCATAACTTTTCAAACGAGTTAATAAGCTTGTCAATTATTGATGTGAAAGAATTAGTAAGAGTATTTTGGAAGTTATTTATTACTCCTTTAATAGATTGCAAAATGTAAGGAGGAATTTGCTGTAGATAGCCAAGAATATCTTGGAAACCAAAAGGCATTTTGCCAGTAGCTGAAAGAGCTAATCTTTGTCCTATACTATAAGCCCAACTGTCAACTATACTACCTATACCTTTTATCATTTGAGGAATAGAGTTGAATACGTTAACTATTCCTTGCCCTATATTTTTAATATCGCTTAGTATGTTAGGAACTTCATCTTTCATTCCTTCTCTATAGGCTCTTAGGAAGTCAGCCCCCCAGTATTCTAAATTTGCAAGAGGTCCCTTTACAGCAGGAGAATGACCACCACCAAAGTATTGGAAGAGCTCTTCAGCAATTTCTAAGGCTACTTTTCTTGCATATGGGAAGCCCATCTTCATACCTTCTGCGTATGAGTCCATAAAGTCTTCTCCAGCATTTCTTGCTAAATCAGAGAAGGTTTTAAATGCCTCCTGCATATCTTTTAAGAAATCAGATGATCCTTTAGAGGCTTCCCTAAAGGCTCTGCCTACTCCAAGAAGTTGAGGCAAGAAGAGCCCCAGCAAGGTGAGAAGACCTACAATAATAAGTGCTACAGGTCCCATAGATACGCCAAATACAGTTACAGCACCTGCTGCTCCCATGAAAACATTTTTTAAAGCCATCAATACTCCTTGCAGGACTATAAAGGCTCTCATTACTCCTGCTACAAGAAGTAGCGAGGTAGCTGCTACAACTGCTACTTTAGCTATTACAAAGAGAACACCAATTATTATTCCTCCAACGCCCCTAAATGCACTCCCAAGTTTAGTGAAAGCAACTGCATAATCCCTTATCCAGTTGATTAATGGTATGAAAACGCCAGCAGCTCCAACTATCATCTGCTTTGTAAAGCCTTCCCATGCAAAACGCATATCATTTAAGGCTTCCATTAATCTGGTAGCTGTTGCTTGTTCACCTTCGTCATATATTAACCCGAATATCTTAGCTTTGTTTAAGCGTTCTGTTATTTTATCGATATTCTCTGTTAAGAAGAGAGCAAGTTTTGTATTTTCACGACCAAATATCTTAGTTAGGTAAGCACTGATCTGAGCTGAAGAAACTCCTGCCTCTTTTAAGGCTTGAATACGTGCTATGAGTTGACCTAAGATCTCTTCAAATGGGAGCATTTCCCCATTAACATCAGTAACTTGTATCCCTAACTCTTTTAGGGCTCTAACACCTACTCCACTTCCCTGAGCTGCATCGTAAACCTTACGAGATAAAACTGCTAAAGATGTAGCAAAGTGATCAATGCTTTCATTGGAGTAGGCAAGAGCTACTCTCAAGGCTTGAACATTTTGAATAGACATTCCTAATCTTTCTGCAAACCATTGTGTTTCCAAACCGTACTGGGCTACACTATGGAAGGCTTGCCCAATACCAGACACTATAGGTCTAAATGCCATGAGCATTGAAAAACCAGTCCACATTAATTGGTAAGCAGCCCTATTAAGATCCTTATATTGACCAAAAAGATCATTGAAAAAGCTGGGCTTTTGAGTAGATGCTAACTTAGAACGAAATATGTCTCCTACAGTAAGTAAGTTCCCTTCTAAGTCAGTGATTGCTTTACTTAAGTCTTTTGTTTCATTTTCATATACTCTTAGCTCTGCCCCTGAATCTCGTATTAGCCTACCATAATCCTGGAGAGAGCGAGCAAGCCTTTTATTATATTCAGGATGTATTGCTATTTCGTGCCCAAGAGCTTCTAATCTTATTCCAAATTCTTCTACGTTATTAGCTACTAACTTTATATTTTTGTCAGAAGCTAACTGTTCAAAAACAACCTCAAGATCTCCGTACAGTTGCTGTATCTTCTGCTTAGTAGATCCTACAAAAGGACCTAATAAAAGCCCTTCTTTTGAGAGTTTAGCGAGGGCTTCTTGTATAACTTCCCTTTTATATCCTGTACTTTTTTCTAACTCATCAAATAGTTGCGGAATACTGTGTTTAAATTGAAGAGCTTGATAAAATTTAGTCTGTATCTCAGAGAGTTTTTTTATATCTTCTAAATTAAGTTTAGCCTCTCCTGTTGCCTTAGCTACCTCTTGAGCAGCTTCTGCTGTTTTCTGCATTTCTTGTCCTGCAGCTTGAGCCGCCTGAGCCATTTGTTGCACACTTTGTTGTATTTCTTGTTTTGTAGCTTTTTCGTCTTCTTGTTTTAAGTATTCTAAAATCTCTTGTTCCTCTGTGGTAGTTTTAGAGGAAGAGGAAATTGGTTGCAGTATAGGACGATATGGGATAATAAACTTGGGCTCATACAAGGGCCCCAAAGGACGCAAAATAGGACGATAAGGAATGATCGGCTGCGTCATTGCTTGGAAGGTTTGTCTTAACTCTTCCCTTACATGTTCAATTTGCTTGAAATATCCTATTACCTGATCAACTTGCTTCCAGTATCGTGAGAGCTCTGACTCGCTTATAAAAGGCTTAGGGAGTGGAGCAAGTTGACGTGGTATAGGTCTATAAATATCAATTGGCTGTGGTGTAATTTGATAAGGAACAACCTGCTGTGGAGGCGGTTGATAAGGGGCAATAAATTTCCTATAAAAAGGAGCACCTAAATATGCTTCGGAAATAGCCCTGTAATGAGGTAAGAAACGCTCATATTCAGAGGATAAGTAGTCGTATAATTTCTGGATTTGTTCTAATAAATCTTCAGGTATAAGTCCTCTATAAACTGGGCTAAGATATTTACCAAGATTTAACTTATACCTATCTATAAGACCTATAAATTTAGAATAGTTAGTATGAACTGTTTGTATGTCCTTTTCTGTCTCTGGGGTTCCAGCTAACCCGCCTTCTTGAATGGGCTTTTCTAATAAGCTACTAAATTCGTTAACTGCATTCTGATAAGCAGTGCTTACCCCTCTGATTACATTCTGAATATCTTCAATATACTTAGGAACTTTATTTTGGAGTAGAGCTTCTCGATATTGCTGTAATAGTCTATATCTTTCTTTTATTTGAGGTGTAAGTCTACCAATAATTTGATCTTCTTTGCCCTTTAATGAGTCTTCAACATCTTCTGTGAATCCTTCAAATCTCTCCACAGCTCTTTGAGCTAACTTGTCAGCTTCTTGGTAAAATTTGCTAAGTAATGTTGCATGCTTTACTTTGTTCTTTAAGGCGTTAAATTGCTTTGCAAGATCTCCTGTTAGATTAGAAAGTTGCCCCTTGTACTGATTAGAGAAGCTAACAAGCTCCTTGACTGCTTCTTGGTATTCTCTCACCGCCTTTTCTCTTTCTGCTTTTATGGAGCCTACTTCTACTACATCTTTTGCTAAATCTTCTCCAATTACTTCTCCAGAACGCCCTGTAATAGACTTGTATAGGTCACTTAAACTTTTTGCTAATTCTCTACCTACTTGGTTTCTTATTTTGCGTATTTTTTTGACATAATCTAAATAACCTTGGGTACTTTCTCCAACTCTTAACTCTTTTTCTACTTCTTCGGGGGTTAATAAGCCTCTCCTCTTAAGAGTTGAGGGGGCAGGAGGTCTTCCTCTTGAGGCTTGTGTCTGGAAGATAGTCTCTTGTGTTCTGGCTATCTCCTGAAACTCTCTTAGACCTTTCTTAGCCTCTTCAATTGTCTTCTTTATCTCAGGGGTAGCCCTATTGATAACATCTATAATTATCTGAAGCCTATATTCTCCTGCCATTGCCCCCTCCTATCTTAAGAATAATAGCCAAGCGGGGCATACGAACCCCCCATCTTTAGTCATCTCTCTTACTTGCTCGGCGTCGTTTTCTAAGCCCCGCTTCATAACCTCAAAATTTAAAGCAAAATCTAACAGCTCAAGATCCAATATCTCAGATGGCAGCTTATGATACCGCCTCGCCATCTGATCTATTAGTATCGGCATTTCGCTCTTCAGGAAAGGGAGCGTATTCTGCCTTTTCCTCTTGTGTAGTTGGTAGGCCACTAAACTTTATTAGTTCATTGAATAGTTCAGTGCTATCTTGTTCTGTTAATTCATAGATAGATAGTTCCTCCTCGTTGCATTCCTCTGGTTGCTTCTTGACTATCTTAGGCTCAACTACTCCTTGGATTATTATTTCATCCATGTAGTCTACTATCTTGTCATATCCTACGTTCTGAACTATAGCGTCAGGATCGCCCTCTTCAAATACTCCAACAGGCAAATATGATGCTTTTACAACATCTCTCACTCTGACTTTTCTTATTACAAAGCTATATCCAGAGGAGAGAGTGATCTCTTTTCTTAATTGTTTTCTATATTCAGAAGGTTTAACAGCCATTTAATCACCTCACTTATTAAGTAGCTTTAGTTAATTCAATCTTTAATTCGTCATCAGGGGCAGAGTCTTGATATGCTACAAAGTTCATTGTAAAGTTTAAGGGGTTAGGTCCGTTAACGTTCGGAGTTTCTCCTGTGATCACAATTTTAGGTAAAGTAATTGTAGCCTTGTAAGTTCCTGCCTGTATATATGAACCAGCAAGAGTAATTACCAAAGATAAATTATAGTTTGTACTATCCGCTGCTGCACTTAGGAACTTTTCATACCATTTTGTGTTATCAAATTGTAATTCAAGCCTTCCCGATATTTCTCTTCTGCCTTCTGGTAAATCAGCTATAACAGATACTATTTTAGAGGGGGTTGTCTCTCCTGTCGCTGGCGAATAACTATATACATTATTGAAATACCTATCTGTAATTAAATTATTATTGATAGTTATCTCGAAACTTCTAACTTTTACTGGGGTAGAATTAGATCCTTCTTGTAATTGAACTTGGGACTGCCAGAATTTAGCTGTAGTGATTGTATTGATAGCAGGACGATTGAAAGTTGGAGCGGTATTAGTAAGAACCTCAGCTTGCCCATTTATACTTACTCTCAACCTTACAACATTATTCTCTTCGCCTGTTATAGTTAGTTGGTTTATCTTGCAACCAGTATAATAGAAGTAGTTATTTGTAGGAGTCGTATTAGTATTATAAGTATTTCTATCTACTGCAATAGTCAAAGATGGTAAAGTTTTCTCAAGTGCCCAAGTAATAGAAGTTGTAGCGGCAGGAGTACCAGATTGAGTATAGGTTGATTTACCTAAGGCAGCTTCTAATAAGGCACCAAATGGATCACTACTGACCCCTGAAGGTAAGGCTTGGTCATTAGTAGGTAATATAAAAGGTAATTCTATATCTCCTGAGACAGACATACGAGATAAGGGTTCATATTGGTATAATCTACTTCTTGTGCCCGGGATCACATCTATTTTTACTGTTTCTATGTTTGCTTTTATACTTTCGGAAATAAAAGGTAAAGATAGAAAAGTATTACCAGCTTTTGTTCCGAAAGTAGTTTCTTTTAACCAGCCTATTTGTGCTAAACTACCTAATGGTATAGGCATTTATCTATTCCCCTCCTTCATTTTTAAAAAATTTAGGTTTGTTTTCTACTTTTTCATATACTGACATTGTGATTAAATCTCCTCCTAAATCATCAGGAACCTCCTTTTCTTCCCCGGGAGCAAATACGACTACAAAATCACCTTTTTTAACTTCTACAGCACTTACACCTTTATACCTGACTCTCATAACTTACCTCCTTTCCATAGCTGGAAATTGTATTTCAGCAGCATGAACTAAGAAATTGCTGAACATCACAACCGAGATATCAGTAATAGAGGGTGGCTCATTATAGAACCAAGAAGTAGCAGGATCTTCAGTCCAATTAGTCTCCACCAACGTTCTCAACGCATCGCATATTCTTTCAAGAAGCAAGTTAAATTCAATCTCAGTTGCTTTCTCATCATCCAAGCTGTAAAACCCACGGATCACAAATACATGCCTCCTAAAGACTATGAAACTGCCACGGAGTTCCTCCCTCACTGATTTCCTTGATATCTCCCACCCATTTATTTTTATCTGATTAGTAGAAGGAACAGGAACTCCGTAGAGAGATTTGAAAACATCCTCTCTGTTAGTCCAGCGGCTGTACTTGTGGACTACCCCTATTCCATCAACTGATTTAACAGTATTATAGATTTGATCAAGAATTCCTAAATACGCCATCTACTATCTCACTCCAATTCTTTCTTATGTATTCAGATGTGTCACGGAAATAATGATAGGCTTTATTTCCTCTTTTACGTATTCCTCTGCGTACTATCTTAGCAAGTTTAGTGGCACCTTTTTCGTCTAAACCATACTTTAGCTCAGCCCACTTTACTAACACCTTGAGTGGCACATCTACGGGAGGACCTCCCAACTCAACAATAAGTGGATAATATGTTTCTTTCTTTATCTTGTTAGGGTCTGAGTAAATTTCCGTGTGGATTAAGTCATCTCTTATATCAGTCTTCCATGATATACTTCTTAGCATTTGCCCAGTCACATATGGGATACTTTCGAGCAAATGAGATAGTGCTTCTGCTCTTAAGAACTCAGCAGCTTTTATTATTTTACCTGTTAAGTCTCTCTCTATGTTCTCATCAAATCTAATCTCTACTTTATATTCCATAGCGCCACTCACCTAATGTTTTGAAGTAAATAGCTAATATCTTGTCTGCTCTATCTGAATATATTCTTGCTTTATCCCTGTAATTGACTACATCCACACTCATGGTTGGGTCTGAGGACTGGGCATAGTAGTTCGCCAGCTCCTCAAGACCCAGATAGCCAGCATACACACCTATTAAATAGTTGTGCTTTTCACTTAAAGGTAAAGTGACAGATGGGATAGTAGAGTATCTTGCCCACATATTTAAGTAATCAGATGGGATCAATTGGTGGCCAAGATATGGTTGAAAGACCCTCAAATACCTTACCCCATCTGCTATGACGATGCTCCATCTATACAATCTCCCGACACTATCCCATACACTCTCTATAAAGGAGATACCATCTGCCCAGCCAGATGGCAGATAAAATGCATAGACACTGGGCTCATAGGTAAGCTGCTCTACCTTGAAAAGAGGGTAGTCCACAAGCACACGCTCTTTTGCTACTTCTATTAGTCTTTCTTTTTGAGCGGCTGTTAGTATTCCTGCAGTATCTTGCAATATGTCATTCAGGATATCCAGAGGGTTCATTCTTTATCTTTTTTCTCCATCTTTGTTATCTGTTTATTGGGAACCTCGTTTTCAACTTTTTCTGCAACCCCAAGATTGATCAATTCAGCAGCCTCATCATCAGGAAATCCTGCGATATCACCTGCATTCCACAATTTATAGGTAATCTTGAATTTAACAATCATTAGTTATCACCTCTTATTGTTTAATTAGGCTCCCCATGTCACTTGATTGATTACTACTACAGCCTTCTCATGTCTTACTGCAAAGTCATGCCTCATTATTGCTCTTACAATAGTCTGATCTAAAGAGTATGCAGAGACTAAGTTTGTTCCACTCTTATATGTAGCTTCTCTGGAGACATCAATTACTAATGTTTCATTTTCTGCTATGATTAACTCATCAGCTGCTACAAAATAGATTTCAGTTTCATTTCCGGCAGTTCCCAAGTTCTCGGGGATAAAGTGAGATACATAGTAAGGATAGCCATGAATCTTACCAGAAGCCATTTCATCTCTGAATACAAAATTACCCATGCTGTTTACAAGAGTCTTTAAGAAGAACTCAGTTCTTGGAGAAATGATCCATACTGCAGAACTTGTATTGACATATGCTTTCTTTAAGAGGAGCTCTGCTTTTGCCAAAGTACTTATTACTGCAGCGTCTGTGCTCCCATCAGGAGCAAAAATATTACTTGGTACAGCCCAGTATCTTAGTCCTTTAGGTGTATATCCAGTTCCATCTCCTCTTAAGAAGTATCTTTCTTCAGTTTCAGCCATTGCTTTTACTAAATCATTTCTTACTATCTCATCTACAGATAAAGAAGCATCTCTTATTAAGTCGTTAGATATAGGACATAAAGCAGCCATCTTTTTAGCAGTCAATACAAGTTGCCCAAAGGAAAGACCAGTCTCTGGAATATCAACTCCTTCACCAATATAGTAGCCACTGGAACCACCAGTCTGCTTAGGATAGATAAGTTGGTTAGAGTTCATTGGTATTACATTCTTTACAATTTTTCTTATTACAGATTTAGGTCTCAAATACTCAATCAAATCTCTTACATATTTAGGGAATACCAAGTAGCCACCCGCATCTGGGGTTCCCTCGTTTAGTGCTTTAACTAACATCTCATCTTTGTAGGCTTTCTCTGCATATCTAATTGCACCTTCTACAGTTCCACCACCGTTGATTAGAGACTTAACAATTCTTGCAACAATTATAGAGCCATCAACGTTCTCTTCCTTTACTTCGGGAACTGGTCTCTTTACTTCTGCTTCCATTTTGTAAATCTTCTCCTTTAGTTCTTCTACTTCTTTGTTTTTGAGCTCAAGTTTTTCCTTAAGCTCACCAAACTCTTTTCTGATTTCATTTACCAAGTCTTCCATCTCTTACTTAGATACCTCCTCCTTAAATTTTTTGATTTCGTTAAGAATTTCTCTGAGAATTTGCTCGTTGTCTTTCCTCATAAAAGAGGAAACTTTTTGATAGACATCTGCGATTAGTGGATCATCTTTAAGATAACTTATATTATCAAGGAACTCATAAGTGACATGATATGCGTACTCTTTCTCTTCATCCCCCCATTCTCTTCCAATTTTTTTATAAAGTCTCTTAAAAACACTTATTAGCTTTTCCTTGTCAGCATCTGAAATAGATGCCCTATTAACATAAACTCTTGCAGCAATTACACCTCGAGGTATTATGTGAGGTTCTCCATTGATAAGTCTTACAACTGGGAATTTGTATCCTTCCATGTTCTCTTGATTGTCTGGATCTACGTATAAGAAGAACTTTCTATACTTTCTCCAGTCTATTTTGTCTTTGTCTCCTGAGCCATCTGAGGATGCCCACTTTGCCGCATCTCTTCTTGCTACTGACTCATCCCATGATGCGTTATCATCAGCCACTGGAAAATCTAAGCAGTCATCTACAATCATCTTTACCTCTACTACGTTAGCTTTTTCTAAAGCAGGGAACGTAACTAAAGAAACCTCGTAGAGTTTTATTTCTTTTAGATACCTTATATTCCCTTTGATGTCGTAATCTAAAACATCATATCCATACGAAAGACCGTTTATTGCTCCTTGTTTAAGAAGTGCGTATGCCTCCTTTCCTCTTTGGGTCTCTAAGTTTATCTCTCCCGTTACTTCTACATAGTCAGCCTTCTCAGAGAGATAAGCTACCCCAATTACCTCTTCACGATTGTGTTGCCAAAGAAGCGGAAACTTACTTTTCTCCTTTATTGTCTTAGTGAATGCCCCTTTCTCTACAATATCGTTGTAAGCATCTTTCTCACCGTATACCGTTAGCTTGCCAATAAATATACCGCTCTCGTCTACCTCTGAAAACTTAACCTCTTTAAACTCCATTTACTCTTCGTCCCCTCCTTCACGCCTAATTGTATTTGGGTTTATCATACCTGAATTGAGTATGTCCTGTATTAGAACATTAGCTGGCTGATACATATCATCTTCAGGCATATCAGGCTGGTCTAAGAACCTTCTTGCCTCGTTCTTAGTTAGTATTCCTGCAAGTCTTGCCCGAATTACTCTATCCCAAACCTGAACTGCATCTTCAGAAAGGGCAGGCACATCATCTTTATCATAAACAATCTCATAATCAGGATTAAACATGGGAACAAGCCACCTATTAAGCTCACCAATCAAAAGATCACAGAATGGAAATATAGTGTTGTAGAATAAGCTCTTAAGAGCGTTCCTGAAGCCAGCGTTTGAGGTTCCACTATCTCTTAAGAAAATCTGAACAGGAATACCAAGAGCAACTGCGATTTCTTTTGCTGTAGTATTAATTACTTCTTGCCAATTAAGGTCTGATGGTCTTAAGGACATCTCTTTCCAATCAAGACCGCCCTCCAAAATAAGAGGTCTTCCTGCGTTCTCAGGCGAGGAATAAATCTCATTAATTTGCTGTCTTAGAAACGCAATCTGTTTTTCAGAAAGTCTTTCTTTGCTTATGAGAGCTCCTGAAGGTCTTGCATTATTCTCAAGTAAATTAATATTCCAATCCTTGGCTCTGTTAGAGAGAATGATTGACTTAGAAAGAGCAGTCAGGGGAGAAAGACCATAGAGATCGTCTAATGGGTTGTAATTCTTGATATGTAGAACCTCTTTAGGAGAATATTGCTTATTACCGTATCTGTAGCCCTTAATTGGGGTCAGCGAATACATATCACTATCTCTTACTATACTAACCTTATCAGGTCTCAAAATATAAAGTGCTGCAGGCTTCTTAGTATCAGTTGCTAAAATATAGACGTTCCCAGAAATATAAAAATCAACTACTATCTGCTTAACAAAAGATTCCCAAGACTGGCTTGGGTTTGGAGTTTTAAGCAGCCTTACTAAGTCATCTTTCTTTACCTCAACATTTCCTCTTTTTTTGTCTATTACTGTGAACTCAATTGTGCTTACGTTTTTTGCAATGACGTCAATAGCAGCGTATACGTATGGGTTTATCTGATACCCCTCACGAGCAAGAGCAGAGAAAGCCTCCATTTGATATCTTCTGGGAGTAAGTCCCAAGAAGATGCTTACTGTCTGCTTAACTCCCATAAAATTTTCAATCATCTTATTCCAAAAGCCCATTTTTCACCTCATAACAACAAAATTCTGGGAGCACTCTTCTGGGATGACGTATAGACTGCATATCTTAACGCATCAAGAAGGTGATCATTTACACCTACTGGCTCTTCCATCGGTTCTCCGTTTCTATCCTCTTTGTATTTGTATTCTTCAACTTCCTTGATTAAGTTTACGCACTGTGGATGAATATAGATCTTATAAGTCTTTACCGTGTTAATTCCTGCTATAACATCTTTTTTCGCAGGATAGACTAATAGGTCTGCCTCTTTGAACTCTTGAATTCTATCTGGCTCTGCAGTATCTGCGTAAATAGGAGTATCAGGAATGCCATATTTGTTTAGCTTGTCTTTAATTAGTCCAATCAGAACTGAGTTAAGAACTTTAGAGACATAAATCTCATCAAATATATAGAGCTCATCATCCTTCACTCCCATAAGCACAAACGCCGATGGAGAGTTAAACCCGAAGTCCACTCCAGCAATTACCTCATCGAACATATCTAAATCTATAGGAAACTCTTTGACCTCGTAGTTGTTATAGACTTTATTTCTTAGCGTGCCCCATCTACCAAGGGCATAAACTGTATAGAGATATTCGTCTACATATTTTAAGTTCTCGAGATATTGTTTATCAGCTTCAGAAAGAAACTTGTTATCTTTGTAAGTAAACTGAAAAATATCGGTGTTAGTTTTGAACTCCCCCCGGGGGTTATCAAAAAATAACTCCCTAAGCCACCTTGCATAAGACCCGGGGTTAAAAGTCATAATCATCTGCCTATACTCCCCCGGAGGAAGCTCACGACCTCTAAGAATAATTGATAAGTCCAAAAAGTCCTGCATGGAGATCTCATCAACTTCATCAACCCAGACATAATCCACATCAGTTAACGATTTGAGCTTTCTTACATCATCAAGGGCTCTGAATAGTATCCTGTGATTTCCATATGCAGGAGATGTTGTAATATTTAAGTCTGCTTTGTTGTAGTCGTATTTGATTTGTAATAAATCCATCCAATAGAGGAGGAACTCAACACAAGTATTCTTTAACGAGGGTAGGGTCTTTCTCGCAACAAAAAATTTCTTATTCTTATAGAGGAGCATCTGGAGAACTAATTTCTGGGCGACAGCATAAGACTTACCGCTTCCACGACCACCGTAAAGAATAACAAACTTTTTCTTGGACTGGAAAAAGGGAATATAGGAAGGGTTGATATAGTCCATGAAATTAATCTGGACTTTCTCTTTAGTAGAACTATTAGAGGTAGGCTTTAGGATATCTCCTACTGCAATGGTAGGTTCTCCCACTCAAGATCCTCCTCAGTTATTTCTTCTTCTTTTTCTTCTCGCTCTTCTTTTTGCTCTTCTTCGCCATCGCTACCCTCCATTAATTTTTTAGCTTTAGGTAATAACTCTTTCGCTATTACAACAGTTATAGGATCTCTTGTTCCTTCACCCAGCGAGACCTCAATATCGTAAATAGTCTTAAACGTCTCTGCTATGTTTTTGAGGTCTCGAGATCCTCTTATAGGTATCTTACCGTTCTCTTTAATAAACTCCTCTAATGATTTGCTTATTACCTCTTGGAACTTTAAGATGTCATCAAAGTAGCGTTTGATGTTCTTTCTTGCCTCTTCTTTGAGGGCTTCCTGCATCTCTTTCTTTAGCTCTTCCTCGAGCTCCTTAATTTTCTTGTCCCAATTCTCCTTCTGAGCAGTGCGGGAAATGGTAGCAATTCCTACACCAAAATATTCAGCAACAAGCTTGTAGTTCCTCTTGGAACCCAAGCTCCAGTAATATTGAAACCAAGCTTCTTTATCTTGTTTTGTATACTTCCTTTCCATTCCTATATAATAAGAGTGCCAAATATAGATTTTTAGAGTATTCTTAGAGAAAATGTATAGATTTTAATTACTTTCTGCGTATTGACTGCTTGCCCACCGATAGAGGAAAATAAAAGCCAGAAGGGGATGAATAGATTAGAACAAATTAAATCTCTCGAGGGGGAAAGAACCAAGGAAAATGAGTTGAAAATCATAGAACTCATAGCAGATGACCTCTCCCATAACTCAACAAACTGCCTAAACTACTTCCTCCAAAAGTTCTGCCACGTAAAAAATAACCCCGAAGAGTTCTACTACTACTTCTGGACAACCTACACAGAAAAGATCTACGAGCGGGCAGAGAAACCAATAAAGTATTTCGCCCTGATTATGTGGCAAAAGTATAAGAAAGACCACTTGGAGGACAACACAACAGAAATCTCAGAAAAACTCCTCGAAACACTCCTAATAGATGACTTCGAAGATAAGCTCTTAGATCAACTATTCCTCCAGCAACTCCTAAATGACCTCTCCCCAGAAGAAAGACAAATCGTAGAAGAAATTCTAAACGGTAATTCCCCATCAATCCCTCAATCCCTCAAAACAAAACTCAAAAATAAGCTTGCAAAATAAATTCAGTTAGGGTATAATGTAGGTGGTCGGTTGATTAGCCCCTCTTGAAATTTACCCCTCGAAGTTTTGGGGAAAATTGTGCGAGGTAAGGGGAGACGGGGGCGTGCATACGGTTCTGTTTTTGGACCCCATACCTAAAAAAAGGGGGATCCCGTTAAGGATCCCCCTTAAAATTACTTAGCCTAAATTTCTGGAACTACATAGTTTTCAAACCAGATTGTTTTGTAGGCATTGAGGAGCTGATCTCTTTGGGGCTCCCCTTCCTCATCCACCTCTACACCAAGCTCTTCGTAAGTACCTGGAAACTGAGAGTACCAAGAATCCACACTCTCAAATATCTCTAATATTATGGTAGAATCTTGATATGAACTTTTCTGACCTAGGGCTAAAAATGATGCCAACGTTCCGGCAAAAGTGTCGTAATAAACAACTCGTTGAGCGCCCTGGGGGATATTGGCCACGTCCCCCTCTTCCCATATCTCTTCCAAGCCTATGCTTTCTAGTTTTATCTTTTTCATTCTTGCACCTCCTTATAACTTCCTAAATCTTGGAAGTATTTTTCAAAAATGGGGAAGCTTCTTAGAATTAGATATTCTTTTTCCGGGACAAACAAAAGCTTTTTATTTTTTCTGTCCCAGACAATCCTGTAAATTTTCATACTATCAACCTCCCTTTTGCTTTTTGACTTAGTTATATCATATTCTTTTCCCTTTGTCAATATTTTGCCCCAATATAGATTTTGCCTATATTCATGTTTGTAGTGTACCTATAAGGGATTGAAACCAAAATATATTTGGATCTATAGAGGAAAGCGGGGACTTCTAAGGTCCCCGTTATTTTTTTAATCTGAACTAAGTGGTGGTAAAAATATATATAAAAAAAATGTATTGACAAATAAAAAGATAGAAAGGTAAGATAAAATTAAAATTAAATTTGGAGGTGGAAAAGATGAAAATAAGAACGAAAGATGGTGCAATTATAACTTATCAAGTGGAGGAGGCCAAAGATGGGGAAATGTGGTTCAACTACCTCGGAGAAGAAAATATCGTAGCTTTAGACGAAGCAACCTCAATAGTAATGAAGAAGAACGCCAAACTGTATATATTGCAGATTAGCGATATAGATTATTTCGATGAAAAAGAAAAAGAGATAGTGGAAGTATACGAAGTAGATAAATACGGAAATTTAAGGACAACCAAGATGGGAATTCCTTTATTGTGGTTGCAAGATCCAGAGAAATTCAGGGCAGAAGTGCTTTATAGAGAGGAAAAAAGAGGAGAAAAGATTCAGGAAGAACAAGCTTGGGCAGAGATCGGAAAAAAATGGGAAATAGGAAAGGCGTATTATAACGTAGAACAATTTAATAAAACTAGTCTAGGTTGGGCTATTATTAGATACAACATAGAAAGTTTTGTGAGAGAGGGGAAAAGATATAGAGTAGTAATCTTGCATGATTATAGGACCACCAGGGGAAATCACACTACAAGCTTTGTTATTTGGGAAGAACCTTTGCCACAACAACTTACGCTACAAGTGCCCAAACAATATATGGGATTAATAATCGGGAAAAATGGCAGTAATATTAAAGCAATACAACAAAAATATGGCATAAAGATTATTTTGCAAGCGCAGGGGTAGGGAAACCTACCCCTAGCGTTTGTAGCGTACCTATAAGGGATTGAAACTATAGTCCTCTTCTCTTTCCACTCCGTCTTTTTCTTGTTTGTAGCGTACCTATAAGGGATTGAAACCAGAGAAGGTGAATTTGTATACTGCAAAAATTTTGGTTTGTAGCGTACCTATAAGGAATAGGAGCAAGTTTCTTCCTTATGATCCTAATATAATAAAGAAAAGAGTTAAATCTTAAAGTAGAAATAAGAAACCTTTATCTTAACCCTTTAACTCAAGGTAAAAAGTGGTGGTGTAGGGAATATATTTATTTTCCTCACAGAATCTTCTTTAACAGTAGAAATAGATGAAGGATTGGAAAATATTATCATATATATTCCTGAGAAAGCAGTATTGGATTTACGGACAGAATCAGGAATAGGAAAATTTTCTATAGAATCTAATGTTTCTTTATTTTAGGAAGAAACAAAGGAAAAAGTTATTCACTAAAGATTTAAGGCAGGAATTGGGAATATATTCATAAAAGCAAGTAGTGAAATAATTTAAAAAGCTTTTCTGTATCCTCATTATTTAATCTTTCAGGATGCCACTGCACCCCAAGCAAGAAAGGATAATTTTTATGCTCAATTCCTTCTATAATTTCGAGGCCATTATCTAAAAATTTTGCAGAAATTTTTAAGTTTTCTCCTAATCTTTTAATAGCTTGATGATGAGAGCTGTTCACAATAGTTTTTTCTTTTCCTAATATCTTATATAGAAAACTATCTTTATTTAAATCTATCTCATGATAAGAATCTTTTTCATCTACTCTCCAGTGAATTTCCTTAATAATATTCTCTCTTTTTTTTCTTATTAAATCCTGATATAAATTCCCTTTGAAATATACATTTATCAGCTGACACCCCCTACAAATTCCTAAAATAGGCAATTTTTTATTAAAAGCAATATCTAATAATTCAAATTCAAATTTATCTCTTTCTATGTTTATTTCCAAATTATCCTCTTGGATCTTTTCATTATAAAATGAAGGATGAATATCCTCTCCTCCAATAAAAATTATTCCTCCAATTATTTTCCAATTAATGTCCTCCTCTAGAGAAAGGACAATATAAGGTATATCAAATTCTTTTAGCTTATTTATATAATTTATATTCCCTTTATACCAACTTAAAGCAACCTTCCTCATAGTAAGTAATTATATCACACAGGTCCCTTGAATAGACTTCTTTAAAATTGGTAAATTAAAGATAAAAACAAAAAAGAAGTAGAATTATGCCTATCAAATTTGATGAAAAACAAAAATCTTTCACAATACTGCAAAAGACTCAAGGTACATAATAAAAATTCTCAAAGATAAATATCTTAGACATAATTATTGGGGAAAAAGAATTAGTAATTCAGATTTTTCTGATGCCCTTCTTGTATCTCCTTTTGGGGCTAATCCAGATCCTAATGACAAAACATATACATTAGACTCTTTACCTCAAAATATCCTGCATATGAAAGATCAGATTTTAGACATCCTGCATATCAAAAGAACAAGAGGATAGATCAAGAATTACTGATTCAAGATTTAAATCCTTTAAAATATATAATAGGAAGCCAAAACTTGATAGACTTCCAGCTACTTATGTTGAAGATGATAAAGAGACTCAAACTCTTGAAATTGAGCTTTTTGATGAACTTATTAATCTTAAAGTTGTCTTTTTTATACTGCATATAAAGATTATAATGTAATTACTCGAAATGAAAAATTAGTTAATTTAGGTAACCAAAAGCTAAAGATCTTGAGAGCTTTAAACATGACAGTAGACTTTTGCACAGACAATTTAATATCTTCATATTTGGGAACCTTTGGCAAGAGAAAGGTTTATAGAAAGAAAACCTTTAGCTCATGGATTACAAATTATCGAAAGCATAAGAGGAGAAAATTCTCATCAACATAATCCCTTTTTTGCTCTCATCCTAAAGGATGCCAGTGAAAAATATGGAGAGGTTTATGAGTTTAGTCTTGTTTATAATGGAAATTTTGACATACTTATAAAAGTGGATAAATTTAATAATATTAGAGTTTCTATAGGAATAAATCACTTTGATTTACGTGGATATTAAAACCTAATAAAAGCTTCCAGACTCCAGAGGTAGTTATGACTTATTCAGACAAAGGCTCAGGTGAGATGTATAAAACCCATCACAGAGTTTATAGAAAAAGACTTTACAGAGGAGAATAAAGAGATAGAAGAAGAACTATTCTCATAAATACATGGAAAGCTACTTATTTTGATGTTAATGAAGAAAAACTTTTAAATTTAACAAAGGAAGCAAAGGAATTTGGAATAGACCTTTTTGTTC
>Ga0081479_109714_pt1 | contig 46510 bp, 41 predicted proteins | sample MamHotmetagenome_FD_70984 | JGI IMG/M metagenome (GOLD analysis project Ga0081479, IMG submission 70984) | Hot spring cone microbial streamer communities from Mammoth Hot Spring (Liberty Cap Streamers), Yellowstone National Park, USA - T=72 v2... | ecosystem: Environmental > Aquatic > Thermal...
AGCGACAGAACGTTGGTGCTGTCCTTCCTTCTTTCTCTCCTCATGTCCTGGATATTATAACCGAGTTTTAAAGTCAAACTGGTTAACCTAAACATACGAAGACAATAAAAAGGACGCTCGGCAAGACAATAAAAAGGTCGCTTGGCAAGACAAGAAAAGGTGGCTCGGCAGGATAAAGTAGGGGGACCTTAAATGCTCGAATTGCCCAAAAAACTTTCCTTGTCAAAAAGCCTTCTAATATTATATTTTCAAGGAATTAAGGAAGGTAAACCATGAGCAACGACCAAAAAGACCTACAAGAATTAAAGGATTTAGAAGAACTAAAAGAAGCACAAGAAGAAAAGCCACAAGCTCGGCAAGAGCTGCGAGAGCTTCTAAAGCCACAAGTAGAGCCAAAAATAAGGAATATACGGCTTTTTATTGCTTATGATGGGACGCATTATCTTGGGTGGCAGGTGCAACCAAAGGGTCCAACCATCCAAGGGCTCATCCAGGATGTCCTATCCAAGATCCTGGGGCATAAAGTAAAGCTCAAAGGAGCAGGAAGGACGGATGCCGGGGTTCATGCCCTCTGCCAAGTTGCCCACTTCTACACCACATCTGACAAACCCTTAGAAATAATTTACCGAGCCCTAAACGGGCTTCTTCCTCGGGATATCTGCGTCTATCAAGTAGAAGAAGTTTCCCTTAAGTTCCATGCCCAAAAGTCAGCCCTAAAAAAGACTTACAGCTACTACATCTACAACTACCCTGTGCGAAACCCCCTTTTGCGGCTTTATGCCCATTGGGTTCCAGAAAAGTTAGACATCAAAGCCATGAAAGAATGCCTACCCTTTATCGTTGGAACAAAGGACTTTGCAAGCTTTCGCAAGGCTGGAACGGACATTAAAACCACCGTGCGGACCATCTATTCAGCTGAGCTCAAATGGTCAAGAAAGGCAAAGCATCTTCTTGAGTTTGAGATCACGGGCAGAGGCTTTATGCGCTACATGGTTAGAAACATCGTCGGAGCCTTGATAGAAGTCGGGAAGGGAAACCTTACTTCCGAGGATTTTGAAAAGATTTTAGAGGCAAGGGATAGGAAAGTTGCCCCACCCCCTTCCCCTCCTCAGGGCTTGGTGCTAAAGCATATTGAGTATGAACCTGTAGAGGTTTTTGACCGCTATCCTCCGTTCAAAGTTGAGCTATAAGCCTATTTTCCCTCTTCGGTGCTTATCACCATCTTTATCTCGTGCAGAAGCTGAGCCGGGTTCTTAATCGTATAATGAAGCTTTTCTACAACCTCGGTTGCAGGAAGGTTTTTGATCCTTACATCCTTAAGCCTCTCTTTTAGAACCTCAGGTCCAGTGATGGGATACTTTGTGCCTTTTATATGTGTTTGTCCTCCAAATAATGGCGACCACCCTCACGACTGCATACATCGTTTCTCTTATTGTATACCAACCTACTAAACTTTTCTTTAATGAAAGTTAAATTCGTATCTCTTGAAAATTTAAGAGAATTTTGTATTATGCTTTTTGAAAAAATGAAATTTCTATGTTATAAATAACTAAAAAAAATAACCTAAAAGGAGGGGGAAATGAAGAGGAAGTTATTAGTTTTAAGCCTGTTTGGGTTTTCGTTAGTCGGGCATCCTATTTCTGGGGAAGCTTTAGAAATTAACGAAAAGCTTTCTATTGAGACTAATCTCACTGGCGTTTATCAATGGCTTAAAGAGGACCAAGGCGGTTTTCGCGACGAAGAAAAAGGTTCGGTCGCTTTAGATGCTACGGTCAGCTTTAAACCAACTGAAGTAGACGAGTTTTCAGCAAGGGTAAGCTTTGCTAAGGGAAATGGGCTAAACAAGGTGTTTGAAAAAAAGGGTATTTTCAAGCTTCGACCTAACGCAGATGACTTAAGGGATGACCTCCACAACATAAACAACCGTTCAAGGGATCACCTTCTTGAGCTTTGGTATGCAAGGACCTTTAGCCTGCCTGGAAATTCAACGCTCAAATCAACCCTTGGCATCCTTGACGGAACAGCCTTCATCGACCAGAACCGTTTTGCAAATGATGAGCTAACCCAATTCATGAACGAAGCCTTTGTAAACAATCCTTTGGCAAACATCGTTAGCTACGACTACGGCGTTGCCTTAGAGTTTGGGAAGGGTCCTTTTGGGATAACCCTTCTTGGGATGACAAGCAAAACTGAGGAGCATGATGACCCAAGGTTTAACAAAAAGAACTACAACTACTATGCTACCCAGCTTAGCTATAAGCTTGAGTCGCCTTTAGGAGAGGGAAACTACCTCGTCTACGGCTTTACTACGAACAAACGCTTCCCTGATTGGAATGATGCTAAGAAAAAGGCTTTAAAGGGCTTTGGAGTCTCTATCGACCAGGACCTGATAAAGGATAAGCTTGGTTTGTTTGCAAGGGTTGGCTTCCAGGATGATGACGCTCAGATAGACTATAAAAGCATGTATTCAGCGGGACTAACCTATAAGTTTTGCCTTTTTGGAAAGAAAGATTTTACCCTTGGTGCAGGATATGCTTTCTTGAAGTCTCCCTCTAAGAACGACGAGCTAAAGCAAACAAAGGTCTTTGAGACCTATCTTTCTATACCGATTTATGAGAAGGAAAAGCTTTTGACTTCTCATCTTACCTTTGATTGGCAATGGATGAAGGACAAGTTTAGAGAAGAGGACACAAAGGACCACTCCGGGCATATCTTTGGTGTAAGGCTTAACTTAGGATTTTAGCGATTTTTAGTAATCTCAAAATTTTGAAGGAGAGAGGGTGTATTGAATAAATAACCCCTCTCTTCCTTTTTTCAAACCATGCTATAGTTCTTGGAACTTTTTGGCAGTTCTACAGACATATTCTATGCCTCAAGCCTTTTATCAACTGCCTGTTAATGAAGTTTTATAGGCTCTTAGGACATCTCTTAAAGGCTTATCAGCATAGGTAGTTCAAAGAAGGTTAAAGGAACATGGACCAAACGAGCTCGTAAGAGAAAAGAAGCAGTCTCCCCTTGCCCTTTTTCTCTTGCAGTTCACTAACTTTTTAGTTGTTATTCTCATCATAGCAGGTCTAATTTCTGCCTATCTTGGAGATTATGTTGAGAGCTTAGCCATCTTTGCAATTGTCCTTATGGCTGGTGTTTTAGGCTTTGTGCAGGAGTACCGAGCAGAAAAGGCTTTAGAAGCCTTGAAAGCCCTTTCAGCACCCACCGCTCGCGTAATAAGGGATGGAAAAGAAGTCGTCGTTCAAGCAAGAGATATTGTGCCCGGCGATATCGTCCGTCTCTATGCTGGAGATAGGCTTCCTGCAGATGGGCGCTTGATTGAGGCTATAAACCTTCGGGTTGATGAGGCTATTTTGACGGGAGAGTCTGTCCCCGTCGAGAAGAAAACCGACCTCGTTCCTCAAGAGAATGTGCCCGTTAGCGAAAGGTATAACATGGTCTTTTCTGGGACCGTCGTGGTTAATGGTCGAGGGCTAATGGTTGTTACAGCAACGGGAATGAACACCGAGTTTGGGAAAATAGCCCACATGCTCGGTGAAGTTGAAGAAAAGAAAACTCCCCTACAAGTTAACCTTGATAGAACGAGTAAGCTTATCGGCACTTTTGCTCTTATACTTTGTGCCCTCATCTCAGGGGTTGGCATTGCAAGAGGCTACGATGTGCTGGAGATGTTTGTCTGGGGTGTTGCTCTTGCTGTAGCCATAATCCCTGAGGCTTTGCCTGCGGTTGTCACCATAAGCTTAGCCCTTGGCGTAAGAAGAATGGTAAAAAGGCAAGCCCTTATCAGGAAGCTTCATGCTGTTGAGACCTTAGGCTGCGTAACCTACATCTGCTCTGACAAAACCGGAACCTTGACCAAAAACGAGATGACTGTCCAAAAGGTCTGGGTCAACAGAAATCTCATTGAAGTTAGCGGTGTCGGATATGACCCTAAGGGTGATTTTAAGCTTGACGGAAAACCTTTCCCTAAGGATGAAGCGCATCTTCAGATGCTTATTAAGGTAGCAGTCCTTTGCAACGACTCTGAGCTTTTCTACTCAGAGGAGGACAAAAAGTGGAAGATAAAGGGAGACCCTACAGAAGGTGCGCTTGTTGTTTTAGCTAAAAAGGCAGGGCTTGATAAGAAGGAGCTTGAAAGTCTTCATCCAAGGTTTGATGAGATACCCTTTGATTCAGAAAGAAAGATGATGACCACAGTGCATAGCTTGGATGATGAGAAGCTTTTAATCTGTAGCAAGGGAGCTCCTGAAGTTATCCTTAACAAATGCGCGCACATCCTCTACGATGGAAAAATTCACGAGCTAACCCAAGCTGAAAGGTTAGAAGTTTTAGAGGCTGCGCAAAGTATGGCTAAGTCAGCCTTAAGGGTGATAGGGGTTGCCTATCGTATTGTAGCAAAGTCTTCTTATTCAGCATCCTCTGCAGAAAACGAGCTAATCTTCCTTGGCTTGTTAGGCATGATTGACCCGCCCCGGGATGAGGCAAAGCCTGCCATACAAACCTGTAAGACAGCTGGAATTAAGCCAGTTATGATAACAGGCGACCACAAGATTACCGCAGAAGCCGTAGCAAGGGAGCTTGGGATTTTAACTCAGGGTGAGGTTATCTCAGGAGCAGAGCTTGAAGCCATGTCTGATGAGGAGCTTGAGAAAAGGGTCGAAAGGATAGAGGTTTATGCAAGAGTGAACCCAGAGAGCAAGCTTAGAATTGTTAAGGCTTTGCAGAAGAGGGGACATGTTGTTGCCATGACAGGTGATGGCGTAAACGATGCCCCAGCTCTTAAGCAAGCTGACATAGGCGTTGCCATGGGGATTACAGGAACTGAGGTTGCTAAAGAGGCTTCAGACATGGTCCTTCTTGACGACAACTTTGCCACCATTGTTGCCGCTGTTGAAGAAGGAAGAACCATCTATGCGAACATAAGAAAATATTTAGTCTATCTTTTAACCGGGAATACCGGGACGGTGGTAGGGTTAACCTCAGCCCTTGTGGCCGGTCTTCCTGTCCCTCTCTCTGCGGTGCAGGTACTCTTCATCAACCTTCTCATGGATGGGGCGCCTGCTGTGGCTTTAAGCGTTGAGCCCCCAGAGCCTGATGTCATGAAAAAGCCACCAAGAGACCCAAAGGAGAGCATCTTCAACCGCTATGCCTTAACTTTTATCCCTCTTATGGGGCTCTGGATAGGGCTTTGTGCTTTATTCCTCTTTATCTATCAGCTAAAGACCGCAGACTTAGCCAAAGCCATGACCGTTTTCTTTGCTGGCATAATCTGCATGAGGCTTGCAAATGCCTTAAACTGCCGTTCAGAAGAGGCTTCTCTCTTTAAGCTCGGGCTATTCACAAATAAATGGCTAATTCTTGCCCTTATCTCCTCTCTAACCTTTATGATCCTTGCCATGTATGTGCCCTTCCTTTCTAAAGTGTTCAACACCGTCCCCCTTAGCTTTACCGATTGGCTTCTGGTCGGTTCTTCAGCCTTATCAGTCATAATTCTTGACGAAATCCATAAGCTGTTAAAATGTATAAAAAGAAAACCATGAAGCTTGAGCATTATCCGGTTGAGAAGCTAAAAGAGGAGATATTGAAAATCTTAAGTAAATATTTAGACCTTAAGCATTATAAGGTCTTTTTCTTTGGTTCAAGGGTGACCGGAAGGTGTGATGAGAGGTCTGATATAGACATTGGCATTGAGGGTCCAGAAATCCCATCGCATATAAAAATTCAAATAGAGGAAGAGCTTGAAAACTTGCCCATTCTCTACAAAATTGATTTAGTTGATTTCAGAAAAGCAAGTGAAGAGTTTAAGAAGGTAGCTAAAGAGAAAGTTGAATACATCTATCCTTAGATGACAAAATTTGAAAAGCATCTTGAAGACTTTAAGAAAGCGGTAGAACGACTTGAGGAGGTCCTAAAGCTTGAAAAGACTGACATAACAAGAGATTCTGCCATTAAAAGGTTTGAGATTGCTGTAGATACAGGGTGGCAGGCTTTGAAAAATTATTTAGAAGATAGATACGGAGTGGTTTGCCGTTCTCCAAAGGGATGTTTTCGTGAGGCTTACCAGCAGGGGCTTATCGATTACGACGAATATTGGCTAAGGATGATAGACCTTAGAAATAAGTCTGTGCATACTTACGAAGAGATGATTGCGGAGGAGGTATACGCAGAGCTCCCAAAGGCTTTAAACTATCTTAAAAGTTTGCTTAGCCTTCTAACAAAATGACCTCGGAGCATATCTTTCTTGTTGAGGCTAATTCTCATGAGCAAGCCCTGTCTCAGGTAGTTAAATTTCTTTAAAGCTATCAGCTGGTAAGATATGATAGGTTTGAGGTTAAAAGGGAGGAAATTATTTTTGTTAATGATGAAAGGTTTTGGGAAGTTTTAGAAAAGGGTTTGCAGAAAAACTATGAGATATTGCAGGGCTTTATTGGGGAGCTAAAATCTGAGGGCTATCAATCAGTTGATGATTTAAGGAGCCTGCCTCAGGGATATTTGAGCAAGCTCGTTCATCTTATCGCCCATTTCGTTGACGGGTTTTTCAGCGTAGATTCTTATTTTTATAATCTAATAGAAGATTCGCATTTTCTTAGCCCTTACCTTAAAAGACGAATGCTTAGAGTAAGGCAAAACTTCTATCTAATACCAGCTATAGGGTATTTTGAAGAAAAAATCCATTCCTTCGAGATGTTATCACCAAGAAAATTCCTTAAATATTAACGATCTTAGGCGCTCCACTTTTTTCTTAAAAATTCTTTCTGGCTTTAGCACCAAATTTATAAACTCGTTACTCCAGCCATGGAAGAACAAAAACGATCGGTTTTAAAAAAAAAAGCGCTTTGGAAGGTCCTCATAAAGGCTATGAGGCTGTTCAAAAAAGTCCCCCCTCTACTTTGTCCTGCCGAGCGATAGCGAGGCATCCCTCGCTTGCGCTCGGGACGGCGTCCCTCCTCACTTCGTTCGCGACGGTGCATCGGGATGTCATCCCGAGGCACGCTTTCCTTTTTGTCTTCCCGAGGCACGCTTTCCTTTTTGTCATCCCTCAGCACGCTTTCCTTTTTGTCATCCCGAGGCACGTAAGTGCCGAGGGACCCCTCGCTTCCGCTCGGGGCGACAAAAAAAGTAGGCTCGGGGCGACAGCAGGAGGGCTTGCACAAAAACATTTTTAGTACAGCTTAAAAGGTCTTGAAAAATTTATATGAGAATTTATTGTTTACTAAAAAATTCTAAAGGAGGTGGAAGGATGAAAAAGGTATTAGCCTTTGTAGGTGGAGTTCTCCTTTTAGTTAATACTGCATTTGCCTACGATGCTGAGCTTACCAAAAAGCTTGACGCCACGTTTTCTCAGATGACTCCAGAATTCATTAAACCGCGTCCCTGCGAAATTGATCACAAAGGGCTCTTGGAGGTCCTCAAAAAATACGATCCTGCGCTTGCTAAAAGGTTTGACGACCTGTTTTCTCAGCTACCTCCACAAATTAAACAGACTCCCTGCGTAGTTGATGGTAAAAAGCTTCTTGAGATGATCAAAAATAAAGAACCATTTGTATTCTTAGACATTAGAACTCCTCAAGAAATGTCCATCACTGGTATAACCTGGAAGGACACTTTAAGGATCCCCATGCACGAGCTTTTTAAAGAGGAAAATTTGAAAAAGCTCCCCAAGGATAAGAAGATCGTTGTAGTTTGTCACACAGGGGCAAGAGCAGCAGCTACTGCCTTGGCTTTAAGAGCTGTAGGCTTTATGAATGCCTACATTTATAAAGGTGGATTAGCTGAACTTGCAAAAGATGCTGGAAGAAATACTATCAATGTTATCGGACAATAATTAGTTCTTTTCAAGGGATGACCTTTTTGGTCATCCCTCCTTTAACTTTTTTAAGGCAAGATATGCGGCTTTGTTCTCAGCTTCTTTTTTAGACCTTCCTTTGGCCTTGGCAAGCACCTCATCCCCAACCCTAACCGCAACCTCTATCCAAGGTTTGTGCGAGGGTCCGATTATAGATAAAACCTTATAGGTGGGCGTGATGCCCTTTTCTTTTTGCAGATATTCCTGAAGCTTTGTTTTATAGTCAATAATTCTTTTTATGCTTAGTCCTCGAAGATAAGGTTTTAACCAATCTTCAACGAGCTTACAGGTTTTTTCAAACCCTAATTCAAGGAATATGGCTCCTATTAAGGCTTCAAGCGCCCTTGCGGAGATGTTTTTTAAGCTTCTTTCATCAAGCTTTCTTTCTCGGTCTCCAAGAAGTAGATAGTTGGAAAGGTTAAGCTTTTCGGCAATCCTACTCAGCCTATCCTTGCAAACAAGGTAGGCCCGCTTCCGCGTTAAATCTCCCTCTTTATCCTCAGGGAATTTAGCATAAAGAAGTTGAGAGACACAAAGGTTTAAGACCGCATCCCCTAAAAATTCAAGCCTCTCATTGTCAACGAGGTTAGGGTCTTTTTTCCTTAGACGATAGGAGCTATGAGTTAAGGCTGTCCTAAGAAGGGACTTATCTTTGAAGGCAATACCAAGCTTTTCTTCAAGCTCCTGAAGGTTCTCTATCACCCTTATTTAGCCACAAGAAAGCCTGTCCTAAATCTTTCTTTTTTTAATCTTTCTGCATGTTTGTAAGCAAGATACAAGTCCTCTCCCAAAAAGACCTGCACACGATACATTAACCCGTGCTGAGGATGCTCAAAGGGAACGATTTCAACCCGGCTAAAATCCCTTTCAAGCTCCTCCTTATATCTTAAGGCATTGGCATAGTTTTTGAAAGCTCCTACCTGAAGGTAGAATTCGCTAAAACGGAAGTTTGGCTGATTTTTATAAACATAGACGCCGTTTGAAGTTTCTGCTTCGCTTAGAGCAGTGATCTTAACCCTTGCCGTTCCTTTTCCCACAAGACCCAAGGCTAAGGCGCTCGCATAGCTTAGGTCAATGCACCTATCCCCTACAAAGGGACCACGGTCGTTTATCCGGACAACAAGCTCTCTACCGTTTTCTAAATTTTTAACCAAAACATAGGTCCCGATAGGCAGGATCTTATGGGCTGCCGTGTATTCATACATGTTGTATACCTCGCCGCTTGCAGCCTGCCTTCCATGAAAGCCAGGTCCATACCATGAAGCAAGGCAGACCTCTTCATAGCCTTCTGCTGACGGCAAGGGATAATAAACTTTCCCGTCTACCATGTAGGGCTTCATCCAGCCAGGGACCCTTTGCGGAATATTTTCCTTAGCTGCTGGAGGAGGTGGGGTGTAAGCTACAGGCTCTCTCGGTGGTCTTGCGCAGGAAGAGAGTAAAAGGCTTAGTAAAATTAATAAGGAAAGATATGCCCTCATCTTTTTTGCAGGATTTCAGCAACTTTTTTGGCAAAGTAGGTGATTATAAGGTCAGCTCCTGCCCTTTTAATTCCGATGAGGCTCTCCATGAGGATTCTTTCTTCATCAAGATAGCCAAGTTGAGCGGCTGCTTTTATCATCGAGTATTCTCCGCTAACCTGATAAGCCGCAATGGGATGGTAAAAATTATCTCTAAGCATCCTTATGATGTCAAGATAGGGCATTGCTGGCTTCACCATAAGTATATCGGCACCTTCCTGAACATCTAAAGTGGCTTCTCTCATAGCCTCCCTGGCGTTTCCAGGGTCCATTTGATAGGACCTTCTATCGCCAAACTTGGGTGCGGACTCGGCAGCATCCCTAAAGGGTCCGTAGAAGCTTGAACAGTATTTGACTGAGTAGCTCATGATGGCTGTTTGAGGAAAACCAGCCTCATCTAAGGCTTCGCGGATGGCTGAAACCATACCGTCCATCATCCCTGAAGGGGCAACGATATCCGCCCCTGCCTTGGCCTGAGAAACTGCAACCTTGGCGATTATCTCAAGCGTCTCATCGTTATCAACTTCAACTGCCCCCTGCCCTTTCTTCACGATACCGCAATGCCCATGCGAAGTATACTCGCAAAGACAAACATCAGTTATCACCACAAGCTCAGGGAACTTATCCTTGATAGTTTTTACTGCCCTTTGAATTATACCTTCCTTAGCAAAGGCAGAAGTTCCTACCTCATCCTTTTTGTCTGGCACCCCAAAAAGAAGCACAGCTTTAATCCCAAGGTCAACGGCAGACTTTATCTCCTCTAAAACTTTATCGATAGAAAAGCGATAGACATCTGGCATAGTCTTTATCTCTTCTTTTATTCCTTTTCCCTCTACGATGAAAAGAGGATAGATCAAGTCGTTTACAAAAAGCGAGGTTTCCCTAACTAAATCCCTTATGGCTTGGGTTCTTCTTAGCCTTCTTGCTCGGTAATCTGGAAACATCTTAACATTACCCCCTTAAAAGCTTTTTGCTGATAGAGCATTCTTTATAAGCTCATACAAAGTCTTTAAGTCCTCTTTATAGTTTTGAGTAAGGTGAACCATGATGACCGGTTTTTTCCTTTCTTCAAGGGCTCTAAAATCACCGCAAGCTTGGGCAAACATCTGGTCCCAGAAGGTATATCCTTCGCCGGGGATAACCTGCTCTGCCCTTCTTCCTCGGTAGGTCAGGATGATGAACCTGCTAAGGGGTGGACCACCCTTAAAGAGCTGACCCGTGGAATGTAGATATCTCGGTCCAAAGCCAAAAACAGTGGCGCAGTTTTTCTTCTCCCTTATTAAAGTTCTGATATCCCGAACTAAGTCCTCTATTTCGTCATCAATTGGGAGATAGGCAAGGATGCCGATGAAGATCCAGGGTGCAAAATCTGAAAATAGCTTTTTCAAAAGGGCGGTAATCCTTGGATAATCAATGCTCACCGTTTTATCGTAATAAAAGCCGAGCCCCGTTGCCTCATCGAGATAAAACTCAATACCAAAATCTCCTGTGGTCTTAAAGGTTTCTAAAAACTCCTTGGTTTTTTGCTTAGTCAAAACAACATCCGGCTCATCGAAGGGGTTGACAGTTAGAAGGTAGCCTGAGATGGCGGTAGCTAACATCCAGCGATAGGCTTCACCAAAGACCTCATAGCGGTCATCAAGAATAAAGGTCTTGATGGGGAAACCTTCTTCCTTTAGGTCCTGAATAAGCCTTTGGTAGATCCTTTCTCTGCCCCTTAAGGTTAAGTAGATAAAGGCTCTGTCCGTGGCATAAACTGTGGGGGAGCCAGGGGACTCGCCGACAATAGGCACGATGCCCGTTCCATCCTTACCAAGGGATTCGGCAATAAGCTGCTCTATCCAGAGGACAAAGGGCTTAAGAATTGGGTCCACGATGAAGGTAAGCTTGTCCTCTCCCCTTATGTAGTGCTCAACCAGATACTCAGCTAAGGTGCTTGCGAGGTTGTAGCCCCAGGGTATGCCGGGCTCGCAAGCAGTATACATCTCTTTGGCATAATGTAGGGCTTTATCTAAGTCAAGCCCAAGCAAAGCAGCAGGCAAAAAACCCACCTCTGTTAAAGCAGCATACCTTCCGCCGATGTCTGATGGATGATGAAAGACCCGTAAAAAGGAAAGCTCCTTTGCTAAAGCTTCAAGGGGTGAGCCAGGGTCGGTTAAAGCCACAAAATGCTCTCCAGGATTTGACAAAGCCTCTTCAGCTCTTTTCCAGAAATATTTGAAATGGGCTAAAGTCTCGATGGTTGTGCCAGACTTTGAGGCAATGACAAAGAGAGTGTCTTCTATGTTTAGTTTTTCGACCTCCTCTATGTTTTCCGGGGCGTTTGTGTCAAGAACGATAAGGTTAGGGAAGCCCTCTTTTGGGGCAAACATCTGGCAAAGAACATAAGGGAAGAGGGCAGAACCACCCATTCCGCACCAGACAACCTGCTTAAACTTTGCCCTTACAACTTCAGCAAAGGACTTAAGCTCGGCAACCTTAGGTTCAATGTAGCGATAGCCATCAACCCAGCCCAGACGATTTTTAACCTTCTCGACCACTTCGGGAGAAAGACTAAAAAGGGTAGGGTCCTTAGCAAAAAGCTTCTGAAGAATTCGCTCTTTTTCCTCTTCCGAAAGTTTAGATGGTCTTTTTATTAATCCCTTTTCTTCGTAAACCTTGACAATCCTCGGGAAGGGCTCGCTCATGGGAATTCTCCTTGATTAAATTCAAATTATGATTATACCACGAGCTGTTTTGCTGACAAACTTATACCGCTCCCTGCCTTTTATCACCGTCCCCTTTGAAGCAAAGGGGCTCAATCCGCCTGTTACCCAAAAACTCTGCCCAAGGGTTTCATCAAAATCTTCAGTGGGACAAACGGCAGCTTGCCCTTTTTAGGAATCAAGGCAAACGGCGTTTGCTCCTACCCCAAATGTCCTAAAGTGACATTTTTAAAAATTATTTTATAATAATGAGCTCAAATCTTACCTTAAGGAGTAAGGCCATGCCCAAGGTCTACACTATAAACGAACTATCTTTGATCCTTGGTGAAGCCGTAAAAGAGGTCTTAAAACTTAACATCGGGAAGGAGGTAAAGCTTTCGCCTACGATCCAAAAGATCGGGAATGTTGCCTTAAGACCAGACATCTCGTCCTTTTTAGACTTCTACGGGGATTACAACGGTCTTATCTGTTTGAACTTTAGCAAAGATGCTGCCTTAGAGCTCTGCAGGCTTCACTTTACAACTATGGGGTTTGCCGAAGAGGACCTGCCCAAAGACCCTTTTTCTGACGAGGTTATAAACTTTATCGGAGAGATGACAAATCAGATAGCTGGTAATTTCCGAAAGAAAGTGGAAGAAAAGTTCGGGCTTTCAGCAAAAAACCCTCAGCCTAAAGCCCTGCAGATAAACCACACCATCCAGATGTTCATTGAGTCTGCTCTCAAATCAACCCAGTGCAGAAAGCTTTCCTTTTCAACCCCTGCTCATAATTCCTTTTACGCTGAGCTCTCCCTTGAAAAAACCGAATTTATCCTGATGGAGGAAGTTTTAGCTGAAGAGAAGAAAGAAGAGAGCGTTGATGACCTTCTTTCTAAATTTTTCTAAACAATGGATGAAAGATTTCTTAAGCCAAAGCTTGTCTTCAGTAGATGCTTTTATGAGAGGACACGCTATGATGGCGGTGAAATAAAGGATGAAATCATTGAGAGGTTAAAGCCTTTCGTTGAACCGATCCTCGTTTGCCCGGAGGTGGAAATCGGACTTCCTATTCCTCGCCCCAAGGTTCACATAATCCAAGAAACAGGTTCAAAAAGACTTATCCAAGAAGGAACAGGGCTTGACTTAACAGAAAGGATGAGGGCTTTTTGTAAAGCCTTCCTTGAGACACTTCCCCAAGTAGACGGGTTTATCCTCAAGGCAAAGTCACCATCCTGTGGGCTTGGGCAAGCTAAATTCTACCGCGAAGGAAGGATCGCTGGAAAAACTTACGGATTTTTTGCAGAGGAGATAAAAAAGCTTTATCCATATCATCCTGCGATAGATGAGGGAAGGCTGAAAGACAGAGACCTAAGGGAACACTTTTTAACCCAGGTCTTTGCCTTGGCTGAGCTTAGGATCTTAATCTCCAACCCTTCCCCAAAAGGCTTAGTAGAATTTCATACCAAACATAAATACCTCCTTTTAGCGATAAGTCAAAGGGAGCTCCAAAATCTTGGACGCCTTGTAGCCTCAGGGAATATTTCCTTTAAAGAAAAGCTTAGACTTTATGAGGAGGCTTTCCGTTCTGCCCTTTCTAAAAGAGGCACAAGAAAAACACACTACAACGCCCTACTTCACATAATTGGCTACTTTTCGAAAAATCTTAACCGAGGGGAAAAGCTTTACCTGCATCATATCCTCGAAAAGTTTAAAAAGGGGATCACCCCCCTTTGGTTTGTTAGAGAATTGATAAAAACTTATGCCCTAAGGTTTGAATTGGAGTATCTTCTGAAACAAAGCTATCTATATCCCTTCCCAGAAGAGTTAGATTTTTAAGGGACAACATCGGTCAAAAGGTTCAACCAACCATAGGGGTAATATAGAGATTCCTCGGGGAGGTTGTTGGTAAAGAGAGCCTCTTTAACCAAGGGTAAAAACTCCTTTGTGATGGAGACAAAATCTTGGGTTAGAAGGCAGTATTGTTTAGCCCTCTCAGGGGAGGTTTTTATAAGGATTGGGCATCTACCTCCGCAGAAGAATTCAGCAATGCAGGCTTTACAGCCTAACCAATCTCGATAGGAAACAATATGACTTAGCCTTTTCTTAAGCTCATCCTCCGCGGTTTTCTTTAGGTCTCCGTTTGTGAAATCGGCAAGAATTAGTTCTTCACCCATGTCCACGCAGGGTAATACCTTACCAGAGAGAATATCAAAGTTTCTAAGTTTTTCTACTCCACAACCTGTTTGTCCTCGACGGATCCCTTTTAGACTAAAATAGATTAGCTCAAGAAGGGGTAAAACAGGAAGGATTTCTCCTCTGAAGAGTGCGTTGACAAAGTTTTCTAAAAGATGCCTTAAGTCTTCTTGATAAAGCCTTCTAAAAGTTTGTAGGTCGTCTATGGGTTTATCAAGCTCGATTAGATGCCAGAAGAAGAAATCACAAAGCTTAGCCTGATAGAGTTTTAAGAATTCATCAACGCAGTCTTTAAGCCTCATTCCTTCTCTTAGGGTTGACCACATGAGGACTTTGGTTTGCGAAGTTTCTTTTAAAATTTGCAAGTTTTTCTCGATCCTTTCTAAGGATGTCCCTTTGCGAAAGCGGTTATGCTGTTCCTTTGTTCCGTCAATTGAAACAAAGAGAAAATCAAGTTCTTGGAAGAATTGTGGGTCTTGGGAAATTGCCTTATCTAAGAGCATGCCGTTTGTGTATAGTATGAAGCGAAGCTCTTTATCCTTATACTTTATCTTTAGCTCCTTTACGATTGTTCTAACCTTATCAAACACCAAGAGGGGTTCTCCACCGTAGAAGGCAACAAAGGCTGGGGCTTCGGCTGTTTGCCTAATAAGCCAATCTAAAGCTTTCAAATTAGCTTCAGTGTCTTCTTCCCAAGATTTAGCAAAGACCTCTCTATCCCCGTAGATCAGACTGTTTAGACAACCCTCACACCTTGCATTACACCTTCCGGTGACGGTAAGATGAAAGACCTTTGGGACCCTATCCTGCAGAAAATCGCTCAATGCTATCATTGTAGCCTTCAAATAATACTTAATATTATTTATGATATTCAATTTTCGCACGCTGTCAAGATTAGAGTAGGGTTTAAACTTGACAGATACTCTATGGAATTATAAACTAAGCGTTAACTAACTTTTCTAAACCAATTTTTTTGCGAGGGAGAAATGGAGTTTGAACCGGTCATTGGGCTTGAGGTGCATGTTCAGCTAAAGACAAAAAGCAAGCTCTTCTGTTCTTGTTCTACTAAGTTTGGAGCACTTCCTAACTCTCAAATCTGCCCCATCTGCACTGGTCAGCCAGGCGTTCTTCCTGTTCTAAACAAAGAAGCCATTCACTATGCCCTAAAGCTTGCCTTGGCAGTGGGGGCAAAGGTTAACAGGCTTTCCATCATGGCAAGAAAGCACTACTTCTATCCTGACCTCCCTAAAAACTATCAGATCTCCCAGTATGAGCTACCCATTGCCGAAGGGGGAGCCATCGAGATAGAGGTAAACGGAAGCACAAAGCTTATCAACTTAACAAGGATCCATCTCGAAGAGGATGCAGGAAAGCTTGTCCACGACGAAAAGAAGCCCTATTCTTATGTTGATTTTAACCGCACAGGCATACCCCTCCTTGAAATCGTAAGCAAGCCTGAGATCCATTCACCTGAAGAGGCGGTTGCTTATCTAAAAACATTAAGGAGTATCGTCCGCTACCTTGGCATCTGCGACGGAAACATGGAAGAAGGAAGCCTTCGCTGTGATGCCAATGTGTCCGTTCGTCCTAAGGGAAGCTCAACCCTTGGCGTAAAGGTTGAGCTAAAGAACATGAATTCCTTTAAGCATGTGGAGAGGGCTTTGGCTTTTGAAATAAAGAGGCAAACAGCGCTTCTCCTTGAGGGTAAAACCCCTGTTCAGGAAACACGGCTTTACGACGAGGCTACCCAGACTACCCATCCCATGCGAGGAAAAGAAGAGGCTCATGACTACTGCTACTTCCCAGACCCTGATTTGATAGAAGTTAGAGTTTCTGAGGATTGGATAGAAAAGATTAGAGAGGAGCTTCCTGAGCTTCCTTCAGCAAAGAAAGCTCGTTTTATGAAAGAATACGGGCTATCATCCTATGAAGCTGGGATCCTTGTTGAAGAAAAGCCTTTGGCTGATTTCTTTGAAGATACAGTAAGGCTCTATGCCAAACCAAAGGCTGTTGCTAACTTTATCTTGACCGAAGTCTTGCGTTACCTAAACCGGGATAATATCTCCATTGAGCAAACGCAGCTTAAACCGGAATTCTTGGCTGAACTCCTAAGCCTTGTTGACGATGGGACAATATCCATCACCATAGCTAAACAGCAGGTCTTCCCTGAGGTTTATGAAAAGGGGCTTCCCCCAAAGAGGGTCGTTGAAGAAAGGGGCTTAAAACAGGAAAGCTCTGAAGAGCTACTTCGCAAGCTTTGCGAAGAGGTTATCAAGGAAAACCCAAGCGAGGTGGAAAAGTATCGCTCGGGCAAGAAAGGGGTCCTTGGCTTTTTTGTCGGGCAGGTGATGAAAAAGACTGGCGGAAAAGCCAATCCTAAGCTGGTGAACCAAATTCTAACCGAACTTTTAGAGGGTTAAACTTGGATAAACTGTGGGCAAAGCTTAAGGAAAAGGCTATTCTTCCCAAAAATGCAGACCAAATCCTTCCTTTTGTCCTTACCGAAGATTGTTTATACCTTCTCGACCAGAGAAAGCTCCCCCATGAACGAGTAGTCAGAGCTAAAGACCATTTAGAGGTAAGAAAAGCTATAAAAGAGATGGTAGTTCGAGGGGCTCCAGCCATCGGTATAACTGGAGCTATCGGTTTCTACTTAGGCGTAAAACGACTTTTAGATAAGCGAAAAAAGTTTATCGAGAAAAAAGAGCTTAAGCAAAAGTTAAAAAGATTTTACCAAACTTTAGCTGAGGCTCGCCCAACTGCGGTAAACCTGGTTCATGCCTTAAATCAGATGATGAATGTAGCTGAGAGTATTCTACAGAGCGCTTCAACCCGGGTTAGCTTTGAGGAGCTAAGGTTTTTAGCTGAAGAACTAAGGAAGAAGGCAATTAGCATATGGGAATGGGAGTTAGCAGCCAATCTTGCCATGGCTGAACATGGGAAAGACCTTTTGCCTGAAGGGGGCATTCTTACCCATTGCAACACCGGTGCCCTGGCAACAGGGGGCTATGGGACAGCTTTAGGGGTTATCAGGGCATCCTATTCTCAAGGGAAAAAGCACTTAGTTTATGTAGATGAAACAAGACCATTTTTGCAAGGGACAAGGCTTACAGCCTGGGAACTATCCCGTCTAAACATTCCCTTCCGCGTAATCACAGATAACAGCGCAGGCTTTCTCATGAAGCAAGGCTTGGTCAAAGCGGTCATCCTTGGAGCAGATAGAATTACCGCAAAAGGAGATACAGCAAACAAGGTCGGCACCTATTCCCTTGCAGTTTTAGCCCACTATCATGGCCTACCTTTCTATGTTGCTGCTCCCTCTTCCACCTTTGACCTTAGGTTATCCTCAGGTGCAGAGATACCCATTGAAGAGCGTTCAGAAAGGGAAGTTTTAACCTGCGGAGGGAAAAAACTTTCCCCGAAGGGAGCAAGGGCTTTAAACTACGCCTTTGATGTGACGCCTGGAAGCTTGATAACAGCTTTCATTACCGAAAGGGGCATAATCTACCCCCCTTTTGAAGAAAACATACCTAAAACTTTAACCCAGGGAAGCCCATGAAGGAGCTACCCGAAAACACCCTAAACCGGTTGATCATCTATCTTAAGGTCCTTGAAAATTTAGAAAAGAAGATGGTTGATTCGGTTAGCTCTGAGGATTTAGCAAGGCTTTCAGGCGTAAACTCAGCTCAGCTAAGGAAAGATTTAAGCTTTGTAGGGACCCTTGGCACCAAAGGGGTTGGTTATTCAGTCAAGGCTTTAAAGTACAACCTAAAAAAATTTTTAGGCAGGACTGAGGAATGGAATGTTATCATCGGAGGGCTCACACCTCTTAGCAGATATTTGATTGAGCACGCTCAACTTCAAAAGGAAGGCTTTTTTATCATGGCGGCCTTTGATACCAAGCCAGAAAACATTGGTGTCGTCATAGGTGGAGTCTCGGTTTACAACCTTGACCAGCTCTCCTATGTTTGTAAAGCTATCAAGGTAGACATTGGAATTATCGCCACCGATGAGGACCAGGAAACCTATTTTTCAGCCTTTGTTCAACATGGTGTAAAAGCAATCCTAAACCTTAGCAACTATCCGCTCTTTCTCGAGGATGAAAAGATAAAGGTTGAAAACCTCTCCTTGGTTCACGGGCTAACCAAGCTTTCTTATTACCTAAAAAATTTTGGTAGTTGAAAGATGAAGGTTTTGGTCTGGAGAAAGGATCCTCAAGCAAAGCTTCCCGAAAGAGTGACTTCAGAATCTATTGGCTTTGACCTCTTTGCCTTAGAGGATGTAAAATTTGCTCCAAAGGAATTTAAGCTCGTAAGAACCGGTCTTGTCATCAAAGCAGACCCTCCTTATGGACTTTTCATCTTCCCAAGGTCCTCTCTTTTTATAAAAAAAGGGCTAATCATGACCAATTCTGTTGGTATAATTGACTTTGATTATTGCGGAGAAAATGACGAAGTAATGATCCCTCTTTTAAACCTAAGGGAAGAAAGCGTTGAGGTTCGGGCAGGAGAAAAAATCGCTCAGATGGTGTTTATAAATGTTGCTTTCCCGGAAATCGTAGAGGTTCTTGAGCCTCAAACTACCTCTTCAAGAGGAGGTTTTGGTTCGACAGGAGGGTATAAAGGTGGAGCTTAAAAAGGTAAGGCAAGCCCAAAGGGAGTTGATCCACCTTGTCCTTGAAAGGGCAAACTTAAAGGACCTTTCGAGGGGGTCAGCTTTTTCCTACCTTGGAGCAAGGGTTTGCTATCATGATGGTCATCCTTTAAACCTCTTTTTGGAAGAAAAATTCAAGGATAAGTCTCGTTTTGTTAGCTTTCTTCTTCACCTTAAGAAGGCTGGGCACTTTAGCGTCTTTGCTCACACCCCCATAGTTGTTGACCTAACTGGGTTAAAACCTGAGGAGAAATATCTTCTTGCCCGAACCTATTTTAAAGCATTCTTTGATGAAGAAAGAGGACTTTCTCTTTTCAATCTTAGGCACTTTGCTGAAGCCCTTGATGAAACGCAGTTTTTAAGGCTAATCTCTGGAGATTTAGATTTAGAAGGAATTCAGGTTCGGATTTTTAAAAAGGAAAAAGACGATTGGGCTAAGAGATGGGAAGGGAGTTTGGCTTCAGCTGTGGATACAACCTTTCAGGCTCCTCAAGGTTTTTTTGCAACTCAAGAGGTGATCCTTCTTGAGGATAAGGAGAATCCATTCCTTTGGACGGTTGTTATCGCACACAATTTTTCTCGCATCTTTAGTCATCAATTCGTAAGGCATACCTGGCTTAACTTTAATCAACGGTCCCATCGCTATACTCAGGCAGACTTTTTCATCGTTCCATCCTGTTTTAAAGAAAAGCATGTTCAGGCTTATCAAGAACTAATCGAAAAATCCTTAAAAATTTACCACGACTGGTCAAGGGAGATGAAGAAGGAGTCGGCAAGGTTTATTCTTCCTCAAGGCGTAGCTACAACGGTTTTGGCTTCGGCACCAAGGTTAGTCTTCCAAGATTTTGTAGAAAAGAGGGCAATCCCGCAAGCTCAGGAAGAGATACGGGACCTTGCTATTCTTCTCAAAAATGTTTTATTTTAAAGTATAGAATGGGCCTGTAGCTCAGCGGACAGAGCACTGGCCTCCGGAGCCAGGGGTCGGGAGTTCAAATCTCCCCAGGCCCGCTTCAAAGCAAGCTTTTTATCACTCTTTAAAGGAAACCACTCGCTTAATTCTAAAAAATGCCCATCGCAATTTTTATAGGGTAAGAGGCTGCTTACCAGAGTTTTTGTCCCTTCGAGCGTAAGCGAGGGATCTTACCCCTCCTGTCACCCCGAGCCCCTTTCTTTGTCACCCCGAGCCCCTTTTTTGTCACCACAGAGCCCCTTTTTTGTCACCCCGAACGAAGTGAGGGGTCACCCCGTGAGACGCCGTCCCGAAAGAAGTGAGGGATGCCTCGCCACGCTCGGCATGACCAAGTGATAGGGCAGGACAGGGTGGAGGGGCTTGCCTTTTTACAGAGGACACTCGCTAAATGTGACATTTCAAAATAGTAACGACACACAGCCCCCAAGCTTACTTGACAAAGCTTTTGAATGATGTTAGGTTTAAGCAAAAAACAAAAGGGGGGATTTTACTTTGGCAGGGATCATTGTTCGTGATGGAGAATCCTTTGAGCAGGCTTTAAAGAGGTTCAAACGGCTTGTAGAAAAAACAAAGATCCTTTCCGAGGTTAAGAAAAGGGAGTTCTACGAAAAACCCGGGGTTAGAAGAAGAAAAAAACAGCAAGCAGTCAGAAAAAAATTGATGAAAAAGCTTAAAAAACTTCAACAAAAGCTTGAGGATTAATGAAGAGCTCTACTCCCGGTCGCTTTCTCGTTTAGACTGGGAGAAATTAGTCGAAAAGCTTAAACCCTTTGTTTCCCTTGAAATAACTCAGAATAGGCTTTCATCATATAGACCATCTTTAGACCTTATCCGGGCAAAAAAATTAAAAGACAAAATAAAGTTTCTCCTTGAGCTTGATAAGCGAGGGGACCTTCCTTCTCTTCCTAAAATACCCGATTTAAGAAAGCTTTTTGCCAAGGCAATTTTTCGAGGGCTTTTCTTACCTGCTGAGCTTGTAGTTTTAGACACGCTCATCACTACTGCTATAAGTTTAGTCAACCTTAAAGATTCTCCGTTCTCAGAGATATACAAGCTTTCCGAAGAACTAAAAGAGGTTTCAAACAGCATAAGAGAGGTAATCATTCCTGAAACCTCAGAAGTTAGGGACCAGGCAAGCTACCAGCTTTTTATTCTTAGACGAAAAATAAGAGAACTTCATCAACAAATTTTGACCAAAATTTCTGCCCTCAAGGATTACTACTTTCGAAAGGGCTATCTTCAGGAAGACCTATACACTCAAAGAAATGGACGGTATGTGCTACCGGTCAAGCCAGAATTTAAGAGAAAAGTAAGAGGGATCCTGCATGAGGTCTCAAACACCGCCTCAACCTACTTTATCGAACCCATTACTTTAGTTAGCCCGACAAATGAGCTTGAAGAGCTCCGAGGCAAGGAAGAAGCGGAATTAAGAAGGATTTTAAAGGGACTTTCAGAGGGGCTTTTTTCATACCAAGCTAAAATCTTAAAGCTTGAAGAGCTTCTCTCTGACCTTGACCTTGCTATTGCCAAGGTAAAGCTTGGGAAACTTTATCAAGGTTGCCTTCCAGAATTCACCGCGGAAAGGAAAATACATCTAAAAAAAGCAGTGCATCCCCTTCTTTTGTTGTCAGAGGAAGCCCAGTCCGAAAGACCAGTAAGAAACGACATCTTGGTTAACCAAGGGCTCCTCATAACTGGGCCCAATCAGGGAGGAAAGACGGTTACCCTAAAGACAGTGGGATTGCTAATTCTCATGGCTTATGAAGGATTTTTACTACCAGCTGAATCGGCACAAATTCCGCGCCTAACTCAAGTGTTCGTTGACCTTGGTGACGAACAAGATATCTTTCACGGTGAATCCTCTTTCTCATCCCATCTCAAGAACCTAAAGGAGATCCTCTCTTTAGTGAATGAAGGCTCCTTAGTGCTTCTTGATGAGCCAGGACGAAACACTAACCCAGAGGAGGGAAGTCTGCTTGCCTTTGCCGTGATAGAAAGACTTTATCAAACTAAAGCCATGCTTGTCGTTACCACCCATTCCCAGCTCCTTCGGGATTTGATCCTTAAGCTTGAAGGTTTCGACATTGCCAGCATGGAATTTGACCTGCAAACCCTTAAACCTACCTATCGTTTAGTCTACGGGCAAATTGGTGCTTCCCATGCCTTTGACCTGGCAAGGCTTATCGGATTTGATGAAGCCCTCATCGAAAGAGCATACTCCCTCTATCATAACAAAAATTTCTACGCCTGGCAGAAGTGGGTAAAAGAGAAGGAAAAAGCCCTATTAGCTAAAGAGAAAGAGCTTTTGGCAAGGGAGACCGAGCTTGAAGGGCTAAAAAAGAAGCTTGAAGAAGAGAAGAAAAGGCTTGAGAAGGAGTATGAGCAAAAAAAGCAGGAACTTTTAGATAAATGGGAAGCCGAGTTTAAAACCTATCTAAAAAGGCTTGAAAGGGAGGGCAAGGGCTACAAATCAGCTGTGGAGGAGTATGCAAATTTACTAAATGCTCTCTCGAAAGCCTCATCCATCCCTCAAGAGAAACCCCTCTTGCCCGGGGATGTAGTTATAATCAAAACTCTTCGCAAAACCGGGAGAATAGCGAAGGTCCGGGAGGGGATGGCTGAGGTAATGGTGGGCTCAATGAGGTTTAAGGTTCCAACAACTGAACTTTCCCCAATTTCCCAAGAAGAAAAAGCCTATTATTTGTCGAAGGAAGCTGAAGCTTATGCTCAAAGTCAACCATCAAGAGGAGAAGAGAGGATTAACATCCTGGGCTTTGATGTGGAAACTGCTTTAACTGAAGTGGAAAAACAGATCAACTCCTGTTTTCTTCAAGGAAAAACAAAGCTCCTTATCGTGCACGGGCATGGAACAGGTAGGCTCCGCCAAGCCCTGTGGGATTATCTTAAGGACCATCCATTAGTAGAAAGGTTTGAGCCTGCACCTATAGAAAAGGGAGGGACCGGGGCAACTGTAGTTTACATAGTGCCCCGGTGACCCTCATTTAGCAAGTGATCTTAGCAAGTGGTATAGCCACAATTTTCGCAGGTCATACAGTTTCCTTCTCGCATAAGGGAAAGATTTCCACAAACAGGACAAAGGTCGCCTATACTTCTTACCTCTTCTGTCCTCTTCGCTATGCTTCCCTTAGCTACAATTTGAGCCCCCTCGGCTAAGGCTTCAAGGGTAGAAGCCTTCCCTCTGACTTTGTTTATGGCATCTTCCATGATTTTTGCTATCATATCCGGCAAACTCTTTGAATGAAGGTCGTTACAACTGTAAAAATCTCCCGATTCAATACCTTTCAAAGTCAGAATGAACCTCTCTGCCAGGTCTGGATAGCGTCTAAGCCCAACCGAAATAATCCTTCCCACCGCTTGGAACATGGAGTTTAGAGTTGTTCCTGCCTTCCCAACGTTTATAAAGACCTCTCTCAAGTTCTTTTCCTCGTCAAAGGTTGTGGTTATGTAAGCGTTAACCGTTCCTCTTACTTCATACACTAAAGCAAAACGAACAGGGCTCAATTCCTCTGATTTATCCCTCTGAGAAATATCACTTTGAGGAGAACTACAAGGCTTTGCTTTGACAAGCACGGTATCTTCTCTACAGCCCTCTCTAAAAATGGTAAAGCCCTTTAAACGGAAATCTGCGGAACGCTTTATCAGGTCTTTAATCTCCTCAACGGAGGTGTCATAAGGACAGTTTATAGTTTTTGAGATGCCTGTATGAATAAACTTCTGAAAACTTGCAAGGATTGCAAGCTGATTGATAGGCTTTACTTCATGGGCAAGCTGAGCCTCTACCTTTTCCCTAAAATCCTTATCAAGTATCTTCGGCATGAGATACTCGGTTAGGATCTCTACTTCTCGCCAGCTTCCGCTTTCAAAATCCCTAACGCGTCTTTTTAGCTCAATGGCAAACATTGGCTCAATTCCTGTATCTCCTGCCACCCGAGCAAAAAGGGAAACAGAGCCTGTTGGAGGCTGAGAGGTGGTAACGGAATGATAAAAACCGCCATACTTCTTAGCAACGGATTCTATAAGCTTAAAATCGTTCTTGAAAGGAAGCTTATCTTTATCGATTATCTCTTTTAGCTCCGAGAGATGAAGCTCAAGGTAAGATTTTTTCCAGGGATAGAAAACTTGAGTTGCTTCTACCAGCTCAGAAGAAAGCTTCAAAGTCCCAAGGGTTAAAGAAGCCTGCGTTCTCTCGGCAAAACGCAAACTCTCCTCATCATAGCCATACTTTACATCTCCATCGTAAGCAAGAAGTAGAGCGGTGTGGAAGCCTGTCATGCCAACGCCAACCGGTCTAATCCTTTGCGTTGCCTCCCTAATTTGTTCTAAAGGATAGCCTTCGTCTAAATGGATTAGCACCGTGCCAAGGAAGCAAGCTAAGTAGGCTGTCTCAAAGACTGACCTATAAAATTTTTGAAAATCAAAGGATCCGTCTTTTAAGGAAAGGCTGGCAAGCTTTGCCACATTTACGGTGATTAGATTGCAGGATGTGTAAGCTGGGGCAAGATACTCACCGCAGGGGTTGCTAAAGCCAGGGAAATCCCTTTCATCATGCTCAGGGTTAAAAGGCGAATACCGGACCATGTTGTGAAGGAAAAGAAGACCAGGGTCTCCGCTTTTCCAAGCTTGATGAGCTAAAAGGGAAAAGAGCTCTTCGTTTTCTTGGTTAAAAAATTCCTCATCAACAACAACGGAGATGTTCATGTTGGAGAGGGGCACATCGAGCTTTTCGTCCTCTGGCGCTGACATAACTATGCTTGAGATGGCTGGAACAAGGGACTTTGCTTTAATAAACCGTTTGATATCAGGATGCTTCCAGTGCATCTGAACAAGCAAAGCTCCCCTTCTCCTCCCACCTTGGTTAGTTGTTCCAGTAACTGCATCAAAGAGGGTGAGGAAGCCCACAGGTCCTGAGGCTACGCCTTGAGCTTGGTCAACAGGAGAATTCTTGGGGCGAAGCTTTGATAGGTCAACCCCGCATCCGCCGCCTCGTATATAGATCTCCATCATGTGCCTACAAGTTTCATAGATACCATCCATGGAGTCAGGCACATAACCTAAAGGGTAACAAGAAAAGTAGCCTTTTCTTCTGGTGTAGGGGTTCCCAAAACTCATGAGAAAAGGCGTTGCCGGAATTATTAACCGGTTCCTAATTGCAAGGATCAAATCCTGCACAATCTTATCCCCTTTTTCTCCCTCGGAAAAACATTCTTTAACTACTCTTTGCACCTTTTCGCTTTTGAAATAGTTTTCAAACCTTTGGACTAAGTCTTCCCAGATTGCCTCAATCGGAGTTCCATCCTCTACAGTCCTTACCGCATACCTTGTGGTTATAAGATAACGCTCTAGGTCTTCCCATGAGGCTTGAACTTCAGCGATATCCATACCCTATCCCCCAAGTAATTTTAGAAAATATCACGAAAATATCCCCCCAAGATACAACTTCTAAAATCTATCTCAATCTTTTCTCTCTTTCAAATTTGTCAATTGACTTATAAACCTAAAAAAGGACATTCAATTCGTCTTTAAAATTCGACATAATTTCACTGAGCTTTTAAACGGTAAACCATTACCATAGTTTAAACTCAAGGTCTTTTGGATGATAAGATGAGGTGAGCATGCCTAACCTGAAACATATGGTTTAAACTTTTGAAACTTTTCTAATTTTTTCTTTAATTTTCTCATCTTAAAAAAATGACAAGATATGAAGGACATTTTAAAATCCTTCCTATTTAAAGTCGTCAAGCTTTTTCTCCAAGCCCTTTTCATAAAAGATGTAAAGCTTTATCTTTCGGCTTGGTGCAAAGAAGGTGCCGTAGGTAAGTTTTCCCTCTTGTTGGTCCTTTCTAACAAAGGCGGACAAAAGGTCATCCCTCTCTCCTTTTAAAAGCTTTTTTAGTGTTTCCTTCCAGTCCTTTCTAAGTTCTTCAAGAAAATCTTTATCCTCCCATTTTTTTAAAAACTCCAAGAACATTTGCTCTGCAACCCTTTCGTCGTCCGTCCTATAAAGACCCTTCCTTAGGGCATACAAAAGGTCCTTCCATAGGAGCTCATCGGACTTTAGCTCCTCAAGTAGCTCCTCTGCAGCCTTTCTTTTCCAGAAGAGCCTTGCCCTACCCACAAGCAAAGAGTCCGAAAAACTTTTAAATTCAAAGGGTGCAACATAGCCCAGGAGCTTAAGAGGAAGAGGCTTTGACTTTATGCTTGGTCCCATGTACTCTTCCAAAACTTGAATAAATTCCTTTACCCTCGAGAGCTCCTCTTTGATTTTTTGATTGTCCGTTAAACTCTCCCAAGCACGAAGTACCTTTTTTCTACCCTCCCAAATTTTCTCCCTGCTAAGCTGTGTGCCATCTTCCCCCACCAGCTTTAAAAAGACGAGCCCGCTTCTTCTGTCCAATTCGTGACCTGCCACCCTTCCCACCACCAAATTGAACTTTTCGCCCTCTTTATACCTATCAAACTCAAACCTTTCTGAACCCTTTATGGCTCTAAAGCCCCGCATCCAAACCACCAGCTCCTTTTCATATCTTGCAACACCCTTTAGTTGATAGTTCGGATACTGCAAAAAGTTTGACATCTTCCCCCTTAGGGTTTTTAGGTCCTCGGGCGACCTCTTCTTTCGCTCAAGTAGCCGATGGATCAATATGGACCAATTTTTGGCGTAATCCTCCTCTCCACTCCAAAAAAGCCCACCGTATATATAGTCATTGGAAGAGAAATAGGAATCTTTGGCAAACATTCCAACGCACTCTAATCCTGCCCTTCCTCTTATTTCAAAGTCTTTCTCTTTCATACTACTCCTCCAAGAGCTTTATAATGAATTCAATGGGAAACTTTGCGAACCTACCGCTCAGAACTTCCTTGTATGGATAATCCTCTCCCAAGGGCACACAGGCATACTCCTTTGGAGTACCAACAAGGCAGTAGGTGAAAGGCTCCACATCTCCCATAAGGGTGTCCGCTTTACCCCTGCCTATCCTTCCCCTTATCTTAAACTGACCCCTTTCCCTTTCCCTTAAAAAGTGCTCTGTGAGCACCAAGGCATAAACAGGAATTATTGTGGGCATCCTCTTTGATATGTATGGCAGTCCGTTCTTTATGAAATTTCCTAACTCCTGAGTTTTTTCTGAGTTTTCTTCCTTTAGTGTTTCCTCTAACTCCTCAAAAAGCTTTTTTATCTTCCACCTTTTCTCATTATCAAAAGCAGAGCGCACCTCTTGTCTTTCAAAAAGTATGTATGGATGGTAGTATTCAAAATCTTTTTTAAAGTCAATCTGCACCGCACTTACAAAGATGGCAGAAAGAAGGGTGTGGGATAGCTTTTTTACTTTCTCTCTCTTTTCCTCGTTTTCCACAAAGGGAACAATGTTTTTCAAAAAGCTTAAAAAGCCCTCTATATCTGCCACCTCGTTTGGTATGTATCTCGTGGCGTATTGGGTTGGTAGTGGAACAAGCACCTTTCCTTTGCCACTTTTCACAAACTGCTCCAGTATACTAAAAACAACCTGGTCCAAAAGGAGCTTTTGCTTTAGCGTATGCTTTCTTATTATGAGCCTAAGGATCTGCTCGTCCGCATTGGGTTCATACTGCAATATACTTTCAAATAAAGTGTCCCTCTGCGGATAGATGGGATATACAAAGTGAAGCTCCTTTGGATTTTTCTCCGTTTCTTCGTCTCCCCTTGCCCTTGAGATGGCTTGGATCATCTCCACCAAGTTGGACTCAATGCCAAAGTCCGTGATGATGGCGTATATCTTGTTTATGGGTTTGTGAGGTCTTGAAAGGTCTATGCCCCTTGAAAGGGCGGAGGTGGAAAGGATAATGTCCTCGTTTCCTTGGTTGATCCTGTCTTGGCTTTTGCGGGAGTCTGCAGTGGCGATCAGACAGCTATAACCCTCATCCTCAAGGCGGGTTTTTAACATAGCCAAAAGTTCCTTGCTTTGCAAGAACAAAAAGGCGGTTTGACTGTGTTTGTCTTCAAAGGTGAGTTTTATATACCCGGCTATTCTACTTACCAGTTCCTCATCAGACTTTTTAGCGTCATCCATAAAAAGGAATTTCCTTTTTACTATTATCTTGGGAGAAGGATAGCCATGCTTTGCACGGACGCTGACCTCTATGTCTTTATGCCTAAAGTCCTCCTCCTCTTTGAAATCCACAATAACCAAAGACTCGGGCACGACTTTATACTCTCCATACTCTTCAAGTAGCTTTTTTAGTATTGCGGGTGAGTAGCCGTTGGCATCAAAAAGATACAAGTTTGCTCTTCCGCCTTTTTCTCTTACCTTTCTTAAGAAGTCAAACATCTCCTCGATGGCATAAAGTCCGTTGCTGTACCCTAAAAACTCATCCAAGATAATGTGAAAGGTGTATTGGTCTGTTATTCGTTTGGAAAGAAGATTATCTAAATGCCTTGAGGTAGCATCTCCAAACTGAGTTTTAACGAGTGCCTGCTGTGTGCAAAGAGCCCATATAATGTCTTTTTCATCTGTCAGTTTTAGTATCTGATCTACTGTTCTCTTTAGAACACCGCTATTTGCGCTTAAATTTTTATAGGTGTCTCCTATGTTTTCTACATGCTTACCTTTGCGGTCTCGCCTTTTTTCATAGACCAAACCTATGCTTTTGTTGGAGTTCTTTAAATGTTCCAATACCTTTTTGTATTCTTCATCCCGTGGATCTATGCCTTTCCCATTTCCTTCCAAGGCATCCATTAAATCTTTTAACTTTTTATATTCCCTATCCACCAATACTTTACGGGTTGCCATGTAAAGGACTATGTGCTTTCCCTCTTGCATAAGGATTTGGTTTCTGGTTTGGGTGGTCTTTCCTGCGCCCGCAGAGTGCAGAAGGCAGAGGGCTTTTATGTCTTGAGCCTTTGAAAAGAACTTATACAACTCTTTTTTTACATGTTTTCTTGTCTCGGTTATCTTTCCCGGCTCTATGATTTCCTCAGTGTTTTCTCTTTTTTGCATTTCTTCTTTGAGCCTTTCTATCTTCTTTGACACCTCTTCCAAGAGCCTTTCCCTTCTTGCCCTGCCTTCTGCCACCGCCTGCGAGTATTTCCAGTCTACCGGCCTCAGCTTCTCGTAGAGCTGTTTTATCCTCTCCCTGTAAGGAGAAAGGTCTTCTCCGTTCCAATAGAACCTTGCAGAAAAGGGTTCCGCCAAAGGATAAAAAAGGGAAAGGCTAACCTCTCGCACATCTTTTGGCATTTCTTCACACAGGTAATCCACCCCGTAAGAGATCACCTGAAGAAAGCCCTTTAGCTCTGGGTTTGCGGTTTCCAAAGACAAAAGCTCCTCCTCCATTTCCAAAAGGCTAAAGACAAACCTTTCAAAACCCACCTCTCCCAAGGACACATTCACCGGCAAGCCATAAACCCTGTAGGGAATAGACCCTTCCCCTTTATCCAGCAAAGCCCTTATGTCTCCCTCCGCACCCCCAAGCTTAAAATCCACCACATAGAGAACCACATCCGCTACAAACAGCAGGTCTGCGTTGTGATAGATGCCCGCAATCTGACTACCCTCTCCCAGTTGATACTTTATAAACCTCCCATTCTTAAATCCCTTTCCGTGGAAAGAACCTTCGTAGTAGCCAAGCAAGAACAAGAACAGCAAGGTGTTTTTATCGGTTTGTCCCAATCCCAAATTTTTAAGCTCTTGCGGAGGGTTTTCCAATTCAAAGGGCACATGTTCTTTAAGTTGCTCCCACACATAGGCGAGCTCCTCTAACCCATTTTCAAGAAATTTGGATTTTATTCTTTCAAACCCGTCCTTTGTAAACCTTTCGTAATCCTCTACCCTACCCTTCAAAAAGCCCAGCTTAAAAGCAAATTCAAAAACCTCACCCAGAATTTCAACCATTTGGGTTGCCGTGGTAATTTTTATTATATATATAATTTAGATTTTTGTTAATTTTTGACAACATTTAAATAACATTCCTTTAAACCTCAGGGCTAATTGACCTAAAACTTTTTTGCTTTAGATTAATAATTATAGTGAGCCAAAGTATGAAAGAGTATAAGATTTCTAACTTTGCAGACCTCATGCAGTCTTTGATGGAAAATCTGAATGGCTTGAGGAACTAAAGAGAATGCTCCTAACCCAAGAGCTTTTAGAACTTCCAAAGAAGTTTGAGAACTTTAGGCAGAACGTGGAAGAGAAGTTTGATACCCTCGAAAAGATGGTGCAAGAGGTGAAAAAGAGTGCGGATGCAATAGAAAGAAAATTAGATAAAGATGTGTGGTCTCTCAAAGGTATGTGGTTAGAAATAAAAGTAAAGAATAATATACTTTCCTTCTTTTCGGAATACCTTTTGGATGCAAAAGCTATTGACCAAGAGAAGATCAACAAAGACCTATCTTTGGCAATGAAAAAGGGAATTATCTCCAGAGAAGAGAGGGTAGATGTGCTTAGATTGGACTTGATCATCGAGGGAACCTTGTTAAACACGGAAGAGCCTGTGTTGGTGGCAGTTGAGGTTTCTTATACAATAGATGATTTTGATGTGCAGAGGACTATAAACAGGGCGAAAATTTTGGAGAGGGCTACAGGCAAGAGAGTTTTGCCTGCGGTGGTGGGCTACGAAATAACAAAAAAAGCCCAAAATTTGATGGAAAAGGAAGGAGTTTTAAGGGTAGTGTTTTCTGAATAGGAACTAAGTATCCGGCAACTCACCCTTCAGGAATTTATCGTAAGCGTTCAGGTCAAAGTAGCCATGCCCCGATAGGTTAAAGAGGATAGTCTTTTTCTCTCCCGTTCTTTTGCACTCCATGGCTATGTCTATTGCCTTTTTTATGGCGTGGGCGGACTCGGGAGCTGGCACTATGCCCTCCGTCCTTGCAAAGAGAACAGCCGCTTCAAAAACCTCCCTCTGCTTGTATGCACTTGCGCTTATATAACCCTCATTATATAGCAAGCAAACCAAAGGTGCATCTCCGTGGTATCTCAAACCTCCAGCATGAATGAGAGGAGGCACAAAATCATGCCCCAAGGTATACATCTTTATAAGGGGCGTTAGCCCTGCGGTGTCTCCGTAATCGTATCTGTATTCACCCTTTGTAAGGGTAGGGCAGGCGTATGGTTCCACTGCAATTACCTCAAGGTTTGGTTTTTCGCCCTCAAGCTTGTCCCTCAAAAAAGGAAAGGATAAACCTGCGAAGTTGCTACCACCACCCACTGCACCAACGATTACATCGGGATAATCACCGACCATCTCCATCTGCTTTTTAGCTTCCAACCCTATGATTGTTTGATGCAGTAAAACATGGTTTAGCACACTACCCAAGGAGTATTTGGTGTCCGGGAAAGAAACCGCACGCTCAATGGCTTCGCTTATGGCTATTCCCAAACTTCCCGGATGCTCTGGGTCTTCTTCATAAAACTTTCTGCCAGATTGAGTTAGATTACTGGGAGAAGGCACCACCTTTGCTCCCCAAGTTTCCATAAGTATTCTTCTGAAGGGTTTTTGATTGTAGCTAACCCTAACCATAAAGACCTCACATTCCAAACCAAAGAACTGGCAGGCAAAGGCTAAAGCGCTTCCCCACTGACCCGCCCCCGTTTCTGTAGTCAACCTCTTCACTCCGGAGACCTTGTTGTAATAAGCTTGGGGTACTGCGGTGTTTGGCTTATGGCTACCCGGTGGTGATACGCTCTCGTTTTTGTAGTATATCTTTGCTGGCGTGCCCAAATACTCCTCAAGCCTTTTAGCCCTGTGTAGAGGCGTTGGTCTCCATAGGGAATACACATCAAGCACCTCTGGGGGGATGTCTATCCACTCCTGCTGTGAGACCTCCTGCTCCACTATAGGTTCTGGAAATATAGCAAGGAAGGCTGAAGGATCCACCGGTTCCATAGTCCTCGGGTCCAAGGGAGGCTCCAAGGGCTTTGGCAGGTAGGGCACAATGTTAAACCATTTTTTCGGTATATCTTGGGCACTCAAAACCACTCGCATGGTAGAGAAAATTTTTAACTTTTTTTATTTTAAATTATACCACGGGTGAAAAATTATTCAACCCAGACTTTCTAAAAAACTCTACCCAATAGTATAACCCTAAAGGTAGTAAAGTAAAGTTCTCTGTTTTATCCTCGCATACATACACATATTCCAAACCTATATGCCCTCTATCAACCATAATACAAGAGCTGTCCGCAAGCTCCAAAACCATAAACTCTTTTGATACCTCTTTGCAACTCAAGGATTTTAGCAAGATTAAACAGATGATGGACAAAAGGGCTTGTTGGTTAAAGACCTTTGCCCGCTCAAGGGCTGTTTTTCAGAGGATTTTTCAAGCTTTCCTGAACTTCACAGCAGGAGTATTAGCTTTTGAAAAAATTAAAAAGGATGTTATTTTTATTTTTATGGAAAGGAGGGAAGAGCATGCCGATATTTGAGTTTAAGTGCCTTGAGTGTGGACAGGAGTTCGAAATTCTTCTTAAGAATAGGGAGGAAGCAAATTCTGTTAAATGCAAGTTTTGCGGAGGAAGAGTTGAGCGCCTAATGAGCGTTGTCAACTCTATCATCAAGGGTGAGGCCGGAGGTCCTGCCTCAACCGATAAACCTCGCCTTGCTGAAACGCATACCTGTCCAACAGGCACTTGCTCCCACTTAGAGTTACCTGGTTATAAAAGATAAAGCTCTCATGAAACCTACGGTCAAGCTTGTGATCTTTGACGCCGAGGGGACTTTCATCAAGATCCATCCACCAGTGGGAGAATACTACGCTCAACTTTTCAGGGAGGTAGGGATTAACCTAAACCCCGTTGAACTTCAATCAAGGGTTAAAGAAGTTTATCGGTTGGTTTTTAACGAGAATGGAGCTAATCATCGCTGGAACCAATTGCTTTGTTTTAAAGCCTGGCGTTCCCTCTTTGAAATCCTTTTCAAGGATTATCGGTTTGAACCCTGGTTTGATAGCCTTTTCGAAAAGGCTTATGCTCATTTTGGAAGCAAAGACTGCGTGATACCTATATTAGGTTTCCCAGAGTTTGCCAGAGAACTTCGAGCTAAAGGACTAAAGCTTTGCGTGCTTTCAAACTGGGATGGGAGGCTTCATTCTGTCCTTTCTGGCTTAGGGCTTGATAAGCTTTTTGATGGGGTCTACACAGGCTGTGAAATCGGCTACCTAAAACCAAACCTTGCAAGCTTTCTTCATGTGCTTTCTGATTTTAAAGTAAAACCAGAAGAAGCAGTCATGATAGGCGATAGCTTAAAGGATGATATTGAGCCTGCCCTAAAGCTTGGAATGAAGGTTATTCACTATCAAGGGGAGGATTATCAAGACCTTTTTCTAACCTTCCAAGAGCAGCTTCTAATACCTTAGTTTGCTCAATAGCCCCCATGCCCCTAAAGATCTTTAAGGCTAACTGAAGGGCATCCTTTGCCTGCTCAAACCGGTTAAGCTTTAGACAACATTCTCCAATGCCTGCAAGGGCTCTGCCTGCTCGATGTGGGTCCTTATACTTTTCTGCAATCTCAAGGATCCTGTAAAAGTAAGGCAAGCATCTTTCATACTCTCCCTTATCCCGTAAAACATGAGCAATCTTTTCGGCAATAATGCAGGTGCTGATTTCGTCCTCAAAGTTCTCACAGATATCAAGACAGGCTTTGTAAGCCCTTAAGGCTTTCTCAAAATTTTGCCTTAAGTAATAAATATCCCCAAGCTTTTCAAGAACGTTTGCCATCTCTTCCATGCGCCCAAGCTCAGAATAAATTTCAAGGGAAGACTCAAAGCTTTGAATAGCATCAAGAATTTGTCCCTTGACCCAAGCTGAATTTCCCTTTTCGACAAGCTCCTGAGCTATCCTCAATTTTTCGCTTTCTTCTGCCCTGTCATTCCGAGCGAGGCGAGGCATCCCGTCTTTCCCTTGCTTCTCTTCTTTGTGCTCCATAAACTCTCCCTACAACTTTTTAGCAGCATTTTATTCCACAATTAAAGGAATGTAAACTTTATTATGTTTAAAAACCTTCAAAATAAAAGGGACCGATAGGTTGCCTTATAAAAAATTTTGCCATTAAAAAAATTAACAGCTTAAAGAGCTAAAATACTTTAAAAGCATCAGGGTATTTTGACCCCAGGATTGAGGATGCCGTAAGGGTCAAAAAGAGCTTTTAGGCTTCGCATTAGATTAAGCTCTTCCTCGGATAACTCCATGGCAAAGTAGGCTTTTTTAGTAAAGCCTATACCATGCTCTCCTGACACCGTGCCTGAAAGTTCTAACACCTTTTTGACCAAGCTTTCCCTTATGTTTCTTGCTTTTTCCTCATCCTCTTCTTCAAAATAGATGTTCACATGAAAGTTACCATCTCCCACATGCCCAAATGCGGTGATACGAATTCCTGAGCCTTCTACATGAGAGCGCAGATAGCTCAAAAACTCTACATTATACCTTCGTGGAATGGTTAGGTCGTCTGAAAGCTTCTTACTCCCAAGTATTCTTAGGCTTGGGCTCAAAGACCGCCTAACCTCCCAGAGCCTTTCCATCTCCGAAGCATCCGAAGAAAACTCATAGGAAAACCCAAACTCTCCTAAAGCCCTCTCTATAGCTTGAGCCTCCTTCTCAACGCAGCAAGCTTTTCCGTCAACCTCAAGGAGAAGAAGCGCCTTATCTTCAGTCCTAACCAAAGGATGATTGGAAAGCTTTAAGGCTAAGAGTGATGTTTGGTCTATAAACTCAGCAGAAGAGGGAGTTATACCCATCCTTAAAACCTGATTTATAAAACCTAAAAGCTTAGCCTCATCCTTTGAGCGAACCAAAAAAAGGGCTCGTTTTTCAGGCAAGGGAATTAGCCTAAGCCAAGCCGAAAGTATCACCCCTAAGGTTCCTTCTGAGCCTACAAAAAGAGGGGTAAGGTTGTAGTGGGAAGACTTTTTTAAGGTTTTTGGACCGGTGCGGATAAGCCTTCCACCTGGCAAGCCTACCTCTAAAGCCAGCACATAGTCTTTGGTTGTCCCATACTTTAAGCCCCTTGGTCCACCTGCACCGGTTGCGATGTTTCCTCCTATGGTTGAGAAGGCATAGCTTGAGGGGTCTGGTGGATAAAAGAGGTTATACTTTTCCACAAAGCGCTTAAGATCCCCCGTGATTACTCCGGGCTCGCAATGAACAACTCTTTCCTCTTCGTTAAAATCAAGGATCCTATTTAGCCGAGCAAGACTTAAAACAATACCACCTCCCAAGGGGACAGAGCTTCCGGTTGTTGAAGTCCCCGAACCACGGGTAATGATAGGGCATTTATAACGGTTTGCAAGCTTTAAAAACTCAAGCACCTCCTCTTTAGTGTCTGGAAGAAGGACCGCCCAAGGTCTACCTCGAAGGGGGCTTGCGTCGAAAGAATAGGCTAAAAGCGCGTCTTCCTTGGTGAGAACCTTACCAGGGAGAAGTTTCTCAAGCTCCTTAAGAAGCCTATCAAGCATAGGATTCCCGATTTAAATCTTCTTCACCTGAGGCATTTTCAAAAGATATTCCTTGGTATTCTTCAAGGATTTCGCGCGTAAGCAGCTCTACTTTAAACTTTAAAGCCCTATCCTCTGAGAGCTTCTTTTCTATGCTCTTCAAGTGATAGATGATGGTTGAATGTTCTTTTTTGAAGATCTCCGCTAATTCTTTTAGGGACCTTTGAGTGTGCCTCTTCAGAAGATAGATTAAAACCTGCCTTGCAAGCATCAACTCCTTCTTTCTGGAGTTGGAAAAGAGGGAGCTTCTTTCAATTTCGAAGAACTTGCAAACCCTTTCCACAAAAACCTCAAGGTCCTGAGCCTCTTCCTTAGCTTCAGAGACCTCGCTTAAGAGCTCCTTTGCAAGGAGAACGGTTATGGGTTCGTTTAAAAGCTTTGCCCTGGCTATAAGCCCGTTGACAACGCTCTCAATCTGTCTTATGTCTCCTCGAACCATCCTTGCTAAATACTCTACCACATCATAAGGGAAGTTATATCCGAGCTTTTTTGCCTTGAAACGGATAATCTTTTTCCTGGTTTCAAAATCTGGTTGATTTAGCCTTAAAATAAGCCCTGCATTAAGGCGGGACTTTAAAGTGCTATCAAAGTCTACCATGTCTTTCGGAAGCTTAAGGGAGGTGAAGATGACATTTTTGCCGTAGTCAAGAAGATAGTCTAAAAGGAAGGCAAGCTCAACTTGCGTAAACTCTTTTCCAGAAAGAAAATGAACGCCGTCTATGATCAAAAGGTCGCATCCCTCTTGAACTTTGGTCTTAAAAACATCAAGGCTTCCTGATTTAAGATACTTCATAAGGTAGGTCAAAAAATCTTGAGCTGTAAAATAAAAAACTCGATGAAAACCCTTTTGATAGAGGGCGTTTGCTATCGCCTGAGAAAGATGGGTCTTCCCCAGCCCAAAGGTGCCACAAAAGTAGACTAAACCCCCTTTAGGTGGCTCCTCAACAAACCTAAGGCTTACCTTGTAGGCAAGCTCATTACATTTGCCAACTACGAAGTCCTCAAAGGTATACCTGGGGCAAAGTTTTCTTCCAATGACCTCAAGGGGTGAATAGGGAATGACCATTTGCTCTGGTTTTCCCCTTGGCACAACCTGAAAATCCCATTCATGAAAGCCAAAATCTTGAACAACAGCCGAGATAAGCTCTTGATAATTCTCCCTAATCCAATTTTTGGCAAACTCGTTTGCTACTTCAAGGATTAGCTTTTTGTCTCTTACATTTACGCCGACCTCTGAAAACCAAACCTTGTAAACCGCTTCAGGAAGCCCCTCTTTTAATGCCCCTTTAAAAGCATCCTCTAAATTAGAAAGACCTCTCCCCACCTTTCAATCCCCTCCCGTTGGTTACTAGGAATAACTAAACTTTTAATGATTTGGTGCCGACTAAGACCGCTTAAAGAACTTATTTTTTCTCCTAAACTGTTAATAAAAGCTTACACTATCTTCCCTTCCTTTTCAAAGTTAAGGAGAAATCTTTAGAAGAAAAAAAGAACCTGCAATCCCTGTTTAAAAAAGGACATAATTTCAAGAAAATTATAAATGGTAAACCTTTACCATTGCCAGGAGATAAAGTCTTTTGGACAATCGGAGCTGGTGAACTTACATAAGAAGGCAGAGAGGGCTTTATCATTTTAAGTCTTTTTAATTTTTTCTTTAATTTTCTAATTTCAAAAATATGACAAGATTCGAAGGGGATTTTTAAATCCTTTCAAAGCAAGAAATAAAATGCCCTGGTGAGACCTCTACAAGCTCAGGACTTAGAGTTTGGCAATTTGTTTTTTTGTATTGACACCGAGGATAAAAGGGGCAGCCCTTGACCTCTTCAAAGGATAATGAAGGCTCTCCTTTTAGGGCAGAAAGGTTGGGTTTTACCGGGTTAAAAGGGTCAAGGTTTACGGAAAGAAGAAGCTCAGTGTAAGGGTGATGGGGAACCTTTCCTAAGGCTTGCGCAGGGAATATCTCTACAATTTTACCAAGATACATGACCGCAATGCGGGTAGCTAAATACCTTGCCGTGTTTATGGAATGGGTGATAAATATGTAGCTAATCTGAAAGCTTAGTCTCAGTTCTTTTAACAAGTCAAGGATTTGCTTCTGGATCGTCATGTCAAGGGCTGAGGTTGGTTCATCGAGGACAAGAAGCTTTGGCTGTAAAATGAGCGCCCTTGCTAAGGCTACCCTCTGCCTCTGTCCCCCCGACAACTCATGAGGATAGCAATAAAGCACCTTATCTGAAAGACCGACCTTTTTTAAAGCTTCTCCTATTTGGCTTAGCCCCTCCTCCTTAGTTGTCCTAAAATTTATGCTTAAAGGCTCAAAGAGGATGTCTTTTATCCTCATCTTGGGGTTAAGGGATGAGGTTGGGTCCTGAAAAACTGCTTGAACCTTTGGTCTTAGGCTCTTGAATTCCCTTTTGGATAAAGTTTTTAACTTCTTGCCAAACCAGTAAACCTCTCCCCTTGAGGGGTCTTTAAGCCCAAGAAAAATTCGTCCAAGAGTTGTCTTTCCGCATCCGCTTTCTCCAAGAATGGCTAAGGTCTCTCCCTTGAATACCTTTAAGCTAACCCCTCTTAAAGCATAAAAAGTCTTTCTAGAAAAAATCCCTACCCTAAGCTCAAACCTTTTCCAAACATCTTTAACCTCAGCGATGACCTCTTGAGAAGTAAAATCTTCATGCATTTGCAGAGTTCAAAGGGCTCTCAGGATAGGAGAGAAGGAGGCTTAAAGTGTAAGAATGGGTGGGCTTGCTAAAGACCTTTTCTGTTTCTCCTACTTCTATCACCTCACCCTTATAATAAACCACTATTCTATCTGCGATGTAGCGCATGACCCCAAGGTCATGGGTGATGAAGATGATGCTTAAGCCCCTTTTTTGGTTTAGTTCTTTTAAGAGCTCTAAAACCTGAAGTTGGAGGGTTGGGTCAAGGGCGGTCGTTGGCTCATCGGCAATGAGAACCGTAGGATCACAGGCAAGGGCTATAGCAATCATTGCCCTTTGCCTCATCCCGCCAGAAAGCTGATGAGGATAGCTCTTCATCCTAAGATCTGGCTCAGGTATCCCAACCTCGGAAAGAAGCTCAATAGCTCTATCCCAGGCTGAACGCTTGTCCATCCCAAGATGCGCTTCTAAAACCTCGATTATCTGCTCACCAATAGTCAAAACCGGGTTTAAACTGGTCAAAGGGTCTTGAAGGATAATAGAAATCTCCCTTCCTTTTATATCTTCCCATTCCTTGGGAGAAAGGGAAAGCAAATTTTTCCCTTTATAGTAGATGGATCCGCTCTCTACTATTAAACTTTTAGGTAAAAGCCCAAGGATGGCAAGGCTGGTTAAACTCTTGCCTGATCCGCTTTCGCCAAGAATTCCAAGAATCTCGCCTTGATTAAATGAAAAGGATACATCCTTTAAAAGGATGGCATTATCCTTTCTATTCCTGACAGTAAGCCCTTCTACTCTAAGAATTTCCATTGAATTAAAAATTAAAAGGGAAAACTTCCCCTAAATTCTATCTTCAGCCGCCACCGCAGGCTCTAAGCTCAGCAGACATTATTTCATAGGCTGTTGCCTGCCTAACATTTATTATCTCAATCCGCATAAGGACACTCTTTCCAGCCGCTGGATGATTAAAGTCTGCGATCACTTTATTATCCTTTACCTCAAGAACCTTAAAAAACCGACGAGAACCATAAGGGGTAATCTCCTCATACCATTCCCCTTGCTTCACCTTTTCAGGATGTTTTAAAGATGAAATCTCTACCTCCTTTACAAGGTAAGGTAGATGGGGACCAAAGGCAGACTCTGGAGGAAGCTCAACCTCAACCACATCGCCCTCTTTCTTTCCAAGTATGGCTCTCTCAATGATGGTTGGAATTGGCTCTCTGCCGTAGATAAAGGAAACCTCTATCGGTCTACCAAACCATTCAGGGGTCTTATCCCCGATGATCTCCATGCTATACCTTAACTGAACATAGGAATCCTGTTTAATCTCCATACCCCCTCCTCCTTTTGGTTTTTAAAGCAACAAAAATTCTAACAAAGCCATGTGAAGCCACATCTTGTTCTCTGCCTGAAGCCAAACGATGGAATTTTTTCCTTCGAGCACCTCCTCGGTTATCTCCTCATCCCGATGGGCAGGAAGACAATGTAAGACTAAAACATTACTTTTAGCAAGGCTTAAAAGCTCGGAGTTCAATTGATAGGGTTTAAAGACCTCTTTTCTCCTTTCAGCTTCCTCTTCCTGCCCCATTGAAGCCCAAACATCGGTGCTAACAATGGTTGCCCCTTCTATAGCAGATTTTGGGTCTCTTACTATTTCAACCCTTGCTTGATACTTTGTCTTTAGCTCCGCGAGAAGATTTTCGTCTGGCTCAAACCCTTCAGGACAGCAGACAGTTATAGGCAGTCCAAGGATAGCGCATACCTCGAGCCAAGAGTGAGCAACATTGTTTCCGTCCCCAATCCAAACGACCTTTTCTTCAGGGCTAAGTCTACAAAGTTCATACAGGGTTAAAAAGTCAGAGAGCGCTTGGCAGGGATGATGCTTATCCGAAAGACCGTTTATCACTGGGATTGTGGCGTAGCTTGCAAACTCTTCGATGGTTTCATGCTTGTAGGTCCTAAGCACAGCAACATCAACATACCTTGAAAGAACTCTTGCCGTATCTTTTATGGGTTCCCCTCGGGCAAGTTGAAGGTCCTTTGTCGAGAGAAAAATGGTTGACCCGCCAAGCTTTAGCATTGCCGATTCAAAAGAGACTCGGGTTCTCGTTGAAGGCTTTTCAAAGATTAAAGCCATAACTTTGCCTTGAAGGGAGCTTGGAAGCCTTTTTAAAGACTTAAGACGCAAAGCAGAATCCCAAAGAGCCAAAATTTCATCCTTGGTTAGGTCAACAACCCTCAAGAGGTCTCTTTTCCCTTTCATCAGCAAACCTCCTTTTATGTAATTTTCTCATCATTCTCCGAATTGTAAAGAGTTTAAAAAAGAATGTTCAGAAATTTCTTAGCTTGTCGTTTTATTTTGACAATGTATAAGGTGGGTGTAACCGACAGTTGCAATTTTTGAAAAGCGGGTACCCGCTCACCCCTCTGAAAATGCAGGAGGTAACATGGGAAAAGATGCGACCCTAAGCAAAGAGGAAATTTACCGTTATAGCAGGCACCTTTTGATACCTGAGGTAGGAGTTAAAGGGCAGAAAAAGCTAAAGGGCAGTAAAGTTTTAGTAATAGGAGCAGGAGGGCTTGGAAGCCCGGTTGCCCTCTATCTTGCCGCCGCAGGAGTTGGCACGATCGGCATTGTCGACTACGACATCGTTGATGAAAGCAATCTCCAAAGGCAGATCCTTCATTCCACTGAAGAGGTTGGCATCCCAAAGGTTGAAAGTGCAAAAAGAAGGCTCCTTGAAATAAACCCCTACATAGAGGTTATTACTTATAATCTTAAACTTAGCAAGGACAATGTCCTTGAAATCATCAGAGACTTTGACCTTGTGATTGACGGGACGGACAACTTTGCCACAAGATACCTAGTAAACGATGCCTGCGCCTTTTTAGATAAGCCTTTGGTGTATGGTAGCATCTTCCGTTTTGAAGGGCAGGCAACCGTTTTTTACGCTAAGGAAGGACCCTGCTACCGCTGTCTCTACCCTGAGCCCCCACCGCCAGGGACTGTTCCCAGCTGCGCTGAGGGGGGCGTGTTTGGGGTCTTGCCTGGAGTGGTTGGTGCCATTCAAGCCACAGAAGCAATTAAGCTTATCTTAGGAATAGGAGAAACCTTGATAGGGAAGCTCCTTCTCTACGATGCCCTCAGAATGGAATTCCGCTTTCTTAAGCTTCGTAAGGACCCAAAGTGCCCCCTCTGCGGAGAAAATAAAACCATTACCGAACTACAGGACTATGAAGTTTTCTGTGGACTTGAGCCTTCTAAATGGAGTGAAGAGTATTTCCTTTCTCCAAAGGAGCTGAAACAAAGGCTTGAAGAGGAAAGAAACCGAATAGTCATCTTAGATATTAGGGACCCGCATGAATGGGAAATATCCTTCATCGAAGGTAGCCTATTTATCCCCTTAGCAGAGCTCCCTCATAAGCTTTCATCCCTTGACCCCACGAAGGAGTATGTCGTTGTCTGCAAGGTGGGACAAAGGAGCCTTTCTGCCCTCGAGCTTTTGCTCTCTGCAGGTCTTAAGGCTTACAATCTAAAAGGAGGGATCAACGCCTGGGCTAAGGAAGTAGACCCAAACTTGCCAGTTTATTAGGGCTACAGACTAAGCATTGCTAAGAAAAGTGGAGCGATCATACTCTAAGATGCCAATTGTTAAATCGGCAACCCCTTTGTAAAAAGGGGTCTTTGCCTCCTTCTTTACTATGCTGCAGAATTTAGGAATCCAGTTTGTTAAATGGTCAAATAGAAATTTCTTCTCTAATTGTTGAAGTTCTAAACCCATCTTTGCATCATTATTTTTAATTGCTTCAGCCTCTTTAAAGCATAGGAGGGACATAAATTTTAATTCTATACCGATATAATCAGGTAACTCATCGGAGAGGTCCATTCCGATACCAGAATCTGCGTATTCTTTAAGGACCCTTTGAGTCCATTCACCCCACACTCTACCTTCACCTCTCCAGACTGATTCATATGGTGGAGGTGGACCGTATCCCTCTTTTACTCCTCTGAATAACCTTGTAAAATCAACCGCAAGGTCCAAAGCAATTTCCTCCTCAGAAAGCTCTCTGATTGAATTAACATAAGTTTCTATCAATTTTAAACCTTCCATTATTTGAGGGTAAGCCTCTTCTTCAAAGTGACTAGAAGTAGATTTTAATATTTCCATGAATTCTTTAGATTTAAGTTTTCTTACAAAATCTTCGTTCGGTCGCTGAAGATAAAAATAACTTAACAACATATAAACTCTACTTCTGATTTCTGCCAATTCATTTAGCATAAATTCTCCTTTGTGTTAGAATTTTTGTGACAATAAAAGGGCATCCATGACGGATGCCCTTTTTGGAATTCTAATTAGAAAGATTTTTATTTCTCAGCCACACCGTAAAGCTTCGTGACCGCTGGACCGTTTGCCTTATGGCAACCAAGGCAAACCCCACGGTCCACATGCCCCATTCCGCCTACATCCTTATACTTTTTCTGATATAAGTAATCTGGAGCAAACTCAGAGATATGACAAGAATTACAGTCCAACCCAAGAACCTTGTTATGAATATTATGGAACCTTTGTCCCGGTTCCAGACCTGTAACTTTACCAACCTTGATTTTACCAGCTTTAATAGATTTTGCCGTTGAAGGGAGATTAAAGGCCAATGCCGAAAATCCTACAACGAAAGATAATATAAAGCCTATAATTATCTTAATTTTCATATTACACCCCCCTAAATAATGTAGTAAACTTGTGGTTTTGTTCCATATTCACGCTTAAGAGGTATGGCGCGTTTTTCTGCGATCAATTTTGAAACTTCGCTGTTTGGGTCGTCGAGGTCTCCAAAAAACCGTGCATTAGCCGGACATACCGGAACGCAGGCTGGAGAACTATCGTAGTCTAAACCAGGCTTTTTACCTTCCTTAAGCGCCTTTTCAATCCTATGCCAACAGAGGGTACATTTTTCTGCAATACAAGGTTTTTTCCGGTGAAGTGGATGCTTAGCCTCGGGGGGTAATGTTTCGTATGGGATTTTATGCCCCTCATAAAAGGTCCTTTCTTTGTCAATAAAATGGATAACCCCATACGGGCAGGCTGCAATACAATACTTTCTCCCTTTACATTTATCGTAGTTTATAAGCACAATTCCGTATTCATTTTTAGTAATAGCCTTTTCTGGGCAAGCCTTCATACATGGTGGATTTTCACAATGCATACAATTCATCGGCACAAAAATTTTCCTAACATTTGGATACTTTCCCTGTTCATATTCTATGACAAAATTCCAGAAATTACCTGGCTGAACCATGTTTTCTATTTTACAAGCTGCAACACATGCTCTACAACCAAAGCACCGTTTTAAGTCAATTACCATGCCGAATCTCATTGGTCACCTCCTATGCTTTATAAATTTTTACTTTAGTATCATTGAAGCTATTCATACCAGAGATCCTATCAGGATGAAGTTCAAGCACCCAGTTGGGGTTTGCTCCTTTCTTTGCATAAGCAGGCATACTGTTTGACCAATGTCCGTAATGATAACTTATAGCCACTGTGTCAGGTCTTATCCCTTCTGTAAGCTTTGCTTTTATTTTTATTTTTCCAACCCTTGACTCAACATAAACATAATCACCATCCTTTATACCAAGCTTCTTTGCAGTTTCAGTATTTATAGCTACAAAGTTCTCATCTGCATCATGGGCTATCTCCCTTAACACAGGAACCATGGCATTATTGCTCTGGTTGAAGTACATCCTCTTATGAGTTATGAGATAGAAAGGATAATCCTTTGCCTCGAGATGAGGTGTCGGGAAGGCATGTTCCTTTCTTGGAAGGGGCGAATAAACAATATGGAGATTATCAGTCCTGATGTTCTTGATACCGTGTTTTTCTACTGTCTCTTTGACCTTCTCAGCAGTAAGGACCAGGTTTTCAGCATAGAAGTTCATCTTTGGCTTTCCTGCACCCTTAAACTTTGCCTCAACCCCTTTAAGATAGATGTCCTCAACGCTAAGCTTCTTGGCTTTTAATCCGTGCTTCTTGAGATATTCAAGGGTTGTGCCATTAGCCTTGGCAATCTCTGCAATGACCTCTTCAGAGGAATATTTCCTACCAGGGGCAAGTTTGATCTTCCAGGCTGCGTTTATATTTTCAATGTATTTATCTAATATACCGAGCCTCTCAGCAAGCTCCATAAGTATGTCAAAGGCATCATACTTTAGATTATAGGCATTCACTATGGGCTGTCTGATAGCCACATGCTTGGACTCAAGGTTCCACCTCGTGTCTGACCAGTGCCATGACTCAAGGTATGCCTTATCAGGAAGCACGATGTCTGCCATATCTGCCATTTCTGTGAGGATTGTATCAATAGCCACGCTGTAGATCTTTTGATAGCCCTCTATCTGTCTTTTCACATCTGATGTAGAGAAGACCCTGTTTGTGGCATAACACATCATGAACTCAGGTTCATAAGGAAGACCATAGGCCTTTGGATTAGAAAGTGTAAGGGCAACCTGCTGGGCAACATTGTGAGTCCCGTGGGGGAAATAGACGCTCTCCTGAAGGTCTACCCTCTTTGGAGGATATTCGCACTTTGAGGGCTCCATGTATTTTGGATTCTTATAAACATCATGGAGATGCATACCTCCAACAGCATCAAAGGCACCAACAAGCATCATGACTATCATTCTTGCCCTGTTGTTCTGCACACCATATTCATGGGCACTTAGGCCACGGAAGGTGTGGATGGCTACAGGACGGTATCTTAAGACCTTACCATCCTTTATTACCGTTGCACCAATCTGGGCATGTTCGCCGAATTCCCTTGCGATCCTTCTAATTGTTTCAGCAGGCACACCAGTAATCTTTTCAGCATACTCAGGGGTTACATCTTTGATCGATTCCTTGAAGACCTCAAAGGCTGTCTTGCAAGGCTTCCCGTCAACAGTATAACTTCCAGAAAGGGCAGGCTCTACATCACCTTCATAGGGTTTTGCTGAGCTTGTCTTTTTATCCCAGATTAAGGGCTTCCCGTCCTTTCTCACGAACTTTCCATCCTCTCCCACAAGGAAGGGGGCGTTGGTATAGGTTATTAGGAACTTTTCATCTACAAACCCATTCTTTATCAATTCGTGAGCCATAGCCAAGAGGAACACGGCATCGGTTGCCGGTCTTATAGGTATCCATTCATGAGCTTTAGCTGCTGTGTTTGAAAGCCTTGGCTCAACAACGATGTATTTCATACCCCTTTCCATGTTTCCGATAATCTTTCTGTCAAGCCACCTTGCCCACTGCTCTGCCTCCATTGGATTTGCACCCATGTTTATGAAGTAATTACAATTGTCTAGATCAGGGAGGAATGCATGATTACCCCAGGTTACCTCATCAGCAACATGTCTTGCAGCCTCACAGGTAGTCGTCCTGTGAACCACATTTGGGGTGCCAAAGGCCTTACAGAAGGCCTTTGGGAATTTATCCCTCATTAAGTATTTGCCATGACCATGCTGCCAGATAAACTTTGCTGGATTATCAGCCTTGATCTTCTTAAGCCTCTTTGTGATCTCATCAAAGGCCTCTTCATAGCTAATTTCAACCCATCTTGGGTCCTCACCAGGACCCTTTTTGGGATTTGTCCTCTTAAGAGGCTTCTTCACTCGGTAAGGATTGTAGGTGTCAAAGAGCCCTGAGATACCCTTGGGACATAGATGGCCTCTGTTTTGCGGGTTTTCAGGATTACCATAGATTGCCCTTATTACACCATTAACCCTCCTCACCCTTATACCACAAAAGTTTACGCACATCACATCTGTGGAAGGTATAAGAACATCCTCCTTTGGGGCATAAGGTATTTGATTCATCAACTCTTTAGAGACAGCCTCAGAAAAATTAAAAAACAAATCCCCTATTGCGGCTAATGAAGCCAATACTGAAGTACGTTTTAAAAAATCTCTCCTACTTAGTTCCATACAACCACCTCCTTTTAAAAATATATTTAACAAATTTGTATTAACCTCTCTAAATCCCTTCGCATCGTAAGGAGAATGTCCTCGCTCATAAGCCCCTCCTAAGTTAACTTTTGTTTAAGTTTATTAAATAACTTATAAATCATAAATTGTCAAATCACCTTTTTTTTGAAATATGGGAGATTTCTCTTTTTTTATTTTTTTTTTAAATCACAAAAATAATTTCTTTATTTTTTTGCATTTTTATCAACTTATCAACGAGTTATTTGTCTCGTAGACATTATTGAAGTAAGCTACCGACGATTTGGGAATAACACGCAAGCTTCTTGACTACGAAAATTTGTGATATAACCCCTCGGACAAAGCCTTAAGTGTGAAATCCACCATCCTGTCTTTTCGAGCGATAGCGAGGCATCCCTCACTTCATTCGGGACGGCGTCTCACGGGGTGACCCCTCACTTCGTTCGGGGTGACAAAAAAGGGGCTCGGGGTGACAAAAAGAAGGTCTTTCATACTCATGCGCCAAATTTTTTTAGTTTTCCAG
>Ga0081479_111660_pt1 | contig 45953 bp, 40 predicted proteins | sample MamHotmetagenome_FD_70984 | JGI IMG/M metagenome (GOLD analysis project Ga0081479, IMG submission 70984) | Hot spring cone microbial streamer communities from Mammoth Hot Spring (Liberty Cap Streamers), Yellowstone National Park, USA - T=72 v2... | ecosystem: Environmental > Aquatic > Thermal...
CGGGGATCCGGTATATCCTGCAAATAGGTGTGCAACCCTTTCCCTTTGTTTTGCTCGTCTTTCATCGCTACCACCTCCTATCCGAGTTCAGCCCCTATTTTTACCACAATGTCGGAGAATTAATAAGCCCTGCCTAGAACGCGCATCCCTTGACAATCAAACATTTTTTCTGTATAATTGAATCAAGAATAAACACTTATGCTTGCCAGAGAACGGCATCAGGCGATCTTGCAGTTGATAGAAAACCAGGGGGCGGTCACAGTGGCAGATCTATGCCATCGCTTTGCGGTCTCCGATATGACCATTCGGCGCGACCTGGCTGAATTAGAACGCGCGGGTCTGATCCGCCGTGTATATGGGGGCGCGGTGAGTGCGCGCGGCCGCAGTTATGAACCACCTTTTCTCACACGATCCGGAGAATCTCAGGCCGAGAAAGAGCGGATTGGTCAGGCTGCTGCTGCCTTGATTCACGATGGCGACAGCCTCGCCTTAGACGTGGGCACAACCACGCTGGAAGTTGCGCGTCATCTGAAAGGGAAACATAATCTCACCATCGTCACGAATAGCTTACATATCGCCAATGCCCTGGCCAACCAGTCAGACATACGACTGATATTAACGGGCGGCATCCTTCGCCCGAATGAGTTATCGCTTATCGGGCATCTGGCCGAACGCGCTTTTCAGGACTTTTTCGTTGACAAGTTATTCCTGGGGATCGGAGGCGTTAGCTTTGAAGCAGGCCTGACCGAATTCAACCTGGAGGATGCGCTGGTCAAACGAGCCATGCTGAACATGGCCAAAGAGCGTATCCTGGTTGCTGATGCCCGCAAATTTAGCCGGGTGGTCTTTGCATCAGTAGCTCCCCTGTCCGCCATTCACAAGATTGTCACAGATGCTTCCCTGGATGCCACGATTGTGAAACGGCTGCAAGAAATGAACATAGAAGTCATTCTGGCTTAATTCACCACCACAAGGAGATATAACGATGAAATCTGTGCTACAAGAACTTTTTGAGGTAGAGAAACCTGTAATTGCCATGGTGCATTTTCCGCCCCTGCCCGGCACTCCCCTGTATGACGAAAAACGGGGGGTTGCCGGTATCCTGGAGAGCGTCGCTTCCGATACAGCAAAGCTCCTGGAAGGCGGGGTAGATGGGCTTCTTTTTTGCAACGAAGGGGATCGGCCTTATACGCTCAAGGCCGGAGCGGAGGCGGTCGCTGTGATGTCCCGAGTGATCGCGGAGGTGGCGCCCAAAGATCGCCCCTTTGGCGCTGATTTTTTGTGGGATCCACAGGCCGCTATTGCTATCGCTCTGGCTACGGGCGCTTCCTTTGTGCGTGAAGTCTTCACAGGCGTTTACGATAGCGATATGGGACTATGGAACACCGATGTCGGTGCCGTTCTGCGTTACCGTCGCTATATTGGGGCAACGCATCTCAAGGTGTTCTATAACGTCACCCCTGAATTCGCCTCCCCCCTCGGGAACCGGCCGGTAGGGCTTGTAGCACGGAGCGCTGTCGTCTCTTCCCTGGCCGATGCCATTCTTGTCTCCGGTCCCATGGCTGGCGCTGAGCCGGACCTTTCCTCCCTCCTTGAAGTAAAGGCTCATGTAGGAGAACAGGTGCCGGTGTTGCTCAACACAGGGGCCAAAATAGATAACATCCGGCAATTCTTATCCGTAGTGGATGGGGTGATTGTTGGCTCCAGCCTGAAGGTGGATGGGTACACCTGGAACCCGGTGGATTTGGAGCGAGTGCGCGCTTTTATGGCTGTTGTCCGTGAGGTACGTGCATCCCATTAGGAGCGCCACTGTGACTGATCACTTGCTTGGGATCGATATTGGCACCACGGCCACCAAGGCCATTCTCTGTCATAGAGATGGTTTTATTGTGGCCGAGGCAGAACTACCCGCCACCCTGTACTCTCCTCAACCTGGCTGGGCTGAAGAGGACCCAGAGCAATGGTGGACAAACGTAGCAGGAGTGATCCGCCGTTGTCTGGACCAGACAGGGCTCCCATCCACATCCATTGCAGGGGTGGGGATCAGCGGTATGGTGCCAACCCTGATCTTGTTGGACCAGGAGGGGCAGGTGGTGCGCCCTTCCATCCAGCAGAATGATGCCCGCTCCTTCCAGGAGATCGAGATATTTAAAGCCCGACTCGACCTGGCAGACATTCTGCAGCGCACCGGCAGCGCCATCACCCAGCAAAGTATCGGCCCCAAATTGCTCTGGTTGCGCCGTCATGAGCCGCAGGCGATGGCACGAGCCGTTCGGGTCATGGGTTCCTATGATTTTATCGTTTATCGCCTGACGGGGGAATTCTCCATCGAGCGCAATTGGGCGCTGGAAAGCGGTCTTTTTGACCTGCATCAGGAGGACTGGGATGACGATCTGCTGGCGATGGCCACTATATCGAGGGAATGGTTGGGACGGGTACACTGGCCAGCAGAAGTCGTTGGAACGGTCACCCGACAGGCTGCCCGTGTCACAGGGCTTAAGGAGGGCACGCCAGTCGTCGCGGGCAGCGCCGATCATATCGCTTCTGCTTTCTCAGCCGGGTTGAAAGATCACGGCGATCTCCTGATCAAGCTGGGAGGCGCCGGGGATATTCTCTATTGCCTGGACCACCTGGAAGTGGATCCGCGGCTGTTTCTGGACTACCATGTCATTCCTGGCAAGTTCCTGATCAATGGCTGCATGGCTGCCAGTGGGAGCATCATCAAATGGTTTCGCCAGGAGTTTGCTCCTGATGTCAGTTACGCCGATCTGGATGCTGAAGCTGCTCTTATACCTGCCGGCGCAGAGGGTTTGATCCTGTTGCCTTACTTCCTGGGCGAGAAAACACCCATTTTCGATCCTCTCGCCCGCGGGCTTTTCTTCGGTCTGACCTTAACCCACCGGCGCGCTCACCTTTACCGGGCTATTCTGGAAGGCATCTCGTATGGTTTTTATCATCATCTCCAGGTTTTGGCCGAACGAGGTCTCACGGTTAAACGGACACGCGTGACCAACGGGGGCGCGCGCTCTACCTTGTGGCGGCAGATCACGGCAGATGTGTTGGGGTTGCCTTTGGAGCAGATCGCCCGCCATCCTGGTTCATCTCTCGGAGCAGCCTTCGTAGCGGGCATGGGCGTAGGGGTTTTTCAGGATTGGGGAGAAATCGAGCGATTTATCACTATCGAACAAGTCACAAAACCAGACTTAAAGAACCATGAGCGGTATCAGCGATTGTTTGCGCTCTATCGTGAAATCTATGAGTCGCTGAAAGAAAAATTTCCAAAGTTACTTGAAATCACAGGTGGAGGTGAGCAATGAGGCTGGAAGGAAAAGTCGCAGCAGTAACCGGTGCAGCCGCAGGAATCGGGCGGGCAATCGCCCTGGCGCTGGCGGCTGAGGGTGCCTGGGTGGCTGTAACCGATGTGAATCAAGCGGGAGCCGAACAGGTAGCGGCAGAAATTCAGGCGGCGGGGGGCTCTGCTTTTGCTTCAAGGCTAGATGTAACCAACCCTCAAGAGATCGAAGCGGCTCTTCAGTCGATCCTGGAGCAAAAAGGGCGGATTGATGTGTGGTGCAACAACGCCGGCGTCAGCACCATGAATCGTTTTGTGAACCTTACCGAAAGGGATTGGGATTTCAACATGGAGGTCAACGCCAAGGGCACTTTTTTATGCTCCCAGGCGGTGGCCCGACAAATGATGCGCCAGGAAGTGGATCGGCAAAGCGGCCTGCGAGGCAAGATCATCAATATTGCCAGCATGGCCGGTAAACGCGGCAACGCCCCTTTCCTGGCTCATTATGTGGCTTCCAAGTTCGCCGTGGTGGGCCTGACGCAGGCCATGGCCGGAGAGCTGGCCGCTCATGGCATCCTGGTCAACGCCGTCTGCCCCGGTTACGTGCAGACTTCCATGCAAGAGCGAGAACTGCAATGGGAAGCCACCTTGCGCGGAATCAGCGTGGATGAAGTCAGACAACTATACATTGCGGATACTCCTTTGCAACGATTGGAAACGCCAGAAGATGTGGCAAAGGTGGTGGTCTTTCTGGCTTCCAGCGAGGCCGATTTCATTACGGGTGAAGCTATCAATGTAAACGGAGGTGCATGGATGGATTGAAGAACAAGAATTCCTGCTGTGACCCTATTTCTGATCCGCTTCGATTTTCAAACTTACGGAGGTTCCCATGAAAGGAAAATTGCTCATTACCATCCTTCTTGCGCTGGCATTGGGGATAGCAGCCTGTGGACCTAAACCCACACCTGCTGCGACGCCCGCATCCGAAGCAGAAACGCCGGCAGCTGCGGCTACAACAGCTCCCCCCGCGCCCCCTTCAGAGACAGTAACACTCACTGTGATCATGGAGCAGGTGCCAGATTATGATATCGTGGCGCAGTTAACCCCCCAATTTGAGGCCAAAAATCCCAACATCAAAATCAAATTTGACGCTATGCCCTACGATGCAATGCGGGATAAAATCTTGACCTCCTTCCTGGCGCCTCAGGCAACCTATGACATCATCATTGTAGATAACCCCTGGATGGACGAATTCGCTAAAGCCGGCTTCCTCACCCCCTTAGATGAATATATCGCTGCCACACCGGGCTATGACTTCAATGACTTCGTCGGGCCAGTGCGCGAAATTGGCGTGGTGGATGGGAAAGTCTATGGCGTCCCCTACTACAACTATGCCTTAGGCATGATCGTTCGCCAGGACTTGTTCGACAATCCGGACTATCAGGCCAAATATCAGGCAAAGTACGGGAAACCGTTGACTGTGCCCACCACGCTTGAAGATTACGTACAGGTGGGGCAATTCTTCAAAGAACAGGGGATTTACGGCGCAGCCATGCAACCACAACGGGGCTATAAAGTGTTCGAGGAGTGGAAAAACTGGCTGTATGCTGCGGGCGGCGACCTGATGGATGCGCAAGGCAATGTAATCATTGACAACGAAGCAGCACAGAAGGCGCTCGAACTGTACATCGAAATGTATAAGACCGCTGCGCCACCCGATTCGCTCAACTGGGGCTTCGACGAATCCTTGCGCTCCATGGCTGCTGGGGAGTCAGCCACCATGATCTCCTATAACTGGATGTTGCCAACTTTGAACAAACCTGGCGGGCCGGCGGGCGATCTGGCGGGAAAATTTGCGCTGTATGAAGTGCCTGGGGGCAAAGCGGTGTTGGGCACCTGGCACTGGGCTATCCCTCATAACACTCCCAACAAAGACGCGGCCTGGATGTTTGTCTCCTGGCTTACCTCTAAGATGGTGGATAAACAGCGGGTGATTATGGGGGGGGCGCCTACTCGCGTGAGCGTTATGACCGATACCGAGGTTTGGGAGAAGGGCTTTGGAAAAGGCTATTATGAAACCGTGTTAAAAATTCTGGAGGACGCAGAGCCGTTGGCGCGTGGACCACATGCTGAAGAGATCATTAATGAAGTTGGTACCTACTTGAATAGCGCTGTTGCCGGCGAGATGAGCGTAGCTCAGGCTCTGAAAGCCGCGGCTGAAAAAACCAGAGAGATCAGCGCCAGGCCATAAACACCCCGAAGTCCTTCGGTGTTTGCCAAAAGAGTTCTCAGTAGTTGCCGTGAACCCTATGCAGCCCTTGCTCCACCTGAAATATCGTTTGCTTGCACCTCTTGTGCTGGTGCTCGGCGCGGTAATCGGCTATCCTCTGGCCTTTTCCCTATGGGTTTCTTTGCATAACTATACCCTTACCGCTATCGGGCAAGCGAAACTGGTTGGCGCAGCCAATTACCTTGGCCTGCTTGCCAACCCCTCGTATTGGAGAGCCATTGGGAACACGGTGACTTTTGTCCTGGTGGCAGTAGGGCTGGAACTCATTCTGGGTTTCGGGTTAGCGCTGCTCTTGCATCATCGGGCAACTCCACTACGCCATTTGTTTCGCTCGTTACTTCTCACGCCCATGTTTATCACCCCTATTGCAGTTGGGTTGATGTTTCGTTTCTTGCTCAACTCACAACTGGGCATCATCCCTCAGGCATTGAAAGCACTCGGCATTCACGTGGACTGGTTTGGCTCTCGATTGGCCCTGTTTTCTCTGGCGCTGATCGATGTCTGGCAATGGACGCCTTTCATGTTGTTGCTACTACTGGCTGGTTTGGAGGCGCTCCCCACAGAACCGTTCGAGGCGGCCCGTGTGGATGGTGCTTCGGGTTGGAATATGGTGCGCTATGTTACCTTGCCGCTGATGCGCCCGGTGATCCTGGCTGCTGTGGTGATACGCATGCTGGATGCCTTTAAGGTCTATGAATATGTGTACGCGATTACCCGAGGTGGACCAGGCGAGAGTACCGAAACCATCCAATATCACATTTATCGAGTTGGCTTCCTGTACTTTCGTATGGGTGAGGCGGCGGCCATGGCTTATACCTTGATCATCGTTGTGCTCATCCTGGTGATCCTCTTATTTTATGTCTTGCGTCGGAGTGCAACATGATAAGCCGCCGCCTCGCTACCCAAGCCATCATTTTGCTTATTCTCTGCTTGGCGCTTGCCATTGTCATTTTCCCTTACCTATGGACATTACTGGCATCCTTCAAGACGGAGGCCGCTCTTAATCGACCGCTGGATTGGAATTTTACACCGACATTGGCTAACTGGCAGGCCATGTTGCATTCAGAAATCCCGCGTCAGGTGCTGAACAGCATCATTGTTGGCACTGTGACCGTTCTGCTTTCGCTCCTGCTGGGAGCACCAGCGGCATATTCATTCTCGCGCTTTCGTACCGGCGGTGATGGTGCCCGCTTTGCTGTGCTGCTGGCTCAGATGTTGCCCCCCGCCGCGCTGATCGTCCCGCTTTTTTTGCTGATGTACACCCTCCATTTGCTGGATACCTTATGGGCTGTAGTTGCATCGCATCTTACTTTTATCTTACCCCTGGTAACCTGGTTTCTCATCGGTTTCTTTGATGATGTGCCACCAGAATTGGAAGAGCAGGCTATGGTGGATGGCTGTACCCAATGGCAGGCTTTCTATCGTGTTGTGCTTCCCACTATACGGCCTGGCCTGGGTGCAGCGGCTCTTTTTGGCTTTGTTCTTTCTTGGAACGACTTGTTCTATGCTTTGCTGCTGACAGGAAAGCATAGCCGTACTCTCCCTGTTGGTATTGCCGGGTATTGGACCTTTCGAGGGATTGAGATGGGCCAGATGTCTGCCGCAATCATTCTGGCTATTGGGCCGGTTATCATCGCCTCGTTTTTTGTGCAAAGATATTTGGTACGCGGACTTGGGGGAGGGGCAGTGAAGGGATGATGAACTATAGAGCACGGGAGAACTTGAATGGGAACAGTGTCCCTTGGTTTGGAACGGATCACTAAACGTTTTGGCTCCGTGACGGCGGTTCAAGACTTTAGTTTGAAGGTGGAAGAAGGCGAGTTTGTCTCTCTTCTTGGACCATCGGGGTGTGGTAAGACCACCATTCTGCGATGTATCGCCGGATTCGAGCGACCGGATACCGGGCAAGTATACCTCTATGGCCAAGTGGTCAACGACGTTCCTCCCGAACGTCGCGATGTGGGCATGGTTTTTCAGACTTATGCTCTTTTTCCCAATATGACTGTGGGCCAAAACATCGCATTTCCCCTAATGATTAAAGGCAGTCCAAAAGTCGAACAAAGGCAACGGGTTGCTGAGCTGCTGGATCTGGTTCAACTTCGTGGGCTGGAAGAACGCTATCCGCGGCAACTTTCTGGCGGACAACAACAACGGGTAGCCCTGGCGCGAGCCCTGGCCAAGCGCCCTAAAGTCCTGCTTCTGGATGAGCCACTCTCGGCTTTAGATGCCAAGATTCGGGAAGAATTGCGCATAGAGATTCGGCGCATCCAGACAACCCTGGGCATCACCACGATTTATGTTACCCATGATCAGGAGGAAGCTCTCTCTATTTCTGACCGCGTGGTAGTCATGAATCAGGGGATTATTCAACAGGTAGGATCACCAGCGGAAATCTACAAGCGACCTGCGACACTGTTTGTCGCTCGCTTTGTGGGAACCAATAATCTCTTTCAAGGAAAAATTGGTGAAGGAGGTCGTTTTCTCTGGCATGATCACGTTTTTCGAGTTGATGATGCCATAAAGTGGCCAAGTGGCATCCAGGCTGTCCTGGCTGTCCGTCCGGCGGCCATGGGACTTGCAACTTCACAAACCGATGTCCCCTCCGGTGCTAATGTAATGTTAGGCCGTATAGAGCCACTCACTTTTCTGGGTTCTATCGTGCGGGTCTCTTTGCGGGTTCAGGGTGATGAGATGATCCGGGTAGATCTGCCAGCCGAGGCTACAGCCGGCCTGTCGTTGGGGCAACAAGTTTACGTCTATTTTTCACCCGAAGCCGGAGTAATCGTTAGAGAACAATGATAAAAGTAGAGAGCGCTTTTGGCGGTAGAGTTCATCAGAAACAAGAAAATAGCTATAGAAAAACTCATATATTAAAGAAAAATTACCCGTTTTTAACTTCTTTTTCTTGTGAAGACTAGTACAATACTTCATTGCTCGCGCCTTATCCATCATTTTGCTTTGAAAGGAGGTGAGATCGCTCACAGAATTCAGCAACCGGTGCCCAAAATCAGTCAAGAGAGTTTGAGCCACTCGCTTCGCTGTATTTCAGAATTCTGGTAAGGAGGATGATATGAAAATCAAAAATAGCTTCAAACTGTTTGGAATGGCGGTAATCTTGAGCATCCTTTTGGCGGCGTGCCAGCCAGCTACACCTCCACCTCCGGCGACTGAGACCGTTGTGCCACCGCCGCCGACTGCGACCGCCGTTCCCCTTAGCCCGCTGGAAGAACTGGCGGAGAAGGCAAAAGCCGAGGGAGGCGTGATCAATTCCTACGGTATGCCTGAAACATGGGCAAACTATGGCGGAATCTATGCCGAGTTCGCCAAGCGCTATGGGATCACTCAGCAGGATATTGATATGGGCTCCTCTGTGGTTCTCTCCCGCATGACCGAGGAAAACGCCAGCAAGAACGATATAGCCGACTTAAAGCCCTCCTTTGCGGCGCAATTGGCGGAAAAAGGGCTGACCATGGCATATAAGGTCTCTTGTTGGGATCAGCTCCCTGAGGGGCAAAAAGGCGAGGGCAAGGATGGTTCAATCTGGTATGCGGCTTATAAAGGCACGCTGGGATGGATTGTTAACACCAACTTAGTCAAGAAGGTACCTCATACCTGGGCTGAGCTCAATGATCCTGCCCTTAAGGGGATGATCAGTTACCTCGACCCGCGAGCGACCGGCACCGGTGTTAACACCGTTGAAGCAGCCTCGTATGCTGTTTCAGGGGACCCCTATAACTACAAGGCCGGGGCAGAATTCCTGGCTAAACTCCACCAGGCAGGGGTTATTGCCAGCGTGGACCCGAAGGTAGATGTTTCCAAGTTCCAGCGCGGCGAAGTGGGCATCCTCATTAACTTTGACTACAACTTATTGAAGTGGAAAGAAGATCTCGGGGTGCCCGCTGAAGTTGTTATTCCCACCGATGGAACCATTGCTAGCGGTGGCGGCGTGATCGCGGCTCGAAATGCGCCTCACCCCAACACAGCCAAACTATTCCTGGAATTCCTTCTGTGCGGTGATGGGCAAAAACTCTACGCCTCGGCTTTCGTTTCGCCAATGAACCCCACCGTTCAACTGCCCCCCGACATTGCGGCTAAATTCCCCCCGGCAGAGCAATATGCTAAAGTCGTTTTCATTGACTACCAGAAGGATGCCGCTATCTCTGAGGATCTCAAGGCTGCTTGGGCTGAGGCAGTCGGTGTCAAATAGCCTGTGTTGTATTGCTAAGCGGGCGTGGGGACAAGGCATCCTGTCATTGCCCTACGCCCGCTCTCCCAGATATAAGAGAGCGGTCTGATGAGTAAGAGTAAACCACGCTATTGGGTCGAATATCTTTTTCTGATACCCTTTGTAGGGTTTCTGAGTGTATTTGAGCTCTATCCATTGGTGAATATGGCTTTGCGGAGCGTCGTTGAAACGGGAGGGGGGAGTGTTTCCTTCCAATACTATGCGAATATCCTGAGTCAGCCTCATTATCGTATGGCGGTGCGTAACAGTCTGTTTTTCGCCACAGCATGTAGTTTGGTAGGCGGAATTGGGGGCACTTTTGTTGGTTATATTGTGCCACGCTTGCCTGGACGATACCGTAGCCTGTTGTTATCCCTTTATTCCCTTCCTATGACCCTCTCCGGGCTTGTGGTGGCTTTCGCTTTTATTGTCCTATTGGGGCGCAATGGTGTGTTGAATCTCATTGTGCAACGATTGCTGGGATTGCCTCGAGACGTATATTTCGATGTGTATTCCTGGCCTGGGTTGGTCGTTGTTTATGCTTTCTATCAAATTCCTCTGATGACACTCACAATGGCTGCTGTTTTCGGCAACCTGGATCGCAGCCTGATAGAGGCAGCTCGCAATTTGGGTGCTCGACCGTTGCAGGTTTGGCGATATGTCATTATCCCGAACTTGGCACCTGGGTTTGTCGCGGGGATGAGCATTCAATTTGCAGGGATGATGGGTGCCTTTGGAACCGTGCTGGCTCTGGTGGGTGGGGCCAGGAATCTGCTTTCAGTGCAAATCTATTACCACATTTCTGAGTCTACCTATAATCTCCCTCAGGCTGCAGCTCTATCTGTCGTTTTAGTGAGCATTATAGCTGGTGTGTTAACCCTCCTTAACCTATTTGAAAAAGCATTGCGCCCTGGAGGGTGAGAGAATGTCTCGCTGGCTCTATCGTTTACTTCTGATGTTCCTGATACTGTACATCATTGTACCCTTACTGATGCCGGTTATCTTCTCGTTCAGTATATTCTGGCAGGACATTCTTCCTCAAGGATTTACATTGCGTTGGTATGAAGCGATTCTCACACGTCCCAAAAATTACTCCGCGTTGATGGTCTCACTCATCGTAGCTACGGGCGCCGTCCTGCTAAATTTTATCATCTGCGTCCCTGCAGCGTATGCCCTGAATCGCCTGGAAACCCCGATTGGAAAAAGGTTGCGCGCTCTTTCTTCTGTACTCCCCCTGGTCTTTCCGCCTGTTATTGTGGGCACAGCACTTGTACTGGCTTTCTCTCGACCACCCCTGGCTCTCACCGGAAGCATCTTTATGGTGATTGTTGCTCATGCGCTCATCGGTTTGCCTTTCATGTTCCGCAACACGCTGGCCAGTTTCCGTACCATTGATGAACGCACGCTTTCTGAGGCAGCAGCCAGCCTGGGGGCTACTTTATGGCAGCGGATGCGTTATGTCATTGTGCCTAATGTCCTCCCTGGCGTGCTGGCGGGTGCGCTGCTGGTCTTTGCTATCTCTATCGGTGAATTCGAAGTGACCAGCATGGTGGCGGGCTTTACTGCCCAAACTTTGCCTTTACAACTCTTTCAGCAGATCCGTAATGACATGCGTATTGCCAGCGCCATTTCAGCCTTTTTGGTCTACGTCTCTGTGCTTTCGTTCCTGGGGATGAATTATCTGGGAAGAAAAATGCAGGGGCTTAGCCAGCAGCAGTGAGGCGCTTTCCCTCTTTGAGGATGGAGAAGGATAGAATGACGGAGAAGGAAGTGGCTATCATGGCTGCCCAGGCCGCAGGTCGGCTGATTCGCGAGGGATTTGGGGAAGTGCAACTCGCTCAGTTCAAGCGAAACGCGATTGATCTGGTGACCGAGACCGATCGCCAGGCCGAAGCGCTGATCGTATCGATCTTGCAACGGGAATTCCCTGAGTACGGGATTCTCAGCGAAGAGGGTTCATCCCTGTTGGGAGGCGCTCAAGAATCCTGGATCATTGACCCACTGGATGGGACAACCAACTATATCCATGGCTATCCTTTGGTAGCCGTATCCATTGCCCTAACCTGCCAGGATGAAATCCTGCTGGGAGTAGTCTATAATCCTCTTGCCGATGAATTGTTCGTGGCTGAAAAAGGACGGGGAGCGACTCTCAATGACCGCCCTATTTGTGTATCCAGCACATCCTCTCTGGCCAACAGCCTCCTGGCTTCTGGCTTTCCCTATGATGCCTGGGAGTCCGATCGGGATAACACCAGGGAATGGCGGGAATTCCTCAAACGCGTTACCTCACTCCGTTCCGATGGCTCTGCAGCGCTGGATCTCTGTCAGGTGGCCTGTGGACGCTTGGATGGCTATTGGGAGCTGGATCTCGATCCGTGGGATATGGCTGCCGGTAGTCTGATAGTGCAGGAGGCCGGAGGCCGGGTCACAGATGTTCGAGGCGAGCCTTTCAGCCCTTATCGTCGTTCCATCGTGGCCAGCAATGGTCACATCCATCGCGATATGCTTGAAGTCCTGCAGCGCACTGCTCATGATTGATTAAGGAGCCAACCTATGCCCTCTCTGCCTCCATTTGGATACCCTGGTCGTTGGTTCAAGGGGAATTTACATACTCATTCCAACCGCTCCGACGGCAAACCTGCTCCCCAGGAAAACATACGCTGGCATGTTCTGCACGGATACGATTTTGTTTCTCTGACCGATCACGACCAGGTCACAACCCAGGAAGGAGAGAATGGCCTCTCAATCCAAGTGATACCCGGCGCAGAGATTACTGCCCGACGTGGGCAGGTTGAGTATCATGTTCTGGGTATTGGTCTGAATCAGATGCCTGTTTCGCCCCAGGAAGATATACAGACGACCATAGATGCCATTGCAGCCGCAGGCGGAGTGAGCTTTATCGCGCATCCTTACTGGCACGGGCATGAACTCATTGACCTGCTTGAGGTAAAAGGCTACACAGGCATCGAAATTTTTAATGCTGGCTGCTGGCTGGAAATCAATAAGGGACATGCGCTGGTACATTGGGATGGACTTTTACAAAGAGAACGAAATGTCTGGGGAATAGCCAGTGACGATTCGCACTTTCACTATCCCGATCACGGTTACGGCTGGATCATGGTACGCGCCGAAACCTGCGACACCCCCTCCATTGTGAACGCCTTGCGAAATGGATGGTTCTATTCCTCCATGGGGCCGCAAATCCACGATGTGCGCCTGGAAGGCGATACCGTAACCGTGGAGTGTTCGCCGGCGCACTCCATTTATCTGATCGGCGATGCCTGGCATGCGCCCAATGGCGTGCACGCCTGGGATGGGCAACCTCTCACCGAAGCCACATTCAAGCTGGCGCGAGGGCAGCGCTACCTGCGCGTTGAAGTGGTGGACATGGCCCACCGCACGGCTTGGACAAACGCTTACTTCTTATCGGTATAAGAGCCTATCCGAAAAATGGGTATAATTGGGCACAGGGGGTGAACCGATGAGCGAAAAACGGACTCGGGCCAGAACACCCAATAACAAAACTACTACCGGTTTTCGCATTTCCGATGAACTGTGGGAGGTGCTTCAACCCCTGCTTCCCGAGCATCGGAATACCCACCCACTGGGTGGAGGTCGTCCGCGGCGGTCAGACAGAGAGTGCGCCGACGCCATTTTCTACGTCTTGCGCACCGGCTGCCAGTGGAAAGCTCACTACGGCAGATGCCCGCATTCGTCTCAAGCGACTATACCCACAAATGCAAACTTGACAGACCACTAGCCATCATGGCTTGTCGATGTAGAGAGAGTTGCGGAAGTCTTGAAGTGTACCATCCGTGTTGAAGCTGATGAAAATTTCGCCGTTGTGCTTCTCAGGAAGCACGATGTTTTCATTGACCCAGGCAAAGCCCAGACAGCCAGCTTCCTCTTTCAGGGTGAGAGTCTTGAGGTCTATGTCGGGGGCAAGACGAGCAATATACTCCTGGGCGCGGGCGAGCATGGCCTGGCGGTCAAATTCCAGGCCGCAGATTGGTTTCTCTCGGCGATTGAGAGTAATGGCGACGATACGCTCATTTTCAATATCCACTTCGTATGTGTACTCGCCTGCGAGATAACTTTCTACACGGCGCATGGGATTGAAAGCGAAAGGACCTGTGCCCTGATAGACGGCTTCCTGTCCGCTGAACTCGGAGACCAGTCGGGCTGCCTGTTGGCGCGCCTCAGGGGCGCGTTCGCTGAATCCCCACCACTTGATCTCGGAGGCGATCAGGCTCAGGTAGGAATCTCTGGCCGTTTCAAAGCTGAGTTGCGAGAGGTCAAGAAAGATCAGCTCACCCCGTTCGTTCTTTCCCGTTTGTCCCCTGGCGATTTCGGCATCCACACGGGCACGGAAGTCAGTAGTTTGCTCAGCGAGAAAAGCAAGCAGTTCGCTCCTCTTCTGCTGATCGGGGATGGTCTGCACCATTCTCTCCGCTTCGGCGATGGTGATCTGCACACAGGCCTCGATAGACAAATCGCGGCAATCTGGCTTTGGCGGAATGCGAATGACGACCGGGGTTGGTGTCGCTTCAGCAGGAGTGGAATCTGTGGCCGGAAGGGATTGCACGGGGAGAGGAGTGGGTTGAGCAACAGGGAGAGTCGGCGTGGAAGGGGGAGGAACGGTCGGGGAGGGAGCATTCCCGGCGCACCCGGCAGCAAGCAGAAGTACGAGCAACAGGAAGAAGGGAGCACGGAAGCGGCGTTCCATGAACCTTGCACGCTCCGTGCTCTCCGTGGTGAGTTTTTGCAGTGGACTCATGGTTTCTTCTTTATAGCGAGTATGGCTATGGAAGAATCACCGAAAATCTCCAGGGGCCAGGGAAGTATTCAGAGAGCGCGTTTTGGATGAGCTGGTATGCCGTTTCTTCGCTCATATTTTCAGGCTTTGCAAGAATTTTGAACCCGATTGCGTGATCCTGGGCCTCCACCGCAAACCGAATGCCTTTGGATGCCAGGCGTTGATTCGCCCTTTCAACCATCTCAGGGGTGATCACTTCCGGAAGGCTGGTCTGCAGGGCATCAATCACAATTGCCAGTTCCTGACCACTGGCGATATTGAATCCTTTGGAATTGTAGAATTTGTAAAGGTAGCAACGATGGGTGCTCTGTATGGTTGACTCGTCATAGTTTGTCAGGCCACCCTCACTGCTTTCGACGAACTGACCTTCAAGGCGGGGATATGCCCACCAGTCAGAAGTATCGGGTAAATCAAAGCAGATCGTGGCCGCAATTTCTGTCTTGTTCACTTCCAGGGAAGTCAGCCTGGCAGATACATTGTTCTGTTCAACGACCTGGTTGGGGAACAAATTTGCCCAACCAGAAGGATGAGCCAGGGAAATTCCCGTTTGCGAGAGGACGCTCAGCTCGGAGCCATGTGCAGGTATCCAAATCAAGGAGACTATGGTGAGCAGCAGCAAAACAGCACCACCAAACAACATAGAGAAGTTTCGTTGAGCCGTAATCATGGCAAATACTCCTGAAAATAAAATTTTCGAAAAGCAAAGTTAAGGTGCGTAAGCGTAACAATACGCATGAAGGTATGAATCACAAGAGGCAGAGCCATGTTAAATATACCGCTTCCTGAGCTTCTTGTCAAGATGCCCGCGTTGAACTGTATCATTCGTTCAGGAAATTCGCAGCAAGTCGCCCGACCCCCAACCCCGTTTATGGGACAGGAACCCCTAACCCCGCTTGCGGGGCAGAAACCCCTAACCCCGCTTGCGGGGAATGGGGTTTGGCTACCAAAAGCCATAAAAAACCTCCACCTCCTGTCATTGCGAGCGAAGCGCATGTCCCGAGCGCAGCGTGGGGAAAGCAATCTCCTGGCCGATAAGGGGATTGCTTCGCCGCCTGCGGCGGCTCGCAATGTAACGGACGGTAGAAAATTTTCTACGGTAGAAAATTTTCTACCGCAACAAGAAAATTTTCTACCGCAACAAAGATGGCAGTGGGGGGTGGTTACTTTCGCTCTCGAATTTCCTGAAGGAAAGATACACTACAAGAAATGAAGATCGTTTCACCCAAAAAAACCGCTCGCAAAGTAAAATTTTTCTTTAGTCTCCGTGCTCTCTGTAGTAAAAAAATCACCTTTTTGCAATGGAATCATTCCAGCAAGAGATGCGTTAAATGGCATATAATTCAAAACACATGGAGACGAAGCAGATCCTTTTGCTCGAAGCGGCGCGGAACAGTGCTCCCCTCTTCGCGGATGCGCTGACCCGGAAGGGTTTCGAGGTGGAGGTGGTGCGCAGTGGGGAAGAGCTGCTGCAGCGTTTACCGGAGATGCGACCACGGGTGGTGATCCTCAATGTGCCCTCGTTGCGCAGCAGTGGTAAACGCATTTGTCGCCTTTTGCGCGAACAGGATACTCGTCCACCTCTCATCGTGATCCTGCCTCAGGGGCAATCCGCGGAAGGCTATCCAGCGCATATCCATTTGCATCTCCCGCTCACCCCGCGCAAGTTGATCAACCGCCTGAAGCCGTTTCTCGAGCAGGGGGGAGGAGAGGTCGTTCAGCGTGGGCCTTTGCGGCTCAATCTGGAAACCAGGCATGTGCATATTCTGGGCAAAACCACCCATCTTTCGCCTCGCCTGATGCGTTTGCTCCAGGTGCTCATGGAAAATGCCGGTCAGGTTATCTCTCGCGAGGCGCTTTTTCAGCAGGTATGGGAGACCTCTTATGCCGGGGATATGCGCACCTTAGACGTGCATATTTTCTGGCTGCGACAGGCGATTGAGATGGATCCCCGCCAGCCTCGTTTTCTCAAAACGGTACGGGGCGTGGGCTATCGGCTCGACCTGTGAATTCATAGCATTCCCCCGTGCGACTTACCGCCCGCACACACAGGCTGCCGTTCCCCGTCAGCGGCAGCGAAAGCGGCGCCTGCTCCTGGACGCGAGATCGCAGGGCCTGATGGCGACTGCGGAAAATTTCCCCATCCCACTGATCGTCCACTTCCCAAAAATCTACCAGAAACGGCGCCCGCAGATGGAGCTGACCATCGGTGAGGCTCAGCCATTCGGCTGGTAGCGGGCGTACCGGCGCAGAAAAAGAATCCTGACGCTCCAACGTGAACGCTGCCCCCTCGCGTAGCAGACGCATCCGTGTCACATGGACGGCGCGCCAGCTTGCATCGGCCACCAGAAAACGCCTTCCCAGCCGGGCCGCTGCCACCGCCGTTGTCCCCGATCCGCAGAAGAAATCCGCCACCAGATCGCCCGCATTCGAGGAGGCCAGCAGAATACGCTCCAACAAGGCCTGTGGCTTTTGAGTCGGATAGCCGCTTCGTTCCCGGTGCAGGCGGGCCACAACCGGAAAGTACCACCAGTCCTCCGGCACCTTGCCGCGCTTCAGGTCTGGCACTTTGCCGAAGCCGGCCTTCGGTGAGGAGGCAAACGTCTTATACGTGCTCGGATGGTAAGGTTGACGCACGGCATCGGCGTTGAACGTATACTTTTCGCCTTTCACATAGACCAGGATGGTATCGTGTTTGCGCTTGAAGGCGCGTCGGATGGCTGAAGGGCCGTGATAGACCCAGATGATCTCGTTGAGAAACCGCTGCGATCCGAAGATTTCATCGAGCAACACCCGTGCATAGGCGTTGGCGTGCCAGTCCAGATGCAGGTAGAGCGTGCCATGGGGCGCCAGCAGGCGATACATCAGCACCAGGCGCGGATAGAGAAAGTCCAGGTATTCGTCTAAATCTTTCCACTCGTCGGCATATCCTTCTGCGAGCTTCCAGGTCTGCGGACGGCGCGAATCTTCCCCGTGGCCGATGCGGGCTGCGTAGGTGCGATCGGTGAAAAAGGGCGGATCGGCGTAGATCAGATCGATCTTCCCCTCGTATTCGGCCAGCAAATGCACCATCAGCGGCAGGTTATCTGCCCAAATCAGACGATTGGGCGTGGGCGGCGCCTCCCCTCCCTGAGCGATCACACTTTCCAGGTGCAGGGAGGCGGCGGGTGGAAAGTTTAGCTGTTTACCGGGCCAGTGTAATGCAGGCATGTTCCCTCATCGCAAAGAATTCCCGGACTCGCTCTATTCGCCGACGCCTTTTCCCAACGGGCTGAAAAGCCGGTGCACGGTGGTCTGTGTACCATCTGCCATCCCCATTCGTTGCTTCCTTCCCTGATTCGTTGACGGTCTGCCTCCCCTTTCTTAACCTTTGTGTCTTTGTGGTTATACTGCGGTCTGCGGTCCGCTGTCTGCCGTCCACTTCGCCGTCTGTCGTCCACTTCGCGGTCTGCCGTCTGCGGTCCGCGGTCCATCGTCTAATAAACCACCTTCACCCGCGTCCCATAGCCGCGGTTATAGATGGCATCTGCCTGATGGATCGGACGCGCCCAGCGGAACAGCCATAGCGCCTCCTCCGTGCGCATGTTGATACACCCGTGGCTCATCGGCGTACCGAAATTATCATGCCAGTATGTCCCATGAAAGGCATGGCCTTTCTCGGTGAAAAAGCATGTCCACGGCACCCCCGGAAGCTCGTAATCGTCAATATCCGCAGCCAGATTTCCATTCCCCATGTGCTTGGAGGGCGTCTTTTCCAGGATGTTGAAATCGCCGGTCGGCGTGCGGGTTGGAATTTCCCCGCGGCGGCGCCGACCGGAAGGGATGCCGGAAGCGATCTTCGTCTCCAGCACCACCTTGTCGTTCTCGTAAGCGGTCAGCGTCTGCGTCGTCAGGTTGACCTCGATCCGTTTTGCCTCCCAGGGCACCTCTGGCGAGATCGGCGCGTACTCTTCCGGAAAAATCGGGCGCAGGTGACGCGCCGGCACAAAGTACGGCGGCCTCTCCAAAAGCTCATCGTAAATCCGATACCACGCCTCCCCGTCCGGCCCCTGCTCAATCCCCTCGATCCAGTGGACAGAACCGTAATACAGGCGATAGCGGGGAAACCAACCCTGTAACGCGTTATATCCCAGGGCATTCGTATAGGGCACGGTCACCTCGGCCAGATAGCGTTGCCCTTCCGGGATACTCGAAAGCGGCTCCTGATAGCGGATGCGCACGCGCTGAATGCGCGCCCGATGCACATAGCCGCCCCAAACGCGATACCAGATCGGATTATGGGCCGGCGATTCAGCGACCACCTGATCATAGAGGCGGATCAGATCGTCCCGATACCAGGTTGCCACAATCGGGCTTTTATCGCTCGGCTCCCGATACGCGCTCACCGAAGCGATGGTCACCCGTCCCCATTCCGCATCGTCGAACGGGTCTTCCCAACCCCAGGTGGGCAAAAAGGCCATCCCTCCCAGGCTGAGCAAGGCGAGCTTCAGCACATCGCGTCGCGAAATGGACATGTCACAATTCTATCATGCGCTTCCTGCGTCTTCCAGCATCCTTTGGGCGGCTCGTCGCCCGATCTCCACGGCGAAGTTCGTGCCCCGATCCCAGGGATAAACCTGGCTCATGGAAGCAAAATACAGCCCTGGCAGCGGCGTGCGGATCGGTGGAATGCGCTGCGAATGCCCCACCTCCGGCACTGGTTGCGCGTATTCGCTCTTGAACACCCAAACCTTTCGCACCCAATCGGCGCGGAACTTCGGATTGATCCGCTGGAAGGCTGGCAAAAATCGCTCCAAAAGCGCCGCCTCGCTCAGCGAAAAATACTCATGATCCGCTTCCAGATAGTCCCCGGCATAGACAATGTGCTCACCGCCAAAGTGCTCAGGGGAGATGAAATTCGTGTGCTCCACCAGTGCCAGGAAGGGGAAGCCGGCCTCCTTTGGCAGGTTGAACCAGTAATATCCCTCTTCTGAAAGTCGTTCGCGCAGGGCCAGCACCATGACCACTGCCCCCATCGAATGCAGGGAGCGCAACCCCTGAAGATAATGTTCAGGAAGAGAAGGACACAGGCGGATCAGCGCCTGAGGCGAAAGCGTGACCAGAAGCTGATCAAAGCCCTGGGCGAGGCTGCCGGACTGCGCCTTCACGACCCACCCGGCGCGTGGATCCCGGTACACGAGCGTCGCTGCTGCCCGGAGCTGGATCGTCACTCCCATCTCGCGCAACCTTTCGGCAAACTGATCGGCAAAACGCTGGAAGCCCCCCTCGAACGTCCCCAGGCGCGTGGTGCGCGCCTTCAAGCGCGCCCACATCCAGGCCATATTCACCCGATCCGCATAGGGGCCGAACTTCCCTTCCAGCAAAGGCCTCCACATCAGCGCATAGGCGCGCCTTCCGGCCCAGCGCTGCATCCATTCCTCCACGGTATAGCGTTCCAGTGAGCGCCAGTTTGAAGTCAGGCGCAGATACAGCCCCACCAGGCCGAAGCGCAGTTTGGTGATTCCCCATCCCAGGCCGGGGAACATCAGCGCGTGATAGATCGAATCGAAGGGATAAAAACGCCCCTTGTAGTAAACCACCGTATAAGGGCGGCGGAAGATGACCTGCTTTTCCCAGCCCAGCTCGCGAATCAGGCGCAGCATGTGCTGATCGCTGGCGAACCAGTGATGATAAAACTTCTCCACCGACCATTCCCAATGGGGTTCGCGGAAGCCGCTCGCCAGCCCGCCGACCTGATCGCTGGCCTCGAAGATCGTCACCTCCTGGCCGGCGCGTCGCAGATCCCAGGCTGCGGCCAGCCCGCCGAATCCAGCTCCGAGGATTGCCACCCTCATTCGTCCTCCTTGACTTCGCGGCGCAAGTCTTCCTGCCAGCGTATCCCCTCACGGGTCAGATAGAAAGCGCCCAGTAGCGTGATCGGTAGCCAGAGCGCCACATGGAGCACCAGCGTATAGCCGGCTGCCGTTGCCTGATCCACCCCATAGGCGCGCAGCACGGCGATCCCCGGCGCATCGAACGTCCCCACATACCCCGGCGCCGAGGGGATCGTCGTTGCCAGGTTGACGATCCCGTTCATCAGCATCAGCGCGAAGAACGACACGCGAAAAGGAAATGCATACATCACGAACCAGTATTTCCCGGTCTCCAGCAGCCATATCCCCAGCGAGACCAGGAACACCATCAGGATATGAAACGGTGAGCGCAGCGATTCCAGCCCGCCCAGGAAGCGTTCCAGGAGGGGCAGAAACTTCTGCTGCAGCCGCTGCGGGAAATAGCCCAGGAACGCCTCTGCCAGGCGGAGCGTCTTTTGGGGCACCATGGCGGCGATCAAAAAGGCCAGCCATGCTCCCAGAAAGAGCGCAGTTCCCCCCACGGCCACCTGTTGGATATTCCCGATCACTCCAGAATCGTGCGTCAGGCGTGCCAGTTCGGGCAGGTTGAAGAAGACGAAAGCCAGCATCACCATCCCATCGAAGACGCGCTCGATCACAATCGTCGCCAGGGAGGCAGAAATCGCGACCCCGTAGCGTCGTTTGAGGATCACCGCTCGCAACACCTCACCGGCGCGTGCCGGGTAGATATTGTTCCCCATGTATCCGATGGCGGTGATGGGGAACAATTCGCGGCTGGGGATTTCCTTCAGCGGTGCCAGCAGATAGTGCCAGCGCCAGGCGCGCAGCACAACCGCCAGGAAGTACAACCCGATCCCAGGGATCAACCATCCATACTTTGCCGTTTGCAGTGCCTGCCAGAATGCCTCCAGATGTAACCCGCGCAGGGCGAGCCACAGAAAGAACAGGCTGATGATCACGCCCAGAAAAAACTGCCAGCGTTTCATGGTTCGATGAAATCCTTTCTCCTTGTGTTCACTTTGTCAGAGCCGCTCCCTGTTTGCCCATCATCCATTCATGGAGGATGGAGCGCCCGAGTTGCCGGGCGGTATCTCCTGCCTGGTCCTCTAAAAGCACGACCAGCACCAGCGGCGGGCCTGACCATTCGGGCGGCGTGCCGGCCAGGTACCAGGCCAGGCGTTTTTCTCCATTGTGGCTTTCGGCCAGATATTCCCAAAAGGTTTGCCCAGGGGAGGTCAGATTTCGGGCTAAGGTGGAGGCCTGGGCTGCGGAAAGCACGGTTTGGGCCTCCCCTTCTGCTGGCACGATCACCCATCCCTGTTGCGGCGTGTTCACCGCCAGTACCAGGCGCAGGGGCGGTTTGGCCCCGGCATTGTTCAGCGTGGCCGCAAGCGGAGCGATTTCCAGCGGTGTGACGCGCAAAGCGCCTCCCTCCGCAGAATGTCCCAACAACAGCCCCTGGATGCGTTCCACCTCGGATGGCAGGTAGATACCACTTTTCCCCAGCAACATCTCCTCCCAGGGTAGCAGCAAGTTCCCCGGCGCGTACCTGCCCTGCAGGGCGCGGTTGAGAAAGGGAGCATCGGGTGACTTCATCCAGCCTTCCCATCCTGTTTCCAGTTGATTGGGGTCGAACCAGGGATGAGAGGCCACGGCCAGCACTTCGCCGCTTTGAGGATTCATCAAGACGATGGCGCCGCGGAAATTCCCCAGCTCCTCATCCACCGTGCGTTGCCAGGATAGATCCAGGCTAAGGCGCACGTCCAGGCCAGGGGGTGGGGTGCCATAGGCCAGCCGATGCCACCACAGCAGGAGCGCCGGGTTGCCCCGCATTCCCCGCAGCCAGTCATCCAGCGACGCCTCCAGTCCAGCCTGACCATAGACCGGGTGGGTGTAGCCCAACAGGGTGCTCAACGGCGGATAGTGATAGACCCGCTGGTAGCCTCCTGCCTGCGGGAGCGACTCGTTTAACGGGCGCCCCTGGCGGTCGAGCAGGCTGCCACGGCGCACCAGGCGGTCTGTAAGAGCCCGGCGCGGGTTATCCGTGCGCGCCAGCAACCCCTCCGCGCGCACCAAAGCCCACCAGCCGGCGCTCAGCGCCAGCAGGAGGGAAAAGATCAGGAACGCCATTCCCAGATGGGAATAGGGGCGCACATCGGAAATCGGCAACGGTTCGCTATCCGGGTGATGGCTGATCAGGAGCAACAACGTGACGCTGAGCATCCCTGCCAGCAGGGAAGACCCCCCGTAGGAGAACAGGGGTAGGGTCACACCGGTCAGAGGGAACAGGCGCAGGTTGCCCCCCATGATGACCAGTCCTTGCAGGCCGAGGTAGAGAGAGATACCCGTCGCCAGCAGCCGATGGAAGCGCGTGGTTGCATGGAAGGCGATGATCAGGCCACGGAAGAAGAGAAGCGCCCAAAGGGTGAACAGTGCCAGCGCGCCGAGCAGCCCGGTTTCTTCAGCGATGGCGCTGAAGATGAAATCCGAATGCGCAACCGGCACCAGTCCGGGGCTGCCCAGCCCAGGCCCGCGGCCAAAGACACCCCCATTGGCAATCGCCATCAGCGACTGCACGATCTGATAAGCGCTGCCGCTCGGATCCTCCCAGGGAAAGAGCCAGACCTGGATGCGCTGATGCACAATCGGCACGCTGAAATAGCCAATGGCTGCTGCCAGCAACAGGCCAGCCAGGCTCAGGAGTACAATGCGCTTGCGCCCGGTGGCGGCATAGAGCAGGGCAGCATAGAGAAGGAGCATCAGGGAGGCTGTGCCGGAATCGCGCTGCACGATCAGCAGCAAAACCGCGATAGCAGTCACAAGCAGCGTGGGGCGCAACAGGGGAGAGAGCGGCTGGAAGGGCTCCACGTGGCCGGAGAGGTACGCCGCCAGATAGGTGACGAAAAGCAATTTCAGCACTTCGGAGGGCTGGAAATATACCCCACAGCATCCCAGCCAGAGGCGCGGGCCGTTGCCGGCGGGGTTACGCCCGAGGATGAGCGTCAGAGCCGTGAGAATGATGGCCGCCGTCAGCCACACATACTTGTAGCGTTGAAGCCAGGAAAGCAGGGAAGGATAGAGAATCACCCCACTGCTGGCGAGAAGCCCCACCATCAGCCAGAGGCTCTGCCGCCAGCCCAGGGTGACATCCAGGCGAAAGATGGTCAGCAGCCCCCAGCCGCTGAGCAGCGCCAGCAGGGGAATCAGATAAGGATCATGTTCCCCCAGGCGGCGCGCGCTCAGGAAATCCAGCCCGATGAACCCCACTCCCCAGAGCAACAGCCCTCCCCAGTGTGCAAGGCGGTAATCCACTTCCCAGGAACGCGCCCGCACCGCCGGGGAGAGCGTGAGTACAAGGGCGTAAAGGATGAGGAAGAGCGCTGTGAGAAGGAGCAGGCGACGTTGCAGGATCAGGTTCACTTCGGCGGCAGGTATTTTTCGACCAGCAGGCTCAGATTGTTGCGGGTTTCAGAGGGGATCACCGAGGGATCGGTGATCAGCGCGGTCGCCAGCGCCTGGCCACAGGTGCAGGCGCGCTCCGGGCGCAGCTGCTTCACCAGATGGCGCACAGCAGCCTGGGCCAGCTCCGTGTTGCGGTTCAGGGTCTGGATCACCATTTCCACCGTTACCGGAGCCTCGCTGACATGCCAGACGTCGTAATCGGTGACATGAGCCATGACCGCATAGCACATTTCAGCCTCGCGGGCCAGGAAGGCTTCCGGTGAAGTGGTCATGCCGATCAGCGACATGCCCCAGGCGCGATAAACGTGAGACTCCGCACGGGTGGAGAAGCGCGGCCCTTCGATGGTGATCATCGCGCCGCCCCGATGCACTTTCCCACCGCAAGCCCGCACCGAAGCCTCTAACTGCTCGGAGAGATCGGGGCAGAAGGGGTCGGCGACGCTCACGTGAGCGACCAGGCCGTTGCCGAAGAAAGAAGTCACGCGGCGACGGGTGAAATCAAAAAGCTGATCGGGGACGACGATCTCCCCCGGCGCATAGTCCTCCCGCAGTGAGCCGCAGGCACTGATGCTGACGATGCGCTCCGCCCCTAACTGCTTCAGCGCATAGATGTTTGCCCGATAGGGGACCTCGGTGGGCAGGAGATGATGGCCAATCCCATGTCGCGCCAGGAAGGCCACCCGCACACCCTCCAGAGTGCCCAGGACGATGGGCGCGCTGGGACGGCCAAAAGGTGTCTCCGGATAGACTTCCTGGGTGTCCTGCAGCCCACTCATCTTATACAGCCCGGAACCGCCAATGATGGCCAGAGAGATTTTTTCTGTGCTCATGTTCACCTCGTGATGGGAAGGATTTTAACATGTACCGTGACCGCCCCGATCTGGAGGCTATCTCCATCTACCAGGACGGTCGCGGTCTGGATACGTTCCCCATTGAGCGCTGTTCCATTCGTCGAATGCAGGTCTTCCACCCACCAGTGGCCATGATGGAACGAGAGACGGGCATGATAGGCCGAAACGGTGGGGTCATCCAGGTGAAGATCGTTGCCCAGCGCCCGCCCAAGCAGGACATCGGCCTTCTGGAAGGTGTGGCTTTCCTGTCCACTGTTCAGGATCAGGGTGGGAATGCGGAGCAGGGTGAGCATTTCTGCATGTTGGCGCAGCTCCTGCCAGAGCGTATAGAGCGCCAGCCCGAGAAAGGCGTAGAGGGCGGCGGCCATCAGCAGGCGCAGCACCAGGACAAGGACGGCGCTCATGGCGATTTTTTCCAGACGATTGTCTTGCGCTCAGCAGTATTAGGGGAGAGGGGTTTGGTGTCAATCAAGTCCTGGCGCGGGGGTGGGTTATCCTGGCCATAGATCAGGGAGACGCCGGCCAGCGAGATCACATCGCCAGGGTAGAGGATGCTCTGTGTCACGCGCTGGCCATTGACGAACGTCCCGCCGGTGGAATTCAGGTCGAAGAGGATGTACCAGCCCTTGACCGCCCGTAACTGAGCATGACGACGTGAGACGCGGGGATCGTCTATCACGATGTGGTTGTCCAGGCGGCGGCCAATGTTGATCACACTTTGCGTGAGCGGGAAGACTTTGCTCCCCTCCAGGATCAGGAAGGCGTTTGGGGGGATGTTCGGCTCGGGTTCGGTGGCCTTCTCTTCCATCCCCTGGGTTTCGCCCATCTTTTCGATGCTGTGGGAAGCGATGACGCGCATCTCTCCATATCCCAGGCTGGGGTCTTCGCTCAGCGTGAGGGTCGGCGGGGCTGAAAAGGCCAGACCCTGCTCTTCAGCCACGCGTTTGATGGCCTCCAGGAAGGCATCCAGGAGGCGCTTCTCTTTCCACGCTGCAAACTCCTCTCGCGGCAACAGGAGAGTGTAAACGTTCGGAGCGATCGGTTTCCCCTCGTAGGTCTGGATTCCCTTTTGCATGGCCTCGGCGATCTTCTGGAAGGCTTGCTCTTGCGGATGGTAGCCGGGCATGACGATGCTCAGGTGAAGTTCTACCAGGGTCTTTAAACGTTGTTCCAGGGCATTCAGGTTCATAGAAACCTCCGAAAGCAGAAGCGACAGGGCAATTATAACGAGGATCGGCGGGCGGGAGGTGGAAGGCGCGGCATGGGGCAGCCGGGCTTCAGGGAAGCGGGTATCCGCCCCAGGTCCCCGTCAGGTGAAGGCGCAGGAGATCAATGCCGCCGATCAGAAGCAAAGCCAGGGTCAGCCCGACCAGCGCGGGCATCCCCAGTTGATCCATTCTGTCAAAAGAATTTTCTCCTCGCATGATCATGATCCAGAGCATGGCGAAGACGATGATCAGGAGCAGTAAGGCGCCCAGCGCGCTGAGGACGGCGATAGGATAGAGCACCAGCGGGTGTTCGGTGAGGATAAGCAGGTCGAGGAGATACAGGCCTGTGAGCAGGAGGAAGAAATCTCGCGTGCGCAGGGTGGCGCGCGCATCTATCTGGCGCCAGAGGGTCTGGTTCAGAACCGGATAGAGCACGAGCGCCATCGCCAACCCCATGCCGCTGCCGGTGAACAGGCGCAGGGCATTGTTGGGTGTATAGAGGGTGGGAAAGGCAAGGGGACGCGGGCTGATCTGCTTGAGCAGGTAGAGATAGGAGTTAGCGCCATCGAACGCCCAGAGGGCGGCCAGAAGGCCGAGGAGGATCAGAACCGGGCGCGGCGGGAAGCCGGCCCGACGGCGAACGAAGCCAAGCTGGGCGAACAGGGCCAGGAACGCCCCGGCAAAGGTGCCGGTGCAGCGGGCGCAGAGGGGCATTTGCCGCCCTTCCACGTGGAAAGAACGCTCCTCAATGCGATGGCAGACGGCATAGCCAATGCCATCCAGTTTGCCCATCCAGCCGGGCGGCGTGAGCTGCCACCACCAGAGGAGCACCAGCAGGGAGAACAGAAGGAGGAGATAGCGCAAAAAGGTTTTGAGCATGGTTGGATTATACATGAGGACGGTGGAGGGCAGAGGGTATGGTAAAATCAGGAGGCCATGTTTGAAACGCTCACGCAACGTCTGAACAAAGTGTTTGAAAACCTGCGCCGGCGCGGGAAACTCAGCGAGGCGGATGTGGATGCGACCCTGCGCGAGGTGCGTCTGGCCCTGCTGGAAGCGGACGTGCATTACAGCGTCGTGAAGGATTTTCTGGCTCGGGTGCGTGAACGTGCGGTAGGCGCGGAGGTCTCGCGCGCCCTGAATCCCGCCCAGCAGGTGATCAAGATCGTGCACGAGGAGTTGATTCGAGCGCTGGGCGACCCTGTGCCGCTCCAGTTGAGCGGGCCGCGGCCCCATGTGATCATGCTCGTCGGGTTGCAGGGTTCAGGGAAGACGACGACCGCCGCCAAGCTGGCGAACTGGTTGCGGAGCCGCGGGGAGCGGGTGATGCTGGTGGCAGCCGATCCCTACCGCCCGGCAGCCGTGCAGCAGCTCCAGCAGTTAGGTGCGCAGCTCAACCTTCCGGTTGAAAGCGCCGAGGGGGTGAAGCCCCCCGAACTGGCGCAGCGCGCCGTAGATAAGGCAACCAAAGGCGGTTTTAGCATCGTCATCCTGGATACGGCTGGGCGCTCCCAGATGGATGCGCAACTGATGGATGAGCTGCGCCAGATTGTGCAGCGCGTTTTGCCGCGTGAAATTTTGCTGGTCGTGGATGCGATGATCGGGCAGGAGGCCTTGCGCGTCGCTCAGGGCTTCCGAGAGGCCATCCCGCTGAGCGGGCTGATCCTGACCAAGATGGACGGAGATGCCCGCGGCGGCGCAGCGATTTCGATCCGTAGCGTTACCGGCGTTCCGATCAAGTTCCTCGGCAGCGGCGAAAAGGTGGATGCCCTGGAGGCCTACGATCCGCAGCGCCTGGCCTCGCGCATTCTGGGGATGGGCGATGTGCTTGGGCTGATCGAGAAAGCGGAGGCGGCCTTCAACGCAGAGCAGGCGCAGCGTCAGGCCGAACGGATGATGCGCGGCGAGTTCACTCTGGAAGACTGGCTGGAGCAGATGCGCCAGATCAAGCGCATGGGGCCGCTCACGCAGATTCTGGAGATGCTCCCCGGCCAGTTCGGGCAGGTGGCGCGACAGGTCAATCCCCAGGAGCTGGAGCGAAACTTCAAGCGCTTTGAGGCGATCATCCTTTCGATGACCCCGGAAGAGCGGCGCAACCCCGAAATTTTGAATGCCAGCCGTCGCCGGCGCATTGCGCGTGGCTCCGGCACCGAAGTTCAGGATGTGAACCGCTTGATCAGGCAATATCGTGAGGCGCAGCGCCTGTTCAAGAGCCTGCAGAAAAGCGGCGGGCGCGGGTTGTTTAAGCTCTTCGGGTAGCGGTGGAAAATTGCGATATAATAAGTAAGCGATCCTCTCTGTCCACCCATACCCTCGCAAAAAAAATCACCTTTTCACGTTAAGGAGTTTGTGCACATGGTACGTATTCGTCTCCGTCGAACCGGAAAAACCGGCCAGCCTTCCTATCGCATTGTGGCGGCAGATAAGGAAAGTCCACGGGATGGGAAATTTCTGGAAATTTTGGGTTACTACAATCCACGCACTGAGCCGGCTACCATCGTTGTCCAGGAAGATCGTGTGTATCACTGGCTGAAGAATGGCGCCCAGTTAACGGAATCGGTGGAACAGCTCTTTCGTAGCATTGGCCTGCTGGATCGGTATGCCCGTTTCAAGACCGGCGAAAGCCTGGAGGTTCTGCTTTCCGAAGCTTCCCGTGGGAAGGGATAAGCGCGTCATGAAAGAGTTGCTCGAATACCTGGCCCGATCTCTGGTGACGCAGCCGGAGCAGGTGCGAGTGGAAGAGCAGCAGCGTGGCCAGCGTGTCCATCTGAGCCTGAGCGTCTCCAAAGAGGACATGGGGCGCATCATCGGCAAGAATGGACGGGTGGTCCAGGCCATGCGAACCCTGCTCCGCGTGGCGGCTGAGCAGGAAGGGAAACAGGTCACGTTTGAGATTCCCGAACCGTGAAACAGGCGTCTCTTCGTTCGTCTTCGTCGCGTCCTTCGCCAGGTAGTGATACAGTCCTCTACCTGGCGATTGGCTATTTAAGGCGACCCCACGGGCTGCGCGGCGAGCTAATCATGGAGGTGCATACCGATTTCCCCGAACGCCTGCAGCGCGGGCGTCGCGTGTACCTGGGAGAGGCGCATTTTCCCAGCGAAATTCGCTCGGTACGTCCCCATAAACATGGGGTGCTGATCGCCTTTCAGGGGATTCAGACGCCGGAGGAGGCCGCCGTCTGGCGCAATCAATGGGTGTATGTGCGCGCCGACGAGCTGCCGCCTCTGCCGCAGGGCGAATATTATGCCCACGAGCTCATCGGCCTCCAGGTGCTCGATGAAACAGGGCGTCTGCTGGGGGAGCTGGCGGAAATCCTGCACACCCCGGCGAACAAAGTGTATCTCGTGCGCAAGGCAGATGGCAAAGAGTTGCTGCTGCCGGCCATTCCTTCGGTCATCCTCTGCGTGGATCTTCCAGCAAGGCAAATGCGCGTGCATTTGTTGCCTGGCCTGGAATGAGGAGAGGGTATGTTTCCTCTTGAGACCGAGCGTGAGAAACTGATCGGTCGCGTGTTGAGGGCGATCCTGCCGCTCTGGTTTCTCGCGCTGGCTGGGGGCGTGTCGAATGTCTATCAGGCCCTCATCGCTCTGGAAAAACACCCTGCCTTTTTGCAAGCCGCGCTGCAAACGCTCTTTCTCTACCTGCTGGTGACGGCAGTGCTCCTCTACCTGGCCCTGACGGAGCGCTTGCGAGCCACCTGGCGCGCAGCGGCCTTTTTGCTCATTCTTTACATTGTCGCCCTGTTGGGACTGGCACAGGCTGCCCTGTTCGGGGATGGAAGGGTGATCCTCTTTGCCATCGTTGCCTTGAGCACGCTGTTCTTCGGTCGCCGTGGGGGCTTGCTGGCGCTGGGGGTGACAGCCCTGACGATGGGGGGGATGGCTGTATTGCATGTGCGGGGGATTCTCCCCATGCCGCTGGAGCATACGACGCGCGATGCTTCCGCCTGGTTCAGCGGCACCCTTGTCCTGCTGACCCTGAGCTTTGCGGTCTGGGTATCCCTGGATTCCCTGCAAAGCTGGATAAGCAATCGCTGGCAGGAACTGGAAGCGGCGCATCGGCAGGAAGCATTCCTGCGCCAGTTGATGCACATCGTCAGCGTCATCAATCAACAACTGGTGCGCGCTACCGATAAGGTTTCGCTGCTCCGTGAGGCCTGCCAGGCCTTGATCACCCTGCCCGGATATTCTCAAGTCTGGATCGGCCTGCTGGATCGGAAGATGAGTCGGTTTGATCCGATGGTGGCCGCCGGAGAAGAGGCGGAGGCTGCACTTCAGCGTTGGGGGAACCCGTTGGAATGCCCCTGTGTGCGTCACGTTCTGGAAAAGGGGGCCTCGCTCGATTTAAAAACGGCCAGAATCTGTGAATCGTTGACGCCCGCCCCTGATTGCCCCTTCCAGGAGGGGATTCTCCTGCCTCTCATCCGCCAGCAGCGACGTTGGGGTGTGCTTTACCTCTCCTATGCGGGGCGAGATTTGCTCCCGGAGGAGCAGCGCGTGCTTCAGGAACTGGCGGACGATCTGGCGTTCGCCCTGGAAAAACTGGAAAGCGAAGCTCAGACGCAGAAATTGAGCCAGCTCGCGCTTCGATTTTTGACCTCGCATACCCTGGATGAACTCTGGGAGCGCGTACTGATAGGGGTGCGTGAGATTTTACAGGCCGACCGGGTGGCGATTTATACCTACGACCGGGAACGGGATCGCCTGGCCTGTCTGCGCCATACAGGCCTTTCGGAAAGCTACGTCGAAGCGGTCAATCGCGCCTTCCGGATGCTCCCAGGGAGCCGTGTTCTGCAATCTTCTGCGCCGGTTGTGGTTCAGGATGTCTTGCAGGCGCCAGACCTGCCCTTGCGGGAGGAGATGATTCGCGAGGGGTTTCGCGCCTATGCGGTGTTCCCGGTGTTTTCTGCAGGGGGCCATGTGGTGGCGGCGTTCACGGCCTATCGGGATGCACCGCTGGCCTTCACCGAACAGGACGTTCATCTGGGGCAGACCCTGGCGCATTTCGTTGCTCAGGCCCTGGAAAATCTCAACCTTTATGAGCGTCTGCAGGCCCAGGCTGCCGAATTGGGGCGCCTGTATGCCGTCGCTCAGGACATGGCGGTCAGCCTGCTCTCCCCGGCGACGGTGCTGGAAGTCCTGGCGCGCCATGTTCTTCATGCGCTCCAGGGGACCAGTTGCGCCATTCTGATGATGGATGAATCGCGCTCCAGCCTGAAGGTGCTGGCAGAAGTGGTGGGAGAAAGAGCTGGTAAGGAGGAGCGGAGATCGCGGGTGGGAGAAACGCTGGAATTGCGAGAATTCCCAACTCTGTTGCGCGTCATCCAGAGTGGATTGCCTGTGATTTGTCGGGCAGGGGAGGAAGGACTTTCGGCAGCGGAACAGGCGAGTCTGGCGCAGCTCCAGGTTCAATCCATACTTCTGGTGCCGATCCTGGTGCGCAGTCGTCTGATCGGGATCATTCAGCTTCGGGAGCGTCAGCCATCGCGTGTGTTTTCGCAGGCAGAAATCCTGCTGGCGCAGGCCATGGCCGGCTTTGGGGTGGTGATCGAAAGCGCGCAACTCTTTCAGGAACTGGAACGCCGCGAGGCCTTCTTCCGCGCCGTGATCGAATATGCCGCAGACGGCATCGCCATTCTGGATGAACAGGGCTATTTCCGCTATCTCAGCCCCTCGGTGGAGCGGCTTCTGGGACATCCTCTGGAGGATATTCACCACAAGTCTCCGTTCCAGTATGTGCATCCTGACGATCTTCCTGCCATGCAACAGGCCTGGGAAGAGGGCGTTCGCCAGCCGGGGGTGATTCGCCGCGTGAGTTATCGCTTTCGCAATGCTCGCGGGGAGTGGCGACATATTGAAGCGGTGGCCCGCAATTTGCTCGATGATCCAAACGTGCGCGGCGTGGTGCTCAACTTCCGGGATGTGACCGAGCGCGTGGAAGCGGAGCAGAAACTTGAGCAATATGCCCGAGCGCTGGCAGATGCCTATGACCGCACGCTGGAAGGATGGGCAAAAGCCCTGGAGCTGCGCGATGAGCTGACAGAAGACCATACCCGGCGGGTCACAGAGATGGCGGTATGCTTTGCCCGGCTGTTGGGGCTGAGCGAGGAACAGGTGATGCACATCCGGCGCGGCGCCATTCTGCATGACATCGGGAAAATGGCCCTCCCGGATAGTATTTTGCGCAAAGAGGGGCCCTTAACGCCCGAAGAGCGTCATCTGATCCAGCGTCACCCTCAGTTTGCCTACGAGATGTTATATCCCATCGAGTTCCTGCGTCCGGCTCTGGAGATTCCCTATGCCCATCATGAGCGTTGGGATGGCAAAGGCTACCCGCGGCGATTGAAAGGCGAGGCCATCCCTCTGGCTGCCCGCATTTTCTCCATTGTAGATGTCTGGGACGCGTTGACCACGGACCGCCCTTATCGCAAGGCCTGGTCGCCAGAGCGCGCGCTGGAATATATCCGATCCCAGTCAGGAAAGATGTTCGACCCTACACTGGTAGAATTTTTTGCCCAGCATTTTCAAGAGATCGTCGAAGTCTGAAAGGATGGTGTGATGAAGACGGTTGATCTGCTTCTGACCAACGCCCTGATCCTTACCATGGATGCAGAGATGCGCCAGTATGCAGCCGGGGCGCTGGCTATCCGTGGCGATACGATTGTGGATGTCGGCCCGCAGGAGCGCTTACTCGCAGAATATCAGCCGCTTGAGACCTTTGATTGCGGCGGCAAGGTGCTCATGCCAGGCCTGATCAATGCCCATACCCACGTGCCCATGACCTTGCTGCGCGGACTGGCTGACGATCTGCGCCTGGATGTCTGGCTCATGGGATATATGATGCCGGTGGAGCGCGAGTTTGTCACGCCGGAATTTGTGCGCCTGGGGACACTGCTGGCCTGCGCGGAGCTAATCCGCAGCGGCGTCACGACCTTCAACGATATGTACTACTTCGAGGACGAAGTCGCCAGGGCGGCGGCTGAGGCCGGGATGCGCGCCATCTGCAGCCAGACTATCCTGAAGTTCCCTTCTCCCGATGCGGTCTCTTACGAAGATTCCATGGCCTATGCCCGCGAATTCATCCAGCGCTGGAAGGGGCATCCCCTGATTGTGCCGGCGATTGCGCCCCATGCGCCCTATACCTGTACCGATGAAATCCTGCGCGCCAGCGCACAACTGGCAGTGGAACTGGACGTGCCCTTGCACATCCATCTGGCAGAGACGGCGCAGGAGCGGGAGAATATGCGGAAGGAGCGCGGGATGCCGGTCATCCCATATGTCAAGAAGCAAGGGCTGTTTGAGGCCAAAGTGATCGCCGCTCATTGTGTGCATATTGACGTCGGGGAAATGCATACCATGCTCCATGCCGGCGCCGGCGTGGCGCACAATCCCTCCTCGAATCTGAAGCTCGCTTCCGGGTTTGCTCCGGTCGCGAAGATGCTGGAGGTGGGACTGAATGTCGGGATCGGCACGGACGGCCCGGCCTCTAACAACGACCTGGATATGTTTGAGGAAATGCGCCTGGCCGCCTTCATCGCCAAAGCCGTGACCGGCGATCCGACGGCTCTGCCGGCGACAACGGTGCTTTCCCTGGCCACCCGTCGGGGAGCGCAGGCACTGCACATCGGCCATCTGACCGGCTCCCTGGAACCCGGCAAGCGCGCCGACCTGATCCTGGTGGATTTGACCCCGCTCCATAATTCCCCCTCATTCCGTCGCTCCCCAGATGCGCCGTATGCCCAGCTTGTATATGCCTCCAAATCCACGGATGTGACGGACGTGATGATCAACGGGCGCTGGGTGATGCGCGATCGTCGCCTGCTAACGGTGGACGAGGAAGCACTGCTCGCCGAGGCGCGTGCGCTTGCCACCCGCATTGACCGCTTCCTGATCGCTCGCGAGCAATCCGTGCTTTCCAAGCTCATTGCTTTGGGTGGCTCCACGGAGCAGGAATCGTTCGAGGTGCAGGTCAAGGTGCGTATCCATGACCGCCAGGCGATCCGTCAGGCGCTGGAAAGCCATCCTGCCATTCAGATCATGGCCTTCAAGCACTATCGCCAGTATGATACCTACTTCTTTTTCGCCGATGCCTCTCAAGGACGGCTGCGCTTCCGCGAGGATGATTTACTGGACACGAACGGGAATGTGATCAACGTGCGCACGCGGCTGACGTTGATCGGCCCACAGCGCGAGGGACGGCTGAGCCATGACGTGCTTCTCTCCCGCAGTCGCTATCTCGCCCCGGCAACCTACCCGCTGCGCTTTTACCGCGAATATTTCAAGCCCCAGCATGAACAAAACATCGAGAAAGACCGCCTGCGCTGGCATATCCGCTATCGCGATACGGAGTTTTTCGTCAACCTGGATCAAATGCTCGAACCGACGCTCGGCGATTTCCTGGAGATCAAAAGCCGTACCTGGAGCCGTAAGGATGCAGAACACAAAGCCGAACTGGTGCAGGAGCTACTGAGAGAGCTCGGCCTGGCAAACGCAGAGACCCTCGGCCAGGATTACATCGAAATGCTCCGCCAGAGCGCGTGAGAGAGGGAGGGGAAGAGGCGATTTTCCTTGACATCTTCCCCTCTTTATAGTATCCTTTCCCTACCGAACGGTCGGTAGGGAGTCTATGACGCGGGACGAAATTCTGGAAGCCGCGGCTCAGGTCTTCCGACGCAAGGGGTTCCACGGCGCTTCGATGCAGGATATTGCCGAGGCGGTGCACTTGCAGAAGGCCAGCCTGTACCACCATGTTTCCAGCAAGCAGGAGATCTTGCTGGCGCTTCTGGACCGCGCCCTCGACCTGCTCTTTGAATGCCTGGAGCCGCTGACACGCTCGCCCGCGCCCGCCCCAGAAAAGTTACGCCAGATGATCCTGACCTATCTGCGCACCTTAACCGAGGAGATCGATCTGGCTGCCGTGCTCCTGCTGGAGCATCGTTCGCTGGAGCCCGAGCTCCGAAACCGCCACATTCCCAAACGCGATCGTTTTGAACAGCTCTGGCGGGAAGTGCTTGAGCAGGGGAAAACCGAGGGGGTGTTCGTCGTTGCCGATGTGCCTCTCACGGCTCGCGCTATTCTGGGCATTTTGAACTGGACGATCACCTGGTATCGTTCGGATGGCGCTTTCTCCGTACAACAGATCGGGGAAATGTATGCCGATCTGCTCCTGAACGGTTTGCTGAAGCGCACAGGAGGTCAGGAATGAAGGAAGTGCAGGAGTTCCGCAGCGCCAGCGGGAAGCGCATTTTTGCATTGCCCCTGGAGGTCTTCCCGAATTTTTGGGGATATGCGTATCTGCTTGACCTGGAGGGGGATCGCATTCTGATTGATGCCGGTTCTGGCCTGCCCGCCTCCGCAGAAGGGTTGGAGGAAGGACTGAAGCGCCTGGGCTATCGCCTGGAAGATTTGACGTACATCCTGCTCACGCATGGCCATATTGACCATTTCGGCGGGATCGCAGGGCTGCGCCCGCGCACGGCGGCGCGGATTGGCATCCATGAGCTGGACTGGCAGACAGTGAGCCGCAATGAAGGGAGACTGGCGCTGCTCAGCCGCCGTCTGGAGACGTTTCTGGCGCAGGCAGGGGTGGAAAGCGAAGCACGGCGCCAGATGTTGCAGATATACCAGCTCACGAAGGCGTTTTACCACTCGGTGGAGGTAGATTTTACCTACGAGGCGCAGGGGATGTCCCTTCAGGCGCTGCAGATGCTCCATGTGCCGGGACATTGTCCGGGTCATGTTGTGATGCGCTTCGAGGATGTGCTCTTCAGCGGCGATATGCTCCTGAATGGCAATACCCCTCACCAGGCCCCCGAGTCCATTATCCCCTCGATGGGCATCGAGCATTATCTGCACTCGCTGGAACGAATGCGCCCCTGGCTGCAGGCCTCGCGCCTCGTTTTGGGCGGTCACCATGCGCCGCTGGAAAATCCCCTCGAGGTGCTGGAACACACACGGCAGCGCCTGGCGAGGCGATTGCTACAGGTGCTGCGCACGTTTCAATCTCCGCAAACGATTGCGGAAGCCACCCTCCTGCTCTATGGGGAAAAAGAAGGCTATGACAGGCTCCTGGTGCTGGAAAAGATGGGCGCGTATGTGGAATATCTCTACCAGCGCGGCTGGTTGGAGATCGTGAACCCACAGGAAGAGGAAAAACCCCTGAAGTATCGCACCTTGCGATCAGGCACAGAATCCGAAGTCCTACTTGAGGAGAGGTCCTATGTATGCGTTTGAACCTTCTGAAGAGCAAAAGATGTTGATCGACGCGATCAATCGCTATGCGGCGAACGATCTGCGTGCGGCGGCCCACGAGGCGGAAGAGAGCGGCGAACTACCGCCCAAACTGATTGAAAAGGGATGGGAGCTTGGGGTGCTCCAGGCCTCCATTCCGGAAGCCTATGGTGGATTCGGGGAGCGTTCCGCAGTGACCGGCGTGCTAGCGGCGGAGGAGATGGCCTGGGGCGATCTGGCCGGGGCGATGGCTGTCTTTACCCCTCATCTGTTCGCGCTGCCGATCCTGCTCACGGGCAGCGAGGCGCAGAAGCAGGAGTATCTGCCTGCCATCGTGGAAGGGGAATGGCGCCCCTATACCGCGGCCATGATCGAGCCCTTCTTCGACTTTGATCCCCAGGCGCTGCGCACCACCGCCGAGGAGCGGGATGGCGGATACGTGCTCAATGGCATCAAAATCTGGGTGCCTTTTGCGGCGCAGGCGCCGGCCATGATCGTCTACGCTTCTCTGAACGGGCAGACACAGGGTTTCATCGTCCCCGCAGGGACGGCAGGGCTGGAGATCTCGTCGGAGCGCGAAAAGTTGATGGGGCTGAATGCGCTGCCGTTCTATCGCCTCACGCTGAAGGACGTGTTTATCCCCAAGACCCAGCGCCTCGGTGAGGAGGCCGGTCATGCGATGGAGCCGATCCTGGCAGCGCAATGGGTGGCGCAGGCGGCGATGGCCGTTGGAGTGGCGCGGGCGGCTTTTGAATATTCGCGCGATTATGCCAAAGAGCGAGAAGCCTTCGGGGTGAAGATTGCCCAAAAACAGGCCATTGCCTTCATGCTGGCGGAGATGGCAACCGAGATCGAGGCCATTCGTCTGCTGAACTGGGAAGCAGCCTGGAAGATTGATACGGGCAAAGAGGATGCCTGGCAGCAAGCCTACCTGGCCGCTGTGGGCGCAATGGATATGGCGATGATGGTCACTGACCGCGCCGTGCAAATCCTGGGTGGACATGGTTATATCCGCGATCATCCGGTCGAGCTATGGATGCGCAATGGCCGTGGCTTTGCCATGTTTACCGGCCTGATGATGGTATAGTTCCGCGATGAGGAGGAAGCGATGATTGAATTTGATCCCCCAAAACCCATCCTGCAGCAGCAATACGTACTCAAGACGGTCGCTGAGAACATGATGCGTCCGGTCTCGCGCTATTTTGATGAGCACGAGCACGAAATCCCCTACGACTACATCCAGTTCATGCATCAGGCGATGCGAGCGACAGGGGCTGGCTCGCTGGCGCCGAGTGAAGAAAAGAAGCCAGAGGGTGAAAAGGAAAAGCGCCCTCCGATTGGCTACCAGATGCTGGCGCATATGCTGGAAATGCTCGCCTGGGGGGATGTGGGCATGTACCTGGTAACACCAGGGGGAGGGCTGGGCGCAGCGGCTGTGCAGGCCGCCGGCACCCCGGAGCAGCGTCAGAAATTCCTGGCGCGCTTTGCCGGCGAAAAACCCACGTTTGCTGCGATGTGCATGACCGAGCCTCATGCTGGTTCGGATACGGCTGCCATCCGCACGACGGCTGTGCTCGATCCCCAGACGAACGAGTGGGTGATCAATGGGCAAAAAATCTTTGTCACCGCAGGCGATAAGTCGCTGACGCCGCGCGAAGAATTTGGAAAGGGTTTCATCGTGGTTTGGGCGACAATTGATCCCGGCGCCGGGCGGGCAGGGATGCGGGCGTTTGTCGTTGAAATGGGCACGCCGGGCGTCAAGGTGGTGAAACTCGAAAAGAAGATGGGCATTCGGGCCTCGGATACGGCGGCCATTGTCCTGGATAACGTGCGCGTCCCCTTCGATCACATTCTGGGCAGCCCGACGGTGGAAAAGGAGACAGAAAAGGGCTTCAAGCGGGCCATGCTCACGTTTGACGCCACACGTCCGCTGGTGGCAGCGACGGGTGTTGGGGTAGCCCGGGCGGCGCTCGAATTTCTGAAGGAGAAACTGGCTGAGAACGGGATACAAATCCGTTACGGGCTACCGCGTCAGAAGCTGACCAATATCGAGCGCGAGGTCATTGACATGGAGATCATGCTTCGCTCGGCCTGGCTGATGGTGATCAAGGCCGTGTGGATGGCTGACAACCGGATGCCGAACGCTCTGGCCTCTTCGATAAGCAAAGTCAAGGCCGGAGATGTGGTGACGCGCATCACGCAGCGCGCCGTCGAATTGCTGGGGCCGCTGGGTTACAGCCGCGAGTACTTGCTGGAAAAGTGGTTCCGCGATGCCAAGATCACCGATATTTACGAGGGCACTGGTCAGATCAACCGTCTGATCGTGGCACGTCAGATCCTGGGCTATACCGGTGCTGAATTGAGATGAAAAAAGGAGGCTCCATGTTCCCTTACGCGATCCGTAAAGCGGTGGTGATCGGCGCCGGCACGATGGGCGCGGCCATCGCGGCGCATCTGGCGAACGCCGGCGTCCCGGTGACATTGCTGGATATTGTCCCCCCGGATGCTCCGGCGGGGGATCGCGCCGCCCGCAACAAGATCGTCAACGATGGCTGGGAGCGCTGTCTGAAGGCGCGGCCTGCCAACCTCATGTCCTCGGATCTCAAAACCCTGGTCCGCCTCGGCAACCTGGAAGATGATTTTGATGCCGTCGCCGAAGCGGATTGGATCATCGAGGCCGTGGTTGAGAATCTGAAGATCAAGCAGGATCTGATGGCGCGAATTGATGCGGTCCGTGCGCCGCAGTCCATCGTCAGTACCAACACTTCCGGCATCCCGATCCGCGAGATCGCCGCCGGTCGCTCCCAGAGCTTTCGTGAGCACTTCCTGGGCACCCACTTTTTCAACCCGCCCCGTTACCTGAAGCTATTGGAGATCATCCCCACTGCCGATACCTTACCCCAGGTGGTGGAATTCATCTCCTGGTTTGGAGAATATCGGCTGGGGAAGGGGATTGTGCTTTGCAAGGATACCCCTAACTTCATTGGCAATCGCGTGGCCTTCGGCACCGGCGCCTTTGCGCTCCATTACATTCTGGAAAATGGCTATACCGTTGAAGAGGTGGATGCGATTACTGGGCCCCTGATCGGGCGTCCCAAGACGGCCACTTTTCGCCTGATAGACCTGGTCGGCGTGGATGTTTGGGATCACGTCGGCAGGAATCTTATCCCCGCCATCCCGCATGATACGCTGGCCCAAACCTATCTGCGCGCCGAAAAGCCCAACGCGCTCATTCGCACCCTGATCGAGCGTGGCTGGTTGGGAAATAAAACCCGCGTCGGGTTTTACAAAGAGGTGACGAAAGACGGCAAAAAGGAGTTCTGGCCGCTGGATTTGCAGAAGCTGGAGCATGTGCCGCCGGGCAAGCCACGCTTTGAGTCCGTCGGCAAGGTCAAGGATATTGAGGATCTCGGCGAGCGTCTGAAGGCGCTTTTGAGCGAGAATGACCGCGCCGCGCAACTGGTGCGCGCCCTGACGTATCAGGGATTCCAGTATGTCTCCACCCTGCTCCCGGAGATCGCCGATACCCCCAAGCCGATAGATGATGCCATGCGCTGGGGCTTCATGCACGAGGCCGGCCCCTTCGAGACCTGGGATCGGTTGGGGGTGCGTGAGACGGTAGAGAAAATGAAGGCGGAGGGATATGCCCCGGCGCCCTGGGTCGAGGCAATGCTGGCGTCAGGCAAGGAGAGCTTCTACCAGTACCAGAACGGCTCAAAAGTCGGGGTGTACGATGTACAGAAAGGGGATTATGTGCCCATTTCCCGCCCTGCCGGTTTGATCCTGCTGCGTGAGCAAAAGGTGATCGAGAAAAACGCCGGCGCTACCTTCTACGATTTGGGCGATGGCGTGGCCTGCGTCGAGTTCCATACCAAGATGAATGCCCTGGACGAGGACATCCTGAACATGCTCCAGACGGCGCTCGACCGCGTGGAGCGCGAGTTCGTGGGGCTGGTTGTGGGCAACGAGGCCGAGAATTTCAGTGCCGGCGCCAACCTGTTCCTGATCGTCATGCTTGCCCAGCAGAAGATGTGGGAGATGCTCGATCAGGCGGTGCGCAGATTGCAAGACCTGAATATGCGCATGCGCTATTTCCCGAAGCCCGTGGTGATTGCGCCTGCTGGCCTGACCTTGGGCGGCGGCTGCGAGATCACCATGCATGGCAGCCGCGTGGTGGCTGCTGCCGAGACCTACATCGGGCTGGTTGAGCTGGGTGCGGGCGTGATCCCGGCCGGCGGCGGCACCAAGGAGATCATCCGACGGATCGTCAACCCGGCCATGCGTACCGAGAACGCCATCGTTTTGCCTTTCCTGCAGCGGGCTTTTGAGCAGATCGGGCAGGCGAAGGTGGCTACCAGCGCTGAAGAGGCGCGCCAGATGGGGCTGCTTTCCCCCTCCGATCGCATTGTGATGAATCGCGATCACCTGCTCACCGAGGCCAAGCGCGAAGTGCTGCATATGGTGGCAAGCGGCTATCATCCGCCGGCGCCAGAGCCGATCTATGCTGCCGGGCGCGATATGCTCGGTGCGTTGCAGGTGGGCGCCTTCATGTTCCAGGCGGGTGGCTATATCACGGAATATGAGGCGCATCTGGCCCGTAAACTGGCCTATGTGCTTTGCGGTGGCGATCTCAGCCGTCCACAATGGGTGAGCGAGCAATATATCCTCGACCTGGAGCGAGAGGCTTTCCTCTCCCTTTGCGGAGAAGAGAAAACCCAACAGCGTATGTGGGCGCTGCTCCAGACCGGCAAACCGCTGCGCAACTGAATGCGTTCAAGGAGTAACCTATGAGCCGAGAAGCTGTTATTGTAAGTGCTGTACGTACCCCGGTTGGGAAGGCCCGTCGTGGGGGACTGGCAACCGTGCGCCCCGATGAGCTGGCGGCCTTGACGATTCGCGAGCTATTGCGGCGCACTCCGGCCTTGGACCCAAACGAGATCGAGGATGTCGTGCTGGGGTGTGCGTTCCCTGAAGGTGAGCAGGGGATGAACATGGCTCGCATGGTCGCGCTGCGCGCCGGCCTGCCGATCTCGGTGCCAGGAGAGACGATTAACCGTTTCTGCTCCTCCGGCGTCCAGGCCATTGCCCATGCAGCCTATGCGATCATGGCTGGGGATATAGAGGTGGCCATCGCAGGCGGCGCCGAATCTATGAGCATGGTACCCATGACCGGCTTCAAGTTCTCTCCCAACCCCTATTTCGCTCAGGAATTGCCGGAATATTACACCAACATGGGGCTAACCGCCGAAAACGTGGCCGCAAAATATAACATTTCCCGCGAGGATCAGGATGCTTTTGCACTGCGCTCCAACCAACGCGCGGTGAAGGCGGTCACCAGCGGGCTGTTCGATGCGGAAATCGTCCCGGTGGAGGTGGAGGTCAAAGAATTCGTTGAGGGAGAGGTGATCACCCGACGTTTTACGGTGAGCCGTGATGAAGGCCCGCGTGCGGATACCAGCATGGAGGCCCTGGCGAAGTTGAAGCCTGCTTTCAAGGAAGGCGGCACGGTGACGGCGGGGAACTCCTCGCAAATGTCCGATGGCGCGGCGGCAGTGCTGCTGATGTCGGCAAAGCGTGCGCAAGAGCTTGGCCTGCGCCCGCTGGCGCGCTTTGTCGCCTTTGCGGTGGGGGGCGTGGAACCTGACTTGATGGGAATTGGCCCGGTTGTTGCCATTCCCAAGGCCCTGCAGAAGGCCGGCTTGCGACTGGAGGAGATTGACCTGATCGAATTGAATGAGGCCTTCGCTGCGCAATCCCTGGCCGTGATTCGCACGCTGGGCCTGAACGAAGAGATCACCAATGTCAACGGTGGCGCGATTGCCCTGGGACATCCGTTAGGATGCACAGGCGCCAAGCTCACCACCCAGCTTGTTTACGAGATGGAGCGCCGCAAAGCGCGCTATGGCATGGTCACCATGTGTATCGGTGGTGGCATGGGCGCAGCGGCCATCTTTGAAAATCTCACCCGATAACCTGAATAAGGAGGCCAGAATGCCACTCACAATTGCAGACCTGATGTCGAAGATGCCAGGCGCTTTCCTGCCCGAAAAAGCGCCTGGGTTGGAAGCGGTGATCCAGTTCCATTTCACCGGTAACGAGGCGGGCGACTGGTATGCCGAAATCAAAGATGGGAAGGTCACGGTTCACCAGGGAGTTCACCCCTCGCCGCGCATGACGCTCACCGCCGATTCCAGCGATTACATCAAAATCTTCACCGGTGAGCTGGATGGAATGCGTGCCTTCATGGAAGGGAAGCTGAAATTGAGCGGCGATCTCAACCTGGCGATGAAGCTCACCCAGATGTTCCGTATCCGCTAAGCGGCGGAAGCACCCCGGAGCGCAAAAAGGGAGACGATACCGTCTCCCTTTTCGTTATGGTTATTGCCCTTATTCCGATACCACTCTTCTGATGAGAATGAGTCTCCTATGGTCTCCTGCTTTGAGCGATTTGCAATTCAGCGGATATATTTAGGGTATGGGGCAGATCTTGCTCTCCATCAGGAACCGGGCATCTCTACAGATACAGACTACAGACGAGCGGTTTCACCAGACCATGTTCCCGTCTTACGACACCAGAATTAGGGCGTAGTCCCTATTCATTTTTCCCTGTCTTCTGCCATTGATGATCGGCCTGATGCACTGTGCAAACAATTCCAGTTGACTTTCTGACAAGAAAAACTGGTAGGGGTTCTCTTTTCACCCTACCAGTTTTTCTTCACCAGCCAAAATATGTCCTATGGCACAGACACGCAGCCTGGCAATAGTGTATCGTCTTTTATCTGGTTAACTACTGAAAGTGAGTTTGCCGCCAGATTGATGTTAGCAATATACCAGTTGTCTGCGGTTGAAGTCGTCGGTGAAGAAGGCACGTAAAGCGTCTTGACCAGCGTATTATTGCGATAAAAGCGCACTTCCAACCCGGAGCCAGTAATACGAGCACTCGCTGGCCATGACAGCATCCCATCCCACAATGTTACCCATACCTGCAATGAGTTACCATAGCTATTCCTGATCCAGGCACCCTCGGTTTGGCCCTTACCATAAGAATCTCTGGGTATCATAATCTTCCAGGGGTCGCCATCTATTGGATTGGACCAGCTATTATAACATGTGTTACTGGTCGGGTCGTAAAGCCATAGATCCATTTCCAAGCCTGGACCTTCAGAAGGTTGGAAACCTTTCCAGTGGATTGTCACCGTCCAGTCATTAGTGGAGGAGCTCCCCAGATTTTGACTCATGGCCAGATCGGCGTTGAAAAGCCTGGCACCCACATAGTACGTACGAGTTACAGGAGGACGACCACTCCTGGTTGCAGTAATCTGATAGTTGCCAGTAGCAGGCAAGCCGGTGCAAGTGTAAAATCCAGATGCGTTAGTGGTTTTGGTGCAGATTGTGGTGCTGCCTTGTTTAACGGTGACTGTAGCACCGGGCAGGGGAGAAACATTGGCGGCATCCAGGACGCGTCCCTGCAGGGTGCGGGCAGTGCCTCCTAAGGCGCGGTAGAGATTCACTCGTCCAATTGCTCGCGGGAAGCCCTGCGTCGGATCTGCTGTGCTCCGGATACGGTTAATGACCTGATCTCGGGTATAAGAGGGGTATTTGGCCCATACTCGAGCTGCTACCCCTGCCACAACGGGAGAGGCCATTGAAGTGCCGCTATAATTCGCATACCCTCCGCCTCCGGGAACGGTCGAGAGAATCTGCCAACCCGGCGCAGCGATATCTACCCATGGATGGGCACTGGTATCATAATTCGAGAAGTAAGTACGACGATCATTTTCTTCTGTAGCTGCGACGCCGAAGGCGTTTGGGTCTGCTCCTGGATAAGATTTGGAGGATGTGTTACCATTGCCGGCTGCAGCTACCACCAGACGGCCCAGATCTTTGGCCCGCGATACTGCACTGGCTATCGCTGCACTATACGATCCTCCCAGGCTCATATTGTAAACTCGCGGCTGCTGGCCACCACAGGAGCTAGAGCCCTGCGAGTTAGCCCATTTAATACCTTCACTAACCATCCAGTTGGTACCCCAACCATCCGGGCCAAGCACGCGTACCGCCAGGATGTTGCTATTTGGCGAAATTCCCGAAATGCCTGTCGTGTTGTTAGTTTTTGCAGCAGCGATGCCTGCTACATGTGTGCCGTGTCCGTTTTGGTCCATGGGGTCGAAATCATTATCAAACAGGTCTTTACCCTTATAGACCTTCCCTGCCAGATCGGGGTGATTGTAATCTACCCCGGTGTCCAATACCACAATACAAGGCACGTTTGTTGTTTCGGGGGTTGCGGTGAGGTAGAAGAGAATTTTATCCAGATGCCACTGGTAACCTTTGAGATTGTCATTCGGAACATACTGTGCGTTTGGCGGTTCTACGGTATGAGTTCCCTTTTTTATCGCAATTTGCTCCAGAGGTGGAATGCGCATGATGCCATTGCGCTCGACGTATACAACTCCTGGGAATTGAGATAGAGATTCTATCGCTTGTGTTGCCTGTGCATCGCTCTTGAAACGAAGGAGATAAGCGTCATTGTTGATGGAAACTTCTGCAATTTCTCCTCCAAGATTTTCAACCAGGGTTTTAATGCCCTCCGGGACTTTGTTTGATTTACTGGCGACACCGACGATTACTTCCCCTGGCACATATTCGTCGCTGAGCGAAATAGTACTTTTTGAGGGCTGCTCCAGATAAGAGGCAGCCTTTGAAAAAACTGGCTCCACTGACAAGCCCAAGAGCGCTACTATTGCCAGTAGCTTAATCAAAATGTAACCAAAATTGACCTTTGACATGTTAACCTCCTTACACAGAAAGTTTTTTGTAACACGCTGTAGCGATCAAGTCAAGATCAAATCACTTCGCAGTAGTGTATCTTTACTTCAGGAAATTCGAGAACGAAAGTAACTACCCCCCACTGCCATCGTTGTTGCGGTAGAAAATTTTCTACCGTTACATTGCGAGCCGCCGCAGGCGGCGAAGCAATCCCCATACCGGCCAGGAGATTGCTTCGCTTCGCTCGCAATGACAGGAGACAGAAGGTTTTTCATGGCTTGTGGTTACCAGCCCCCCCCTATCCTGTGAACAGGGTTGGGGGTAGTCGGGCGACTCGCTGCGAATTTCATGAACGAACGATACAGTATCTCACTTCGCTTATACAGTATACCACAATGTTCGTAGAATGTAAACGCGGACTATTGCAAAATCATTGCAAAGAAGACTCCTTTGCAAAAGGCCGAACGGTACCAATTCAAGGCTGTGCGTTGAAGGGGTTGTGAGGTCAGCGATGACCATCATAATGACCGAACTGCTCGAAGCAGAGAAAAAATAGCCTACTCCTTTGGCTATTCTTACCCTCCAATTCGCTCTTTCTGCTCCCTGGCTGCTTGCTTTCTCCTATGCTGGCCGTATTTGCGTTGCCAGAAGCGATGTAATTGCCGAAAATTGACCACGACTGCCGCCCACAGATTCCACCCTTCTTCCTTCTTATGCTGGCGAAGGCAACGTCTGCACTCTGTGCGTTGCAGGTCTTGGCGCTTAAAGCGCAACGCTCACGTTATAACGTTCCTGTAACTATTCAGCCCTGCCTCAAAACCGTTTGGGATGTCATTGCGAGGAGCGTTCTTTGCGACGAAGCAATCCCCAAGCGGTTCATTTAGCCTGATAAATTCAGAGATTGCTTGTAACTACCTACCCTGCGAGTAAGGAAACGGGCTGATGAGCAAACAAGGCGCGC
>Ga0081479_112237_pt1 | contig 45643 bp, 46 predicted proteins | sample MamHotmetagenome_FD_70984 | JGI IMG/M metagenome (GOLD analysis project Ga0081479, IMG submission 70984) | Hot spring cone microbial streamer communities from Mammoth Hot Spring (Liberty Cap Streamers), Yellowstone National Park, USA - T=72 v2... | ecosystem: Environmental > Aquatic > Thermal...
CGACCTTTGGTCGGTTTACCAGGCAGAGCCTGGTGATACCCTGTTGTACCACCGACCTTTAGTCGGTTTGCCAGGCAGAGCCTGGTGATACCCTGTTGTACCACCGACCTTTGGTCGGTTTGCCAGGCAGAGCCCGGGGATACCCTGTTGTACCACCGACCTTTAGTCGGTTTGCCAGGCAGAGCCTGGTGATACCCTGTTGTACCACCGACCTTTGGTCGGTTTGCCAGGCAGAGCCTGGTGATACCCTGTTTGCTCCTGCCCTGCGCTCGCATTTTGAGCCGGGGTAAAAGCCTTTTAGGTCATGGTCAGGCTAAAAGCCTGCCTACGGGCGGGCGGCTGAGGCGGGGAATTGATCCCCCCGCCGGCGCCGGAGAGAAAGTCGCCAGATTATTTTTTAAAATTGAGAGAATTCAGTAATTCGCACATTTAGGCAGGCATGTGGATAGCCAAGACTTTCATGCGCGAACCAGCGAGTTCGGGGCGCTGGAAGCGGTAAGCGGTCAACGCCACGCCTAACATGACACTGTACACTAAAGCCGTATGCTGATAAGCAGCAACCAGTCCACTCCAGCGTGCGGCTTCCAGGCCGAAGTAACATTTCGCCCAGGCAAAGTGGCGTTCAATCACCATGCGGAATCTGGCATGAAACCGCCATTGGCGAATGAAAGGCAAAGTGGCTAAAGCGGTTTTACCTTTTTTGCGCAAGTTGTAGTCAATCATAAAACCTGCATGTAAAACGACACGGATGTAATTCAAGAGCGCATAAGTAAAATAGGCGACATCGGCGCAGACAATGGCAATCCGAAAACCAAAACAAGTGGGCGCACCGCTTCGGTATCTATCTGCCCGTCTTCCACAGCCGCATACAGGCTTGACCATTTGCGTTGAAAACGCTCGCTCTGGCTCAAGTAGGCGAAAGAAGCAAAGGTGCCGCTGGACAGCAAAGCATCCAACGTATCGAACAGAGCGTTGCAACGTTTACGAAAAACGCGCCCATATACCGCTTGACAAAATTCGATAAGTCTGCTAATATGCTCTTGGGTGGAGGTTGGTGGTGTCATAACCCCAATTCTACCAAAGGGCGGTTTTGCTCAAGGGCAAGACCACCCACAATTTTGTCTAAACTCGAGTTCAAAACTAATTACCGAATCCTCTCGAATGAAAAAATTGCTTCCGCGTACGTTGAAACCCGTCCCGAAGGTTCGCACAAAAGACAGCCTCGCTCCAGGGAAACCTTTGGGACAGTTCATCTGGAATATGGCATGAAACCCATCCCCCCCGCACTCGGACGCGCCGCCTTGCGCGCCCTCTTCGCCGAACGCTCCCTGCTCGGACCGCTCAAGGTCATGGCAAAACATGCCGGGCGATTCTTTCAGATTCCCCTGCCCGGCTTCCGCCCCTACGTCGTCTTTGGTCCCGAAGCGAACCGCAAAGTCCTCGTCACCGAACGCGAAAAACTCCTCTGGCGCAACAACGACCCCGTCACCGACCTGTTGCGGCGCGGCGTCCTCGTCGTGGACGGCGAAGAACACGACCGCTACCGCCGCCTGATGGAGCCGGTGCTTCATCCCTCGCAACTACCCGCCTACACCGAAATGATGATCCGCCAGACCGAGCGCGTCGCCTCGCAATGGCGCGACGGTCAAGTTGTGGACATGCTGGTTGAGTCCCGCAAGATCGCCCTGCTCATCATCATGCAGGCACTCTTCAGCAAAGACGTTTGGAACGACCTGCCGCGCATCTGGCATCCTATCCTGAAAGCCATCGAATACGTCTCGCCCGGCGCGTGGATCCTCTGGCGCAAAATCCCCCGCCCCGGCTTTCGCAAACCGCTCAGAGAGTTGGACGAGTATTTGTTTGAAATCATTTCCGAACGAAGACGGTTGACCACCGACCGCCCCAACGACCTCCTCCAACACCTCCTTGATGCGGGACTGACCGACGACCTCATCCGCGACCAGATGCTGACGATGATGATTGCGGGGCATGATACCTCCACGGCGCTTCTCGCCTGGACCTTCGGCCTGCTCGGCCAACACCCCGACATTTTCCAACGCCTCATCGAAGAGGTGGATACGCTCGAAAAATCCCCGCTGCTCGATCAGGTCATCAAAGAGAGTCTGCGGCTGTACCCGCCCATCCACATCGGCAATCGCATCGTGGCGGAGGAGATTCACTTCGAGGGGGGATCTGTCCCTGCGGGCGAGCGGCTCTTCTACTCCATCTACCTCACCCACCGCGACCCCGAAGTCTGGGAAGACGCCGATTCGTTCTGCCCCGAACGTTTCGCCCACGGACGCAAGACCCCGCCCATGAGTTACGTCCCGTTTGGCGGCGGACCGCGGGCGTGTGTCGGCGCGGCGTTCGGTCAGGCGGAGGCGCGGGTTGTCCTGACATATCTGCTGCGCCATTACACCTTCGAGTTCACCAATCACAAAATCATCCCCCACATGGGCGCCACGCTTGAACCACGCCCTGGGGTGAGGATGAAGGTGAGCAAGAGAGCAGAGAGTAGAAAATAGTCTCTTGCTCGATCTGCACATCACCACCCAACCTTCACCAATTACCAATCACTATTCTCTAATCATCTCCCCCTATGACCTACTTCGGCTTTCTCCTACGCTTCCTTTTCATCCCCATCCTGATCTTCCTTGCCATCGCGCTTTGGGACAACAGGCAGGGCAGGCAAATCAACAGCTTCCGCAACGGAAAGGTGGTATGGATAGCCATTGCCGTGCATGTGTTTCTCGCCGTCGCCTACACCACCCCATGGGATAACTACCTGGTCGCCACGGGCGTCTGGTACTACAACCCTAACCTCGTGACGGGCATTGTCATCGGCTACGTTCCCATCGAGGAATACACCTTCTTCATCGTGGAGACGATCCTGGCAGGGTTGTGGTGGTGGTTCCTTGCGAGGCGCTTTTACCCTCTTGGAGAAAGAGCGTGTATAGGGAATTTCACCCCCAACAAACGGCTTATATACCTTTCGGCGAGTGTACTTGTCTTGCTCTGGTTGGTCTTCACATACCTGTTCTTCTTCGGTGATGACAAATGGACCTACCTCTCCATCACCTTCTTCTGGGCATTGCCTGCAATTTTCCCTCAACTACTCCTCGGCGCGGACATTCTCTGGCATCACCGAAAACTGGTCTTTTGGGCGATCATCGTCCCTGGAACATACCTCTCGCTGATGGACATCGTCGCTCTTCAGGCAACAACCTGGTCTATTTCAACCACGCAAACGACAGGAATTTTGTTTTTCAAGATTTTGCCTTTGGAAGAAGCTACCTTCTTCTTTGTAACAAACACGATGATTACCTTCGGCATCACCCTCTTGCTCTCTGAAGAAAGTCACCAGCGATTTGAGGAAGCTCGTAACCGCTTGTTACCTCGACAATGTTAGATTGCCTGTCTGCTGTCATGCGAGGCAGCGATAGCCAAAAAACGCCCTCACAATGACAAGGATGGGTAGTGGTCTGTGATGCGTAAAAGTGTGTAATCCCACTGCACAAAATATACCCCCATAGGTGGGGGAAAAAGGCTCTTAAGGGTTTTGGGTTCCCACTTAGAGCCTATCCGAAAAACGGGTATAATTGGGCACAGGGGGTGAACCGATGAGCGAAAAACGGACTCGGGCCAGAACACCCAACAACAAAACCACTACCGGTTTTCGCATTTCCGATGAACTGTGGGAGGTGCTTCAACCCCCGCTTCCCGAGCATCGGAATACCCACCCACTGGGTAGAGGTCGTCTGCGGCGGTCAGACAGAGAGTGCGCCGACGCCATTTTCTACGTCTTGCGCACCGGCTGCCAGTGGAAAGCCCTGGATGTGACCGATTTGGTTCCCGGCTCCACTGCCCACGACCGTTTCCAGGAATGGGTAAAAGCCGGGGTGTTTTTGAAACTTTGGCAAGTGGGAGTGGAGCGCTTTGATGAGTTGAAAGGGATAGACTGGGAATGGTTGAGTATGGACGGAGCCATCACCAAAGCCCCGCTGGGAGGGGAAGACACGGGCAAAAATCCAACAGACCGGGGCAAGCAAGGCACCAAAAGAAGTCTTCTGACCGAGGGGCATGGTGTGCCCATTGGCCTGGCTGTGGAAGGAGCGAATCGCCATGATATGAAGCTGGTGCGCGAAACGATAGAAAACATCGTGGTAAACCGTCCAGAACCGACTGAGGAGCATCCTCAGAACATGTGCCTGGACAAAGGGTATGACTATCAAGAAGTGCGAGATACTTTGCTGGAGTTTGGGTTTACTGCCCATATTCGTTCACGCGGGGAAGAGGCGAAAGAAATCGCCCGAGAGGCTGGTAAGCGAGCCCGACGGTGGGTAGTAGAGCGCACCCACAGTTGGCTGAACCGCCTCCGGCGCATCCTGATTCGTTGGGAGAAGAAGGCCGAGAACTACATTGCTTTTTTGCATTTTGCCTGTGCCCTCATTGCTCTGCGGGCAGCAGGGTTATTCGGATAGGCTCTAAACGTTCCTGGAGTAGAAGCGGAGAGGATGTTGTTGTTTGCATTTCTTTGGGAAAACCAGAAACAGGGAACAGCTGTCCTTGTTTTTCCAGCAGGCGCAGTGCTTCAATGGCTCGACCGGCGCTCATTCCGGCCTCTGTTTGTATTTTCACCCAACGTAAGCGCACAATATCCTGTTCCGAGTAGAGGCGATGTCCACCAGCGGTATGGTGGGCCACTGGAAATCGGTAGCGCCGTTCGCAGGCGTGTAAGGTGGAAGCGGGGATTCCGGTGAGACGGGTAACAATTCCGATATTGTAGAGAGGGGTCTCTGACATTCTTTTCCGATGGATTACGAAGAAACACCCTCAAGATTCGAAGAATCTTTTAGCTTTTGCATTCAAAGTGTACTAGATCGCACAGGTTTTATCAAGATTATTGTATCAAATTCCTGTGCAAAATCTTGACAAAAACTCTACAATCTATTACAATGATGCAAAAATAAAAGGAGCAATAAGAGCATGAAAATTGTGGTGATTGGTGCAGGAATTGGTGGTATCGCAATCGCTGGACGTCTTGCGAGAGCCGGCCATCAGGTGATGGTTTTTGAAAAGAACGCGACTCCCGGTGGGCGCGCCCAAGTCATTCAGAAAGATGGGTTTCGATTCGATACTGGCCCGACGCTATTTTTAATGCCCGAAGTGTACAGGGAAACATATGAAGCGCTGGGCGAAAAAATGGAAAACCATCTAGAACTTGTTTCCATTGACCCCACTTACCGCATTCATTTCCATGATGGCACGCATTTGGATTTGAGTCACAACTTGCTTTCCATGCGTGCGCAACTGGAGGCCATAGAAGCGGGGGCATTTGCAAAATTTTTGGAGTTCATGGCGGAAGGTTACAGACACTATACGCTTTCTCTGCAAAAGTTCGTTGGTCGGAACTTTTACTCGTATCTCGATTATTTCTCCCCACGGAATTTGCCCTTATTGTTTCAGCTCAAGGCTCTGACAAAGCACGCCCAAAATATCACTCGCTATTTCAGAGATCCCCGCTTGCAGGCGGCCTTTTCTTTCCAAAACATGTATTTGGGTCTTAGTCCTTACGATGCTCCTGCAACGTATTCTCTTTTGCAATATACTGAACTAGGAGAGGGAGTTTGGTTTCCAAAAGGGGGAATGTATCGGGCCATCGAAACGCTTGTCAAGATCGTCGAAGGGTTGGGGGTGCGCTTTGAGTATAACGCGCCTGTGCAGGAGATTCGGGTCAATGGCCGTCATGCAGAAGGAGTTATCCTAGAAGATGGCACGTTTGTAAAAGCAGATGTTGTGGTAGCCAATGCCGATTTGCCATATGTATACTCCAGTCTGCTTCCAGATGATGGTAGTGCGGCTCAGCTAGCCCGTAAGAAATACACATCTTCTACGCTGATGTTCTACTGGGGGATCAAGGGAGAAAAGTCTTCCCGACTTTTGCATCACAATGTCTTTCTCGCCGATCATGAGTACAAAGCCTCCTTTGATCAAATTTTCAAAGAGCTAACCTTGCCTCAAACCCCTTCTTTCTATGTCAACGCGCCGGCGCGCACGGATGCCTCTTTTGCTCCTGCGGATGGGGATGCGCTGATGATACTGGTGCCGGTTGGGCACTTAAACGAGAAAGAGCCTCAAGATTGGGAAGCATTGCGCACGCGTGCTCGCCGCTTTGTCATCGCTAAATTGGAAGAAATTGGAGTAAAGGACTTGGAGAAACGCATCGTTGTCGAAGAGACCATCGGACCGCCATACTATTTGCATCAACTTAATCTTACCAAGGGCGCAGCCTTTGGTCTAAGTCACAATTTCCTGCAAGTAGGCTACTTGCGACCTCATAATCGCCATCCCCGTTATCAGAATCTGTATTTTGTAGGTGCCAGTACTCATCCTGGGACAGGCTTGCCAATCGTGTTGCTTTCCGCAAAATTGACTGCAGAAAGAATATTCAAGGAACAAAGGTAAAAAAACCTTGAGTCTACTGCAAAAAGGTGATCTTTTCACCACAGAGACCACAGAGATCGCAGAGACTAAATCTAATTTTATCTTTCACCGAAAATAGAGTTGTGAAATTTTTCTTACATGCGCCAAGCGGCCAAAAAATTATCCTTTTATTCATAAAATTTACATGCTCTATGTGCTCTATGTGCTCCGTAGTGAGTTTTTGCAGTGGACTCAACCTTGTATTTGTCTTCGTATATGCCAAAGGATCAGCATCTCTGGAGGTATCTCATGGAAATTCATTCAACTTTGTCATGGGAAACGCGCCTAATCAAAATGGCCTACGAAGGCTTGGATTCCCTTCACCACCGAGTTGTTCCCTTTGATGCTCCACTTTTAGAAGCGGCCTATCGGCTTTGTGAACAGATCACGCGTGAGCATAGCCGCACTTTTTTCTTGGCTTCTGTTCTTCTACCAAAGCACAAACGGAGAGCGGCGTGGGCGCTTTATGCCTTTTGCCGAGTGACGGATAACATTGTGGATGATTCCCGAAACGATGAACGCCTGGAGAAGTTAAACGCCTGGCGGGAATGTGCCCTTTCTGATTGCCCTCCGAGTTCCAATCTGGTTGCAGTGGCGTGGGCGCATGCTCGTTCTCAATTTGGCATCCCCATAAAATATGCCGAACAATTGATCGATGGTGTAGCTGCCGATCTGGCCAAATTTCGCTATCAGACCTTTGCAGAACTTGCCGAATACGCCTATGGGGTGGCATCTACTGTTGGATTGATGGTAATGCACATTATCGGTTTTTGCACCACCAGGGCGGTCGATTATGCTATCAAGTTAGGCGTTGCTCTACAGCTCACAAACATCCTGCGTGATATTGCAGAAGATTGGAAAATGGGACGGGTGTATCTACCACAGGAAGAGATGCAGTATTTTGGGATTACCGAGGCGGATCTGGCAGCGGCAAGAGTAACTCCTGCCTGGCGAGATTTTATGCGCTTTCAAATTCAACGGGTACGCCATCTGTATGCACAGGCCTGGCCTGGGATCGCTTTGCTGGAACAGGATGGTCGCTTTGCGATTGCCGCAGCAGTGGATTTATACCAGGCTATCCTTGACGATATAGAAGCCCATGACTATAACGTTTTTTCTCGCCGTGCCCACCTGTCTTCTTGGGCTAAGTTCCGTCGCCTGCCAGGTATATGGATTAAAACAAAAGCCTTGAAAAGCGAAGGCTGTGCATTATAACCAAGAAGTTTTGGGTTTTCTGTTAGTTAGCAAGAAATCATGTCCCTTGAAACCGCCCGTTACGAACTGCCCCCTGAAGGCATCACCCTGCTCGGCTATATCGTCCGCCGCATGCATAAGACAGGATGGCTTGTGAAAGCCTCCGCTGCCCTGGTCGAGGGAAATACCCAACAGGCTCTCGAATTCGCGGCCGTCTACGCGGTGGCAGCCTCGACCTCGTTCGGGCGGGTGTACTACCAGCCGCGCTTCAACCGCGTCGGCGAACAGGTGCGCAAAGCAGACCCGGCCACCGGCGCAATCGTCACCGCCAGACTGGAAAGCGACTCGCCGCACTACCACATCACCTACGAAGCCACGTTGCCAAATGGAAGCACCTTCAAAGGCTCCGAGCGAATCACTGGCACCACCGTCGGCTTGCGCGGACTGGGCATGCCTGCCCCCTCGAAATTCACTTTTACCGCAGGCAGTTACACCGCCGAATTCGAAGGCATTCTCACCAGTGAACTGGCGCTCTCCTTGTTTGGAGGCACCCGCATCCGCGCCTACGGCTTCCTGAGCCTGAAAGACAACTGCGGGAATATTGGCCGAGCAGAACTGAATCGCACAGGCGAGATTGCTATTCACATCGATCAACAGCCTGAAGTGAGATATTCTATTTTCTCCCTGATGGATCCAGCAAAGACATAGGCGACACTCTATTTTTAGGAGGTGGATATGAAAAATGCAATTATTTGGGGCGCTGCTGGTGGTATCGGAAAAGCACTCACGCAAAAACTTACAAGCGAGAACTTCACTGTTGTCGCGATCTCTCGCCAAATAGACGAGATGAGCCTGGTTACGCCGTACACCATTCATGCCGATGTGACCCAACCTTTGCAAGTTGCTGAAGCGGCCCGTATAGCTGGAGAAGTTGCTAAGGGTTTTGATCTGTATGTCTATGCTGTTGGCGATATTATCTACCAAAAGATCAGCGAGATGTCTTCCGATCAATGGGATCGCATCCTTGCTGCGAACCTAACCGGCGTCTTCTTGACTACACAAGCCAGCTTGTCACTGCTTCGTTCTGGAGCATACATGGTTTTCCTGGGTGCAGTTCACGAGCGCTTACGTTTACCCGGCCTGAGCGCTTATGCTGCTGCGAAAGCGGGCCTTGAGGTCTTTGTCGAAATATTGCGTAAAGAGACCCGACATAAGACACTCATTATCCGTCCAGGTGCAGTGAATACTGCTCTCTGGTCAAAGGTTCCCTTTTCGCTCCCTAAGACTGCTCTTCAGCCCGAAGCCCTGGCAGAAAAAATCTACTCGGCGATCATTGAAGGAAAGGAAGGAGTGCTTGACCTGTAAAGAATCTGTTGTAGTCTGGGCGCTTGAATGCTTTTCCGCTTTAAGCGACTTGCATCAACCATGCTCTCTACTCTTCTATACATCCTTTTCGTCGTCCTCTCGTTTCTGCTGGGCAGCCTGCCCTTTGCCGTCTGGCTGGGGCGCCTCGCCGATGCTGACCCGCGCCGCGTGGGCGACAGCAACCCCGGCACGACCAACGCCTGGAAAGCAGGCGGGTGGCGGCTGGGCTTGCCTGTGATAGTGCTGGACTTCGCCAAAGGGTTTCTCCCCGTTTTCCTGGCGCGCTGGGCCTGGAACTGGAGCGGATGGCCGCTGGTCGCTGTGACCGTTGCGCCGGTGCTGGGTCACCGCTTCTCGCCCTTTCTGGGCGGGCGCGGCGGCAAAGGGATGATGTCCCTTCTGGCCGTTTGGGCCGGCCTGACGCTGTGGCAGGGTCCGCTGATCATTGGCTCGATGCTGTTGCTGGGCACGTTTGGCCTGCGCCTGCGCGATGGCTGGACGCTTGGGTTGGCACTGTTCGCTCTTCTGCCTTTTCTCCTGGCCGGCATTTGGGGCTGGGAAGCCCTGGCCTTGTGGGCCTTCAGTGCCCTGATGATCTGGGCCGGCTACCGGCATACCCTGCTCTGGCCGCCTTTCAGGGGAAAAAGTCATGGCTGATCTTGCGTCGCTGTTGACATGGGATAGCCAGTTGCGAGGCATTCTGCTGTATCTGGTCGTGATTACTGTGAACACGTTGTTGAACTGGCTCTCACTGCCCCGATTGGGAAACTCTCCTGCGCCGCAGAACTGGCCTGCAGTGGCGATCCTCGTGCCGGCGCGGGACGAGGAGGCCAATATCCGCCGCTGTGTCACCTCCTTGCTGGCGCAGGATTACCCCGCTTTCAGCGTTTGGGTGCTGGACGATGCCTCTACCGATGCCACGCCCCAGATTTTAGCGGAACTATCTGCTGCGGAACCGCGCCTGCACGTCCTGCAGAGCGCACCGCTGCCGCAAGGCTGGCTCGGCAAGAATTGGGCCTGTCATCAACTGGCCGAGAACGTCCCGGCGGAGGTTCCCCTGCTCCTCTTCGTCGACGCCGATACCTGGCACGCGCCGACCATGCTGCGTCACTCCGTTGCTGCCTTGCAGGCGCACCAGGCCGACCTGCTTTCTGCCCTGCCGCAGCAAGAGACTCGCACCCTGGCAGAAATGCTCACCGTGCCGCTGCTGCCCTGGGCCTTGCTCAGCCACTTTCCCCTCTGGCTCACCCGCCGCGTACGCTGGCCGCGCCTTTCGGCGGCGGTCGGTCAGCACATGCTCTGGCGGCGCAGCGCCTATCAACAGTTGGGCGGTCACGCCGCGGTGCGGCATGAAGTCGTCGAAGATATGGCGCTGGCGCGGCAGGCGGCACAACGCGGTTTGCGCCTCCTGTTTTTGCCTGGCCGCGGGCAGGTCTTTTGTCAGATGTACCACTCAACGGCAGACGCCATTGCCGGCTTCGGCAAAAACCTGTTCTCGGTCTTTGAGCGCCGTTTGCTGACCTATATCTTCGTCTGGTTGTGGCTGGGGATTGCCTTTCTGGGTCCATGGCTGGCGCTCTTTTGGAGTTGGACGGCAAGATCGGCCACCACATTCTCCTCTGCACTGGTTGCCGTCGTCCTGACCTTGCTGATTTGGGGCATGGTGGTACGAATGAGCGGAATGCATCCACTGATCCTGCCGCTTTCGCCTGTCATCGTCTTGAGTTCCATCTTGCTGGCTTTCCATTCGCTGGGTCAAACCCTGACCCGCCGCACGGTTTGGAAAGGCAGACGTATTTCTTGAAAAGGTTCCGAATGAATAACAAACGTCTCTTCTCCATCTTTTTGGTTGTTTTCGTTGACCTGCTGGGCTTCGGGCTGATTTTGCCCCTCCTGCCCTTCTACGCCGAACAATACGGCGCGACGCCGTTCGTCACTGGCCTGCTGGTGGCCTCCTACGCCGCCGCTTCGCTCATCGGTTCGCCCATCCTGGGCCGTCTCTCTGACCGTTATGGCCGCCGCCCAATTCTGCTCCTCAGCGTTTTCGGGACGCTGCTCGGCTTCCTGCTGCTCGGCTTTGCCGCGCCCCTCGGCGAGGCGCTGGCGCGCTGGCTGGTGCCCTCCGCCGCGAACGCCTTCGTCATCGGCGTCCTGTTCCTCGCCCGCATCCTTGACGGACTGACGGCGGGCAACATCACTGTTGCACAGGCCTACATCTCGGACGTGACCGACGAGAAGAACCGTGCCAGAGGCCTCGGTCTCATCGGCGCGGCCTTCGGGCTGGGATTCATCATCGGGCCGGCTCTCGGCGGCCTGCTCAGCAAGGCCGGTTACAGCGTCCCGGCGTTTGTGGCGGCGAGCGTGGCGACCCTCAACCTGACGGCGATTGCCCTCTTCCTGCCCGAATCGCTTTCGCTGGCACGGCGCGAGGAGATGGCACAAATTCAGCGTCCGCCGTTCACGCTCAGCGCGCTGCTGGTTGCCCTGCGCCGCCCCGTCGTCGGCCCCCTCCTGCACCTGCGCTTCTTCTACGGGCTGGCTTTTTCCCTCTTCCAGAGCATCTTCTCGCTCTACGCCCAGGCCATCGGTCTGACATCCGACCGCACGGGCTACGTGCTGGCCTACGTCGGCCTGCTGTCGGTCATCGTCCAGGGCGGGCTGATCGGCGTGCTGACCAAACGCTTCCGCGAGAACAGCCTCATCATCACCGGCCTATGGGTGATGGGATTCTCCTTCGTCGGCTGGGCGTTGACCCGCAACCTGGGGACGCTGCTCATCGTCCTGCTGCCGCTGGCGGTTTCGGGCGGCGTGCTGAACACCGTCATCCAGTCGGCGCTGACCAAATCGGTCGCCCGCGACGAACTGGGCGGGACGCTCGGTCTGGCGGGCGCGCTCGAATCCGTCACCCGCGTCATCGCCCCGACCATCGGCGGGTTCCTGCTCGGCACGCTGGGAGTCTGGGCGCCGGGCGTCTTCTGCGCGCTCATGCTGCTGTGGTCGGTCTGGTTCACTTATCGGCGCATCATTCTGGTCAAAAAGCCGATCGTTCCACCGGCAGCAGAGGTCGTGAATGGGTAAGAAACGTCTCCCCCTGTGGACGCGTCTGACACTGGGATTGCTGGCGCTGCTCGTCCTGCTGACTGGCGGCTTCGTCGTTTGGGGTTCGACCCCCGCCCGCCCGATGCCGGAAGTGTACGAGCGCGTCCCCGGCCTGAACGAAGTCTCCTCTGGCGAGCGCTGGCTGACCTTCCTGCCCGATGGCGGCACCCCGACCGTCGGCCTGATCCTGTACCCCGGCGGCCGCGTGGATTTCCGCGCCTACGCCCCGGCGGCGCAAGCCATCGCCAACCAGGGCTATTTCGTGGCGCTGGTGCGTATGCCGCTCAACCTGGCCGTGTTCAAGCCGGATGCGGCAGCAGAAGTCATCGCCGCCTATCCTGAAATCGAGCATTGGGCGGTGGGCGGACACTCCCTGGGCGGGGCGATGGCGGCTCATTTTGTCGCCACCCACCTCGGGTCGGTGGACGGACTCGTCCTGTGGGCGGCGTACCCCGCCTCGTCAGATGATCTCAGCCAGTCGGGGTTGCGCGTCGTCTCGATTTCGGCTTCCTTCGATGGGCTGGCCACCCCGGAGAAGATTGACGCCTCCCGTCCGCTGCTGCCGGCGGATACTATCTGGGTGACCATCCAGGGCGGCAACCATGCCCAGTTTGGCTGGTACGGCCCGCAGCCCGGCGACGCTCCCGCCGCCATCTCACGCGAAGCCCAGCAAGCGCAAATCGTTGAAGCAACGGTCGCGTTGCTGGAAAGTTTGAAGTAATCCTTCGTGTTCCTTTGTGTCCTTTGTGGTAAAAATAAAAAAAGGAGGTACCATGAACAACCGCACATTTCTCACTTCCCTCTCCGACTTCCCCACCAGCGGCAAAGCCGTCTTCAAGGTGGGTGACCATCCGGTGCTGGTGGTCAAATCGGGCAAAACCTTCTACGCCATCGTCAACAAATGCCCGCACCTCGGCTTGCCACTGACCAATGGCAAGGTGGAGGGCGAAACCATCACCTGCCCCTTCCACGGCAGCAAGTTCGACCTGAAGAGCGGCGAAAACCTGGACTGGGTGACCGGCTTCGCCGGCATACGCGTCCCAGAATGGTCGCGCCGCCTGTTAGAGATGGGCAAACGCCCCGCCCCGCTGACCGTGTTCCAGGTCGTAGTCGAGGACGGCAAACTGTATCTCGAACAACCTGCGTAAGCGGCGATGAAAGTCCATCGTCTCGTCCGTCAGCAATTCATCCCCGCGCCCATCGAACGGGTGTGGGCCTACTTTGCCACCCCGGCCAACCTGAACGAGATGACTCCGCCCGACCTGGACTTCGAGATTGTCGCGGGTGGCGAGCCGCCTATGTACGAGGGGCAGATCATCGAGTACCGCGTCCGCTTCCTGCCCTTCGTCCGCTCGCTGTGGCTGACCGAAATCGCCCACGTGGACGAAGGCCGCTCCTTCGTGGACGAGCAGCGTCTCGGCCCCTATCGTTTCTGGTATCATGAACACATCTTTGAACCTGTCGAAGGCGGGGTGTGGATGACCGACCGCGTCACCTACGCCCTGCCCTTCGGCCCACTCGGTGAACTGGTACATGCCCTCTGGGTGCGCCGCAAACTGGAACACATCTTCGACTTTCGCCGCCGGAAAGTGATCGAAATTTTCGGAGAGCGACCATGAGTACCTCTCCCAATGTCCTTGCTCAATTCTTTGGCAAACTCCTGCCGCTCTTCCCACCGCGCAGCGAGGCCTTCCTCAAAAGCGCCACCAATCAAGATTTACAACGGGTCAACTTCCGCTACATCTTCACCGTCCAGGGAATGGTCGAAATCAGCCACATGATCGAAGATTTCGTCATGGCCAATCCCGGCGAAGCAGATACCCACGTCTCCTTCCAGGCCTTCTCGCGTTTCGCCGACCAGCAGGAACGATATGTCAAAGTGGCCGAAGCGGCCAAAGGTCTGTGGCTCTATGGCGCTCTGGACGTTCCTCCGCCCAACCTGCGCAAAACCATCATCGTGGACACTGGAGGTACTCCCCTGGAGCAATACTGGTTTGTCATTGCTTACGGGCCAGGCGTCCACATGACCTTGCTGGCCGAAGAAATCAACGCCGAACGCCTGCCCCATGAGCCGCGCATGTACGAAGGCTTTTACACCTTCAACCCAGACTTTGCCTACAAGGTGCTGAACGTCCTGCATACCATTTTCCCCGAACAGGTGCCCGTGCCTGTCCCGCCGGAGTTGCTGGGAAACTGACCATCCCCTCCTCCCAAAGAGAGGAGGAAAATTCAATTGCAGAAAGGAACAACAATGATTCGCAACCAGTGGTACGTTCTGCTCGAATCGGACGAAGTCCGCGACAGGCCCATCGGCGTGACGCGCATGGGCGAGAAAATGGTCTTCTGGCGCGATTCTTCTGGTAAGGTCCACGCTGCCGTGGACAAATGCCCGCATCGCGGCGTGCAACTCAGCCTGGGGGAGGTGGTAGATGACCACCTGCAATGCCCCTTCCACGGCTTTGAGTACGACGCCAGCGGCAAGTGCGTCCACGTCCCGGCCAACGGGCGCGGCGGCGCCATCCCCGCCACCCTGCGCCTGAACGTCTATCCCACCTACGAAGCGCACGGCTATATCTGGGTCTGGTGGGGACAAAATCCGCCCGCCGACCTCGAACCCCCGCTCTTCTTCGAGGACATTGACGATACCTTCTACCACGCTTCGGCGCACGACCCCTGGGACGCCCACTACTCGCGCGTCATCGAAAATCAACTCGACGTGGTGCATTTGCCCTTCATCCACCGCAAAACCATCGGACGCGGCGGGCGCACCCTCGTGGACGGTCCGCTGGTGGAATGGCGCGGCAACAAGATGCTCTACACCTACGTCTTCAACCGCCACGATGACGGCACTCCGCCGCGCAAACCGAGCGAGCTCTCGCCCAAATCCGCCACCAGCGTCCATCTCGAATTCATCATGCCCAACCTGTGGCAAAACTACATCAGCCCGGACGTGCGCATCGTAGCCGCCTTCGTCCCTGTGGACGAAACGCACACCCTGCTCTACCTGCGCTTCTACCAGCGCTTCCTGCGCTTGCCCGGTCTTGGGAATCTGGTTGCTAAACTCGCCATGCCCTTCAACCTGCGCGTTGCCCACGAAGACCGCCGCGTGGTCGTCACCCACCAGCCGCAAATCAGCGGGCTGAAGATCGGCGAGGCGCTCATCCAGGGCGACCTGCCCATCATCGAATACCGCCGCAAACGCGAAGAATGGCAGAAGCAAGCCGCATGACTGCCCTCTGGTGGATTCGCCGCGACCTGCGCCTGACGGACAACCCGACGCTTCACGCCGCGCTCGAGGCGGGTGAGGTCCTCCCGGTCTTCATCCTCGACCCAGCCTTTTCCTCCTCATCCCCCCGCCGTCGCAATTTCCTCTACGAAGGCCTGCACGCTCTCGACCGTGACCTCCGCCAGCGCCGCTCATACTTGGTCATTCGCCGTGGCAAACCGCTCGAGGTTTTGCAATCCCTGCTCCACGAAACAGGCGCCGCCGCCATCTACGCCGAAGAGGACTTCACCCCCTACGCCCTCGAACGCGACGCCGAAATCGCCCGTCACCTGCCCCTGAAACTCATCCACGGCCAGACCGTCCACCATCCTGCCACCGTTCGCAAGCCCGACGGCGCCCCTTACACGGTCTATACGCCCTATTCCAAAGCCTGGAAAGCCCTGCTGGGAGAGATTCGCCTGCTCCCCGCCCCCGACTTCATCCCCACCCCAGCAGGCATCCGCAGCGAACCGCTCCCGCCGTTCACCCCCAACCCGGACTTCCCCGCCGGCGAACAGGAAGCGCTGGCTCGCCTGGAAGCGTTCACATCGCAGAGCATTCACACCTACAACGAACGCCGCAATCGCCTCGACCTGGATGGCACCTCCCGCCTCTCGCCCTACATCCGCTTCGGCATGATTGGGCTTCGCCAGGCTGTCCACGCCGCAAAACAGACTTCGGAAGTCTTGAAGACTTCCAAAATCTCAGGCCCCGAAACCTGGCTCAACGAACTCATCTGGCGCGAATTCTACATCCAAATCCTCTATCACTTCCCGCATGTTACTCACACCGCCTTCAACCCCGCCCTCGCAAACATCCCCTGGCGGAATGAGGCGTCAGAGTTTGAAGCATGGAAGAGGGGCGAGACCGGCATTCCGGTGGTGGACGCGGCCATGCGTCAACTGCTTGCCACCGGCTGGATGCACAACCGGGCGCGCATGATCGTCGCCTCCTTCCTCGTCAAGGACATGCTCATTGACTGGCGCTGGGGCGAAGCCTGGTTCATGGAAAACCTGCTCGATGGCGACCTGGCTGCCAACAATGGCGGCTGGCAATGGACAGCCGGCACCGGCACCGACGCCGCGCCCTACTTCCGCATCTTCAACCCCATCCTGCAAAGCCGCAAATTCGACCCGAACGGCGACTACATCCGCCGCTGGGTGCCCGAACTGCGTCACCTGGACGCCGAGACCATCCATGCCCCCTGGGAGAAGGGCGTCAGGGTCAGGGGCTATCCAGAGCGCCCGATTGTTGAACGGGATATAGAACGCACCCTGCATGCCTATCAGTCTGCGAAACGACAGACAGGGTAAGGTGGCCTTTGTGTCCACAAATGGTAAAATGTAGACACAAGAAAGGAGCAACGATGAGCGAACTGAGAGTTGGCGCCCGTGAGTTGAGGAACAAACTGAGCGCCTACCTACGCCGCGTCAAGGCGGGTGAGACCATCATCGTCACCGAGCATGGCAGGCCGATTGGTCAGATTCTCCCCATTGAAGCCGGCCTGCAGGAGCGCATGAAAGCCTTGCAAGCCGCCGGTTTCCTGGAGTGGAGCGGCCAGAAACTCAAGCCGCGCCAGGCGGTTGTCGTTAATCGCGGCCCCAAAGCGGCCTCAGAAGTCGTTTCCGAGGGGCGGGATGTGGATTATCTACCTTGACACCAGCGCCCTGCTGAAACGATACATTCAGGAAGCCGGCTCCGAGGAGGTCCGGAAACTCCTCGAAGAGGCCGATGAAATTGCCACCGGCGTCATCACCAGAGTCGAAACCGCTTCTGTCATTGCGCGGCTGGTACGCTCGCAGGCCATCACCGCCGAAGAGGGCAAGCAAGTCTGGAACGAGTTCTGCGAAGACTGGGAAATCCTCACCCGTCTGCACGTCACGCCTCAAAGCATCGAGAGGGCTGCCAGCCTGGCCTGGCGGTATGCCCTGCGCGGCTATGACGCCCTTCACCTTGCCAGCGCCCTCTTATGTCAGGAACGCCTGATGCTGCCCATCCTCCTGGCCACCTTTGACCGCCCGTTGTGGCTGGCAGGCAGAGAGGCAGGAATCCAGGTCTGGCCGAAAGACCTGCTCCCGTGAGAGCAACCGCGACACAGCTTTCCAAGCCGTCAGATAATAGACCGTGGACGGTGAAGGGAGGGTAGGGGCAGACCGTCAACGAATGTGGACGACAAGCCGCTGCAGCACGGCCTTTCGATGAAGGAACTCCTCGCACTTTGCCATTATCGAGCAGGTCTGACATCGTCTGCACTGGTGTACACTTCGATCCCCAGCGTGCGCGCCAGCTCCGCATCCTCAATCATCGGCGAGATCAGGATCGCTCGATCCGCCTTGCGTCCCACCCGCTTCTCATAGGAACGAACCTTGCGCTCAAAAGCATAGACATCGGCGCGGCTTGCAGAGGACTTGATCTCACACACCAACATCTGACCGTCATAGATCACCACATCCAGCTCCACCTGATCTGGCCGCCCGAACACCTCTCCGCTCTCATCTTTGTACCGCACCCGCTCAACCTTAACCCCGAAGTTTTCCTCCAGAATGCCGCGCAAGGCGTTTCGGAAGGCGTTTTCACTCATCATGCCCCAGCGCGCGCCCAAAGCGCCAATCGTCTGGTCAATTCGCCTGTGCACACGCTGAAGTCCCTTGCCCTGACGCTGAAGTTCCTGGCCCTGACGCTGAATTTCCTGGCCCATGCGCTGGAGTTCCTCCAGCAGCGCGCGGATTTGCTGCTGGTTCTGCTCCCAGCGCCGTTCATTCTCTTTCCATCGCTCCTCGTTCTCTCTCCAAAGCCGTGCATTCTCTTCCCAGCGCCGTTCGTTCTCCTCCCAGCGCCGCATCCATTCTTCCCGAGACTGCCGCATTTCATCCAACACCCTGTCAAAGCGGCTCTCCGTCTCGGCGCGGCTGAAGCTATGCTCGTGCACAATGGTCCACACCCAGTTGTGCAGTTCCGGGTCCTCGGTGAGTAACCTGGGCAATTCTCGCCGAATAATCTCGCGAATTTCCTGCTCCATCGGTGTCTCCTTTGGATTCAATGAATACACATGAATTTGCAGTGAACTCAGCTATATTTTACTACAGAAGACGCCGAGACATCATTCACCGTGGCTTACTTCAAACACCTGACGTAACGACTCAGCCACGCCATTCCAAGCCGTGTTTTTGGGCAAAGCAATCTCATTACCAGGCTAAATTGAGCGCCTGGGAATTGCGTCGCCGCAAGGAACGCTCCTCGCAATGACAGAATTTTTTAATCCACGGCTGAATCGTTACGGCGATGGAACAAACTTCCGTATTCCACCTTTGGAAAAACTGTTAACTTCCCCCCAATTGTCGCATCCAGCACGCGCCGACCGGCCTGCTCGTAGGCGCGGCGCGCCATCCGATAGGCGATCTCGGAAGTCTCCAGGTCCGGCAATTGCCAGCGGAACCCCTTGCCGAAGTAGCGCGGATCGAAATGATTCGGGTCCTCCCCTTCCGAGACCACCGTCTGATTCGCCTGGCCACGGGTCACGAAGTGATGATCCACCCCGATCAGGATCACCTCGTCAAAGCCCATGTGGAACGCAAGCTGGAGCGCCACGTAGGTCACCGTGGCTCCTTCCCACAGGCGGAAGCGCGCATCCCGGGCAAAGGTCGGCTTCTCGTAGGTGGTGAACAGAAAGGTCGGCAGCGCTTCCTGGCGCAATCCCAGCCCGCGGAAATGGCGTCGCGAGCGCCAGGAGAAGAATTTGGGGATCGGCAGAGCGGCCAGCTCCTCGCGGCATTGTTCGATCACCAGATCGTTGACCGAAACCAGATACGTGGTTGTAAACCCCAGCTCAGGGAAGAGCAGATAGATGCGGTTCAGGCCGAAGGTGTACTCGTTGCGCAGCAGAGAAAGGTCGGTATGGCGCAGGCTCGGCCCATTCCCGATAATGAAGGCGCGCTGGCCGCGGTGAATATCCTTCAGCGCAGTCAGGCGATACAGGCTGATCCAGCGCCAGGGATGCAGGTAGGCCCCTGGCAGATAGGGCAGCAGCCGCGCAGAGAGATAGACCTCCCGTAAGAGTCTCCAGGCAGAGGGCGGGACAAGGGTTTTCAACGTTTCACGCAAAGGCATGGCCTGGATTATACCCTCATCGCGTCCAGCTCAGGCAGCAAGCGGTCTCGATCTCCAGGATCGAAAGCGGTGCACCATTCCAATCGGTCAACGCGGCCCGGGGCTCGCCGCCCCGATCCAGGATCAGCGCGATCGCTTCCCCCTGGGGCGAAGGCGCAAAGTCCAGCAGATGGGTTCGGGGCAGGTTCATGACAGGCCAGCGGCGCCCGCTTTCCACCTCGATAGCCCAGAGTTCGGTATAGGGGGTGCCTTCCACGACCTGCGGGCTGCGGCGGGGAAACAGGATGCGCTTCCCATCGGCGGACCAGAAAAGAGGCAATCCCTGGGCCGCGTCCGCATCGCTCAGGGGGCGCAGCGCTCCGCTGTTCACATCCAGGATCACCAGCTCGCCAGCGGGGAAGGGCAGCGTACCATCCGGGAAGCGAATGGCGGCGATGCGATCCCCCTGGGGTGACCAGCGCGCGAAGGCCAGGATGTGCTCCGGCTCCACCCGCAGTGTTCGCTCCCGAGCCCGCTCGCGCACGAAAAGCGCACTCCCGTAACCGACCCCCTGCGTCAGCGCAAAGAGCAACCGTCCGTTGCCATCCTCTTCGAGATGATAGGTGAACGGCGAGAGGGGCAGCGTTCTCACCTTTCCGCTCCACTCCCAGCGCACGATTTTGGGATCGCTGAAAATGTTGATCCGCAGATAAAGCGCCTGCCCATCGGCGCTCCAGCCGAGCAAATGCGCCTCCTGCGCCCACGCCATCGTGACCTGATACGGGGCGCCCGGTCGTGCCTCCCCGCGAATCACCTGCGGCCCCGAAGCGCATTCGACCTCCAGCGCCAGGCGCCTTCCCGCCCCTGCCTGCAATCGCTGCGCCTTGCATCCAGGCGGCACGGGGAGCGGGAAACGCTCCTGCGGCCTGCCATTCTCGAAGAGTACAGCCTGGGCAGGCGAAGACTGGAACACCACCAGTTGTGGGGGCTGCGGTGTTGGGGAGGGAACGAGAGCCTGGGCGGCGCAGCCCGCGCAGAGCAGGCCAAGCCACAAGGCCCGGAACAGGGCGCGCATCTTCACGTTTCTCTCTGCTGCAGGCGTTCGTAGATTTCGCGCCGCTTCCAGCCGCTCACGCTGGCCAGCCGGCGCGCCAGCGCGCTCGGCGACTCTCCCCGCGCTCGACCTTCGGCCAGGGCGCGATCCAGCTCTGCCTCGCTCCAGCGAGAGGATGCTTCTGCAGGGTGTCCCTCCACCACCAGCGTAAACTCCCCTCGTGGCGGCGCCTGCTCCAGGCGGCGCAGGGCGGCGCTGACCGTCCCGCGCCAGATTTCCTCGTGCACTTTGGTCAGCTCGCGGGCCAGGGCCATGCGCCGATCCCCCAAAACTTCGAGCACATCCTGTAACATCTCGATCAGGCGATGGGGCGCCTCCAGGAAGATGAGCGTAAAGGGGAGCAGACGGATCGCCTCCAGCCGCGCCCGGCGTTCCGTCTGCTTGCGTGGCAGATAGCCCAGGTACAGGAACGCATCCGTCGGCAGGCCGGAGGCGATCAGCGCCAGGATCGGCGCGGCCGGCCCCGGCAGCGGCACGATCTCATGCCCGGCGCGGATGGCCGCACAGACGAGCTCGTAGCCGGGATCGTTCAGCACCGGGGTGCCGGCATCAGAGACCAGCGCCACATCCCCCTGCGCCAGGGCGTTCAGCAGCGTTTGCTCGCGCTCACGCAGATTGTGCGCATGGTAGCTAATCAGCCTCTTGTGGGAAATGCCTTTGGCCAGCAAAAGCTGCCGCGTGCGCCGCGTGTCCTCAGCGGCAATCAACGGCACCTCCTGCAGGATGCGCTGCGCCCGTGGCGAGAGGTCCTCCAGGTTGCCGATAGGGGTTGCGACCAGGTAGAGCTTCCCCATCCTCACTCCAGCGGTCCGACCTCCCGCTCCACCGCTTCCAGGATTTCGCCGGAGCGCACCAGCTCCTTCATGATGTTGTGATCGCGATACAGAGGGCGGTCTTCCTCCAGGCGTGGCACATACTTACGGATCACGCGGTGGGCGGCCTGAACGCCGCGCCCGTTATGAAAGTTGCGGAAATCCAGTGCCTGGGCCGCGGCCATGAATTCGATCCCCAGCACGCCGCAGGCGTTATCCAGGATGCGCTCATTCTTCAGGGCGGTGTTCATGCCCATCGAGACGAAATCTTCCTGGTCGGCCGCGGCCGGGATGGATTGAATGCTGGCCGGCATGGAGAGGATGCGTTGTTCCACGATCAGATGATCGGCGGTATACTGGCTGAGCATCATGCCGGAGAAGAAGCCGGGGTTGGGGGTGAGGAAATCGGGCAGGCCTTGCGAAAGCGCCGGGTTGGTCAGGCGGTTCAGGCGGCGCTCCGAGAGCACGCATACCATCGTGATGGCCGCCCCCACCATATCCATCGGCAGCGCCACCGGCGTCCCCTGGAAGTTGGCGCCGGTCAGGGTGACTTCTTCCTCCGGAATCCAGATCGGATTATCGCCCACGCCGTTCAATTCGATCTCCACCTGCTGGCGCGCCCAGCGCAAGGCATCGCGGGCAGCGCCGATCACCTGGGGTGTGGAGCGCATCGAATAGGCATCCTGCACTTTCGTCTTCACCTTGCCGCTTTGCAGGTCCGAGCCTTCGATACAGCGCATGATGTTGCGGGCGGAGGCAATGGCGCCGGGGAAGCCGCGCAAGCGATGAAGCCGCTCATCGTAGGGCTTGAGGTTTGCCAGCAGCGCCTCCAGCGACATGGCGGCGGCGATCTCGGCCTGCTTGAGCCAGCGCTCCATATCGTAGAGTTGCAGGGCACTGAGGGCGGTCAGCACGTTGGAGCCGTTGATGGTTGCCAGCCCATCCCGCGCCTCCAGTCCTGGGATGGGGATGCCGGCGCGCTCCATCGCCACGCGCCCCGGCAATCGCTCGCCCTGATACCAGGCTTCGCCTTCCCCCAGGAGCAAAAGCGCGATCTGCGACATGGGCGCCAGATCGCCGCTGGCCCCTACCGAACCTTTCTGACAGACGACCGGCGTCACGCCTTTGTTGAGCATCTCGACCAGGGTGAGGGTGATCTCCGGGCGACAGGCCGAATTGCCGTGCGCATGGACATTGATGCGGCTGACCATGGCCGCGCGCACCTGTTCGATGGGGAGCGGATCGCCGATCCCGGCGGCATGGTTGTACACCAGATAGCGCTGAAATTCTCTGACCTGATCATCGCTCAGGATGTGTTCCGAGAACTCACCGATGCCGGTGTTCGTGCCATACATGATCTCGCGGGCAGCCAGCTTCCGCTCCAGCAGCGCCCGGCAGGCCTTGATGCGCTCCAGGGCCTGCGGATGAAGTTCGACTCGCTCGCCAAAGCGGGCCACTGCGACGAGCTTCTCGATGGTGAGCGAAGAACCGTCCAGAATTACGGTCATATCAGCTCCTTGAAGGGTGATTTCCTCTTGCACCACATGAAAGGATCGTTCTACGAGAGGGGTACGAACAGGAAAGGTTACTGCGCTTATTTTACCTGATCCGTTTCCCCCGGCTCAGCGCAGGCAGAGGGCGATGTGCGGCGAAGGTGCTGAGCCCTCAGGCGAGGCCAAGCGCCTGCAGGAGCAATGCTAGGAGCACAGCAGCACCGATGCACAGGATGCAAATGATGAGAAATTTGACGAGAGGGGGAAGTTGCGCATGGGACCTCCACAGTCAGGGGGTGGAATTTTCAAGATACGCGGCCCAGGCCTCCCAGCGGGCATCCAGCTCCGCCTGCAGGCGGTTATATTCTTTCCCCAACCGCGCCACCTCCAGCGGATCAGAGGGCGGGGATTCCAGCGCCGCCGCGAGGGCGCGCAGGCGTTCTTCCAGTTCGGCGATCTCTGCTTCCAGACGCTGCATTTCCTGGGCGCGGCGGCGCGCTGCTGCCGAGGGGCGGGCATTCGCAGCGGTGCGGCGGGGCGGGGTAGAGGCCGGTTTCGGCGCTGGGGTGTTCGCTTTCTGTCGCTCTTTCATCTGCGAGTAGCTACCCTGGAAAACGCTCAGGCGCCGTTCCTGGGGATCAATTTCCCAAATCTGGGTCGCCAGCGCGTCAATCAAATAGCGATCATGGCTGACCAGCAGGATCGTGCCCTCATACGCAGTCAGGGCTTGCTGGAGCGCCTCTTGAGAGGGAATATCCAGGTGATTGGTAGGCTCATCCAGGAGGAGCAGGTTGGGCTGTTCCAGCGCGAGCCTGGCCAGTGCGAGGCGACTGCGCTCTCCACCGGAGAGCATTCTGACCGGCTTGAACACTTCCTCCTCCGTGAAGAGATATTTTGCCAGATACTGGCGAGCCGCAGCTGGGGACATGCCCGGCGCAATCGCAAGGATTTCTTCCAGCACGGTATGGGAAGGGTCAAGGTCTTCATGGGCCTGGGCGAAATATCCCACCCGCAGCGAGGCCCCCAACAGCACCTCTCCGGAGAGGGGAGGCATCTGGCCCAGGATCGTCTTGAGAAAGGTGGTCTTGCCGGCGCCGTTGGGACCGATCAAAGCGACACATTCGCCGCGGCGCAGAACAAGATCAGGGACATCGAAGAGCGGGCGACCTGGATAGCCGATGCGCAGGCTGTGGGTGCGCAGGACGATCTCGCCAGAGCGCGCCGGCGGACGTAGCAGAAGGTGCAGCAACGCCTCGGGCGGGCGCGGCGGCCGCAGATCGCGGACGCGGCGCTCGGCTTCTTCCAGGCTGAACGCGCTGGTGGAGGTCTGCACCTCCAGTTGCGACCAGTCGCGGCCGAGCGCTGCTTCCAGTCCCACCTGTTCCATCGCCTGCAGGTAACGCGTCAGACGGCGCAGGCGACCTTTGGCCTGCTGTACATTTTGCCCGGCGATGTTACGGCGGATGTATTCGATCTCTTTAAGCAGGCGCTCGCGCTCTCGAAGATACAGGGCCTCCAGGCGCGCCAGACGTTCCTGTTTCTGCTGAATGCAGGCGGAATAGTTGCCACGGTAAAAGGCAATGCCCTGAGGGGAAAGTTCAAGGATGGCCTGGCAGGTTTGATCCAGGAAGTAACGATCATGAGAAACGATCAGGGCTGCGCCTTCCCAATGGCTGAGGTAGTTTTCCAGCCATTCGACGGCGGCAATATCCAGATGGTTGGTGGGTTCATCGAGGAGGAGCAGGTCGGGGTCAGAAAGGAGCAGGCGCGCCAGATAGGCGCGGGTGCGCTGGCCGCCCGAAAGGCGAGAGAGCGGCAACGCATATTCCTGTTCCTGAAATCCCAGGCCGTGCAGCACCTGACGCAGGCGCGCCTCCCAGGTATAGCCCCCCTGGCGTTCAAAGGCCTCCTGCAGACCGGCATAGCGTTCCAGAAGCTCCGGCGTGGGAGCCTGGGCAAGCGCATGTTCCAGTTGATGTAGCTCCTCTTGCCGGGAAAGGAGCGGACGGAGGGCCTCCTGACAGACTTCCCACAGGCTGCGTTCCGAACGAAAATCTGCTTCCTGTGGCAGGTAGCCCAGGCGCAGATTGCGCGCACGCTGAATCTCGCCAGCGGAGGCCTCCTCTTCGCCGGCCAGGATACGTAACAGCGTGGTCTTGCCGATCCCGTTGGGACCGACCAGGCCATAGCGGGCACGGTGAGGCAGGGAGAAGGTGACGTTCGAGAAGAGATCGCGTTCTCCGTAGGATTTCGCCAGGTTGTTGACCTGTAACAGCGACATATCACTCTTCGGGATGGGGTGCTTCGGGGAGATGGAGTGGCTTTTCTTTCCCCAGCTCTAAGGAGCGCTGGTAGGCGGCCCAAACAGCCCGCGAGATGGCGGTGCGAAAGCCGGCCTTCTCCAGATAATAGAGCGCCTCCGCCGAAGTGCCGCCTGGGGAGGTGACTTGATTGCGCAGCGTGGCCGGGTGTCGCCCGGCTTGCTGGTAATAGAGCACGGAACCTTTGAGGGTCTGCACCACCAGTTGCTCGGCAATGCGTCGCGGAAATCCGAGATGGACGCCGGCGTCAATCAAGGCTTCCATGAAGAGGAAGACATAGGCCGGGCCGGTGCCGGAAAGGGCAGTCGCCATATCCAGGAAGTATTCATCTTCGACAAAGACTTCTTCCCCCAGCGCGCCGAGGAGTTGGCGCGCCGTTTCGCGTTGTTCGGCGGTGACCGAGGGGGAGGCCGTCCAGACGGTGATCCCCTCGCCGATCTGGCCGGGGGTATTGGGCATGGAGCGAACCACCGCGACATGGGCCAGTCCCTGGCTGATTTTTTCGATGCTGGCGCCGGCGACAATCGAAAGCACCAGGGCCTGGGGCTGAAGATGGCCTTTCAGCCCTCTGAGCACCGCGCTCAATCGCTGGGGCTTCACGGAAAGCACCACCACCTGGGCCTGAGCGGCTGCGGCGGCGTTATCCGTGGAGGTGCGCAAGCCATATGCCCGCTCCAGCTCCTCCAGGCGCTCCTGGCGAGGGCCGGCGGCCAGGATTTGCTGCGGCGCGGCCAGATTCTTGCGCAGAATCCCCTTGATCATTGCCTCGGCCATCACGCCGGGGCCGATAAAAGCAATCGTTTGCATGAGTCCTCCTTTCTGGCAGGAAAATCATGTTGGTTTAAGATTTTTACCATCCAAAGGCGCAAAGAAGAAAGAAAATTTTATGCTTTGGTGCCTTAGTGGTTTATTCTTTTTTTCATCACGACAAAAACTTTGTGGCCTGGTGGTTTATCCTTTTTCCAATCTCCGGTCTTCAAGGCTGCATCTGCCAGCCGGTGCCTTTTGATCTTACCATAAAGAGAAGGCATCCACCCGCAGAGGCAGACCGTCAACGAATGGGGAACGAATAAACGAATATGGACGGCGGACGGCAGACCACGGAGGCAGACCGCGGAGCGCAGACGGCGGACCGCCGTAGGAGAGGCTTTCCAGCCCGCCGGGATCCTTTGACAATCTTTGCTATACTGAAAGTGATAATCATCGCATCAACCCATGATAGCTTTCCCAACCATTCCTCACGATTCTGATATATACTGATTGTGAATAAAATCACAAAGCAGAGGTGCCTATGAACGAGATTCGGATTGATGCCTTACTCCCCGCCGAAATGGCCGAACGGGCCGAGTATATCGGCGTGCGCAAGGCCGAAATGCCGCTTTTCAAGATGTTTGTTCTGGCAGTGCTGGCTGGGGCTTTTATCGCTTTGGGGGCGATCTTTGCCACGCTGGTCGGCAGCGGCGCGTTTATCATGCGCAGCGCAGAGGGTCAGATCGTGAGCATCACCTTGCCCTACGGGCTGCAACGTCTGTTCATGGGGCTGGTCTTCTCGCTCGGGCTGATCCTGGTTGTGATCGGAGGCGCAGAGCTGTTCACAGGCAATAACCTGATCGTCATGGCCTGGGCAAACCACAAAATCAGCACGAAGGCCTTACTGCGAAACTGGGGCATCGTCTATCTGGGAAACTTTGTCGGCGCGTTTGGGACGGCGATGTTGAATTTTCTGGCTCGCCAGTATCTCGCAAGTCAGGGGGAAGTCGGCATCACAGCGCTGAAGATCGGCATCGCCAAAACGCAGCTTGGCTTCTGGCAGGCGTTGTTTTTGGGCATTTTGTGCAATGGGCTGGTGTGTCTTGCGGTCTGGATGACTTACAGCGCCCGCAGCGTGGTGGATAAGATTTTTGCGATCATCCTGCCCATCTCCGCCTTCGTCGCCGCCGGCTACGAGCACAGCATCGCCAACATGTATTTTGTGCCCTATGCCTGGCTGATCAAAACCTTTGATCCCGCATTCGTGCAAAAGGTGGCTGAGAAAGTTCCCGGCGTAGAACACCTGAGCTGGCAGAACTTCCTGCTCCATAACCTTTTGCCGGTCACTATCGGGAACGTGATCGGGGGTGCGGTTCTGGTGGCCCTTGTCTACTGGCTCATCTTTCTGCGAAAGAATTCCCAATAGAGTCTCTATCCGAAAAGGAGAAATGCCATGAAAGCCTATATTTTGGTTAAAATCCGAAGCGGAGAAGTGAAAGCCGTGGTGCACGAGATGCGCAAATTGCCCTCCATTCGCAGCGCAGAAATGACCTTCGGCCCCTACGATGCGATTGCCATTGCGGAGGCATCAGACCTGGGCGAATTGGGGCAGCTGGTCGCCTCAAAGATTCAGCCCATCCCCGGCGTGGAGCAGACGCTCACCTGTCTGGCGGTGGAGGTGTAGGCGACTCTTATAGCCACACCTCCCCATCCTGTTCCAAAAGGCGTTCCGCTTCTACGGGGCCTTCGCTGCCCGGCTCATAAAAGGCCAGGGCAGGTTTCTCTTTTTGTTCCCATGTATGCAAAATGGGTTCCAGCAAGGACCAGGCCATCTCCGATTCATCGGCGCGAGTGAATAGCGAGGCGTCTCCCTGGATGGCATCTAACAGCAACCGCTCATAGGCTTCCGGTACTGCACTGAGGCCAAAGGCTCTGGCATAGTCGAATTCCATGTTGACCGAGTGCGTCTCAGCCAGCGTATCGGGCGCTTTCACTTCAAAGCGTAGATGAATGCCCTCATCGGGCTGAATCGAGAGCACAAGCAGGTTCGGATTCATCCTCTTGCCGGGCGGCAGAGGGAACATGCTCAGCGGCGGCTCTTTGAAGCGGATCACGATGCGCGTTTGTTTTTGGGCCAGCCTCTTGCCGGAACGCAGGTAGAAAGGCACCCCTTGCCAGCGCCAGTTGTTGACGAACAGGCGCAGCGCAGCGTAAGTAGGGGTATTGGAATCCGGCGCCACATCTTTCTCCTGACGATAGCCACGATATTGCGCCCGCACGGTGTAACGCACGATTTCCTCCTCGCTCATCGTGGGGATGGCGCTGAGCACCTTGATCTTCTCATTCCGCAGCGCTTCCGCATTGAATGAGGCCGGCGGCTCCATGGCAACCAGCGTCAGGAGTTGAAGCAGGTGATTCTGAAACATATCGCGCAGCACGCCCACCCCATCGTAATACCGTCCGCGATGCTCCACCCCCACGGTCTCAGTGACCGTGATCTGCACCGAGGCGATGTAGTTACGGTTCCAGAGCGGCTCAAAGATCGTGTTTGCGAAGCGCAAGAAGAGGATATTTTGAACGGTCTCCTTGCCCAGGTAGTGATCAATCCGATAAATCTGACTTTCCTTCAAAGTGCGATGGAGCTGCTGATTGAGCAGGCGCGCCGATTGCAAATCGGTGCCGAACGGTTTTTCAATGATCACTCGCCGCCACCCGCCATCCTCTACCAGTTGATTGGTGAGGCCCAGGAGATCCACAACGCTGGAGAACAGGCTGGGGGGAATGGCCAGATAATAGAGCCGATTGCCCTTCTCACCCTCCAGGGCGCGCAACATTTCACCCAGTCGCTTAAAATCGGCCAGGTCAGTATATCGTCCCTGCAGGTAACGCAGCCGGGCAGCAAACAGCGCCCACTCTTCCTCGGTGAAAGGATAGGCGGCAAACTGATTCAACGCCTCGCGCAGATGCGTGCGAAAGCGCTCATCGTCATAAGGAGTAGCGCCGAACCCAACCACAAAAAGCTCGCGCGGCGTTTTGCGCTTGATGAACAGGTGAAAGAGAGAGGGTATTAACTTGCGTTGGGTAAGATCGCCGGAGGCGCCGAAGATGATAATTGTCACAGGCGTCATGGCTTCTCCTCTCGCTGTACTGCATGACCACCGAACTGGTTGCGTAGCGCAGCCAGCAAACGGGCGGCAAAGTTTTCTTCATCGCGGCTGACAAAACGCATCTGAAGCGCCAGCGTGATGATCGGCGCAGGCACATCCAGGTCAATGGCTTCAAAAACCGTCCAGCGACCCTCACCGGAATCCGCAACCCAGGGGCGGATGGTGCGGAGGTGCGCGTCCTCGCTCAGGGCTCGGGCTGCCAGATCAAGCAGCCAGGAGCGCACCACGCTCCCGTAACGCCAGATTTCGGCTACCTGATGCAGATCGAGGTCGAATTCTTTTTTCGCTTTCAAGATCGAGAACCCCTCCGCCATTGCCTGCATCATTCCATACTCGATACCGTTGTGCACCATTTTGACAAAGTGCCCGGCGCCATGTGGCCCGACATGTCCCCACCCCCGATCCGGCGCAGGTGCCAGGGTCTCGAACAAGGGGCGCAGATACTCCACCGTCTCCGCATCCCCGCCGATCATCAGGCTATAGCCTTCGCTCAATCCCCAGATGCCGCCGCTGGTGCCGCAATCCACGAAACGCAACCCATACACCTGGAGCTGCCCTGCGCGACGAATCGTGTCCTTGTAATTGGAATTTCCACCATCTACCAGAATATCGCCGGGCTGAAGCAAGGGGATCAGTTGCTGGATCGTTTCCTCGGTCGCCTGGCCGGCCGGAACCATGCACCAGACGATGCGAGGGGATGGGAGTCGCTGAACACCCTCGGCGAGGGAAAAGGCGCCCTCAAGGCCCTGTTCCATCGCCTGCTGAACGGTGGCCGCGGTGCGCGCGTAGCCGATCACGCGATGGCCACCCCGCTTCAATCGCTGGGCCATGTTCATCCCCATTTTGCCCAAACCCACCATTAAGAGCTCCATATGTTCCTCCTTCTGAAATTAATATTTTTTCAATAATTCACTACAAAAAAGCGCAAAGAAAATTTTAACACATTTGGACTGGAGATCATCCTCCGCACAAAACTCCAGTTCACCTGTGGGGCGTTGCCTGGCTCATCCGTGGACATTCTGCGCCCAGGCGACCTCCCGGCGCGCTGTCCATCCTCCCCAGCAGCGAAGCGTTCATTCCAGAGATTGCGACCGAGAAAGGCGGAACTGCCGGAGCCGGGAGAAGGCAGACTCAACGCTCTGCAGTGCTCACCTGTTCGGAGAGGCGCTTCAGTTCCTCCCGCAACTCAGCAATGATCCGCGAATTCCCCTGCTCCTCCCCCACACGCTCAAGCTGTTCCTTCTTGTGAGCCAGTTCCGCACAGAGCTGATAGAAACGCCGTGTCTGGCGCAGATTTTTGTTCGCGAGCGCGTTCCAGGAGGCTTGAGCTTGAGCCAGTGAAGAAATCGCGGTGAAATACTGGGATGCGGAAAGGGTGCCCAGTTCTACTTCTTCCTGGAGATGCTTTTTGAGCAAGCGCTGTTCTTGCTGGATAAAAAGCAGGATCAGCACCAGCATCCCTGCCCAGCCTGCCCAATCCAGCAAAACGGTCCACCATCCTGCAAGGGAGGCCAGCGCATTGTGCAGGGCATGGGTCAAAACAGCAAGCGTAAAGCCGCCCAGGGCAAAGAAAAGGCGGAGAAAAGAGGAGCGAGAAAGACGCGCCCGCGCCAGCCCGATGCCACTAAAAGCGGTATAAAAAGCATGTTGCCAGCCGATAAGCACAATGCGGATAAACGCCACTCCCCACAGACCTGCCCACCCCTCTTCCTGATAGCCATGGGCGTAGACGTAATAGAAATTTTCCGTTGCGCCAAACCCAAGCCCGATCATGCCCCCGTAGACCGCCCCATCCAGCAGGGAGTCAAACTCGCTGTGAAAGGCGAAGAAAAGCCCAAGCAGCGCCATCCCTTTCAGGCTCTCTTCCACCAGAGGCGCAATGAATACACTTGTGCTTAAGTCCGCCAACGCTTCCGAAGCCGTTAGCAGATACATTCCGAGGCCGGTCAGCGTGTTGATCACAAATGCCAGCGTCGAAGCGATCACCGCTCCCCACAGAAACGTGCTCACGAGCAACCATTTCGGCTCTTTCTCATAGCGATCCAACCAGTTAACGTAAACCGCAAACAGGAGCATGGGGATCAGGCCAAGACAGGCGGAAAGGAGAAGGGGCATCTGGCACCTCCAGGGAACAGGGACAGGAGAGGGGGGATGTGTCCTATTTTACCTGAACATTCTGCCCTCATGCAGGCAATCCGTGGTCTTTTGCGCTTTGACATGCTCCCGCTTCATGCTATAATACTCCTTGCCACGCCCCTGTAGCTCAAAAAGGATAGAGCAGGGCACTCCTAAGGCCTTGGTTGGGGGTTCGAGTCCCTCCAGGGGCATTTTGTTTACCCGTCATCCGTAAACAGAGCAGCACACGAATTCACACCGATACCAGACACGGGGTGCCAACCCGAAAATGCCCGCCTCATCCCTCGAACACCGATAGACACGGATACATCCCGTCCTGCTCCGTGAAATCCGCGTATCTCCGTGTCCTGTCGGATGCCAGAGTTCGTAGCAAAAGCAAGCGGCGAGCCTTTCAGGAACCTCCTCCCCAATCACCCAGCCCTTCTCACCCGGAGCTTCCATGAGCCTTGACCTTTCCCTTGTTCGCTCCCATTTCCCCTCCCTGCAGCGCCCGTTAATCTTCCTGGATAATCCCGGAGGAACGCAGATCGCGGACACCGCGCTGCAGCGCATCCAGCAGTACCTTCTGCAGTGTAATGCCAACCACGGCGGCGCCTTCCCGACCAGCGTGGAATCAGACGCCATCCTGGAAGAGGCGCATCAGGCAATGGCCGATTTCTACTCCGCCGCATCCGCGCAGGAGATCGTCTTCGGCCCCAACATGACCAGCCTCACCCTCCACATCAGCCGCTCCATCGCCCGCACCTGGAAGCCCGGCGATTGCATCGTCGTCACCCGTCTCGATCACGATGCAAACGTCACCCCCTGGGTGTTAGCAGCAGAAGATCGCGGCTGCCGCGTCTTATGGGTGGACTTCCATCCCGAAGACGGCACCCTCGACCTGGACTCCTATCGCGCCGCGCTGGAACACTCGCCGCGCCTGGTGGCGATTGGCTATGCCTCCAACGCCCTGGGGACGATCAACCCGGTGCGCAAACTGATCCGTTGGGCGCATGAAGCCGGCGCCTGGGTCTATGTGGATGCGGTCCAGTATGCCCCCCACGGCCTGATTGATGTCCAGGACCTGGATTGTGATTTCCTGGTCGCCTCCTCCTACAAGTTCTTTGGCCCTCACCAGGGCATCCTCTACGGAAAATACGAACTGCTCGACCGGCTCTTCCCCTACAAAGTACGTCCGGCGCCTTCTGAGCCGCCGGGCAAATTTGAGACCGGCACCCAAAACCATGAGGCCATCGCCGGCGTGCTCGGCGCGCTGGAATACCTGATCTGGCTGGGGCGCGAATTCGGCGCCGAACGGGAGGAAGACCTGCGCGACCGGGGCTATCAGGGACGCGCCCTGGAGCTGAAAAAGGGAATGCAGGTCATCCGCGGCTATGAGTACGAACTCAGTCGCGCCCTGCTGGAAAGCCTGCAAGAAATCCCCGGCCTGCGCCTCTATGGCCTGACCGATCCCCTTCGCCTCGAAGAGCGCGTCCCCACCTTCGCCTTCCGCCTCGGCGACCTGCACCCGCGCTACGTTGCCGAACAACTGGCAGCGCGTGGCATCGCGGTCTGGGATGGCAACTACTACGCCATCAACGTCACCGAACGGCTTGGCCTGGAAAACTCCGGCGGCATGGTGCGCGTCGGCGCCGTGCACTACAACACCCTCGAAGAGATTGACCGCCTGCGGGACGCCTTGCTGGAGATCAGCGCGTTGTGAGCGATTCGCTGACAAAACACTTTGTGAGGAAGATGAATCAAGCCCCATCCCCCAGTCAACGCCCCCCTTTGCTTCCCGCTCTGCCTCTGCGGAGCGCCTCCGTCTGCGCCTGCAACGCGACCTGGAGCGACTTCGCCGCGCCTGGAAGCATCCGCGCACCCCGTGGCATGTTCGCCTGCTCTGCGGGCTACTCCTGGCTTACGCCCTCAGCCCGATTGACCTGATCCCCGATTTCATCCCCATCCTGGGCCACCTGGACGATCTCGTGATCCTCCCCCTGGGCCTGGCCCTGTGCCTCTACATCCTCCCCAAAGAGCTGAAAAAGGATGAAAGCGCATAAAAGACACCTCTGGGCGATCCTCGGCCTGGGATTGAGCGGCCTCGGCCTGTTCTTCCTGCCTCGCGCCATGACGACGGCCCTGGCGCGCCCTCATCTCTTCCCGGTGAACGAGGCCCCGCCGCGCCGCGTGGCGATTGTCTTCGGCGCCGGCCTGCGCCGCGATGGCAGCCCGACCCTCATCCTGCGCGATCGCGTGCAGACTGCGGCGGAACTCTACTTCGCCGGCAAAGTGCAGGTGCTGCTGCTGAGCGGCGATAACCGCTTCGTACACTACAACGAACCGGCGGCCATGCGCGCCTATGCCCTTTCCCTGGGCGTGCCGCCGCAGGCCATCGTCCTGGATGATGCCGGGCGTCGCACCTACGATACCTGCTACCGCGCCAGAGCCATCTTCGGCGTGCGGGAGGCGTTGCTCGTCACGCAGGAATTTCACCTGCCGCGCGCCCTGTTCCTCTGTCGCCATCTTGGCATCCAGGCCGAAGGCGTCCCTGCGGATCGAAGCGAATACCGCCGCGCCTCGCGCCTGATCTGGAACCTGCGGGAAAACCTGGCCACCCTCGGCGCCTTCTGGGACCTCTATATCCGCAAACCGCTCCCTGTGCTGGGAAAACCAGAGCCGATCTTCACCGATTGAGATGCCAGAATTCACGTATAATAACGCCAACCGCTCCACTCGGTAACCGTTCAGCCCTGCCTCAAAACCGTTTGGGATGTCATTGCGAGGAGCGTTCTTTGCGACGAAGCAATCCCCAGGCGGTCAAGCTGGCCTGAGAAACGGGAGATTGCTTCGCCAGAAAACGGCTCGCAATGACATGGCTGGGTGGTTACCTTCACTCGATTTTCACCTCATAAAAACTGGAGGAGGTACCTGTGAGGCTCTCTGCTTTCCCTCTTCACCCCTGGTTACGCACCGTCCACGTCGCCTTTGTCCCTTTTGCGCCCCTGAGCGGGTTGCTGGAGGAGAGCCTGCCCCAACTCTTAGAGGCATTCCGAAGGCAGGGGCATATCGTTCAGGAGCAGCCGGATGAAAAGACCGATCTGGTGCTGACCAACGCGCCCTTCGCCGAACCGCTGAACTGGCGTCACGCCGTCCTGTTCACCGTGCGCCGGCGCTTTGGCCTGAAGCACACCCCCACCATTCTGACCCTGATCCACGCCTCCACCGAAGCCTTCCGCCGCTGGATCGCCCATTTTGAGCAGGCGCTGCGTAAATCGCCGCCCGAACCCGCTGATTTTACCTTCCCCGGCCTGGCCGAAGATGCCTGGAAGACACTGTTAGAGCAGGGACAGCGTGGGGGGCCGTTGCTCGCCCTGCAGCGCATGTTACAGGCCCAGGCCAAGAGCATTCGCATCCTGCTCCTGGTCGGCGATGACAAACCACTGGAGGCCTATCACTTTGACCTGGTCGGCGGCTATCCCCGTAGCGATGGCGCTTCGCCGGAGGAGTTCTACCGGGATATTGTGCTGCGCCAGGTGACCGCCCTGAGCACCCACGAGATCACGCAGCATCAGGTCATTGATCCGCCGATTCCCGCCTCCACCTGGCGCGCCCTTTCCACGCCCCAGGCGATGATCCAGGCGGCGCGCGAGCTGGGCAAGCGCAATTTCTTCACGCCTACGGTATCCATCAACCGCCTGGTGCACGTGCCGGCCATTTCGGAGGTGGTCGCCGAGCAATACAGCGAGGGGTGCTTCGCCACCTGGGAGCCGCGCATCCAGGCCCTGATCTCCACCATCACCGGCAGCGCCCGCCCGGTGGATAAGGATAGCATCACTGAAGACGAGCTGGCGGTGATCGTCGGCATCCGCCCGGATGGACAGGGGGCACTCGTGCGCCATGTGGAAGGCAAGCGCAACGATCCGCCCTCCTCCGAAGCCGTGGAACTGATGCTCATGGACCGCGATCTGCCGCGGGTCCAGGTGGAAGGCGCAGTCGAAGTGCCGGTCATCCGTTCCAAGCTCCATGGCCACCGCGGCGTGCGCGCCTACGATCCGCGCTTCGTCGAATTCGTCCCCTTAGACGATCCCTATTACCATTACCCCGTCACCTGCGCCACCGAGGCCCAGGCCCAGGGCATCCACAACGCCTTCTCGCGCTCGGAGGCGCTGCGCAATCCCGATGACCCGCGCCAGGTCGTCTTCACCATCCTGCCGGGACATGGGGTGGTGATGGCCGAAAAATGGCAGCCGCACAAGCAACCGTTCCAGTTGTTCTGGGAGTATATGGACGCCGGCTACCTGCAGATCGATCCGCGCGTCCCGCAGGGCCCCCACCACTTCGACGAGGATGGTCGGCTGGTGGATGAGTTCTCACCCCGCTGAAAATGCCGATCCGCCTCCTGCCCCCTGACGTTGTCTCGCAGATCGCTGCCGGGGAGGTGATCGAACGCCCGGCCTCGGTAGTCAAGGAGCTGGTGGAAAACGCGCTCGATGCCGGCGCCCGTCAGATTCGCGTGCGCATCCTCCAGGCCGGCCGACGCCTGATCGAGGTCGCCGACGATGGCTTTGGCATTGAAGCGGCGGAACTTCCCCTGGCAGTGCAACGCCATGCGACCTCCAAGATCGGGCGCGCCGAAGACCTCTATCAACTGCACACGCTGGGCTTTCGGGGCGAGGCGCTGGCCTCGATTGCAGCCGTTTCCCATCTGACCATCCTCTCGCGCCCGGCCCATGCCCCTGCCGGGGCGCGCCTGCGAGCAGAAGGGGGGAAAATTCTGGCGGTGGAGCCCAGCGGCGCGCCGCCGGGGACGCTGGTGCGCGTCGAGCATCTCTTCTACAACCTGCCGGCGCGCCTGAAATTCCTCAAGACCGATCTCACCGAACGCCGCGCCATGGACCTGCTGATCTCGCGCTACGCCCTGGCCTATCCCCAGGTGCGCTTCACGTTCCAGGAAGAAGAGCAGGTGTTGCTGCAGACGGCCGGCGATGGCGACCGTCGGGCGATCCTGGCGGCGCTCTACGGGGTGGAGGTCGCCCGGCCGCTGATCGAGATCGAAGCGGAGGAGGGCGGCTGGCGCCTGAGCGGTTTCGTCAGCCCGCCGGGCCTGACGCGCTCCAACCGCCGCGAGATCACCTTCTTCGTCAACGGGCGCTGGATACAGGATGCCTCGCTGGGGGCGGCGCTGCTCCAGGCCTATCACACGTTGCTCATGGTCGGGCGCTATCCGCTGGCGGTGCTGTTCCTGGAGCTACCGCCGCAGGAGGTGGATGTCAACGTGCACCCGGCCAAGACCGAGGTGCGCTTCCGGGATGCGGATCGCGTCTTTCGCTTCGTCCAACGGGCGGTTCGCCGGGGCCTGTTAGCCGGCGCTTCTTTGCCGCAGCTGGATGCGGAGATGGAATCCCTGAGGCCGCCCGCCCCGGCCGCGACGTCCCTGGAATGGGGAATTGCGCATTCAGAAGTCTTCCCTGCGCCTGCTGAAACAGGACCCGAGGCGGAGGTGCCGCTCCCTGGAGCTTCTGCTCCCGTGGAGCGTTCTGCGGCGCCGCAGCCCTCGCCGGCCCTGCCGCTGCTGCGCCTGATTGGCCAGGTGGCCCAGACCTACCTGGTGGCGGAGGGGCCGGATGGCCTCTACCTGATCGATCAACATGCGGCGCATGAGCGCGTCCTGTTCGAGAAACTGCTCACCCAGCTCCGCGAACAACGTCTGGTCTCGCAGGCGTTACTGGAGCCGGTGCTGGTCACCCTGCCCCCCCATCAGGCGCGATTGTTAGAGGCGCAACTGCCCTCGCTGGAGCGCTTCGGCTTCGAGGTGGCGCCCTTTGGGCCGCACACCTACCAGGTGCGCGCCATCCCTGCGCTCTTCTCCGGCGCCGATCCCGGTCAGGCGCTGCGCGCCCTGGTCGAAGACTTTGAAGAGGACGAATCCCCGCTGCAGCAGGAACAGGAGGCGCGACTGGCGGCGCGCGTCTGTAAACGGCTGGCGATCAAAGCCGGGCAGACGCTCTCCCCTGCCGAGCAACGCGCCCTGTTGGAAGACCTGGAACGCTGCGAATCGCCGCGCACCTGTCCCCACGGCCGCCCGACGATGATCCACCTCTCGGTAAGCCTGCTGGAGCGCCAATTCGGGCGCAAAGGGGCAAGATGATACAGACCGCAGACCGCGACGGCAGACCGCCGCAGGGGGCAAACCGTCAACGAATCGGGGAACGAATAAACGAATGGAGGTTGCAGACGGCAACGAGGTATGAGTCTACTGCAAAAACTCACCACGGAGCACACAGAGTACACAGAGGGTGTGAGGTTTATGAATAAAAGGATAATTTTTGGCCACCAGGCGCATGTAAGAAAAATTTTCACAGCCCTATTTCTGATGAAAGATAAAATTATCTTTAGTCTATGTGATCTCCGTGGTCTCTGTGGTGAAAAGATCACCTTTTTGCAGGGAGGTCATAAATGCTAAACCTTCATAAACTGGAGGTGTTTTTGACTGTGGCGCAGGAGGGAAAAATAAGCCGCGCGGCAGAGCGTCTTTATATGACTCAAGCCGCTGTCAGCCAGCACATCCATGACCTGGAAGCCAGTTTAGGCGTCTCTCTTTTTGTGCGCCACGCGCAGGGGGTCAGTCTCACATCGGAGGGGAGGATTCTGCTGGGCTATGCCCAAAATATCATTCGAACAATTGCCGCCGCCGAAAGTGCGCTGACAAAAGTGGAAAATCTCAAGGTGGGAAAACTGGCAATCGGAATAACGCCAACCGCCTCATTTTTACTGTCCGATTGGCTAGGCGAATTCCGCGACCGTTTTCCGTCCATCAAAGTTTCTGCGCAAACCAACATCACGCCCGTTTTGGAACAGGCGCTTTTGGAAAAACAAATTGACATAGCTTTTGTTGAAGGCGAAGTTCGCAATGTTTCCCACCTGCAAGTAGTAGAGCTATTGAAGACACAAATTATGGTAGCCGTCAGCGTGACACACCCCTGGGCAGGTCGGCCTTCGATTTCCATTCGCGAACTGGCAGAAGCGCCCTATCTTTCGCGGCAGGCGCACAGTCACACCTACAAATGGACGATGGATCTGTTTGCACAGTTTGGGTTGACTCCCAATATTGTGGCTGAATTCGACAACCCCTACGATATTCAACGTGCAATTGTGCAGGGCATAGGCGTTTCGCTCATGCCTGCCTGTCTTATCTGCAGGGATGAAATTGGAGAACGGCTGCGCCTGCTGCCCATTACCGAATTACCCGACCTGAGCCGTTCGCTAAAAGTCATCTGGCTGAACGATTTTCCGCTCAAACCAATTCCGCGCGCATTCTTGCACATGCTGGCAGAGCGCTATCCGCAGCTGCATATTCCATCCGCCTTTGACGACGCCCTTGCCCTTCAAAGCGATTGTTTGTAAGATCCATCTCAAGACGAAAAACGCTGATACAGAGGCTTACCGTCATCGCTCTAACATGACAACCAGGGTGACTTTTATCACTTCATCATCTGCTACTTTTCTGCTACACTGAATACATCTCTCCGAAGCCTGACCGCCTAAACAGATTTGCATGGCGGCAGGACAGTGGGACAGGTCTCTGACCCGTCCTGCCGGGTAAAAGTGGAAACGCTTTTGCCTCCCCGCTCTTCACTGACGCCTCTTCCAAAGGGAGAGGCCAGGTGAGGGAGCCTTTGGAAAGGAGACGAAGCCTGCCAGGGACCTTTTGCCTTGCGCGCCGTCTCTTTTCCAGAGACGGCGTTTTTTGATTTCCAGATTGGAAATGCTTTCAGGCACACTGATCACTGATTACTTTGACAATGTCATCTTTTCGTATAGTTGTCATTGCGAGGAGCGTTTTTTGCGACGAAGCAATCTCCTTGCAAGCCAGGAGACTGCTTCGCTTTGCTCGCAGTGACAAAATGCGTAGAGTTTATAGAACAAGAGTTTAACTTGACATTGTCAAATTACTTTTCACTGATCACTGGACGTCACCTATGAGCCTACCCGACTACCTCCAAAAATCCTCCCGCCACCACTCCCACCTCTGCCCGCGCCAGATCCTCGGCGTGCGCATGGGGCTGGCAGGCATGAAATCCCTCGGCTTCGAAGCGCCGCCGCCCAAAAAGCGCCTGCTGGTCATCGTCGAATCGGATGGCTGCTTCGTTGATGGCATCACCGCCGCCACCAACTGCACCGTCGGCCACCGCACCCTGCTCGTGGAAGACTACGGCAAAACTGCCGCCGTTTTCGTGGACACGGTCACCGGTCGAGCCGTGCGCGTTGCCCCGGCGCTGGACATTCGCCGAAAAGCGTATGCTTATGCTCCGGAAGAACCGCGTCACTACTTCGCTCAAATGCAGGCTTACCAGATCATGCCCGACGAGGAGATGTTCACCGTCCGTGAAGTAATTCTGCACACCCCCATCGAAGCCATCCTCTTGCGCCCCGGTGTGCGCGTCAACTGCGACCTGTGTGGCGAGGAAATCATCAACGAGCGCGAAATCAAACAAAACGGCCTCACCCTCTGCCGTGCCTGCGCCGGCAATGCCTATTATCGCCCGACCGACCTTGCCCCCTCTCTCTCTCCCTGCCCCACTACGCACCCAGCCAACTCTCTGATCACTGATCACTGAAAACTGACCCCTGATGACTATCTCCCTCTACCTCCTCATCCCCCTCATCGCCTTCCTCTATGCCAGCGTCGGCTTTGGCGGCGCGACCGGTTACCTGGCGGCAATGAGTTTCTTTGACATTCCGCCGAAGGTCATGGCCAGCACTGCTTTGCTGCTCAACATACTTGTCGCCGGCATTTCGTTTTCCTCCTTCTATCGCGCCGGACACCTGCGCCGCGACCTGCTCCTCCCCTTTTTGCTGACCTCCATCCCGGCAGCCTTTGTCGGCGGCGCTTTCAAAATCAGCGACCAGACGTATGCCATTCTGCTCTACGCCGTGCTGACCTTCGTGGCCGTGCGCCTGTTGTTCTTCAGCAAAAAAGCGGACGACAGCCAACCGCTGCGGCCCCTGCCCCTGGGCTGGGCGCTGCTCATCGGCTTGGGGATTGGCCTGCTCTCCGGCGCGGTCGGCATCGGCGGCGGGATTTTCCTCTCCCCGGTCATCCTGCTCGCCCGCTGGGGGACCTCCAAACAGGCTGCGGCTGTCTCGGCGGCGTTCATCGTGCTGAACTCCATCAGCGGCCTGGTGGGGCGCTTCACGGGCGGCATGCTTCAGTTGGACGGGTTCAGCCTGTCGCTCATCTCGCTTGGGCTGCTCGGCGCGCTGGCGGGCAGTTACGGGGGCGCCCTGCGCTTCAGCGGGCTGGGTCTGCGCCGCGCCCTCGGCCTGGTAATGACCTTCGCCGTCTTCAATTTCTGGTTCAACCTGTTCACCCAACAATAACCACAACTATTCGACTATTTGACTATTTGACTATCAGACTACCCCACTATGCGACAAAACACGCTCTTCTCCCGCCTCCTCCCCACCCTGCCCAACGGCAAAATCCTCGACGTCCACATGGGCCTGTACTGGACGGCTGTCTTGGCCGAAGTGGACGGTCAGACCCGCTGCGGGCTGGCCGCCACCGTCGGCGACGAATCGCACCACTACACCACCGACCCCGCCGTCGCCCGCGCCGGTCACCTGACCGAACTCTCGGCGCGCGAACTGGCCGAATATGTCGGCTCGCCGCACCCGCCCGAAGTCTCGCTGGGCATGGCGGCGGTCAACGCCCTGATCCCGCCCCGCCCCGACCTGTGGACGGACCTGCACTCGAAGGATGTCCTCGCCCGCCTGGGCGCAGGCAAGACCGTCGTCATGGTCGGGCATTTTCCCTACGTCCCCGAACTGCGCCCCAAAGTGGGCAAACTGCTCGTCCTGGAGCAAAATCCGCAAGACGAACTGGACATCCCCGCCGAGCGCGCCCCCGAAATCATCCCGCAAGCCGACGTGCTGGCAATCACCGCTATGACCCTGCTCAACCGCACCTTCGACGACCTGATTGCCCTGCGCCGCCCCGACGTGCCGATGGTCATCGTCGGCCCGACCACGCCGCTGACCCCGATTCTGTTCGAGATGGGCGCGGTGATTCTCTCCGGCGCGGTCGTCGAGCAGCCCGAACCGGTCCTCCGCGCCCTCAAAGAAGGCGCCAACTTCCACCAATTGCGTCAAATGGGCGTGCGGCTGGTCTCCATGACCAACGAAGCCTTTTTGGAATCCAAAATCTCCTGATTTTGGACAAAACATCATCTCAATTCTGGAGGAACCCTTATGAAACGCTTTACCCTGTTCGTTCTGTTCTTTGCTTTGCTCCTGGCGGCGTGCGCGCCACAAGCCACCGCCACCCCCGTTCCCGCAACGGCAGCCACCGCCGCCACCGAAGCGCCGACCGCTGTCCCTGCAACCGAAACGCCCGCTGACACCTCCATCACCATCGTGGACGCCCTCGGACGCGAAGTCAAACTCCCCGCCCTGCCGCAGCGCATCGTCATCACCGGCAAAGCCCTGTTCATGATTGCCGATGCCGCCTACCTCTTCCCCGGCGCGGCGGAGAAAATCGTCGGGCTGGGCGATGCAGGTCAGGGATCGGGCAACTTCATCAAATTGATTGACCCGAACTACGCCGCGAAAGCCACCCTCGCCAAAGACGCGGGCGCGGAACAGGTCGCCGCCCTCCACCCGGATCTGGTCATTTTGAAGAGTTACTTGGCGGAGAGCGTCGGCGCGCCCATCGAAGCCCTCGGCATCCCCGTTGTCTACATTGACTTCGAGACCCCCGAACAATATCAGCGTGACCTCGCCATCCTGGGCAAAGTCTTCGGCGATGAAGCCCGCGCCGCCGAAGTAGCCGCTTTCTACCAGAGCAAGGTGGATGCCATCAGCGCCGCTGTCCAGGATGTCCCCAAGCCGCGCGTGCTGATTCTGTACTACAACGAAAAAGACGGCAAGGTCGCCTTCAATGTCCCGCCGATGAGTTGGATGCAGACCCGAATGGTGCAGATAGCGGGCGGCGAACCCGTCTGGGCCGATGCCAACCCCGCCAAAGGCTGGACTCAGGTCACGCTGGAGCAAATCGCCGCCTGGGACGCCGACCAGATTTTCGTCATCTCCTACTTCAAGCCCGCTCCCGAAGTGGTGGACGCCCTCAAAGCCGATCCCAACTGGCAGTCCCTGCGCGCCGTGCAGGAAGGCAAACTCTATCCCTTCGCCGCCGACCTCTACAGTTGGGACCAACCCGACCCGCGCTGGATTCTCGGCTTGACCTGGCTGGCGGGCAAACTTCACCCCGACCGGTTCCCGAACCTGGACATAGATGCCGAAGTCAAAAACTTCTACAAAACGCTCTATGGACTGGATGAAACGTTTGTAACGGAAAACATTGTGGTAAGTGGGAAGTGAATGGTAAGTGAGAAGTTAGGTGAGAGAAGTGAGAAGTTAGATGAGAGAAGTGAGAAGTATACCATTCTCACCTTCCACTTCTGATCTTTTACTTCTCACTCTTTACTTCTCACTCTTTACTTCCCACTCTTTACTTCTCACTCTTTACTTCCTACTCCTCACTTCCCAATGAAACGCCCTCTCGCTCTTCTGGCCATTGCCCTGCTGCTCGTCTTTCTCTTCTCCGCCCTGCTTGGACGTTACCCCGCGCCGGGCTTCCTGACCTTCGACCGTCTCGCCAGCGACGACCTCGCCCAGCGTCTGCTCTTCAACCTGCGCCTGCCGCGTCTCGTCACCGCCCTGTTGCTCGGCATGACGCTCTCTGCGGCAGGTATGGTCTTTCAACTCCTGTTCAGCAATCCGCTGGTCGAACCGGGCTTTCTCGGCGTTTCGCAGGGCGCGGCTTTCGGCGCGGCCTTCTCCATCGTCTTACTGGGCGGTTCGGCGCTCGTCACCCAAAGCAGTGCCGCCCTCTTCGCCCTCGGAGGGTTGTTTCTCTCCTACCTCCTTGCCCGACGGCTGCGCTACGGCGGCTGGGTGCTGCGCCTCGTGCTGGCGGGCATTGCCGTTTCGGCGTTCTTCTCGGCGGGGCTGGGCTTGCTCAAATACCTGGCCGACCCGCTCACCCAACTGCCTGAAATCACCTTCTGGCTGCTCGGCGGCCTGGCCAGCCTGACCTGGAGCAAACTGCTCTCCATCCTGCCCGCCGTCCTCATCGGGCTGACCGTCCTCATCCTCTACCGCTGGCGGCTGAACATCCTTGCCCTCGACGAGCAGACTGCCTTCTCGCTGGGCGTCGCTGCCGGGCGCGAGCGGCTCTTGCTCATCTTCGCCGCTGTCTTGCCCACTGCCGCGCTCATCTCCGTCAGCGGCATGGTCGGCTGGGTCGGGCTGATCATCCCGCACATCGCCCGCCGCCTGTTCCGCGCTGACGCCCGCTACAGCCTGCCGGCCGCCATCCTGCTCGGCGGCATCTTCACCATGCTGTGCGACGACCTCGCCCGCACCCTGCTGGCAGGTGAAATCCCGCTCGGCATCCTGACCTCCCTCTTCGGCGCGCTCATCTTCATCGCCCTGCTCTCCCTCAAACCCCTCCGCCCTCACTAATCACTTTCCACTTCCCACTTCTCACTTCCCACTTCTCACTCTATGCCCCTCCTCTCCTTCCACCACGTCACCTTCGGCTACAGCCGCTCCCGTCCCATTTTGCAGGATGTGACCTTCGATCTGCACGCCGGGCGGATTGCTGCCATTTTGGGCCCCAACGGGGTGGGCAAAACCACGCTTCTTTCCCTGACCCTCGGCTGGCTTACCGCGTGGACGGGTGAGATTTGGTTGACAGGTGTCCCGCTCAAAGCCCTCTCCCCGCGCGAACGCGGTCAACGCATGGCGCTCGTCCCGCAGGCGGAGCATACCCCCTTCGACTACACCGTCCTCGAATACGTCCTGATGGGACGCGCCCCGCACCTGCCCCCGCTCGAAATGCCCTCCGCCGCCGACACTGAAATTGCACTGAACGCCCTCGAGCAGGTGGGCATCGCGGCCCTCGCCCAACGTCCCGTCCCGCAATTGAGCGGCGGCGAGCGTCAACTCATGCTCCTCGCCCGCGCCCTCACCCAACTCGCCCCCACTTCCCACTTTCCACTTCCCACTTCTCCCTCCTCACTTCTCACTTCCCACTTGTTACTTCTTGACGAACCCACCTCCCACCTCGACCTGCGCAACAAAGCCCGCCTCATCGAAATCCTGCGCCGCCTGCGCGATTCGGGCGTGACCATCCTGATGACCAACCACGAACCCGACGTCGTCCTCGCCCTGGCGGATGATGTCCTCCTGATGGAGCCGGGCGCGTCCCCGCAATTCGGCCCCGTGGACGAGACCCTGACCGCCGAAGCCCTGAGCCGCGTCTACGAACACCCCATCCGCCTGGTGCAGGTGAACGGACACAAACACGTCTTGTGGACATGAGCCTCTACCTTCTCACCGCCCCTTCTGGCGCAGGCAAGACCACCTTCTGCGCCGCCCTGGCCGAACAAGCCCGCGCCGCCGGCTGGGACGTGGCTGGCGTGCTCTCCCCGCCCGTCTTCGAGAACGGACAGAAAGTTGCCATCCTCGCCCAAAACCTCCGCAGCGGCGAAACCCGCCCTCTGGCGATTACTTCCCACCTCTCCCTTCCCCCCTCTCACTTTTCCCTTTCCCCTTCTCACTTTTCCCTTCCCACCTTCAACTTCCCACTTGGGCAATGGCTCTTCTCCCCCTCCACCCTCGCCTGGGGAAACGACCTCCTCGCCTCCTGCCTCCCCGCCGACCTCTTCATCGTGGACGAACTCGGCCCGCTTGAACTGGTGCGCGGCCAGGGCTGGGTCAACGCCCTCGACGCCCTGCGCTCCGGGCGCTACAAAACCGGCCTGGTCGTCATCCGCCCCGAACTGGTCGAGACCGGGCGCAACATGTTGCCCACAGACGAAATCATTTTGCTCAATTCGTCATTCCCGGACGCGCAGGAGTTCTTCGAAAAAATATCCTCCTGATCATCGTCCCCTCCTTTCCTGCCCTGCAACACCTCGACTATTTGCCTTCCACCGTTCCCAGCAAGCCGTCTTCTTCCAGCGCCGTGAGCAAAACAGAATCCACCTTGTTCCAGCGTGGCTCAGGTGAATACGCAGAGACCCGCAGATAGTTATCGGTCAGGCCCTCCATCTTCCAGCCAGCATCACTTAACTCGAGTTTAGACAAACCATTTTTCCCCTGATAGAAGTATCAGGGGTGGGACAGCACCTTATCAATTGAATTTCAAGCGGTTTGGGTGGCAGAAACGCCCTTTTTGACTACTTGGTGCCGCTCTTTGGGCGTTCTGGGCCTGCCTTTGGGCCAGCCGGGCGATTTTCCGCGCGGTTTGGGAGGCCGGGCTGGCGTTCCAATCTGCAAGAAAATCGCACCCAGACTCTGGCGCACCCG
>Ga0081479_115214_pt1 | contig 45165 bp, 41 predicted proteins | sample MamHotmetagenome_FD_70984 | JGI IMG/M metagenome (GOLD analysis project Ga0081479, IMG submission 70984) | Hot spring cone microbial streamer communities from Mammoth Hot Spring (Liberty Cap Streamers), Yellowstone National Park, USA - T=72 v2... | ecosystem: Environmental > Aquatic > Thermal...
TTTTAAGAAAAAATTAAGAAAATAACATCATTTTAAAGATTTCTATCTGAAAAAAATTTTTTATTTTTATTTGCTATAATTATTGTAAAACTTGTATAATATCAAAAAAAAATATAAAAGTATAAAAGGGGTGAAGATTATTGAAAAAAGTAAAAATAAATATAAGAGATATAGCAAAACTTGCAAACGTATCAGTAGCAACAGTCTCAAGAGTTATTAATGGAAGTACAAACGTCAGCGAAAAAACAAGAAAAAAAGTACTAAAAATTATTCAAGAATATGATTACCATCCCAGTGCCTTTGCCCAAAAATTATCAAAAGCAAGGACCCAAATTGTGTCTCTTATTATACCTTATGAAAGAGGATTTATTCTTTCAGATGCCTTCTTTCCACCTCTGATTAAAGGAATAACAGAAATATTGGATAGAAATGAATATAATATTATGTTATCAATGCTTGAAACCCCCCACATTCTAGAAAAATATATATCCTTATATAAACAGGGTGTAGTAGACGGTTATATATTAGCAAATGTTAAGAGAGATGATCCATTTCCTGAAATGCTACATAATGACAACATACCCTTTGTAAGTGTGGGTAAAGTTTCTCCAAAACTTAAAAAATATCCATATGTAGATACTGATAACGTGAAAGGAGCATACGACGCCACTATTTATTTCTTAGAAAAAGGTCATAAACGTATAGCCCTTCTCAAAGGAAATAATGCCTATAGCTTTATACAAGAAAGATATGAAGGGTACATTTTAGCTTTGAAAAAATATGGAGTTAAACCTGATCCAAAATTAATTATTGAAGAAAGCTTAACCATTGATGGTGGCTACAAAGCCATGAAGAAACTTTTAAAACTTGAAAACCCACCAAGCGCTGTATTAGCCTGTAGTGACTACATGGCAATAGGAGCTATAAATGCTGCTATAGAAGAAAATTGGGAAGTACCAGATGACATATCTATTATTGGTTTTGATGATCTATATATTAATGCAAGAATAGACCCACCTCTTGCTTCCGTAAGACAGGAAATTGAAGAGATGGGTCGTGAATCAGCAAGACTTTTCTTACATATTCTTGATAATCCTAATGATTATGAACCCAAAATTATACCAGCTTCTTTTATCTGGAGAAGGTCTGCTGGATAATATCAGATTATATCTTTTCCTTCCGAAATAATCTTTATATTACCTACTCCAGCCTTAATCCTTAAATGTATTATTTCTTTACTAACTTCCTTTCCTTGTTCTATATTCTTATCTACTGTTATGTTTCCAATCCCAGCTTCTGTTGTAAGATCTAAAACACTACCTTTTGGAATATATACACTTATATTACCTACTCCCCCTTCTACTTCTATATAACAGGATCTCTTAGGTAAATAAATTTTTAAATTGCCAACTCCCCTTTTTACTTTCAAATTATTTAGCTTAAAGTTTCTCATATCCAAGACACTATTCCCAACACCTGAATTAAATTCAAGATCTATATTGATATTAGGGTTAATCTCTATATTTACTTCATCAAACTTACCTATTCTTTCAAAAAATAGAAGGTCCCTATCAAAATCCTCAAAACTGATATACAAATTCAAACTACCATTTATTTCCTCTTCTTTTACTTTATTAATCTTAAAATCAGAGTTAGATTTTACATAAATCAGATCTTCTTTATTATCTTTCTCCAAACTTCCTAACCATATATTTCTGCTACCTACAGCAATACTTAAACTGACAGATTTTAAATTCTCTCTAAAAGGATATCTCCATTCTCTATAAAAATTATGACCTCTTCCCCTAAAGTATGAGCTACCATAAGGAGAGAAAAAGATTATAAGTATAATTAAGCCAATTATTACCAAAGCTAAAATCCAACTAAACCATCTCTTCTCTCCTAATATTAAATCAAGTCCCCAAAAAATAAATATTAACGGCCAAAATCTAAGAAGATCTTTTAAATAGAAGCTGATTATTCCCATCTCCGATAATAACAATAATACCCCTATTAATATCAAAAAAATTCCCAATATGGACACTCTTTTCATGACTTTTCCCTCCTCTTATTTTTTGAACATTAATGAAAATCCTAAGATTATAAGAATTAAAGCTAAAACAATATTAAAAGATATGATAAAAAAATTAAAAGTTTTTCCAAAAAAATAAACTCCTAAAACAAGAAGAAGCCATCCTAAAAATTCATTTTTATGAGTATACATGTCCCTTCTTTCCAATTCTTTATCTTCCTGTGACCCTTCTTCATACCACGGAGCTTCTGGTATAACTATTGCACAAAGAAGATATAAAAGGAAGCTAAATGGTCCCATAATTAATATGGAAAATATAAAAATAAGTCTAATAATAACAGGATCTATATCCAAATACTCACCTATACCACCACATACACCAAGGAAAACTCTGTTCTTTTTGCTTCTATAAAGTCTCTTCATTTTTAAAACCCCCTTTCTTATAAATGCTGAATTGGTCCGGAAGGTGTTATATCATCCTGCTCTTTCTTATCAGTGATATCAGGTTCTTCAGGTATTATAAGAGCAGAAAGAAAATATATTACAATAAGGGAAGAATTTAAAAGAAACAAAAGAAAAATAAAAATAAGCCTTATTATTGTAGGATCAATATTAAAATACTCACCTATACCACCGCATACTCCAAGAATAATTCTATTTTTCCTACTTCTATATAATCTTTTTTCCATAAACTTATCACCTCCTCTATATATAATTACAAAGATACCCAATGAAATGTTGCATTTTTATCAAATTTAACAAAATTTTAATAATAATTTAAAATACTTTTTTTAAAATGTAGAGCAAAAATAATAAAGGCGAGGTGATGGGTGTTGAATTACAAAAAAATACCAACTTTGGGTTTAGGTTTAGCCCTACTTATCCTTGGAAGTTATTTAAGTTTTTATCTACCCTTTACCTCCGTTCCTTTTACTCTTCAAGTATTATTTCTATTTTTAATAAGCCTTTTCTTTTCCCCTACAGAAACTTTATATATTGTTCTTGCTTACCTAATATTAGGAGGTTTAGGGATTCCTGTATTTGCTGGAGGAAGAGGAGGACTAAATATACTTTTTGGAGCAACAGGAGGATATCTTTTTGGGTTCTTATTGGGAGGTATGACTATTTCTTTTTTAAAAAGATATTCAGAGATCTTAGCCCTTATCTCTGGTATTTTTATAATTTATCTATTAGGAAGTATATGGCTTTCTATTGCTATAAAAATACCATATACAAAAGCAATTTTAACAGGAGTACTACCTTTTATACCCTATGACTTTTTAAAAGGTATAATAGCATTAATATTATGGAACAAGTTAAAAACTTATATAAAATCAAACAGCTAATTTCGTTAATATCTCTTCTGGTATAAGATCAGATACTTTTATTTCAGCAAGAGCCATAACCTCATCTGCACCACCATAATATATCAAAAGCTCATCATCTAATCCTAAAACTTCATAAGAATCTTTGCTCTTTGGTACAACACCACAGGTAAATACCACATTAGGTACCCATCCAGTAGTTTCATATAGTTCTTCAGGTTGAAGAATAGGATTTGATGATCTATATAAAATTTTTTCTGGATCTTCAAGAGATGTTAGTATAACTCCTAAACCATAAGCTCTTTTTCCCATCCAATTTCCAACTCCATGATAAATATGAATCCACCCAAAGGGTGTTTTAAGAGGTGGAGCTCCTGCCCCAATCTTTATACTATCCCAAGTATTAGGAGAAGGCATTAAAAAGGTTCTACCAACCTTTATGCTTTTAGCTTTAAGCTCATCAGTATAAAGTATCTGCATATCAGGTGGTATTCTATGAATAAGAGCTACTTTCTTATCTAAAAGTTCTGGGAAAATTGTTACAAAATCATCCTCTTCTCTTTTACCGTTTGAAAATTCCTTATTTCTTTCATTTACCACATAAAGCACTGCATCTTTATCTTCTAAGTACTTAAACATTGGTCCATTTCTTACCCAAGCATTATTCCATTCTTCATAACTTTTGAAATTCTTCACCCCATCCAAAAAAGTATTTAAAGGTATTTTTGCCATAGCAAGCTGAACCACATCTCCATAGGCTGTATAGGTCATATATAACCAATCATCAATAAGGGTGATCCTTGGATCTTCTGTTCCTCCCACCTCTCTAATCATTCCAAAAGTTCTTTTTTGCCATTTTCTACGCAGTTCTGGTTTCTTCGGCATTTCATATTCTTCCTTAGGACCAAATATAGGATAGTCAAGTCTTCCCTCTTCTTTATAACCATCTTTTGACCACCATAATCCTATTCGAGACACACCATCTTCTCCTAAAGCTCTATAAAGGACATAAATAGTACCATTAATTCTAATAGCTCCAGCATTATAAACTAACTTTTCCCATTTTATTTTCTTTCTGTTTATATTTAAATAAACATTTGGTCTTGCCTTAAATAATGGATTATTCTGAAATCTAACAGCCTTTTTAGATGCTCTATATTGTGGTGGTTCCAATAATTCTCTAAAGATAAACAAAAATTGACTACCAACAAGTTCTGGAGAATGAGCGTAGGCAAAAGCTCTTGAGGTACCAAGAATTATATCTCTTAGGTTTTCATTTTCAAATAAAAGTTTTATTTTGTAAAAAAGATCTTCTTTATTTTTAAATCTTAAAACACCAGTAGAAAGCTCAGTTTTTGATATTCCCTTTATTTCTGTCCTTTCTTTACCATCAAATTTTATAGCTTCATTGTATAAGAAATTATTAAATATCTTGTATTTTATAATGAGAGGCGTCCCCCAACCTATAAATTTATAAACCTCAAAAGGTTCTACCTCATCTTCTCCATCCATAATAACTACCTCAGAAGCTCCCACAATTTGCAAATCATCATCCCATATTCCACCTAATATAACAGAATCCACATTAAGTCCATTTTTAGCAACAAATTTCTCAACCTTTAATTTTCTTTCATAAGTAGAAACCAAAACAACAATATAAAGATCTAACAAGCTTTTTACATCAGAAAGATAAAATAGGACATTCTCAAAGGAATAATCACCCATAACAAGAACTATCTTTTTATCTTGAGGAAACCCCAATTTTTCTCTTGAGACCTCCAAATTCTTTTTAAAAACAGGATAAGAAGGAAATTTTACCAAATATATATTTTTAGGCAAATATTCTTCCCAAAAAAGGATATAATTCCATCCCATTTATGTCTCCATATAGGATGATCATGATTTTTAATTGTCTTAGGATAATTTAAAAAGAGAGTTTTCCCTTTAACATTTCTAAGCTCTTCTAATAATATTCTCCATGGAATATGATCCTTAGGACTATCAATAATTAGGTATACCTTAGAATTAAAATCTCTAATCTTATAATTATACTCTATTTCTACATTAAAGCCTTCTTCTTTCCAATAATCAACTACTGGCGTTAAAAAATCATGAAACCCTAATAATGTTATTTTATCTCCCTTTCTTAATCCTTCCATCATAATGCCCTCAACTCCTCCATCAAATCTTTCTCTAATTTATTTCCAAAGGATTATATTAATAGAAACTATAAAAAAATCAAGATAAATAATTTCAGCAAGATTAACAAATATTGGTTTGACATATATAAATTGAGACTCTAAAATATATTCAAGTTAAGCATTTTAATTATATCTCGAAAGGGGAATAAATTCATGAGAGAAAAAGCTTTAGCTATCCTTCTAATATTTATAGGTCTCCTTTTACTCTTAAGTAATTTTGGGATTCTTTCAGGAAATCTTTTTCTTTTAATCATTAGCGCCATATTTCTATTTTCATATTATAGATTTAATAGAAACATAGGATTTCTTATTCCAGGATGTATCTTATTAAGCATAGCTTTATTTAATATTTTACAGTCCTTTTATAACATTAATCCTGTATATATCATTTCGTTTATAGGAGTAGGCTTTCTAATGATTTTCTTTATTCACTCATCTAAAAAAGAATCCTCTTATGCAGAAAAGTATTGGTCTATATATCCAGGAATTATTCTTACATCTTTTGGTATTATATTAGGCTTAATATCAAAATCTCCAGAATACATAAGATATTTATTCCCTATACTTCTTATAGTTATTGGTGCTTTACTACTTTTACGTTCTTTAAAATAATTAGGTTATCCCAATATTACATATTTCAAAAAGTAAACACCAAAGAAAACAAGAGAAAAAGATGCCAAATACAATATAATCTTGTATAGTCTCTTCCAAAAAGGAAGAGATAAACCTTGTCCAATAAAGCCAATAAAAATATACCATACAAAATCAGAAAGAATATGGCCTATATAAAAAACTTAAAATTCCCAATATAAAAAAACTCCTTGCCTGTCCGAGAAAAGTTACTCCTACTGTAATCCACCATATTAGCCAATAAGGATTTGATAAAGAAACAAGAGCACCTGCTAAAGGAAGAGAAATCTTTACAGGATCTGAGTTTTTTATATCTAAATTACTTTTTATAAGAGAGACAAATAAAGATACTCCCATATAAAGTAAAAATAAGCTACCTAAAAAAGAAAAACTTTTCACAAAGATTGGATTTTGAAGAAAAGGTTGTAAGCCTAAAAGTAATAGTAGAATAAGAATACCTTCTAATATGGCATGACCAAATACTATTTTTATAGAGTCTTTCCAGCCTTTTAGGCTACACTGGGTAATTACCATGGTCATCATTGGTCCTGGAGCTGATGCTCCTGAAAATCCCACTATAAAACTGGTTATAAATAAATTAAGTATTCCCGTACTCCTCACCACCTTTAATAAATCTCATATAAGTTAAATTTTAATAACCTTATAAGAATTTGGTTCTAATCTGATATTTATCTCTTTTTCCTTAGTCTTTAAGGTTACATTAGTTCTGTAAGGCAAAAGGGATTCCAAAATACAAAGGTCATTATCGTATAAAAACATGCATATTTTTTCGTCTCCTTGTAAATAAATTCCTATTTTATTTAAGAATGTTTTCCTTATCTCATTAAGTACTTCTATAGGTAATAAGTAGATATCTGAATAATTATCAGGAATATTTAGAACATAGATCCTTCCCTTTCCATAAAAATCTCTAAGAAGAATAGGAAAATTATTTTCTCCATTAATTCCCACAATTATTGGCCAAGAAGAGTTGGTGTGATACTCAATAACTGGGAAAATAATTTCCTTACGAGAATATACATATTTACTAAAACCACTCATAGCAGGATCTATAGCAAATAAGTTTAATAATACTTTTTTATCTGTATATCTTATTGATGTAAACTCCTCCATATTTTTACCCATTCTTCTCAAAAAACCAGATGTAATGATCACATCTCCTCCCTTGAGAAGAAAACCTTTTAATTTATTTAAAATTTCCTTATCTTCAGCAGAATTCTCAGCTAAAAATATAATATCTGCATCATTTGGAAAATAAGGCGTAGGATCAAAGGGTATCCCAATCATTCCTAAATAAGAAGAAAGGTGATTTTCTCCATCAGAATGAAAGGGATGATAAACCTTGACATCAATCGGATTTCCTAACTCAGAAAGATATTCATCCAACTTCTCAAGCTCTAAGGAAAGAGCAGGAATAAAAGTTGATCTCCTTAAAGAATTAAAATCAAAAAGAGTAATCTCCTTAGCTTTAGAGAATAGAGTAAAATAAGCTTGTTCTATATACTGATTTAAGTTACATTCAAAAGAATCAAACCATCCCCCTTTATTTTTTCCAGGCTTTACATTTTCAAACCATCTCATTAAATAATATCTTAAGTAACGAGGAAGATGCTGTTGTGTATACTTAGGATCTCTTGTCTCCGTTCCAGTATATAACTCATCAAAGATATCTTTTTGAGTTTCAGGATTATAGCCATTTTGATGATAGGAATCTATCCAATTAGGATACTTTATAATCATATTAACCTTTGGATTTACTTTCTTAGCTGGACCAACCACATAATTTTGAGATATCTCAGTCATTAATTTAAGTCTATATTCTTTCTATGATAAATTTCCCTTTCTTTCTATACATTCAGGACAAGAACAACTTGTAAAATAAAAATCATCAAGAATAACCTCATCAAACAGTGAAGCAGTATACTCTACAATTTCTTTTAATCTATTTTTCAATATTTCATTGGAATAACAAAATGTATGAAAAATTCTCAAATTATGAACCAGATCACCAGGAAGATCAATAGTAGTTGTTATCCCTTCCGACGTTATAACTCCCTTTTTATTGAAAAATTCTATTATTTCAAGCATCTTTTCCTTTGGAACATCATCCTTTCCTCTATGAGTTTCCAGATATACTTTATTTACCTTTAGGTATTCCTCAAAAAAGGCAAAATCTTCCTCTAATTCTCTTAAAGAAACTCTATTTAAAAAGGGAGCAGTACAATAGATGGCAAGAGAAAAATTCTTATACATAATTAACCTCCCATTATTTCATAAATAAAATTTATTATTTTGTTATTATATTATTGAAAATAATGACTCACAATATATAATAGTGAAATAAAATTTATATAGCTAATTATTTTTTTAAAGGGAGGGTAAAATGGATTTAAAAACATTAAAAAATGAGGTAAAGAATCACCTTACAGAAAAAATTATACCTTTTTGGGCAAAACTCATGGATAAAGAAAATGGTGGATATATTGGATATGTATCTTTTGATTTAAAAAAAGATCCTTATGCTCACAAAAGCTTAGTTTTAACTACAAGAATATTATGTTTTTTTCTGCTGTATATAATCTTACAAAGGAAGAAAACCTTATTCCTTATATGAATCATGCATACAGCTTCTTAGTACAAAAACTTTGGGACCATAAAAACAAAGGTTTTTATTGGATGGTAGACTACAAAGGAGAGCCTATTGATAAAAGAAAACATATATATGGGCATGCTTTCAGTATCTATGCCTTATCAGAATTTTATAAAGCCACAAAAAAAGATGAGGCTCTTAATATTGCACTGGAAACTTATAATCTTTTAGAGGAAAAGTGTAAAGATGAATATGCTTACTTAGAAGAGTTTGATGAATCCTGGAATTCAAAAGAAAATAAAGCTATTAGTGAATATGGAATAATAACTGAAAAAGTATGAATTCTATACTTCATATATTGGAAGCTTATACTAATCTTTATACAACATGGCCTCATGAGAACCTTAAGAAAAATATAGAAAATCTCGTAAAAATCTTTAAAGACAAGATTTTTAATCCAGAAACAAAACATTTAGGTGTATTTTTTGATAGAAAATTGAATCCTATAATTGATGCCATTTCATACGGACATGATATTGAGGCAACTTGGTTATTAGATGAATCCTTAAAATATATTAGTGATGCTAATCTTAAAGAAGAAGTTAATAGAATAACCTTAGAGATTGCTGATCAAGTATTAGAAGAAGCCTTTGAAAATGGTAGTTTAATAAATGAAAAAGTAAGAAATATATTAGATAAAAGTAGAATTTGGTGGGTTGAAGCAGAAGCTTTAGTTGGCTTTTTAAATGCATATCAAAAGTCAAGAGAAAAAATTTCTAAATGCAGTGATAGAACTTTGGAAATTTATTAAAAATTACATGGTAGATCAAAGACCAGATAGTGAATGGTTCTGGAAACTCGATGAAAATTATATTCCAGCTCCTATGCCCATAGTAGAACCCTGGAAATGCCCTTATCATAATGGAAGAATGTGCATAGAAGCAATAAAAAGAATAAATGAAGACTAATATCTACAGAGCATTAAAGAGCAGAAATTATAAATTATATTTTACTGGTCAGGCTATCTCTCTTATTGGTACATGGATCCAATCCACAGCCATGAGCTGGTTAGTTTATAGATTAACAAATTCGCCAGTTTTATTAGGTACTACTGCTTTTTTATCCCAAATACCTAATCTCTTTTTATCACCAATTGCAGGTGTATTTTTAGACAGATTTAGTAAACATAAAATTCTTATGATAACCCAATCTTTACTTATGTTACAAGCTTTTATTCTGTCCATTCTCACTCTCGCAAACCAAATTCAAATTTGGCATATTCTTCTATTAAGCCTTATCTTTAGGCATCTTTAATTCTATCGATGCACCTACAAGACAATCCTTTGTTATTGAGATGGTGGAAAAAGAGGAAGATTTAAGTAATGCTATTGCATTAAATTCCTTTCTATTTAATAGTGCTCGCTTGATAGGACCAAGTATCGGAGGCTTTCTTATCTCCATTCTTGGTGAAGGAATATGTTTTATGATAAATGCAATTAGTTATTTAGCAGTTCTTATTGCTCTACTTTTTATGAAGGTAAAACCAATGACCTCCACAAAAACCATCCATATTATTTCAGAATTAAAAGAAGGATTTTACTATGCCTTTAAAACATTGGTAGTAAGATACATTTTAATATTTATTGCAATATCAAGTCTACTTTCATCAATCTATAGTGTATTATTACCTATATTTGCAAAGGATATATTACATGGAGGTCCTGAAACTCTTGGAATATTAACTGGTTCTATAGGTGCAGGAGCTCTTCTTGGTGCTATATTTCTTGCAGGAAGGCAAAAAATAAAGGGTATCGAAAAAATTATAGCCCAATCTTTTAGCACAGCAGGTTTAGGTCTTTTAGTTTTTTCCATATCAAGAAATTTATATTCATCTCTCTTAGCCTTATTTATAACAGGATTAAGTTTCATGTTGATTAGTGTTTGTAGTAATACCTTAATTCAATCTATTATTGACAATCATATAAGAGGAAGGGTTATGAGTATTTATGTAATGTTCTTTATGGGAGCAACCCCTATAGGAAGCTTTTTAGGAGGATATTTAGCTAAACATATAGGACCAATTAACACAATTCTTATAAGTAGTTTTCTCTGCTTTTTATGTTTTATTATATATAACTATCGTCTTTCATTATTAAAGCCTTATTTCTACAAAATATTGGAAGAAAAACATCTTAATTAAGAAATTAAATACTCTCCATCTTTAGGATCTAAAATAAAATCATTTCTAAAAGTTTTAACAATAATCTTTTTTATAGGACTTACATATCCCTTCTTTATAGATTTTATACCTAAATATTGATTTCCATCTTTCATAAGTGTATAAAATTCAATTAAATTAAATTCTCCATTTTCATAATTCCATGAGATTCCATCATCTTCATAATATAAAAATCTTCCTTCCCCTGGAGTAATTTTTAAATAAAGATTTTCCTGTTTCTTCTCCCCTACATAATTTTGCACATCCCACATAGGAACAATACTTCCCTCTCTTAAAAATAATGGTATTCTATTCAAAGGAGCAAAAACTTTTATAATACTGCCTCCTCTATACCTTTTCCCAGTGTAAAAATCATACCAAAAACCCTTAGGAAGATATACCTCTCTTTCTCTTTTGCCCCTTTCAAATACTGGAGCCACAAGAATAAATGGACCAAACATGAATTCATCTTCATGAGACAAAACTTCTTCATCCTGAAATTCCAAAACAAAACTCCTAATCAATGGAATACCCTTTTCCTTTGCCTCATAAAACAAAGAATAGATATAGGGAATTAGTTGGTATCTAAGATTAATATATTCTTTAGCGATTTTTTCAACTTCTTCTCCAAAACTCCAAGGTTCTTGATCTCTTGTATTCTTAGCTGTATGTATTCTAAAAAAAGGATAGAAAACACCCAGCTGAATCCATCGTATAAAAAGCTCTTTCTCACAATCCCTCCAAAACCCCCCTACATCTTCCCCAACAAAAGGAACTCCAGAGATGGATAAATTTTGAAGAGTTACTATACTGGAATAAAGATTCTCCCATGTACTTTTGTTATCACCACACCATACTGCTGAATATTTCTGAATACCTGAAAATCCTGCTCTACTCAATATAAAAGGCCTTACCTCTTTTTTAGTCTCTCTAAATCCATCAAAAGTTGACTTTGTCATCATAAGCCCATAAGCGTTATGTACTTTATTATGTATTAAAACCTCATCTTCCCCATGTACTACATCTTGAGGCAATGTCTTTTCTTTTATCTGTTTAACTCTTTCTTCAAAATTCTTAGCCTTAAAAGGATCTGGAGGTTCCTTAAAATGAAAAACATGAAACAATAATTTCATCATATAATAGCCAAATTTAGAGAAATTAGAAGGTTCATTCATATCATTCCAAAAACCATATATACCATTGTCTATAAACCATTTATGTTTTTCACCCCACCATTTTCTAACCTTCTCCTTGAAAAAATCTGGAAATACTGTCTTTCTAGGCCATACATACCCTACAAAAATCTCACCTGTTTTCTTCTTGCAAAAAAATCCCTCTTTTAATCCTTCAATATAAATCTTATACTTCTTATCCATTTTGATCCCAGGATCTATAATAATAACAACCTTAAATCCTAATTTTTTTAAATCTTCAATCATCTTTTCAAAATTAGGAAATCTTTTCCTGTTAACTGTAAAAACCCTATAACCTTCCATATAATCAATATCTAAATATAAAGCATCACATGGAATATTCTTTTTTCTAAACAATTCAGCAATTTTATAAACCTTATCCTCTGAATCATAACTCCATCTGGATTGGTGTAAACCAAGAGACCATAAAGGAGGCATATAGCACCTTCCTGTAAGATAAGTATAATTCTCTATAACTTCCTTAGGAGAAGGTCCAAATATAAAATAATAATCTAATTCGTCATCTTCGGTAAAAAAATAATAGTAATTTTTACTTTCAAATCCCATATCAAAATAACTAAAAGCGGTACTATCATAAAAAAGACCATAACTCAAATTTGAGTATGCAAGAAAAAAAGGATGAGATTGATACAAGGGATCTCTATCAAATTCATGATTTGGCTCATCTGTATTCCAGTTTATGATTCTTTTACCCTTCTTATTAAGTGACCCTATTCTTTCTCCAAATCCAAGAAAAGCTTTCTCTTTTCCTATCTCTTTATATGAATATATACCTTCTCCTTTCTTTACGTAACCTAAATCCCTATAATCAGAGTTTATCAAATTACCTTTCCTATCATATATTTGGATTCTATTTGGATTTTTGTATATCACAATATTTAAATCTGAAGTTAAAAAATAATGAGCCCTATTATCCTCCCTATGTTCATAATCAACTTCCTCAAACTTTTCCAAGTTAACACAAAAAGAATAATTTTTCTTCCAAATTCTATCCTTTGAAAAGTGAAATCTCACTATTTTAGAGGTTACGAATTCAATTTTGAGAAATTCACTATTATATTCAACAACTTCCATACTCATTAATACCCCCTAAGGATATTCTTTTTGTAGTTTAATATATTTTATAAAAAATAAAAAGGGGAGAAAAATTTTACTTTCTCCCCTTTTTATTCAAAAATTTTATTTATTGATAAATTAACCCATTTCTACTATTACCTGATGAACTTTCCCATCATTCAAAACAGGTAATATATTCCCTTCTATCTCTTTTCCATCAAATAATATTCTTTTTACACCTTTTGAAACTCCTTTACTATTTTCTATCTTTATATCATATACAGCCCCTCTGAATTTTCTCACCACTCTAAATTCTTTCCAATCTTCAGGAATACAGGGGTCTATTCTTAGACCATCATAATCTGGTCTTATACCCAATACAAATTGAGATATCAACACGAAAGCCCAAGATGCAGTACCAGTAAGCCATGAATTTTTACCTTCCCCATGTCTTTTAGCATCTTTTCCAGCTACCATTTGACAATATACATATGGTTCCATCTTATGGATCTCACTTTCATCCTCAAAATATGCAGGTGTAATCTTCCTATATACTTCAAAAGCTCTTCTTCCTCTGCCTATTACCGTCTCTCCTATACCTACCCATGGATTATTATGGCAAAATATTCCTGCATTTTCCTTGTATCCTGGTGGGTAAGAAGAAATCTCACCCAATTCTATATAATATCTGGAGTAAGCTGGTTGTTGTAAAACCATACCATATTTTGTATCTAAATACTTAATACAAGAATCTAAGGCAGATTTAGCTCTTCCATCTTCTACTCCAATACCTGCCATGGTACATATACCTTGAGGTTCTATAAATATCTTTCCTTCCTCACATTCTTTGCTACCTACTTTTCTACCAAAATAATCATAAGCCCTCAGGAACCATTCTCCATCCCATCCATACTTATTAATCGCTTCAATCATTTGTTTACTTGCTTCTTCAGCCCACTTAGCCTCCTCTTCCTCTCCCATTTCTTTACACATTCTTATATAATCTGGTGTAGCATATACAAAAAGCCCTGCTATAAATACTGACTCTGCAGTACCACCTTCTACATTAGAAGTAGTCTGAAAAGACTCATCAGGAGTTTTTGAGAAACAATTAAGATTAAGACAATCATTCCAGTCTGCTCTTCCTATAAGAGGCAAACCATGTGGTCCTAAATTATTTGTTACATGATGATAAGCTTTCTTAATATGTTCAAATAGTGTACCCTTCCTATTCTCATCATTATTATAAGGAATTACTTCTTTTAATATATCAAAATCCCCAGTCTCTTTTATATAAGCTCCTGTGGAAAGAATAATCCATAAAGGATCATCATTAAAACCACTTCCTATATCGTTGTTTCCTCTCTTTGTCAATGGTTGATATTGATGATAACAACTACCATCTTCAAACATAGTTGAAGCAAGATCCAAAATTCTCTCCCTTACTCTACTTGGAATCATATGTACAGAACCTAAGATATCTTGATTTGAATCTCTGAAGCCTATTCCTCTACTTATTCCTGATTCAAAATATGATGCACTTCTTGCCACATTAAAGGTAATCATACATTGATATTGATTCCATATGTTAACAATCCTTGAAAGAATCTCATCATCATGATTAATTTGATAATTTGATAATATCTCGTCCCAATACTCTTTTAATTCCAAAAAGGCTTTATCAACAGATTTCACATCTTTATATCTTTCTATCATTTCGTAAGCTCTCTTCTTATTAATTACTCCTGGCCTTTCCCATTTTTCCTCATCAGGGTTTTCAACATAACCTAATACAAATACAAAATCCTTAGATTCACCGGGTTCTAAATTAACCTCAATATAATGAGATGCAATAGGTGCCCATCCTTCTGCTACAGAGTTAAATGCTCTACCTTCAATAACAGCTCTTGGTTCATCAAAACCATTATACATACCAATAAATGTATCTCTGTCAGTATCAAAACCCTGAATTGGCACATTTACAGAATAAAAAGCATAATGATTTCTTCTCTCCCTATATTCTGTCTTATGATATATAACTGATCCTTCTATTTCTATCTCACCTGTAGAAAGATTCCTTTGAAAATTAGTCTGATCATCCCAAGCATTCCATAAACACCATTCCACAAAAGAAAAGAGTTTTAAATATCTCTTAGTATTAGAGTTATTTTTTAGTGTCAATTTATGTATCTCACCGTTAAACTTCAAAGGCACAAAGAAAAGTATTTCAGCAGAAATTCCATTCTTTTCACCATATATCTTTGTATATGATAGTCCATGTCTACACTCATATTTATCTAAATCCTTTTTTGCAGGTTTCCATGACGGATTCCAAAAATCTCCATTTTCCCAAATATAGAAATATCTTCCTCCATTATCTAAAGGCACATTATTATATCTAAACCTTAATATTCTTCTAAGCCTTGCATCCTTGTAGAAACAATAACCTCCTGCTGTATTTGAAATTATGGAAAAGAAATCCTCAACCCCTAAATAGTTAATCCAAGGAAATGGAGTTTGAGGGGTTGTTATAACATACTCCCTATTTTTATCATCAAAATATCCAAATCTCATTTTTATTCTCCTCCTTTATCCCATAATTACTATTATTTCATTATCATCCTTCAAATCTTTTTCCAAAATAAAATTACTCCTAATCTCTTTTCCATTGAGATTAATTGTTTTTACACCCTTTTGTACCCCATTTGGATTTTCCACCTTAATTCTCAACTTTTTACCCCTAAAAACTTTCTCTATATAAAACTCTTTCCAATGAGATGGCACACAGGGATCAATCACTATACCATCATAATCAGGCTTTATACCAAGTATTCCCTCTACTGCAGCTACCATCATACTGGATGCTGTACCTGTTAACCAATGTACATGGGCTCTTCCATGATATGGACTATCTTTTCCCTCTACAAATTGACAATGGACATAAGGTTCTGCCTCTCTTATTTCAGCCTTATCATTCATATTGGCTGGATTTACTTCTTGATAATATTTAAAAGCTCTATCTCCATTACCAAGAATGGTCTCTGCTTTTATAAGCCATCCTTGGGGATGACAGAAAATCCCTGCATTTTCCTTCATTCCTGGATTGAATAGAATCATTCTAAATACAGGAAATCCCCAAGTTCTTACAGGTGGATACATAATCATGGCTCCATAGTCTGTGTTAAGTATTTTTTCCACATTGTCCATTGAAATCTTTGCTTGTTCTTCTGTAGCCACCCCACTCAGTACAGCCCATACTTGAGGATTAAGCCAAAAACTTGCCTCAGTATTCTTTTTTGATCCAATTACCTCATCTCCTATAAATCCTCTAACAAATCTATCCTCTTCCCAAGCATATTTCTGAATATTTTCATCCAATTTTTTAGCTTCTTTCTCAGCCCATTCTACATCTTCTTTTTTACCTTTTCTTCCAGCAAACTCAGCAAATATCTTTAGAGCAAGATACAATTGCATGGATGCAAATACTGTCTCACCCTCTTCTCCAAGTCTTAAAGTATCATTCCAATCAGCGTCCAAACCAAAAGATAATCCATGTTTGCCTAATTTGCTAAGAGAAAATAATATACCCTTTCTCAAATGTTCATATACTGTATCTTCACCATAATCAGAATAAGGTAATATTTCATCCAAAAATGCCAAATCCCCAGTTTCTTTAATATACTGCCTAATGGTAATATATAACCACAAATGATCATCACATCTATATTCAGTATATCCCGTTCTCTTTACATAATACGGATTATCCAATGATAATCCTTGATTGGGTTTAATCTCATAATCAAAAAATACTAAAGGCAAAGCTACCCCTTTAGAGGTTTGTCCTGCTAACATAAGTCTCAACCTTTTCTTTGCCTCTTGTGGTTCAAGATGAATTATTCCTTGTATATCTTGTACCGTATCCCTATATCCATACCCATCTCTTTGCCCCACATAAATCATAGAGGCAGCTCTTGACCAGAAGAAAGTAATAAAACATTGATATGCATTCCATATATTAACCATGGTATCAAAGTTTTCATCAGGAGTCTTAACTTTAAAGCCTTCCAATTTTGATTGCCAATAATTCTTAAGTTCATTCCATTCCTTCTCAACCCTACCTTTTTCTTCATATTTTGCCATAACCCTTCTACCTGTAGCCTCTGCACCTTGACCAAGTACATATATTACTTCTTTTTCTTCCCCCGGTTCTAAATCTAAAATAACCTGAGTACCAGCGCAACTATTTTTGCCATAATTTAGACTATTACCACACATTCCTCTTTCCACTGCAATAGGATTTGAGTAATCCCTATAACTTCCTATAAATTTGTCTCTGTCACCATCATAAGAAACAACTTTTTCTCCGATTACTCCAAAAAATCTGTTAAATCTTCTACCACTTATTCCTTCTTCTTGAGGTATAACTTTACCGATTTCCGAATAATTTTCATTTATTGTCTGTATTATAAGATTATCTTTGTAATATGTTCTGGATATAAAAAGGGTATATTGCATATTTACTAAATCTTGAGTTTCATTGGGCTCATTTGTGAACTCTGCATAACTAAAAAGAGAAATTTTTCTCTTTCTTCCACTATTATTTCTTACCTTTATTGCCCATACTTCATATAGTTCATTTAAAGGAACGTAATATAAAGTCTCAGTTTCTATACCGTCGTATTTCGAGGCTATAATCGTATAAAGAATACCATGCCTACAAATAGATTCGTATTTTGATAAATCTTTTTTTACAGGAAGCCAAGATGAAGACCAATAATCTCCATTCTCCATATCCTTAAGATATATATATCTTCCAGGAGCTGTGGTAGGTGGAACATTGAATCTTCCTCTTAATATTCTTCCACTTGCTCCTGATTTGACAAAACTATAACCTTGAGCGTTATTAGTAATAATAGCTCCATATTCTAAAGATCCAAGATAATTAGTCCATTCCCTCGGAGTATCAGGCCTAGTAATAACATATTCTTTTCTTACATTATCAAAATAACCAAATCTCATGAATAAACCCCCTTATCTAATAATTTTTTATAAACTTTATTAAGAATCCAGTTATAATTTCATCAAGAAACTTTTATTTAATATGTATAGTACAGATTTAAATAGTATATGTCAATAAGGGTATTAAACTAATTACAAAAAAAGGCTGGAAAGATATTAATTTATCCTTCCAACCTTTAAAAAACTTTTTTGTAAAATTAAAATTTTATTAAGATCTTGCTTTTTTAATCTCCTCTATATAACTTTTTGCCCTTTCCGTTAATATTTCAAATTTTTTCTCTGCAATAACCTTTTTATCTACAAGATGTCCCCCAACTCCTACAAAACAAGCACCAGCCTTAATAAATTCTCCCACATTTTCCAAGCTCACTCCTCCTGTAGGAGATATTCTAATATATGGCATAGGCCCATGTATAGCTTTTATATACTTAGGTCCTAATGTGTCTGCGGGAAAAAGCTTTACCACATCTGCCCCTTCCTCCCAAGCAGTTAATATCTCTGTAGGTGTATAAGCTCCAGGAACAGCTATCTTATCATACCTATGACATAAATTTATAATCTCTTTCTTTAAAACTGGAGAAACAATAAAATCTGCACCAGCAAGGATAGCCATTCTTGCAGTCTCTGAATCTAATACTGTACCCATACCAACTATGGCGTCTTTGCCAAGAGCTTTCTTCACTTTAGGTAAATATTCTATGGCTGAAGGTACAGTCATTGTAATCTCTAAAGAGATAATTCCCCCATCATATAAAGCTTTAGTTACATCCAGTAAATCTTCGGGAGAATCTGTCCTTATTACTGCTACTATTCCACACTCTATCATTCTCTCTAAAATATCATATCGCCCCATAATAACTCCTCCTTACCTTTTAGATTCCTTTATAATTTTCTCTACCGCTTTAATCCACTTATGATTAGGATCATCATTGATAATTGATTCTCTTATGTCTCCCGCAAGTATCCAGAGATAGTAGAGTTGGTATCCAGGTGCTGAAACTACAGGATGATATCCTCTATTTATTAAAAGTAAAGAATTATCTTCTATCAAATAAACATTATCTATATCCCTTTCAGGCGTATAAACCCTTTGCAACCCAAATCCATTAGGAGGATTTACCTTATAAAAATATACCTCCTCCATCTTCACCTCTTCAGGATAATTATTGGTATCATGCTTATGAGGTGGATAGCTGGACCAATTACCTGGAGGATTTATAGTCTCTCCAATTAATAATCTTTTGGCCTTTATTCTCCTATCAATAATATCCTTCACATCTCTCCTCCAATTATGTACTCCCACATCTCTAATTATCACATCTTCTGGTTTGATTAATTTTACATCTTCCTCTGTTTTTACCCTTGTTCTGCAGATGGCAACTTCTACATTTTCTAATGCTTCAAGTTTTACCTCTTTATTATTAGGTATATAAAGGGCATAAGCATTTCCATCAAAAACATTTCTTCTTGCTCCCAAATCATCATATTTTATATCATCTACAGTTACATTAAGCTTACCTGTTAATATAATAAGGCCAATTTCATAATCTTCTGAATTAAAAGAATAGGAATCTCCTTTTTCTCCTCTAAATATATCTAATTCAATGTATTCCATCTCACCTGGTTTCACAAGGGTGTTTAATCCTTTCTCAAGAATAACCTTTCTAAACATATTTACTCCTCCTTTTTTTATCACTAAAAAATAATAGAGGCATTACTAAAGAATATAAAGAATAATTTTTTTGTCAAGAATAAAAAGGCGGTAAATACTTGTTAAATTAATGTTAAATAAAAATGAAGGGACTCCTTCTTTCAAGAGTCCCTTCATAAAAAGAATTATCTATTTTTATTTGCTAAAAAATATTTATTGAATATACACTGATAAATGAAGCTCTAAATACATATTATCATATCCATCAGTTGTAGAATCTCCATCACTATCTTTAATTCCAGAAACCTTCAAGATAGGATCAATAGTATCAGCACCAACAACAGAAGAAGAAACAGAGATCATAAGCTTATTATCTACATTTATATTATTATCATAATCAACATGTATAGCGTAAATAGATAACTTTCCAGTTAAAACTGGGAAATTATTAAAATTACTTAATTTAACTGTATTTACATTTTCTAAAGATATTGTTAGACCAAGCTTATTTACCTTATTTGGATCAGTATATCCATAAAGATAATAAGAGATTTTCAAGTTAGTAGGATAAGTCTCCTCAATACTATTTTTTATATCCTTATTGAAAACAAAGTATCCTTCCATACGTAATCCCACTATTTGACCACTTGATTCATAATGACTATCTAATATATATTCAAGTCTCTTTATGGAAGAATAATATCTTACTTTTAAGTAACTTTCAGTATCAATTTGTAATAGATACCAACCATTAGCATCTGGTCCTTGCCATTCATTTGTAGGTTCAATTGTTATTTTCTCAACTTGAGTTTTTATAGTCTCTTTTTCTGTAGATTATCAAAGCTTTTACTAATTGGAAATACTTGTGAAACTCCTTGAGTATGAACCAAATTTAGTATTTCAGTATAAATATCTATGTTTTTACTGATATCTGAATCAGTACTAATTACGGTAGAATAAATATTGTTTAATTGATCTTGAGTTAAATCTTTATCTGGCTGAGGCTCCTGTTTTACGCAAAAAATAGTATATTAAAAATTTCCGAGTCCTCAAAATTAATTATTGATATAATAAAATACATTTACAATATTTTAATCTCTTTAGGAGGTATATAAAAAAATGAGTAAAAAAATAACATTTATTGGAGCTGGAAGTCTTGGATTTACCAGAAATTTAGTACGCGATCTCCTTACCTTTCCTTCTTTCCAAGATGCTCATATTTCTTTAATGGATATAGATGAGGAAAGATTGAATTATTCAAAATTGATGGTAGAAAAAATAGTAAAGGCTGGAAACTATCCTACAAAAGTATCTGCTACCTTAAATAGACAAGAAGCATTAGATGGAGCTAATGCTGTTATAATAACGATTCTTGTTGGTGGAGTACAAATATGGAGACATGATATAGAGATACCTAAAAAAATATGATGTAGATATAAATGTGGGAGATACAAGAGGACCAGCAGGAATTTTCAGGGCTTTAAGAACTATCCCTGTAATGATAGATATTGCTAAAGATATTGAGAAATATTGTCCGGAAGCTATAGTATTAAACTATACAAACCCCATGGCAATGCTTATAAGAGCAGTACAAACTGTTTCAAAAATTAAAATCGTAGGACTTTGCCATAGTGTACAAGAAACAGCTGAAATGCTTGCTCGCTGGATAGGAGCACCCATGAATGAAATTACCTATTTTTGTGTAAGAATAAATCATCAGGCTTGGTTTTTGAAATATGAATGGAAGGGAAAAGATGCCTATCCTCTTATTAGAGAGGCAATTTTAACAAGGCCTGAAATTTATAAAGAAGAAATTGTAAGAAATGAAATGTTTTTACATTTAGGATATTATGTCACAGAATCTTCAGGGCATAATTCGGAATATAATCCTTGGTTTAGAAAAAGACAAGATCTCATTGAAAAATATTGTCTTTTAGGTACAGGATGGAATCCAGGCGAATGGGGTTATATATTAAAGGAATATCTTAAGAGAGAGGATACTTGGAGAGAAGAGGTTAAAGAGTGGATTGATAAAGAACCAATTAACCTTGAAAGAGGGCACGAATATGCTGCATATATATTAAATGCTATCTTAGGTGATGGTTCTATATTTGAATTTAATGGGAATATTAGAAATTTTGGTCTTATGGATAATCTGCCTTATGGGGCTTGCGTAGAAGTACCTATTATTGCATCCAAAAGAGGCTTTGATCCAATTAAGGTAGGAAATCTTCCCCCTCAGCTTGCTCTCCTAAATTATATAAACTCATCTTGTGAAGAATTAGCAGTAGAAGGTTCTCTTGAAGGTGATCCTAAAAAGATATTCTATGCAGTAGCTTATGATCCTCTTACATCAGCAGTTTTATCCCTGGCTGAAATAAAACAGATGGTAAAAGAGATGTTTGAAATTAATAAAGATTATCTTTCCCAATTTAAAAATTTTGAGATATAAAAAAGGTGAAAAACTATGAACAAATTATTAGCTTTAACATCCGTAGTAATATCTTGTATCTTCTGGAGTATTTCATTCTCTGTTTCCAAAATACTTCTAAAAGAATATTCTCCTTTTGAACTATCCTTTATAAGATTTTTTCTTGCCTTTATATTTTCTGCAATTCTTTTTTATCCTAAAATTAGAAAAACTCCTTTAAATTGGAAATATCAAAAACCCCTATTTATAGCAGGAATGTTAGGAGTTACCTTATATTTTGTATTTGAAAACTCTGGATTAAAATATACTGACGCTTCAGAAGAAGCCCTTATTGTGGGCTCCTTTCCTGCATTGGGATTAATTGTAGAGTTTCTCGGTTCAAAAGAAAAAATCCCCCGAAATAGATTATGAGGTGTAATACTTTCCATAATTGGAGTATTACTGATCATAGGAGATTCTGGAATTAATTTAAAATTTAACAACTTATTTGGTGATATTCTTGTACTTCTATCAGGAGTAATGTGGGTAATATACAATTGAGAAATAAAAAAGGTTAATCATCTTTACTCCCATGAGGTAATAACAACTTTTCAAATGCTATGGGGAACCTTTTTATTTATCCCCTTTTTAACTTTCACAGGAATCCATATAAAAATTAATTTGCCCATTTTCTTATCATTTTTTTATTTATCATTCTTTTGTTCCGTATTAGGATATCTACTTTATAATTATGGGTTAAAACATCTTTCTGTAAGTCAAGTGGTAAATCTTTTAAATCTAATTCCACTTTTTGGAGCTATTTGGGGTGTAATTTATCTAAAAGAGACCTTAAGTTTCTTAAAAATTATAGGTGGAATATCCATTATCTCAGGTATGAGTCTTTCATCTAAAAAATAGAAAAGAGCCTGCCCTGATAAAAGGCAGGCTCTTTTTTTAAAAATCTCTAAACAAAAATTCTATTTTTCAAGCTTTAAATTTCCAAAATAGGAAGGATTTTTCCAAGATTCATTATCCCACTCATTCCATGCAACTATTCCAACCCTATTTCCAAACATATTTGAATCATTTACTTGTAAATCAAAACCAATCACCATTCCTTCAGCTAATTTCTTTGTTCTCATTTTAATTTGAGCTTCCACAACATATCCAAAATCAGTCTTTCTTGAAGCTGTTACAAAGTAATCCTTAGAAGCATTAGTTCCAAAGGATTGATAATTATCAAAATTCACTCTATATTGAGCATCATTTGCATCATAAGAAGAAGCCTTCTCGTTTCCTTCATCCACAAATATCTCTACAGAATCTTGTTCCCAAGGATTAGTATTATCTTTATTTAAAAGGGAATCATAAACTTCTGCCCAAACATATATACTATCTTCATCCCACAATACTCTAAACTTAGCATAAGCTACTTTATCCTTTGTACCTGATACATATCTATCTGTTACATATTCCTTGGCAGATTTCCAAACCTCATCCATTTGAACATCAATTTTAGGTTTACCATACTTTGCTACTGCAGTTTGGGTCTGCTGTCCAAGAGTCAAAGATGCCAAAAGAAAAAGAGCAATTAATGATAAAATTAAGATAATACTTACCCTCTTCATTCAAACTCCCCCTTTAATAAAATTTTAATAAGAATTATAAAGTTAATTAATAATTTCGTCAACCATTTTCTCAATCCTTAACTTCCACTTCTTCAGCAAATTGGCTCATATACAGATTGTAGTAAAATCCTTTCTTTATTATAAGTTGTTCATGAGTACCTCTTTCAATTATCTCTCCATTATACACAACCAAGATCATATAAGCATTCCTAACAGTGGATAATCGATAAGCAATAACAAAACTTGTCCTTCCTTTCATTAAATTCAACATCGCATTCTGAATATACTTTTCCGTCATTGTATCCACATTACTGGTTGCTTCATCCAAGATTAATATTTTAGGATTTGCAAGAATAGCCCTTGCGATAGCTATAAGCTGTCTCTGTCCCTGACTAAGCCCACCACCATCTTCAGAAAGAACTGTATCAAAAACCTTGAGGTAAATTAATAATAAAATCATAAGCATGAGCAAGCTTTGCCGCTTCTATAATCTCCTCATCGGTAGCATCTAATCTCCCATATCTGATGTTTTCTTTTATAGATGTAGAAAATAGAAGAGTATCTTGTAAAACAATACCAAAAAAGGATCTAAGATCCTTTCTTCTAATTTTCCTAATATCAATACCATTTATTAAGATTTGACCTTCATCCACATCATAAAATCTTGCCACCAAACTTGCAATAGTAGTTTTTCCTGCACCCGTAGGACCTACAAGAGCTACCACTTCCCCTTCTTTAACATTAAAACTTACATTTTTAATAACAGGATTACCTTTAACATAGGAAAACCAAACATTTTTAAATTCAACTTCTCCTCTTATATCTTTTATCTCAACTATATCAGTACTTTCCTTCTCTTCCTCTTCTTCAAGAACCTCAAAAACTCTCTCAGCACTTGCTATTGCTGATTGAATCATATTATATTGATTTGCAAGTTCATTAATAGGTCTTGTAAATTGCCTTGAATAATTTATAAATACAGTGATATCACCAAATGAGATAAATTTTTTAAAAGCAAAATTCCCACCAAAACCAGTAATTATTGCAAAACTTAAATTATTAAGAAGGTTCATAAGAGGTCCAATAGAGCCAGAAAAAATTTGAGCTCCTCCCACTTGAGTTAATTCTTCATTTAAATTCTCAAATCTCTTAATCTCCTTTTCTTCTCTATTAAATATCTTTATTACCTTTATTCTAGAAATATCCTCTTCAATCAAACCATTAAGTTTTCCTAAAAGAGTTTGGTTAGCATAAAAATAATTACGTGTTCTATTGGATATAAAATTTGTTAACCAAATAGTTAAAGGTATAGTAACTAAACTAACAACTGTCATAGGAATACTTATTCTTATCATCATAATAATAATCCTAATCAAAGTCGTAATACTGGAAAAAAGCTGTATCACACTATTTGATAGCACCATACTTATATTATCTATATCATTAGTAATTCTGCTTATAATATCTCCATAAGGACGTAAATTAAAAAATTTAATGGGTAGACCATGAATCTTATTAAAAAAGTCTCTCCGCATTACAAAAACTAATTTTTGGGTAGTTTTCAACATTACATATCCCTGTAACCATCCTATAAAAGATGATAAAAGATAAACTCCTCCAAGTATTAATAAAAAGTTAAGAAAACCATCAAATTTCTTAGGAATAATATAAGTATCAATACCTCTACCTATAAGATAAGGTCCTACAATCCCTAATATGGAAGAAATAAATGTAAGAGTAAAAACAAAAATAAATCCCCACTTAAATTTTTTCAAATATACAAAAAGTTTTCTTAAAGTACCCCATGGATCTTTAATTTCTACCTTCTCAAAATGAAACCGAGGTCCTATTCTTCCTCCAGGTCCACCAAATGGTCTCATTCCCTCTCTACGCATATTTCATTACCCCTTCATCTATCTGAGATTTATAAATTTCTCTATAAAAATCATTATTCTTAAGCAATTCTGCATGGTAACCAAGTCCAACTATTTTTCCTTTATCGAGAACTATTATTTTATCTGCATTCATCATGGTACTTACTCTCTGAGCCACAATAAATGTAGTACAGTTTTTTATTATCCCTCTTAAACCATGAATTATTTTTTGTTCTGTAGCAAAATCTAAAGCACTTGTAGCATCATCCAAAATTAATATCTTAGGTTTTTTAATTAATGCTCTTGCAATTGCAATCCTCTGTTTTTGTCCCCCTGATAATGTAACACCTCTCTCTCCAATTACAGTATCATATCCCTGGGGAAGTCTAATTATAAATTCATGGGCTTGAGCAATTTTAGCAGACTCAATTATTTCCTCATAAGTAGCATCTTCTTTCCCCCAGCATATATTCTCTTTTATGGTTCCTGAAAAAAGTATTGTATCTTGTGGAACCATAGAAATAGCATCTCTTAATATTTTTAAATCAATATCCCTTATATCTCTTCCATCAATTAAAATTCTTCCTGAAGTTACATCATAAAGTCCTGGGATAAGATTTACTAAAGTAGATTTACCAGAACCTGTCATACCTATGATCTCACACGAATTTACCTCAAAATTTATATCCTTAAGTACAGATTCCTCTTTATTAAAATAGCTAAAATATACATGTTCAAATTTTACCTTTCCTCCTCTAATAGGAGTCTTATCAGCATTTTCCTTATTCTGGATATCAATTTTCTCTTCTAAAACCTCTAAAACTCTTTCTGCAGAGACAGAAGCTCTTGATATAAACATTAAAATATTTCCAATCATCATTAATGAGAACATAATCTGCCCCATGTAATTAATATATGCCATTACTTCTCCTACTTTCATATTTCCTTGATTAACTAATAGACCACCAAACCATAGCACAACTAATATACTGAGATTCATAACTAACATAAAAAGAGGCGTAGCAATAATCATCAACATAATGGCTTTAATAACTGCATTCATCAACATAGTATTAGCATATTTAAATCTTTCTTTTTCATAATCCTCCCTCCTAAATGCCCTTACTACTCTTATACCTACAAGATTTTCTCTTACTACATTGTTTATATAATCTATTCTTTTTTGCACCTCGCTAAAAAGAGGAAAACTCTTCTTCATAATAAATAAAAAAATGGAAGCCAATATTGGTATAGAAAATAAAAATATAATTGATAGATTTTTATTCAAAGAAATAGCCATTATAATACCACCTACAAAAAGAAGAGGTGCCCTTACCATAATTCTTAAAGACATCATTACAAGAGTCTGAAGTTGATTAACATCATTTGTTAGTCTGGTTATCAAAGAAGATGTATGAAATTTATCAATATTATTAAAAGAAATTTGCTGTACTTTTTTAAATAATTCATTCCTAAGATCTCTACCAAAATATTGACTAGCTAAAGAAGAGAAAACTGTACAACCCACCCCACCTATCACACCTATAAAGGCAACTGCAAGCATTATAAGACCTGTGTGTAAAATTAACTGAAAGTTATTTTTTAAAATACCATTATCCACAATATGAGCAAGAAGAGTTGGCTGATAAAGATCACATATTACCTCTATAAGCATAAATAAGGGCGCTAATATAGCAAAAAGAGTATAAGGCTTTAAATATCTTATAAGCTTTTTCATCTAACATATCCTCCTATTGTTCATTCAACCTTCTTAAGTTATCTCTTATTCTTCTAAAAAAATCCATTAACAGTTTCTTTTCTTCCTCTGAAAAATCCTTAAAACATTCCTCTTCCAACTGCTTAAATACTCTTTTTAATTTACATATGAACTTTTTACCCTCTTCTGTAAGATATATTTTTGTATATCTCTTATCCCTTTCATCCCTTACACTGGAAATAAGCCCCCTTTTTTTCATCCTTCTAAGAATTAGGGTAACGGTAGACGGCTTTATTTTTAACTCTTCTGCTATCTCCTTTTGAGTTAAGCCATTTCTCTCAGACAAAAGAAGAAGTACAGGAGCTTGCCCCCTATAAAGTTTCAAGTCAGAAAGAAGTTTTTCTCTTCTTCTAAAATGTTCCTTTATAACATCTTTAAATAAACCATATAATGTCTCTTCTTTTCCATAAAACATATATCCACTCCAATAATTAGCTAACTAATAGTATATCTCAACCAGTTTCTTTTTCAAAGCGGAATCATACCAAGCTGATATTACCTTCATATCCTTTAATCCTTCAAGGCCTGAAGTTTTAGGTTCTCTCCCATTTATAATAGTTGACTCCATATCTTTAATCTCTGCCACATATTGATTTTCTCCATAAAAAGTATAAAAGGTATAATTGTTGCCCTTTCTTAAGATAACTTTACCATCATACTCTTGATAAAGTGTATCTAAAACATATAAAATTCCATCTCTACCCCTAATTTCAAAAGAGACTGAAAGGGAAGTATCATAGCTTGCATCCATAAGTACTAAAACTCCATCATCAAATTTTGCCAATGCTGTAGCATTTTGTTCTACTTTATACTCATAATTTTCATTAATAGCAGTTATTTCAATAATTTTATTTTTAGGCCTAAAGAAATGTAAAGTATTAATTTCATGAACTCCAATATCCATAATAGCTCCCCCACCAGCAAGTTCAGGATCATACCTCCACTTATCTCTGTTTAAATTAATAAAAGAAAAACTTGCTTTTAATATTCCAAGCTTTCCCACAATATCATCTTCTAAAAGGCTTTTTGCCCCTATATTAAAAGGATTAAATCTACCCATATTAGCTATTCCCAGAATTACTTTATTTTTTTCACAAGCATTTATCATTTCTTCTGCTTCTTCCACATTCATAGCCATAGGCTTCTCACAAATTACATGAATACCCTTTTCTGCACATTTTATTGTTTGCTCTTTATGAAATTTGTTAGGAGTAGCTACATATACCACATCCACATTTCTTAAATCCTCAATTCTATCATAAATTTTAGCTCCATACTTTTCTGCTAAATCTCTTGCCTTTTCAGGATTTGTTGTTACTATTGCAAAAAGTTTAGCATCCATTATCTTTTCAAGAGCTGGGAGAAATCTATCCCTTACAATCTGTCCAGTACCAATCACCGCCCATCTCATAATCTTTACCTCCTATATATGGAATTCTAAAATATCTTCATCTTTTACTTGATAATTCTTCTCCACAGGAATTCCCTTTACACTACCATCTTTTGTATAAAGTTTCGCATACTTTAAGTTTTTTGCTATATCTTTATGAACCAGTTCAGCCACATCAAGTACTGTAGATCCTTTCTCTAAAACATATGGATGTTCCAAATCTGGGGAATATCCAGGTTTCTTAGTATAAACTCTTACTATCTCTAAAGTATTAAATATCTCTCTTTTAACCTCTTCCATATTAATTCCTTCTTTAGCAGAAATTAAGTATATCTTTAAGTCGTTCTTTAATATATCAACATCTTCTTTTAATTCAGAGGGATCAAAAAGATCAATTTTATTTATCAAAATCATTCCTCTAACCTCTTTTATGGGTGAATAAGGATCTTTATCTGGATTTTCAGAGACCAATTTTATCTTTTTATTTTCTAACATTCCTTTTATCTTAATATACTCCTCTAAAATAGATCCCTGATCAGGTGAAAGAAAAATTAAGGTTAAATCTGAATTTCTTATAAGACTATACATCCATGAATCAGAGTTCTCCCAAAAAGGTGGAAGATCTATAAGCTGTATTTGTATGTTTTCAAAAGGCATCATACCTACTATAGGATAAATAGTAGAAAAGGGATAATCTGCCACAAAGCTTTGTACTCCTGTAAGAAGGCTAAAAAACAAAGATTTTCCAGTATTAGGTGGACCTATTATAACAACTTGTCCTGCACCCTCTTTCTCTATATAATCCCATGATCTACCACCACCCTTTTTTGACCTTTTCTCAGCCTCTTCCATAAGTTGGGAAAGTTTCCTTCTCAAATCTGCCTTCATTTTGTCGGTACCTTTATGTTTTGGTAAAATAGCAAGCATCTCTTTAAGAGCCTGAATTTTATCCTCAATAGATTTAGCTTCTCTATATCTTTTCTCAGCCTCAAAATATTGTGGTGGAAGATTGGCAGGCATAAAGATCACTCCCCTTTTACTTATGCTATAAAAGATTATACATTAAAAATTTTCATTTAGCTTCCCCCCTTCCGAAAAAGTCTAATTTGAAGGTGATTAATTAGTGAGTAAGGTAATTATATGGTCTTAAATACTGAGAAATTCCACTATACAAGAAGATCAATCATAAGATTTATATGAGTTTTATATAAAAAGAGGGGAGATTTATTTCTCCCCTCTTTTTAATTTTAAAAACCTAAAGTTATATATGAATAAAACCTTCCTATTTCATTAGGATTTGGTGTTCCTTGCCATACAGGCAAAGCATATCCTATATAAAGAGAAATAGGGATTTCTGCAATAGTAGTAAATCCATATTTCATTTCAAAACCAAGTCCTAATATCAATTTATCCTTAGAGATAAGATTTATATTGTCCCATACTCCTCCAAATTCCAGGTATGTATTAAAATCTAAATTCCTAAATATAAAGAGATTTAAGAACTTTGTCTCTTGATCCCTAAGCAGTGGTAAATTCCAGTTAGCAGAAAATCTCAATTTAAACTTTCCTAAATAATCACCTGTTAAAGATTTGAAATCAGATAGAGAAAGCATTTCTTCAAAATCTAAATTTCCATTAATATAACCTACCATTCCATCTAAGTTTAAATAACTATGTGGTAAAATTAAGAAATATTTATTAAATCCTCCCTGAATTCTATAAAAGCTGAGCCCTGTAGAATCAATAGCTAATCTTACATCCATGTTACTTAAAAGAGCTTTTGAATAATAGTCAGAATATCTTAGCACTCCAAAATCTAAATATAGCTTATTATTGTATAACTCATTGTATATTAAAGAAAAGTTTAAGGTATAAGCTTTATCCCAATAATTTCCGCTTATTCCAATATCAAATTTTCTCCATATATTTTTTGTAAATGATAATCCACCAGCTATTATGTCTGGATCTATATACAATAACTGAATAGATAAAGTATCATCCTTTGGAAGTTTATAGAGATAGGTTAAGCTAAATCCTTTTATTTCATCTCCATAAAAGCCTTCAAGAGATAGATTAAAATTCAGAGGGTCATAAATTTCCAAATTATATGATGCATAATTGATCTTCCCAGTAGAAAGATCAATACTAAAAGATGGAACAGTGTCATAATAAACCACATATGCATCTAAAGGGGCTTTCCTCTTGGAAGTATAGATAATCTTTCTTGGATACCAATTATTAACTCTATTTGCATCTGGAACCTTAGAATCTGGATCAATTACTGCATACTTAAATGGAACTTCCAAAGGCACATCTATATACCCTGATTCACCATCATAAATTACTCTTATAACTTGAGGAAAAACTTCTTTTGAATTTACGATTCTTTCTCCCCCTACCTCTAATTGTACAGGCATATTTAAATTACCATTATTTTTTATATATATTCTTACAAAATTTTTTCCATCTTTATTGATATTCTCTACCTTATATATTTCATAATCCACTTTCCCCTTAGAGTAGAACCAATCCTTAAAAAATTTATCAAAATTTGTTCCCAATTTATCTTCTAAAAACCTTTCTATTTGATTTGTTTCCACTATTTTATATTTGTAATTACCATATAATTCTTTTATAATCTCATCAAATTTTTCCTCTCCAATTTCAAAAGCCAAAGCTCTCAATGCAAGGTAACTCTTGTTGTAAACTTTAACACTATATCCATTTGCAACGCTATTCCAAAAATCCTTAACTACTTCCTCATCCCAACCATCCTTCAAATATGTTTGATAGGGAAGCTCTGAAAACCATTCTCTTAAGTTTAGATCTCCAAAAACATTGTCTTTTAGAAGTTGCAAAAAGTAATCGTCTCCTAAATTTGGAAAAAGATTTCCCCCTTTTGATCCATACTTTCTCTCAAAATATGTAATAGAAAGATATTCAGCAAATCCTTCTGATATCCAATTTTCTTGATCAAAATCAATACCTATATCGATTCCCCACCAAAGATGGGCAAACTCATGGGCAATTAAATATTCCAAAAGTCTCTCCCAGATATATGGAGTTATAAGATCTGAAGAGTAAAAAACTGTATTACCTAAAACCACAAAACCATCAGCAGTTTCTCCCCAAAATCCAGTTGTTTGTCCCTCAATAATATTAATTCTTTTATGTTCAGAAGCACCATATATCTTGGAATAATAATCATAAACTTCTCTTGCCAATGAAGCTAAAATCCTTGCCTTATACTCTCTTCCTGGATAAAAATATAAATATATTTCTGGAGATTTCTCATCTGAAAGCTTATAAACCTGATAATCTGGACTCATAGCAATGGGTAATGATCTTCTTGGGCTTTCATTTACTCCAATCACCCTTTTCCAATCTCCTTCTATCTCTTCTCTTACTTCATCCATACCTACCGCAACTTTATATTCTTTTGGTACTAAAAGTTCAAGATAAAAATTGCTTGAAACAAGTCTTCCTCCCTTATCCCATTCATTATTTACAACAGGAATTTCATATGGAAACCATCCAGCTCTCCAAACAAAAGCATTCTTACAAAAGGCCATATCTCCAGTATATGCTTCTGGAAACTTTGTAGAAAAATAGATAACCAATCCAAAGGACTCACCAGGATTTAGTCTCTTTGGTAGTTTTACCTTCAAATAGTTATCTTTTAAAGAATAATTTTGAAGAAAGATTTTTCTATCTTCTAAGGTATAATTTATATCTTTTCCTGAAAGATCAGTAACCCTTGATATATTAGTAAAGCCTGGATCAAATCCTCTTACATATCCAGAATCTACCAATATAGGATGAAGGTAAGGATTCTTTTCTTTCAGAAGATTAGCAGGAAGATAAAAATAAATCTCTGAAATCTCTTTCCCTGTATTATTCACATAATTTACTTCTACTTTTCCACTTATAATTTTTTCCTTAGGAGAAAGTTGAGCATATACTTTATAGTTTGACACCTCTGCAAAAGCTACCGTTAAAAGATAAGCTAAGACAAGAAAGACAAACACCAAATACTTTCTCATACTAACACTCCTTTCTTTATTTTATTTCTATATATTTTTCAAAAAGATAAGAATTTAATACAAGGAAAAATATAAAAGTTAAGATATAAAATATGGTACTAGCTATATTAACATTAATTTTTGGCAAATTAATATTATACCTTAATGAACTAGTAACAATATTCTCATAATTAAATTGAGGCATATGAAGAGAAATATTATATGGAAATATTCTTGATAACATAGATCTTAACGCATTGTTAAAAAGTAAATATAGAATTGTCATAACATTAAGAAGATATCTCAAAATATCTTTTTCGGATGGAAGATTACTTGCAATAACAAATGTAGAAAAGATTATAATAATCCATTCCATCGCAAGAACAAAAATCAATAATGTGAAAATTCCGCCTCTTTGTAGATAGTTTATAAGTTGATCTTTAAATATTGGATTCAAAAACTGTATAATCATTGTCATAAAAAGCATATTTAAGAGAAAAATAAAAAATGTCTCAAATAACCCCATAAGCATTCTACGAAGATAGATACATTTAGGATTAATAGGAACAGAGTAATATAAATATCTAATATCCTCTGTATCAAGACTCATTATATTAAAAATAATATTTAAAATTAAAGATACTAACATAAATAAGAATGATATAGCAAAAGCAAACTCAGGAGATATATTTTTAAAATAATATTGTCCCATAAAAAGAATGATATAGACTCCAATTGTAGAAAGAAAAAGAGTAAAGTAATATTTCTTTTTCCCTAAAATCCCATATTTTAATAAATTTATCATGCCTATAACCCCCTTTAAAATGTTTTTCTAAATAATTCATCTACAGACATTTTCTTTTCTTCTCTTATCTTCTCAGTCTTCTCATTTAATAAAATCTCTCCTTGTGAAATAAATATAACCCTATCTGCAATAGATTCCACATCACTTATAAGATGAGTAGAAATTATCATTAAACTATCCTCTCTATAGTTTTTCAAAATACCAGTTAATATTCTCTCACGGGACGCTGGGTCTATTCCTCCCAAAGGCTCATCTAAAAGATAGATTTTTGCTTTTCTTGAGATAGTTAAGCTCAAACATACTTTTTCTTGTTCACCCTTAGAAAGTTCTTTTACTTTTCTATTCATACTTAGATTAAAATAATCTATTAAATCCTTAAACCTTTTCTCCTCAAAACCTGGAAAAAAATCTTTATAAAAATTAAAGGCATCCTTAATCGTCATCCATGAAGGAAGTAAATTATTATCAGGTAAAAAAGAAACTATAGCTCTGGTATTATGGTCTATATCTTTACCATCTACTCTTATACTTCCAGAAGAAGGTCTTAAAAATCCTACAATTAACTTTAATAAGGTAGTTTTTCCACTTCCATTGGGTCCAAAAAGTCCTACGATTTCTCCAAAATCTCCAGTTAAATTTACATTTTTTAAGGCACACTTTTTTCCATAATATTTATACAAACCTTTAATCTCCAAAACTCCCATTTAATTAACCTCCTCCCAATATTTTGATAACAGAAGGTCCAAGTCTTCCTTGGATAGATTAATTTCTTTCATCTCTTTTATAAAATTCTTTATTCTCTCACCAGCTAAACTTTCTTTAATCTCCTTAAGTTTCTTTTCATCACTGACAACAAAGGCACCTGTACCTCTAACAATAACTATTATTCCTTCCCTTTCTAATTCCTGATAAACTCTTTGAACAGTATTAGGATTTACTTTTAATTCCACTGCTAACTCCCTCACTGATGACAATTTATCCCCTCCTTTCAAATCACCCTTAATTATTTTTTTCTTAATTAAATCCATAATCTGAAGATAAATAGGAATACGCTCATCAAAATCAACCATTCTACACCTCCTTTCATGATATCTTACTGTATTAGTTAAATAATACAGTAAGACTAAAAATATGTCAAGATTATGATAAAATTATTGAGAAATTATTATTCACATAAGGAGGTATTCTCATGAAAGATTCTAATATTTCCTCTAAATTCTATCAAAAATTAAGATGGGTATACATACCTATGGGAATAATAATTTACATGTGTTTAGGAACAGTATATTCTTGGAGTGTTTTCAGAAAACCATTGGAGTCTCTCCTTCATATCAACGCTACTCAAAGTGGTATTCCTTACATGCTTTTTCTATTTTTCTTCTCATTGTTTATGGCAATCTCATGAAGTTTTATACAAAAATATAAACCTAAATATATTATTTTTTTTGGGTGGTATAATTGTAGGTTTTGGATGGATACTTTCTGGTTTTCTAAAAGATATAAGACTCATTTCTATAACCTATGGAATAATAGCAGGTAGCGGAGTTGGGATAGTTTACGGAGTACATATTACTGTAATATCAAAATGGTTTCCTGATAAAAGAGGACTATCAATGGGGCTTGTGATTTCAGGATTTTACTTATCCCCTTTAATTACAGCTCCTTTAGCAAGATATCTAATTGATTTATATGGTCCTTTTAACACCTTTAAGATTTTGGGTTCTGCATTTTTTATACTTATTTCAATATTAGGATTTTTCTTTAAATATCCACCAGAAGACCTGATATTAAAAACTTCTTCTACTCAAAAAAGAACTTTAACAGATTTATCTACAAAAGAAATGTTAAAAGATTCAAAATTTTATGGCCTCTGGCTCTGTTATTTAATAGGAACATTAATAGGTTTAATGATAATAGGCATATCAAGTCCTGTTGGAGAAGAGTTAGTAAAATTAGATCCTAAAATTACAGCAAAACTTATATCCTTTTTTGCCATTTTTAATGCTTTTGGAAGACCTCTATTTGGCTGGATTACAGACAAATTTTTACCCTTGAAATCTGCTATTATATCTTACGTATTAGTATTAATAGCATCATTACTTATGATAATCTCAAGAGGAGAAAGTTTAATTCTTTACGTTATATCCTTTTCTTTGTTATGGCTAATTCTTGGAGCTTGGCTTGCTATAGCTCCCACTTCTACAATTATTTTATTCGGAGAGAGATATTATAGTAAAAATTATGGAATTGTATTCACAGCATACGGATTTGGGGCAATTATTGGAGTTACAATCTCTGGTATGTTAAGAGATATTTGGGGAAGCTATCTATATGTTTTTTATCTTTTAAGTGTGTTAGGAATATCAGGAATAATCATAGCTTTATTATTTCTTAAAAATAGATATAATAAAGTCCAGGAGAGTAATTAAACCATGAAGATGAAGGCAATGGTGTTAAAAAGAATATGTGATCTTTCGAATGTAAAGAGCCCTTAGTGCTTGAAGAATTACCTATTCCCTCACCCAAGGAAAAGGAGATTTTAATAAGGGTCTCAGCCTGTGGAGTATGTAGAACTGATCTGGATATTATTGAAGGAAGAACCCCTCCTACAAAACTCCCTATTATCTTAGGACATCAGATAGTTGGAAGAGTTGTTAAAAAGGGTAAAAAAGCAAAAAGATTTGAGATAGGAGATAGGGTTGGCATTGCATGGATTAACTCCTCTTGCGGTAAATGTAAATTTTGCCTTTCAGGACAAGAAAATTTATGTGATGAATTTAAAGCTACTGGAAGAGATGTGGATGGAGGATACGCTGAATATACTGTAGTATCAGAAGATTTTGCGTATAAAATTCCAGATAACTATTCAGATGAAGAATCTGCACCCCTACTTTGTGCAGGAGCGGTAGGTTATAGATCCCTAAAGCTTGCCCAAATAAAAGATGGGGATAACATAGGACTTTCTGGATTTGGAGCCTCAGGCCATTTAGTATTAAAAATGATAAAAGCTCTATATCCTAATTCCAAAATCTTTGTATTCTCAAGGAATGAAAAAGAAAGAATTTTTGCAAAAGAACTTTCAGCTTTTTGGACAGGGGATTTTGGAGAAGAAACACCTGAAAAATTGAAAGCCATAATAGACACAACTCCTGCCTGGAGACCTATTGTCTCCGTATTAAAAAATTTAGAAAAAGGTGGTCGCCTTGTAATAAATGCTATAAGAAAAGAAGAAAAGGATAAGGAATTTCTTTTAAACATAAATTATGAGAGAGACCTATGGATGGAAAAAGAAATAAAATCAACAGTAAATGTAACAAGAAAAGATGTAGAAGAATTTTTATCTCTTGCACAAAAATACAATTTTAAGCCTGAAATCCAGTTATATCCCTTAGAATCCGCTAATTTAGCCCTCTTAGAATTAAAATACGGTAAAATAAGGGGAGGAAAAGTATTAAAAATATGAAAATAGATAATTTTAACGAAAGAAAAGAAAACTTTCGCTCAAGAGAAGTAAGAATCTTAGATTTTAACTTTTCTTTACCAGAAGATTCTTATTATGATGTGTATATTTACTATAATCCTCAGGGATATCATTTAAAGTGCCATTGCTTCTTAAATAATCTTGCTTTAGGAGAAATAAATCTTTTTCCTAATGAAAAAAATGCCCTAATGGGTGAACTAAAGTTAAAACGAGGAAATTATACCCTTTCTATAGGCCATATACCAGAGGATTTTCAAATTCATCATATAGAGCTTGTTAAAAAAGAAAAAAGTAATTTCAAATTTCCTGAATTTAAGATTAGAAATAATTTAGCTGATTCTGCCAAAAAACTTTTAGAATTTTTTGAAAAAATATATTCCAAATATATAATTGCGGGTCAACATACAAATACATCAGCAGGACCTGAAATAGCCTACATTGAGTATATTACTGGTAAACTTCCTGCTTTAAGAGGTTTTGACTTTTTAAGCTATTCTTCTAAAATAAGGACTGAAAACATGACACAAGATGCAATAATAGAGATTGAAGGAAACAAAGGTTCCACAGAAAAAGCTATAGAATGGGGAAAGGATTATAAAGGAATAGTAACATTTTGTTGGCATTGGTATGCTTCCTCTGGAGGTAGGGATAAGACCTTCTATACCATTAATACAAATTTTGATTTAGAAGAAGCTTTAAAATCCGGTACTGAAGAAAATAAAGCATTAATGTTAGATATAGATTTAATAGCTAAGGAACTTTTAAAATTAAAATTAGCGGGTATTCCTGTATTATGGAGACCCCAACATGAAGCAGATGGAAGATGGTTTTGGTGGGGAGCAAAAGGTCCTAAAGCTTACAAAGAACTATATTATCTTCTCTTTGACATTTTAACAAATAAATATGGATTAAATAATCTCATTTGGATTTGGAATGCCCCTCATCCCGATTGGAAAATTGATGACGAGTATTATGATATAGCTGGAATAGACAATTATGTGCCTGCTGGAAATTATGGTCCCATGAAATTTTCTTTTGATTACCTTTCCCATTTAACTAATTATAAGAAACCTCTTGCTTTGACTGAAAATGGACCTATACCCGACCCAGATTTACTCTTTGAATATGAGTCTTATTTTTTATGGTTTATGCCATGGTTTGGCTCTTTTGTATTTGATCATAATATAAATTCAAAAGAACATTTAATTAAAGTTTATAATCATGAACATGTAATAACCTTAGATAAGTTTCAATGTTATAATAATTAATAAATATAAAGGGGAGGTATAAATTAAACGCTTACTTATCTTTATTTTTCTCCTTCTTTTAATGATACCCATCTTAGGTGCAGAGCCACGTTATAAAGATGCTCTTATCCTTAGAGAACCTTCTTCTGCAGATATTAAAACTAAAAACCTTCCTCTTACTATGGAGCTTAATTTCTGGAATATTTCAAGCTATGAAGGGGAAACTTGGATGGCATTTTATGAAAAGGATGATACAGTAGAATATTATGCAGACATAAAAAATATTATATTAAAAGATAAAAATTCATGGGTACATGGATATCCTGAGATTTATTACGGTTATAAACCATGGTCTGTCCATGGAACATCTTGTGAGAAACTCGTTCTCCCACAAAAAGTATCTAAATTTCCTGATATCTATTTTAACTTTAAGTATTCTTTATGGCATGAAAGCTATCTACCAATAAATTTTGCCATGGAAACATGGATCACCCGTGAAGAAAAGCAAAAATCAGTATCTTCTGGAGATATTGAGATGATGGTATGGCTCTATGCCCAAAAATTAGGACCAGCTGGTAGAAAGGTTGCAGAGGTAAAAATACCAATAGTATACAATGGAAAGGTAAAAGATATAATTTGGGAAGTTTATGTATCACCAATGTCTTGGGATTATATAGCCTACAAATCAAAGGAAAATTTAAAGGAAGGAGAAGTAAAAATACCTATAAATGATTTCCTTAAAAATTTAAGGGATATTATTAAGCAATACTCTCGAAAAATCACTCCAGAACAGTTTGACCAAATGTACGTCACAGACTGGGAAATCGGAGCTGAATTTGGAGATCCTTATACCACATCTGCAAAATTTGGATGGACATTTTCAAATTTTGATATAGAGAATAAATAAAAAAGAGGGGAGATTTATTTCTCCCCTCTCTGGTATTTATACTTATACATCTTCAAATCAGCTCTATTTATTATTTCATTAGGTGAATCAAAATCTTCAGAAGAAGTTTCTATCCCATAACTTATCTTTATCCCACCATTAGTAGCATTATCAATAACTTTCTTTATTCTTTCCACCACTTTTAAGGCATCATTATAATCAGCCTTTCTCAATATTATTAGAAATTCATCTCCTCCCCATCTAATAGCAGAATCACTCTGTCTAATTGAACTCTTAATAGCATTAGCAACTTCTTTTAATACATAATCTCCATATAAATGACCTAAGGTATCATTGATCTTCTTAAAAGAATCAATATCTATGAATACAACACTAAACTTCTCTTTCTCCCTCACAAAATCAGAAAAAGCCTCTTCTATTTTTCTTTCACCATAAGATCTATTAAAAATACCCGTTAATGGGTCATATATTCCATATTTCTTTTCCCAAAAGATAATAAAATTCTTGAGAATATTTCTCATAATAAAGAAGACCTTTGGTGAGGGTTTTTCTAAGGAATAAAGCCTAATTGTATATGGCATTCTTCTATAAGTAAGCCTTAAATGAGAATCATATAAAAGTCTATTTCCTTTCTCTAAGACTTTATCACCTATGACTATTCTTACCATAAAATCTTCTATAAAATCTGACAAAATCCTATAAATGATCTCCAGAGCTTCATTTTCTTCCCTTGCTTCCATTAGCGCTTTTCCCATGTAAAGGTCAAGAGCTCTCATTTTGGCATGTTCTTGCATTATTCTATAATAAGAACTTTGATCCATTTTTTCTTTTATTTTATGTATAGGATTTTCAAGTCCAAGAAGAACTGCAATCTCAAAAGCCTCTAACCTTATATATGGAAGAAATCCAATGAAAAATTCCCTTTTATCCATATATTCATCAAGAAGCATATATGCATACAATGCATCTAAAAATTCCCACCTTTCCAATATATCATCAATATATCCTATAAGATTAAAAAAGCTTTCTTTAAGAATAAACCCCTTTAAAAATTTATGTAAAGGGAAATCGGTAGGATATCCTCTTAATGACTTTGAGAGTTCAAACTCTTTTTCAGCTGAAAGCTTCATATATAAGGTAATAATTTGTTCCTCCTTTGTATTAAGCACATCCTCTTCAGAAAGCTTAAATTCCTTATGAAGAAAACCCTTTAATATTTCTATTAAAATTCTGCTCTCTCTTATGTTTTCAATCTTTTCTAATTTTTGAATTATTCTATCTAACTCATCTAACTTTCCATAAGAAAGATAAGATATTGCTAATCTTCTATATCCTACATATAAAAAATAATCAAATTTAATATCCTCTAATAAACTTTCAAGACTTTTAATTAAACTTATTACTTCTTCATAATTGCAATACTGGATCTTATTCTTTATAATATTTCCTAAACTTATAACGACTAAATTTGGTGATAAATATTTGGATAGATTATATGCCTCTAAGGAAGCAGAAATAGACGCTCTTGGTCCATATAAATAAGCTTTTAAATCACCTATATTATTCAACAATTTATGCAAAATTACTTTGTCCTTTGTCTTATTTGCAAAAGAAAGACCAGTCTCAAAAAAGGATAATGCCTTATCATATTTATTTTCTCCAATAGTCAAAATTCCAAGCATGTTATAAAAATTAGCCAAATATTTAGGAGATGATTTAATATTTATAATTTGATCAAGATATTTATTAAAAAGATTTAAACCATCCTCAATCTTCTTAGACAAAAAATAATAACTTCCTAATCTTGAGAGAATCTCTGGAGTTTCGTAAGATATCGCAATATCCATAAAATTATTGTTAATAATTTCTTCTGCCTCTTCATATTTACCAAGATAAGATAGACATCTAACCTTGGTTACTAAATCTAATAAATTACTTTTTTCTAAATCATTTATAAGACCTAAAGCCTGAGAAAAATCTTGAAAATTAATAAGTATATCAATTAGTTTCCTTATATAAAGATCCTTATTAGGTATCTCTTTTTGAATAATCTCCTTTAGAATAAAGCTCTTTCTCTGTAAATTATATGTACTTCTATACTCCTTAAGTTTAAATAAAGTCCAATTCCTTAAATTATCTTCTGAAAGTAAAGCCAATCTTCCCCATAAATCAGAATAATTGTATGAAGAAAGCTTTTTAATAAATTTCTCTTTCAAAACTTTCTCATCCTTTATATAGCTTCTAATATAATTAAGCACATTCTCTGAAGCAAACCTCCATAAAGGATGTTCCCATTTTAAAATCCTGCTTTCAGCAAATTCCCTCATAAATTTAAGAGGACCATAAATCTCCTTAACAGCTTTTATAGTAGCAGAAGAAAATGTTTTACCTACTATAGTAAAAGTAAAAAGGGCATTTTTATCATTTTCAGAAAGGTTTGAGACCTTTTCATGAATAATTTCATCTAAAGGCTTAAATTGGTTCACAAAAATAACTTCTGCATTATTCCAATTACCTTTACTTAAATCATATAATTTTTCAGCTTCCTTAGGAGTAATATTAAAAGCCTTTGACATTTCATAAACTACAATACCTTCCTTAGTTATAGGTACCACATACTTATCAGGATTAAGCCTAAAACAATTCAAATCAAAATCTTTACCTGCAATTAAAAATCTTATTCCATATTTTTCTTTTAAATAGGGCATTAGTTCAGCAAAAATTTCATTAAAATGTAAGTATTCTTGCCAATTATCAAAAAACCAGTATTTTATAGTTTTACGTTCAAGAATCACTTTAATAATATCCAAAATCTGTGATATTTCAGCATCCCATGTTATTACCTCTTCAGCCTCATAATCTTTCAAAAAAGATAAAAATCTTGGATGTATATAACGCCTTAAAATAGGTCCAACTATATTACCTTTTTCTTCTAAAAACTTCTTTTTATCTATCAAATCAAGTAATGATAAGAATAATTCACCGATAGGAGTTCTATGGGATGCATAATGGGTAAAAATAGATTGAGATTTTAATTTATTATGTAAAGACTTTAGTATATAGGTTCTTCCACTTCCCTGCGGAAAATCTAAATATACAATTTTCTCCCTATCAAGGAGAGATTCTAAATAATTAATATTCTGCAAGATTAACCCCATTTACATACTTTTATAAATTAAATTATATCACAAATTCATTAAAGATTTAATTTCTTTTATCAAGCATTGAGCTTCATAATTTAATCTCTTCTCCCCAAGTTTTTCATTTACATTTTTAAGAGCCTCTCTTGTAAGACCAACTTTTACATCCACATTATTACTTCCTATTCTATCAATATCCACATAACCTAAATCTATACTCATCATTTCACTACTCTCCTCTATTCCCGCATGCATAGGATTTGCTGATATAAGTCCCTCTGGATACTTTACCTTACCCCAATGCCATCCCAAAACCTTCATAAGCCTACTACTATATTCATTCTCCAATCTTTCAATTACCTCAATCTGTTCCTTTGCCATATGCCCACTACAAACCACTGCCATTTTAAATCCCGTTTTTTCCAAGAAAAAAAGCACATCATTAAGAAGATTATACAGATTATCTTTTTGTATAAATACGCATCCTGGAATTTTTTCTTCTGCGAACATCTCCATACCCCATAATTTTTCTCCATCTTTTATCTTTGTACCATCAGTTCCTATAAATAAAGTGGGAAATAAAACTCCTCCCAGTTCATCCCATACCAACTCTAATACTTTCCTCGCTCTAAAGGCATCAGTGCCAAAAATCAAATGTTCTCCATGCCACTCTATAGGACTTATAGGTAAGTAAACTATAGGTTTACTACTCAAAACTTCCCTTAACTGATGAGGAAACATGGTTTCATATCTATATTTCATCATGTTTTTCACCCCCTGAAATTTTCTTCTCTAAAAATATTTTATCAGGGTCTATTTTTGTCACTTTATTATGGTATTCTATAGGTATAAAAGATAGCCTTGTAAATAAAATATAAATAAAGTATATTTATATATAAAAGGAGGAAGATATGAGAATAAAATTAACATACGAAAGCTTAAATGGAGACATAATATTACCAAAACATTACAATCATCATATTCAAGCTCTCATATACAAAACCTTTACCCCTGATCTTGCTACCAAGCTTCATAATGTAGGTTTTCCCTTAGGAAAAAGAAGGTTTAAACTATTCACTTTTTCTCGCATATTAGAAAAAGGTATTCCTACAAAAGATAATGAAAAATTAATATTTAAGAGAAAAATAACCATATATTTCTCCTCTCCCATAGAAGATATAGTAGGAAATTTAGCTGAAAGAAGTTTTAAAGAAAGAGAATTTGAGTTATGCAATAAAAAGATATATATTTCTCAACTTGAAATAGTAACTACTCCAAAGATAGAAGAAAAAGTAATAATTAAAGCTTTATCCCCTATTACCATATATAGCACTTTATATAAAAAGGATGGAGAAAAAATTGTACATTATTACAAACCAATAGATAAAGAATTCTCAAAACTCATTGAGAAAAATGCAAAGAAAAAGTATCACCTCTTCTATGGCAAAGATCCAGACCAAATGTCACTTGAAATAAAACCAGTGAAATTCTCGGTACAAGAAAACTTAAAAATTATAAAGTTTAAAGACACTATTATAGAGGGATATACGGGGATTTATGAAATCTCAGGAAGCCCAGAATTAATTTACCTTACTTATGAAACAGGCTTAGGAAATAAAAATTCAGCAGGATTTGGAATGTGGGAAATATGGAGAGGAAAGGAGAGTGAAGAAGATGCTTGATGCGGTTAAAGAGATAGGTGACATATTATTAAAAAAGAATATCAAAAACCAGATTGAAAACCTTATCGAAGATCCAAATGCTAACAAAAGATATAATAATGTCTTTTGCTTAACTTTTGAAGAAAACCATGAAATAAAGTACATAGGAATTGAGCCTGAAGAATATGAGTCGGACAAGAAAACAAAATACCTATATAGAAGTGGTTCTGCTAATGGACCTAATTTTACACCTTCTACTAAAGTTACAGAAATAGAAAAAACTCTATCCATTAAAGTCTTAAATTGGTTTAAAGATGTTCTTTCCCAAAAAAATTTAGAGCTTTCTAAAGAAGAAAAAGAATACTTAGAAAAGATTTACACAGAATTAAAAAATCATGAAAATGAAATAATAGAGGAATTCAAGCAAAAGTTAAAAGATATACCAAAAAAAGAAGGCGTATTTTTAACCTTAAAATTCAAAAAAGAAGGAAAAACAGAATATTTAGGAGACAAAGAGATTTTCACAAAAACCTTATAAAAATTGGTAAAAATAAAAGAAGGTAAAAAAGGTTCTAATATAGGCCAATGTTCCATATGCTTAGAGGAAAAAGAAGTTACCATAGGTGATGGAATATATACCTTCTATACAATAGATAAACCTGGATTCATCTCTGGTGGTTTCAAAGAAAAAGAAGCATGGAAGAATTTTCCATTATGTGAAGATTGTAGAAGAAGTTTAGAAAAAGGTAAAGAATATATTGAAAAAGAGCTCACCTTCAAAATGGCAGGAATTTCTTATCAACTTATTCCTAAATTTCTCATAGGAAGAGAATTTATAAAAGAAGATGTTTATAATATTTTTTTCG